>Ga0209526_10003728_pt1 | contig 10385 bp, 4 predicted proteins | sample JacPinW_OM2H0_M1_FD_188566 | JGI IMG/M metagenome (GOLD analysis project Ga0209526, IMG submission 188566) | Forest soil microbial communities from Algoma, Ontario, Canada - Jack Pine, Ontario site 1_JW_OM2H0_M1 (SPAdes) (version 2) | ecosystem: Environmental > Terrestrial > Soil > Boreal... | reverse complement strand
GCGCGGCCGGGGCGGCGCTGGGAGGCCGGGGCGCGACGGTGGTAGTCGATTTTCCCGCCACACCGCTCACCGGCGCCGTGGACACAGGAGAGGTCGGTACGGGGACAGCAGCCTGCACGAGGGCGGTTTGCAAACCGAGACCGAAAGCGGCCACCACGGTGGCCACGAGTGCTCGCCTGAAATAGCGGACCCGATGGCTGAAGTTCATGCCGACTCTCCCACCTACTTAGATCTCCCCCCGGGGGATCGTGACGGCCTCTTAATCTCCTACAGACGCTGTAACTATTTATACCTGAGAGTCACACGGTTTGTCGAGAGGCCTTGAGAGCGCCCGAGTAGCCGGGCGCCGCGTCCGGCGGTGCGGATGACGCGCGCGGGGACGCCCTCGGACTGGACTGATCCTGCTCGCCGGGCTCGGCACTCGTTGAAGGTGGAGATCGCGGCTGCGACCCCACGCCCCAGCGAGACGGCTGTCCGTACGGGTCTCCCAAGAGAAAGCAACGCACGGAAGTGCGCTATCTCCCTACCATCGTAAGCCGTGCTTGAGCTGCTGAGGGATATGGCCCTCGACCTGACCTGGTCCTGGGAACCGAAGATCCAGGCTTTCTTTCAGACTCTGGATCCCCAGCTGTGGGAGGAGTCGTCGCACAACCCGGTGGTGCTGCTCGACCGTCTGGGCCCCGAGGGGATCTCCCGCGCCATGGAGCGACCCGAGGTGCAGGCGGCCTGGGAGGAGGCGCAGAACCGGCTACGCGAGCATCGCGAGCGGCGCCCGCCGCCGCTCGATGCCGGAGCGCCGTTGCTCGTCGCCTACTTCTCCCTCGAGTTCGGACTCACCGAGGCCCTGCCCATCTACTCGGGAGGGCTCGGCGTCCTGGCGGGCGACCATCTCAAAGCGGCGAACGACCTGGACCTGCCGCTGGTCGGAGTGGGGCTGCTCTACAGGCAGGGCTTCGGACGCCAGCGAATCGACGACGAGGGCAACCAGTACGAGCTCTACCCGGAGAACAGGTTCGAGGAGCTGCCCCTGGAGCGGGTGACCGGACCGACCGGGCCGCTCGAGGTGGAGGTCCCGCTGGGAGAGACCACCGTCCGCGCCGGGGTCTGGCGCGCGAGGGTAGGCCGGGTGCCGCTCTACCTCCTCGACACCGACATCGAGTCCAACCCTCCAGAACTGCGTGGCATCACCGATCGCCTCTACGTGCCCGAGCCGCAGCGCCGCCTGCCCCAGGAGATGGTGCTCGGGATCGGCGGGATGAGAGCCCTGCAGGCGATGGGGATCGAGGCGACCGTCTTCCACATGAACGAGGGGCACGGCTTCCTGGTCGCCGTGGAGCGGATACGCCAGCTCCGGCAGCAGCGCCAGCTGACCCTCGAGGAGGCGCGGCTGGTAGCTCGGGCGGGAGTCATCTTCACGACCCACACGCCGGTCGCGGCGGGCAGCGACTACTTCGACGGCGGCCTCGTCTACGACCTCCTCAACCCCTACCTTTCCGAGGTGGGGATCGGGTTCGAGCGTTTCATGGACCTGGGTCGGGAGCGTCCAGGCGACCCTCGGGAACCACTCTGCACAACCTACGTCGGTCTTCGCATGGCGGACCATGCGGTGGGCGTGAGCCGGCTCCACGGGGCCGTGTCCCGGCGCCTCTGGAAGGACGCCTGGCCCGGCCTCCCGGAGGGCCAGGTCCCGATTCACTCGGTGACCAACGGGGTTCACATGCCGAGCTGGATCGCGCCCGATATCGCGGCGCTCCTCTGCCGCCACGTCGATCCGTACTGGTGGGAGCTGGACGGTGAAGACCCGCGCTGGGCCGGCGTGGACCAGATCTCGGACGCCGAGCTGTGGGCCCATCACCAGGGCCTGCGCCGCCGGCTGGTGGAGGCCGCGCGCGAGCGAGGAATCGGCGGCCATGAACTGGAGCCCGACGCCTTGACGATCGGCTTCAGCCGCCGCTTCGCAGCCTACAAGCGAGCGAACTTACTGCTGACGGATCCGGGTCGGCTCCAGGCGCTGTTGAACCGCGCGGGGCGGCCTCTCCAGTTCGTCTTCGCCGGTAAGTCGCACCCTGCCGACGACAAGGGGAAGACGATCCTGCGCGACATCGTCCACCTCGCTCGCCAGCAGCCGCGGGTCGCCTTCCTGGTTGACTACGACGTCGAGTCCGCCCGCCTGCTCGTGCACGGCGCCGACGTCTGGCTCAACAACCCCCGCCGCTTCCTCGAGGCGAGCGGCACCTCGGGGATGAAGGCGGGTGCCAACGGGGCCTTGAACCTCAGCGTGCTCGACGGCTGGTGGGATGAGGGCTACACGCCCACCTCCGGCTGGGCGATCCCCTCGGGCGCCACGATGGACAGCCCCTCCACCGACGACGCCGCCGAGGCCGAGGCGCTCTACCGGCTGCTTGAACGGGAGGTGGTTCCGGCCTTCTACGAGCGAGACGGCCAGGGAGTCCCCAGCCGCTGGATCGCCATGATGCGGAGCTCACTTCGCCACGTGGCGACCCAGTTCTCCGCTCGCCGGATGGTCCTCGACTACTTCAGGGACTGCTACGCTCCGGCCGCCCGCCGAGTGGAGCAACTGCGCCTCCTGCCGGACTGGGGCGGCTGACCCATTTCCTCACCGCGTCTTAACACAGGGGTTGACACCTCCGTGACGCTGGGAGCAAAGTGATCGTCAAGTCCTAAACGGGTGTCAGTTACGGAGGTGCCTATGGCTGAACCACCGGACTCGTCAATGCCACAGCGGCTGGGATAGCCGGAAGGTTCTCACAGCACAATCCGGGCCAATCGGCCGGAAGTGAAAGCTCAAGCTTCTTGAAGCGGTAACTTTCTCGCCATCTGAGGCGCTGCGGTTTGAACGGAACTTAACAGCTGAGGGGCTGAACTTTTTTCGTTCAGCCCCTTTGTTACGTATGCCTGTCGGGCGGATGCAGGCTGCGGAAGTCATCTCCGACTCCCACGGCGGACGTATGGAAGTCTGGCCACACGGACGTCCCGCCAACCGCGCCCACTTCAGGTTTGAGTGGTTCATCGCGCCACACTCGGCAGGATTGCCGGAGCACTTTCATCCCCATCAGGAAGAGCGGCTGCACGTGATCTCGGGACGCCTGCTCGTGAGAATCGAAGGTCATCCGGTCTCTCTCCACCCTGATGAGCGGCTGTCAATCTCGCCCGGCACCCGGCACACCTGCGGAAACGACGGGGAAACCGAGGCTCGCGTGCGCGTGGAGTTCGTGCCGGGTCTGGAGATCCACCGCTTCCTGCGCGCCCTTTTCGCCATCGAGAGCTCCAGCCGCGGGCTCCGGCGGCTGGCGGCATGGTCGCTGCTCTGCACGCAGGAGCCTGAGCACATCGGCTTCCGCACTCGACTCCGGCTGCCGCTGCGCCTGGCCGCAGGGGTGGCCAGACGCGCCGGCTCCCGGCTTCCCGGCTGACTGCTCAACCAATCCCGCCCCTGTGACAGCATGACCGGTGTGGTGAGAGCCTGAAGGTCGGACTCCAGGTCCCCGATTTCTCCTGGCCGGACGGTCCCGCCAGGATGGGAGCGGACCTGGCCGCGATCGCCCAGGCCGCCGACCAGGCCGGCTTCGATCGCCTGGGCGTGATGGACCACTTCTTCCAGATCCGCATGATCGGACCTCCCCAGCGAGACATGCTGGAGGCCTATACGACGCTCGGCTTCCTGGCGGCGCACACATCGAAGGCCAGGCTGCTCGCCATAGTCACGGGGGCGGTCTACCGGCACCCGGGCGTGCTCTGCAAAGCTGTCACCACGCTGGACGTCCTCTCCGGGGGCCGGGCCTCGCTTGGGATCGGTGCCGCCTGGAACGAGAAGGAGGCTCGGGGGCTGGGCATTCCCTTCCCTCCTATCGCGGAGCGGATGGAACGGCTGGAGGAGACCCTGCAGATCTGTCTACAGATGTGGGCCGGCGACACCTCTCCCTACCGGGGCACGCACTACCAGCTGGAGCAGCCCCTCAACTCGCCCCAGAGCCTCACCCGGCCTCATCCGCCGATCCTGGTTGGAGGAGCAGGAGAGCGGAAGACCCTGCGCCTTGTCGCGCGCTATGCGCAGGCCTGCAACCTCTTCCCCACTCCCGCGCTGCCGCACAAGCTCGACGTCCTCCGCCGTCACTGCGAGGCAGAAGGGCGCGACTACGACGAGATCGAGAAGACCTGCATGTTCAGCTTCGACGTGGGGGCCCACGGCGAAAAGACCGGGAAGCTGATCGGCCAGCTTCGCTGGCTGGCCGGGATGGGGGTCCAGGCCGTCATCGGCAGCGTCAAGGACGTCTCCCGGATCACCCCGCTGGAGGTAATGGGCCGGGAGGTGATCCCGGCCGTCGCCGACCTCTGAACCTTCAGGCCGGGAGGAGGCCGGCAGAGGCAGTGCCGGTCCGGTCTCGATGGGCGCCCATCGCAGTTCGGTAGAGGTCGGCGTAGTGCACGGCAGATCGGGCCCAGGAGACGTCCTGGCGCATCGCCCGCCGAACCAGCCGCGCCCAGGCTGGGGAGTGCTTGTAGGTCTCGACGGCCCTGACCACGGCCCCGAACAGCTCCCAGGGATCGTATCCGGCGAAGGTGAACCCGTAGCCCGTGTCGCTGACCGGATCGAAGTCGCGGATGGTGTCGGCCAGGCCGCCTGTCGAGCGGACGATGGGGATCGTCCCGTAGCGCAGCGCGATCAGCTGGCCCAGCCCGCACGGTTCGAATCGGGAAGGCATCAACAGCATGTCCGCACCGGCGTACAGCCGCTGCGCGATCCCTGGCTGGAACCCGAAATGAGCGGCCAGGCGGCCAGGTTGCCGGGCCGCCGCGACACGGAACATGTCCTCGTAACGCCGGTCTCCGGTGCCCACCACGGCCAGCTGCACGTCCAGCCGGCTCAGGGCTGGCAACGACTGCTGGACCAGCTCCAGGCCTTTCTGCTCGTAGAAGCGGGATATCAGCGCGACCAGCGGGACTCTGCTCTCGGCCAGACCCAGCTCAGCTCGCAGCGCCCTCTTGTTCAGTGCCTTGGCGCCCGGGTCGGTGGCGGAGTAGTGATGCTGCAGAGCCGGGTCGACTGCGGGATCGAAGAGCTCCGTGTCGATCCCGTTGACCACCCCGAACACCTTGTGCGCGTGCGTGCGCAGCAGCTCGTCCAGGCCTTCTCCGAACTCCGGCGTCTGGATCTCCGCCGCGTAGCGCTCGCTCACCGTGTTGACCACGTCTGCGAAGTAGATCCCGCGGCCCAGGAAGTTGACCACCTCGTCCAGCTCCCGGACTCCGACCCGGATCAGGCCCCAGCGGTCCAGCCCCGCCAGCTGCAGGGCGGCGGGCCCGAAGACGCCTTGAAAAGCGAGATTGTGGAGCGTGAGCACTGAGGCGACCGTCGAGAGGTCGGGATCGGCGGAGTAGAGGCGGTCCAGCAGGTTTGGGATGAGCGCGGTCTGCCAGTCGTGGGCGTGGATGACGTGAGGCATGAACTGGAGCGGCCGGAGCATCTCGATGGTGGCCCTCGAGAGGTAAGCGAACCTGGCGTCGTCGTCCCGGTACCCGTACATTCCCTCCCGATCGAACAGCGGAGGGCAGTCGACGAAGTAGGCTGGCACCTCGCTCAGCCGCCCTTCCAGGATCGAGCAGGCGAGCGTCTCGCCTCCGAGGGGGACCTCGAGGCCTTTGATGACCTCCCGTAAGGAGTTGGCCTCGACGGACACCTGGCGATAGCGCGGCAGCACCAGGCGGACATCGTGTCCCTGGCGGCGGAGCTCCTTGGCGAGCGCCGCCGTCACGTCCGCCACCCCGCCGGACTTGGCGAAGGGGGCCACCTCGGAGGCCGCAATCAGCAGTCGGAGCGGCTCACCGCCCCGCCCCTCGACGGACCCAGCCGAACGCGGTACCCGCAAGCTCAGGGCTCCCACGGGAGGGACGTGCTCGATGTCCTGACCATTGCGCACCGCCACAAGGGCCAGCTGCAGGGGCTCGCCGGGGCTCTTGTCGAGAGCGGCGAAGGGCACCGAGAAACAGAGTGGGTAGGCCGAGGGCTGCCGCGCCACAGGCACGGCCCGGGTGCCGCCCTCCTCCAGGCGGAGGATGGTGACATCGTCGCTGGAGATCCTGATGGCCGCTCGCGGCTCGAAGGCCAGCTCGTCGACGGCCGGGGGTCGAAGCGGTGAGGCCAGCGGCTCGCCGACCTGGTCTCCGGCCGCACGGCCAGAGACGTAGAGCCAGAACTCGGCGCCTGCCTTTCCCAGCTGGGCGGGCGTGAGGGGGCTGTCGATACGGACGTGGAGCCGCTCCTCGTCGCCGCCATAGAAGATCCTCTCGACCAGCTCGGCAGGCTTGTGCAGCGCCCCGAACCCGCCGCCGACCTCGTAGCGTCCCGCCTGCTCCCAGGCCGGGTGCTCTGGTCCGGCCGGCGTGAAGGGCCCCTGTGGTAGCCGCCGGACCTCCTTGGCCCGCCCCTCCAGGACGGGATGGAAGAGCGCGCTCGGTGGCTTGGAGTCCAGCACCTTGTAGACGTTCTGCAGATGCAGCCGGAACTGGTTGTCCCAGATGTCGTCCATGCCGGAGTCGTGCTTGCGGCTGAACCACCAGAACCAGTCGGAGCCTTCGGTGATGTACAGCTCACGCCAGGCCTCGGCCAGCCTGGGATGGTTCGGGTGCTCCCTGGCATGGGCGTCCAGCCAGTCCCGGACTTCCGAGAGAAGCGTCCAGGCCAGGTTGTGCTCGGGATCGCCCACCCAGGTGTCGAGACTGGCATCGATCCAACTGCCGGCATGGAGCCGCTCCAGGCGATGCCGGTGCGGATGTGCGTCCAGGAAGTCTGAGACAGTCGTGGACACCACCTCGTCGGACTTCTGCAGCTCCTCGTAGAGCGCGTCGAGAAAGTCGTGTCCCTCCCGGGGGTAGAAGTCCCAGGCGTTCTCTCCGTCCAGGGCGACGACGACCAGGAAGTCGCGCTCGTCGCCCTGCTGGTCGCGGATTCGACGCAGCCGTGACATGAAGTCGTTCACCGCGTCCCTGGCCGGCATTCGGTGGTAGTCGAACCCCAGCCGGTTGCTGAGCAGGTTGTCCCGGAAGAGTGCCGTCACGGATCCGGCGCCCCGTTCGAGCAGCCACGGTTGGTAGAGCAGCTCGGGGCGCGCCACGAAGCCGTCCCCGTCGCGGCCGAGCTGGTCGGGAAGCGAGCGCCCCAGCGTGTGCTCGTCGGCCAGGAACCAGTCCACCCCCGATTCCACGGCCTGGCCGACCATGTCCTCCGCGACCGCCAGCTCGGGCGGCCAGAGGCCACGCGGGCGTCCACCAGTCAGGCGGCGAAACTCCTCCCTTCCCAGCTCCAGCTGCCGCTTGCCGTCCTCCGGGTGCGAGAAGCGGCGCGCCGGCAGCTCGATGTCGGGGCGCGCCTCTCGGGCCGTCTCCAGGTCACAGAGGAGCGGCAGGATCGGATGGTAAGCCGGCGAGAAGGTCAGCTCCGCCTGCCCCCGCCGGGCCAGATCGGAGAGGGACGGGATCAGGCCCCGCACCGCCTCCAGCTGGGCCTCGAAGAGGAACTCCTTGTCTTCCTCGGTGAAGTTCCGATCCTTGGCCTTCAGCGAAGAGAGCCGCGAGTCGTGCTCCGCCCAGGTTGGGTCGCACCAGGCGAGGTTGTACCAAACCTGGAGATCGCGTAGCTCCTGGGTCGTGAAACCGTCGGTCTCCGACCGGTTGGCCAGCTCCAGGTAACGCGGCGAGGCCTGCACCCGCAGGAAGCGAGGCGATTCGCGCATCCAGCGCAAGAGGAAGGCACGCTCCTCTGCGCTCAGCTCCTCGGCCGGCTTCCGGCTGAGGTCCAAGAAGAGGTCTCGGGAAGCGCTGTGGGCGTAATCGTCGATCTGCGTGAGCAGGGAGGGGACCAGGTTGAAGGTCTGCCGCAGGCGAGGATAGTCGGCCAGCAGAGAGACCATCTTCCGGTAGTCCTTGCAGGTCCGAAGCCGGACCCAGGGCAGAAGGTAGCTGCCACTCACGTCGTCTTTGTAGTAGGGCTGGTGCAGGTGCCAGACCAGGGCCAGATGTAGCGGTCTCATCGCGCAGCCACGCACCCGCAGATTACATGACCGGCACCGGTTTCATCAGGCGCGTGCATCGCTATCCTCCGCAGCCAAAGATGGGGCTGTCCAGAGGCCGCCCTCACTTCAAGGCGAGCTCGCGCAGGCCGCGGAGGGGGATGTGCACCCATTCCGGTCGGTGATCGAGCTCGTAGCGGAGCTCGTAGAGCGCCTTCTCGATGAGCATGGCGTTCAGCACCGCCTCCTGTTCCCCAAGGCTGGAGGGCAGGAAGAAGGCGCCGGCGGCCGTCTCGAAGTAGGCGTCGAGAAAGGCCTCTGAGGCGCGTCGGGCCCACTCGTCTGCGAAGCCCACGCCGGACGCCGCGGCGGCGTAGTCGTAGGAGCGCAGCATCCCCGCCACGTCCTTGAGCGCCCAGCGCTTCAGCCGCCGCTCGCGCAGGGGCCTGCCCGGTTCGCCCTCGAAGTCGATGACGATGAAATCTCCGCCGGTGAAGAGCACCTGCCCGAGATGGAAATCGCCGTGGCAGCGGATCCGTTTGGCGGAGATGGGCCGGTTGAGGAGCGCTCGCAAGTGCTCGTGCAGGCGCTCCTCCGCCTTCAGAACCGCCGCCGCGTCGTCTCGAGTCGGGCCGACCAGGGTGGACAGGCGATGCCTGAGCAACTCCATCACCGGGCTCAAAAGGCTGCGGATCGACTGGTAGATGGAGCGGGCGTCCAGCATGGAGGTCGGCTCCGGCATGAAGTCCGGATTGCTGGTGCTGGAGGCCAGCGAGATGTGCATCTCCGCCGTCCTCCGCCCGAGCAGGCTCGCCCAGGGAAGGTAGCACTCTATGGCAACGCCGTCGCCGCCGGTCAGCTCGTTCAGGGCATGAGACCAGCCGTCGCCCTGGTTGGGGACGTAAGCCTGGAGCATCGCCAGCGTCGCGGAGTGCTCGGGATCCCAGCGGTAGAGCAGGGCTCCCGCGACCGGCGCCACGTTGTTGAACCCTGCCTCGGTCAGGAATCTGGAGATCTCGAGGTCAGGGTTCAGCCCTTCCTCCAGGTGACGGTAGAGCTTCATGATCAGCCGTTCACCGAATATCACCGAGTTGTTGCTCTGCTCGGCGTCGGAGGGGCGCGGGACCAGCTCGTCGCCTTCAGCGCGAAGCCGCCCGAGCTCCGAGGTGGGCAGCGCGAGGATGTCACCCCTGGTTCCGCGGAAGCGCCGCCGGTGCGTCATCGCGTCCAGCAGCTCGTGGTTGAAGGGCGCCTGGGCGACGGCATCGACCACCTGGCCCCTGCCGTCCTGGCAGAGGGGTAGCACGAACATCTTGGGGTCCCCCTCGTCGAAGAGGGCCTCCACCAGCTTCACCTGCGCCTCCGCCATAGGGACGCTGTCCAACACGTGGACTTCCTTGATGCGGCGGCTCTTGGCCCCGTACCAACGCTGGCCCACCAGGTAGTGAGGAAGCACGTGTTCCAGCTCCTCGTCTGACAGCGAAAGCTCCGGCGCCCGGCCGTTGTGACTGAGCTCGACGCGCGCCGGCTCCAGTGAGAACCAGTAGAAGGCGTGGGGTCCGAGTGTGACGAGGTAGGGCAGCTCGCCGATTCGCGGGAACTCGGTGCGGCCGAACAGCTCGACCGGTATCAGACCCTCGTAGGAGCTCATGTCGATCTCCGCGAACTGAGCGAAGCGAGACAGGTTGGCGACGATGAGGATCTGTTCCTTACCGTGCCGGCGGACGAAGGCGAGCACCTTGCGGTTGTTGGGATGGAGAAACTCGACAGTGCCGCGTCCAAAGGCCGGGTGACGCTTGCGAAGCGCGATCAGCCGCTTCATCCAGTGCAGCAGCGACTGCTGGTTGGCCTCCTGCGCCTCGACGTTGATGGCCTCGTAGTGGTATTCCGGGTCGGTGATCACCGGCAGGTAGAGACGCTGCCGGTTGGCGGTCGAGAAGCCGGCGTTGCGGTCTCCGCTCCACTGCATCGGCGTGCGCACGCCGTCCCGGTCGCCGAGATAAATGTTGTCTCCCATCCCGATCTCGTCGCCGTAGTAGATGACCGGCGTCCCGGGCAGTGAGAAGAGCAAACCGTTCATGAGCTCTATGCGCCGCCGGTTGTTGTTCAGCAGGGGCGCCAGCCGGCGGCGAATGCCGAGGTTGATGCGCGCCTCCGGGTCCCGGGTGTACGCCCGGTACATATAGTCCCGCTCCTCGTCGGTGACCATCTCCAGGGTCAGTTCGTCGTGGTTGCGCAGGAACATCGCCCACTGCGCGTTGGAGGGGATGGGCGGCGTCTGGTCCAGGATGTCGATGATCGGGAAGCGGTCCTCCATCCGCAGCGCCATGAAGAGCCGCGGCATGACCGGGAAGTGGA
>Ga0209526_10003726_pt1 | contig 10386 bp, 16 predicted proteins | sample JacPinW_OM2H0_M1_FD_188566 | JGI IMG/M metagenome (GOLD analysis project Ga0209526, IMG submission 188566) | Forest soil microbial communities from Algoma, Ontario, Canada - Jack Pine, Ontario site 1_JW_OM2H0_M1 (SPAdes) (version 2) | ecosystem: Environmental > Terrestrial > Soil > Boreal... | reverse complement strand
TGAAGACGCGGGCTACAACAACTCCCGAAGTACCACACACAGGAGGTCAGCAACGCCTCGAAGCTCTAACTAAGGTTTTTGGAAGAATCGGTAAAACGCTGCCTAAAACGTGAGGTCAAGCAAGAACAGGACTTGTCCAAGAAACACCAAAGCTAACGCACCGATTAGCAGCAAGGCGCCACGCGGCCGCCGAGGTTTCATCCGCCCATACAACGGATCGGCCAATAGCGGATCATGGCCGGTGATTTGACCGCGCCAAATGTCAAAAAACTCTCGAAGCCATTCAAACGCCTGCACGCGGAATGTCCAGAGGATGGCCACACCCATGAGGGCCATGATTTCTCCGATGGCTCCCATCTGACCTACATTGTGCAATGACATCGAAAACGCTCCCAAGTCGATTGCAAAATAGCACAAAATTACTGGTCTTCGTGGATTGTCTTCAGACGGACGACTTCGAATTCCTTGATTCCCGCAGGAGTTTGTACCTGCACTTCATCGCCGACGTGCCGTCCGAGCAGCGCCTTACCGATGGGCGAGGTCGTCGAGATCAGGCCCTGCGCCGCGTCCGCCTCTTCGGAAGTCACCAGCTTGTATTCGACTTCGATGGACTTCTTGATATCCAGGACCCAAACGCGCGAGCCGTAGCCCGCGCGATCGGCCGGAATATTCGTCAGATTCAGCATTCCAATGTCGCCCAGCCGCTTTTTCAGCTGGCCCAGGCGCGCGGAAACATAGCCCTGGCGTTCCTTGGCGTATTTATACTCGGCGTTTTCGGAAAGATCACCATGAGCGCGGGCTTTCATCAACTCTTTGGGCAGATCGACGTTCATCTCGTGCTCGAGAGTCGTGATTTCGTCCTGCAGCTTCTTCTTAACGTTTGTCAGTGCGTCCGTCATGGCTCGTTTTTGACCGCATCCATATGAGATAAGAAATCCGTGCGACGTCCGGGCGAGCCGGGTAGGAGAAAAAATCGGCTCGCACAACCGCGTGGTTACATCAATACAAAATTTGGCGTAGAAGGGACTTAACCCCCACAGTTCGCGGTAACCTCACTTCGCAAGGAAACATGCCGCGATCTCCCTTACTACCGGGGTCTTTCGAATTTTACGTGTGAAGCCCCGTGAAGTCCAGCGAAGTCCGAGCCCCGAAGGATAACCGCAGGAGCGGGGTTGGCGCCGCGTTACACCGGAATCTTGGGAACCACCAGGTGCAGAAGCTTCAGCGAAGCGCCCGCCGCCGGCTGGATCGTCGCGCTTTCCGACGGGCCGAGATAGACACCCGCGCCTTTTGACACTTCATAATTCTTGTTCTCGAGACGAATATTTCCCTCCCCCTCCATCAGGTAGAGAAGCTGGTGCTTGTCCAAGGCTTCCGTATTGAATTTCTCTCCGGATTTCAGCCAGCGCAGCGCCGCCACCACATTCTTGGCGCCGCACAAATCCCGGTTCAACACCTCGGTGACTTCGCCTTCCGCCGTTTTCGTCCGCGGGAGCTTGTTCGTGTCGATAAAAGTCAGCATGAAACTCTCCTTGGTCACACCGAGAACTTAAGTTTGAACCCAGACTCCGCCTTCCACACGGTTCCAGCGAAGGTCGTCCGGCGTCCCGTCCAGAATCGTCGTCACAAAACGGTTGGGCGCCTGAAATTCGAAATAGAAGAGCGGCGTCTTGGAGGCTCGTAGGCGATGTTTCTCCTCCGCCGGAATGAAAATCATGTCGCCCGGCCCGACGTCGCGGGCGCCTTCCTCCGATTCCACGGTGCCGTGTCCTTCCATAATGAAATAAAAATGCTCGCAATTCTTGTGCAAATGATAGGGCGAGGAGCCTCCCTTCACGTAGTGCATAATCCCCGCCAGCATGTCGTCAATCTTGGTTAGGTCCTTGTTGACGAAGAACGTGCGCTCCCGGCCCGGAACCACCGAGATCAGCTTTGGCAGCGTGTCCTCCTGAAAAATATATGCCATGAGCCCTCCTAATTAACTTATTAATTAACTAACGCCAGCTCTGACTTCCACTCTGGATTGTGCCGACCGAGCCCAAAGTTCCTGGCTGGCGATCCGCGCTCCTTCGGCCATGGCTTCCAGTTTTGCCCACATGATGCTGGGATGCACCCGCCGGTTGAACTGCTCCTGCGCAAAGCCGCAGTCGGTGCTGGCAATCACGTTCTCGCGCCCGATCAACTCCGCAAACCGGACGATACGTTCCGCAATGAGTTCCGGATGCTCGACCACGTTGGTTCCGTGGCTCACTACGCCGGGAGCCAGAATTTTCCCCTCGGGAAGCTTGACGTCTTTCCAGACTTGCCACTCGTGCTCGTGACGGGGATTCGCCGCCTCGATCAGATACGCCCCCGCCCGCACCTTCAAAATTAGGTCGACGATCTTCTTGAGCGGCACGTCCGTGGTGTGTGGCCCGGGCCAACTGCCCCAGCAAACGTGATAGCGAATTCGGTCCTCGGGAATCCCTTCCAAAGCGTGGTTCAACACGTCGACGTGGCGGCTCAACCATTGATAGTAATCTTCGAAGCTCCCGGGGGGCACCATCCGATCGTAAGTTACCGCGGCGCGCGCATCGTCCACCTGCAGCAGAATGCCGGAGTCGACAATCGTCTTGTATTCGGTCCGCAGCGCCTCTGCCAAAGCCACCAGAAGTTCGTCATCGTTCGGGTAATATTCGTTCTTCCTGTCGGGGATGGCGCTCGAAGGCGCCGCCACCGGCAAAAACGCTTCTTCGACATTCACGTTTCCGAGCGCTGCCTTGAAGTTCTCGATGTCGCGCTTGAGTTCGCCGAGGCCGGTGTATTGGATCGGCGCCACGCAGATCACGTCGCGCGTGGTTACGTTCGACCACGTGTGTTCGTTGGGCCTCTCCAATTCTTCGTAGAACTCCCGGAAGCGTTCCCGGTCCGCACCCCGCGCGAAGGGGTCCGCGCCGGGCTTGATGGGACGCTGTTCGAAGCCGCTCAAGCGCTTCAGGGCGTACAGCGACCAGCTCGTGGATTTACCAAATTCGCCGTCATCGACCACATCGAGGCCGGCCTGCGCCTGTCGCCGCACCACTTCGGCGACGCAGTCGGTGAGGCATTTGTCGTACGCTTGGTCGTCGACGGCTCGTCCCTCTTGCCGCGCGCGCACAAGATCGAGCAACTTCGCGGGGCGAATCAGACTGCCCACGTGCGTGGTCAGTATTCGGTTCGTGCTTCGCTTCAAACCCCGGCCTCGCTGAATTGCGCCCGGATATTACAACGCTCCCTCCCCCACCTCAACAGTTCAATTCCAGGCCTGTAGGAGTCAGGCTTGCCGCATTCGCCGCAAACTTCGTTCAAACGTCTTTATCGAAAGCGCGCCTGAGCACCATGCTTCCGAATCGTGCGAAAGAGATACTATTCCATTTTGGTTTCGTCTTCTTCCTCTCCCGTTTTCTACTTATACTCGTGCATATTGCACTGGGGTTGGCGACTAGTAAGTGAACTTGAATCGACGACGTGATGAGCCTATGAGTCAAACATCATATGTGGTGATACCAAGAATTCAGTGCCCTCGTCGTAGCGATCGAAAGATAGCGTCTTTCCCGATTTGGTTGCGAAACGAAGATATGGGTCCCGTCTGGGAGGAAGAAACTGAAACACAGATGGTGAGCCGTTGCGGGGCAGGATTGCGCTGCCGTCACCTCGTTTCAGCCGAGAGCCTGGTGGTCATCGTACGACAGGACACCGGGCGGCGCGCGAAGGCTCGCGTGAGATATTCCCGGTTCAATCCCGATGGAAAGCGAGAACTTGGGATCGAATTTATCGCCAACGAGAACTTCTGGGGCCTCGATTGGAATTCCTCTGAACCTGTTGATGCACCACCAGAACAGATCCGCACCCCTTCCGGCCTCGCTCAAATGAATGAGGCTATCTTCGTAGCGGGTATTGAGGAAGCGGAAACAAGACAGAGTAAATCTGAACTATCAACCCAATTAAACCCTGAAGATCGCAAGAACAAGCAGCTCGATGTGCAATTGACCCAGGAACATGGATTTGTGTTCACAGAAAACGACAAGCCATTTGGACCCCCAGTCCGGACACTAAAAGAATTTGTTTCGACACTGACGAATTCGGCGCCATCAGTAGTTGAAGGACACGTTGAGAGAGGAGATTTTTCGCGATGGATTGCGGACGTATTCGATGACCATTTCCTTCCATCGGAAATCCGAAAACTGGAGCAGCGATATCGCCGGGGGCACGTACGAGATGCCCGCCTCTCATTGGCAAGGCTCATCGCGGAATACTGCGACTTTTCTGATGAACCGTAGACGATTCCGCCCGCTCCAGTTCGGTCCGAAGCGATTAACCAGGCTGCTTCCGCCTATCGGGCGGGTTTTGACCTGGCCATCTTCTGCGCCATGAACATCAAGATTTTCCTGTCGCTTTCTTCGGTGCGGCCAAGAACGCGGCGGAACTTGGCAAGCCAACGCGCGTCTTTACCTGAACTGCCCCAGGCGATGTCGTCAGCAGACTTACGTTTAAGTAGATTCGGCAGCTTGGGCGGCTCCTCGCCGTCGTAAAACAATTGGTACATCGGGACTTCGAGGGCGCGGGCAAATTTCTCGATGGTCTCAACAGCTGGAACCGTATGTCCGTTTTCCACACGCGAAATGTAGCAGCGAAGCAATCCCGTTCTCTTCTCGACGTCGCCTTGTGAAAACTTTTTGTCCTCACGCAATGCCCGCAAACGATCTCCAATAATCATGGTCTGATCCTCCTTAGGATGTAGATGAATTCAGTAATTAGTTGCGGTGAAAACCGGGGACGAGAGAGCATAACCCAAAGGTTAATAGAAGGCCAGGAATTTTGTTAGTCGCCTTGGAGGGGCAAACTTTGGCGTATCGCGTGCGCTACGGTTCGATCAGCAGAGCGCAGTTTGCTCTACCCACGTTCGACGCAGTTCAACCACTATGCGTCACCCTCTCAATCGGTACGATTTGCTGGAAACAAGGTCCGCAAGCGGTCACCCACGGGCGGAACCCTATGTTAAATTCATAGGATGCCCGACGACGATTTCACTTCCCTCTCAAAACAATTTCAGACGCTGACGAAACAATTGAAGGATTCCCGTGACTCAAAGACTCGAAAGCGACTACTGGCTGAAATAAGAAATATCATAGGCACGCTAGATCGCCTGATTGTTAAGGAATATCCTAAACTTCCCCGCGTTTCTGTGCCTGTCCGCGCACGACGTGCGTGACCAAATCCTCTCACAGCGATTTGCCGCAATCGGAAGCCCTCTGCACCAGAAAGCTGGCCGGAACGATATTAATTTGATTTTCATCTGATTCAAGGGTTCTTGGAATAGCTCAAAAGATATAGCATGTTAAAAGTACTAATTGCGCGTATATCTAAGCCTTTTCCGCCCGTAGGCTAGCCAACAGACTTAGAATTCTGTTGCAGCCACAATACACGTCTGATATTAACAAGTCTGGTTTAACTCAGGTGTTAGTCTTAAAAACAAGGACTTTCACGATGCGAGTCACTTCAGAACTTTGGAAGACACTTTGCGAAGAGGCAGCAAGTGAGCAAGACCCTCAGAGACTCATAGAATTAGTCAAACAGATAAACGATCTTCTCGAAGAGAAACAATTGCGTCTGAATGGCAAAAAGGTGGAAGGCACACCGCTCAACGGTGGAAACGGAAGCTCGGGGTAACAATGCTTTACGGAGGTCAAGATGGCACAACCCCAATTGGGTCGAATCACCTGTAGTCAATGCAACGGTTGGTACAACTCGGAACGTGAATTGCGTGACCATATGCAGACCGCTCATCGCAGGTTTGTCCCAGATCAAAGGGCTTTCCAAGATGGGAATACACAAGCTGATAGCGTTAAAAATCATCCTCAGACGACAAAGTAAGATTAGGCCAAACTTTCTGGGCAACTGAGGAATCGAGTCCAAGTCCACTTCAACCCGGAAGAACTAGACGTAATTGACCGATTCATACTCTCGCCAGTCAGGGCTCGATCCACCGAGATTGACAGTCTTCGATGAGACACCAGCGTTTCCCGCGACACTCACAGAAGTCGCCTAAAATGCAAGTCTGCTTGACTGTATCCTCAATGACAACCGGATGAGCACAATTGAACAGTAACCCGGCTGGTATCACCCTACTGTTAAATTCATGCCTCATAAAAAAGAGTCGAATGCGGCGCTACTGACCCGACTGACACGGGAACTGGCGAAGCCACGTGTGACAAAGTCAGTCCGGGAGGAAGGGAAGAAACAAATTGCGTTATGGAGACCAAGGCCCAAGAAGGACCGAAATAAGCAGATGTAAAGGTAGGTGACCTGTTTGTGATCAGGCAAGCGAAATAGTGCGCTTGCTGACTTTGACAGTCGTCGTTACAACTTAGCTCGGTTGCTCTGTAAAGTAAGTTTCACCGCGAAGAATGACCTCCACGGCCTCGAAAAAGGCATCCATGAAACCCTTGGAACAGAAACCCTTTATCCCGGCCTTTCTTACTTCCTCCCTGAGTTGACGAGATTCTGAAACCGATAGCATCAAGATGCAGGCAGAAGGCTGGTTTTTGAGGATTACACGAGATGCGTCCAGGCCATTCAAGTGAGGCATATTGAAATCCATTACGATAACATCCGGTTTAAGAATAGAATGTTTTCGAACTGCGTCCTGACCGTCGGTTGCTTCTCCGCACACTTCCCACTGTGTTTGATCTTGTATCATTTGACGAAGTCGGTGCCGCACCATATCGTGATCATCCACAAGCAATATTCGTGTCGCCATCTGCCCTCTTTCACTACAACTTGCTTTTTCTTGGTTTGCCCATGAGATTCGCATTGCAGGAGCGTTCACGGCTCCAACAGCCGATGCGGCAGCACGCGGCTGCGCCATCTCTCTTTTGACTATAGCCAGCGTTGTGATCCAGCGATCCCTGTTATTCCTGCACACGCTATTTATGCTGATTCAAGCGGGAAAGACATGTCTGTTCAATTTTGGTCAGTTTTCTGAGGATTGCGACCGGCGTAGATGGGTTCATACCACTGTCATTGATGGCAGCCAACCATTCATTCTGACACAATTCATGACAATAGATTTGACGATTGCAAACAACTGGCGTATCTATTGGACGGATATGAAAAGAGTTGCCGCATCAAATTTGAGGGCAGTCTCGCTTTTCAGAGGACTCTATGCCCGAGTGGCTCGTAACCTGGATATGGACGTTTCTTACATAAGTCGAATAGCTCGCGGGGAACGCAGGTCTAAAATCGTAGAAGATGCGCTTAATCGGGAAGTTATTAAAATTCTGAAAATGCTGAAAAGTGACTCTCGATCTCCAAAGCAGACTACGAAGAATGTTGACCAAGGACGATGATTGTCCAGCCTGGACGCTCTCCGGCTCAATGGAGGAGATATGCTCGTGCATGACGCCACAGACGAACGAGTGACGCGCTTATGCCAACAGGTCGCGTGTGAACATGACCCCAAGAAGTTAATTGAATTGGTCGGTGAAATTAACAGACTGCTGGAGGAGAAACGAGCGCGTGACCGAGAAACAGATCGAGTGGAATAAGCATGGAACCCACACCCACCTGATCCACCGACTCACCCCTTCCGTCTTGCCATCTCCTGCGCCATCAACAGGACCAATCCTAGATCATGATCTTCCATGCGGCTAAACAGGTGGCAGAACTTGGCAACTAGGCGTGCATCCTTTCCACTTCTGCCCCATCCATTGTTGGCACCATTTTTGCAATTCGGGAAATTACGCAGTTCAGGGTGCTGATCTCCGTCATAGAAGATTTGGTAGAGCGGGATTTCGAGAGCGCGGGCGAACTTTTCAAGCGATTCGACAGCCGGGACTGTGTATCCATTCTCCACACGAGAGACAGAGCAGCGAAGTAACCCAGTGCGCTTTTCAATGTCAACTTGTGAGAGCTTCTTCTCCTCACGCAGTGCCCGTAAGCGTTCTCCAATAATCATGGCTTGATCCTCCGTTCCATGTGAATGATTCCAGTCAATTAAATTTGCGCTTTGGAGAAAAAGCATGACCCAGGGCGCAGGAGCAATACAGGAATTCCATCATTTCTAAGGTACTAGGGTGCATCTTCACTTGCAGGGTCGTAGGACGTACCCCAGAAATCCTTGACGGCCATATCAAACTCAATTCCGACTTTGAACTTGCCGGCAGAATCTTGGGGGCCGCTCCAGGTCACGCGACCGCCGATCTCGTGATTCGTTTGCCGGTTCGTTATTTTCAAGACCGTTCCAACCGGCCACTCAGCAGGCGTCGCTATCAATGCACCGTGGAGATTGATTACCGCAGTCTCCGCTTCTCCGGCGGGGACAACTGGCTGAATCCCCAGAGGTACGCAAGCGATGATTCGCTGGCTTCGCCTTCCCCCCATCAATCGCTTCCTAGAAATCGTTTCCGTTAATACCTGGTTGTAGTATGCCACACTTATATATTCCCTAACACCTTAACTACACCTATCCTAACCAGATGCCAGTTGGCTGCGATCAACGTCCAAAGACACCCAAAAGATTTTAAATTGTTGAAGATGCGCTTTGTCAGGAAGTCATTAGAGTTCTGGCATTGGCAAAAAACAGGCGGAATCGATCAGGAAGTGACCGGCGGCGATGGACGGGAACAAGGTCTGCAAAAATGCGATCACTCACGAATTGACCTCAGGGTTACCTTTGCGGCGTATGGAAATCACTTGCTTTCGAAACATCTGAACCGCCATGTTTGCGCCAACGATACCGCAAGATTGTTATGCCTAAGAGGACTTCTGAGGACCAACCGTAGAACGGAGGGATAGTAAAGCGTGTACAATTGGGAAGAATCACGCCCAATGGGCTTGGAGGCTGAGTGACACGCTTCCTAGTTTCTCCCTCATCAAATGACATGGGAATGGTAGCATGTAGTAGCAGGAACGTCAAGACATGCGTATTCATGGTAGTGGTGCAGGACTGCACCACTGCCGTATTCATTGGTATTTGAAGATATGGCGGAGAGGGGGGGATTCGACCCATTGAATGCGGAGCGTTGTGCTGGCTTGCATGGCCTTGTTCGGTCACAGGAAACAAAGCACTTATCGGGATTTCGGCTTCCGTCCGATCCTATCGATGTGTTCTGAAGGCTAATTCACACGGAGGATGTAGCAAGGCAATGGAAAATGTAGCACGCGACTGTAGTTCCGTTACATCCCAATTTTCTTGCTGAGTTCGGCAGTCATGCCGCCCAATTTCTCGAACCGCTCAGCGATCCGCTTCATGATCTTCTGGTCCGCTGCGTTCTGTCCGGAAGGCAGAAAGCGATACCAGCGCGCAAGTTGCTCTTTGTCGGCCCTCTCGACTTCTTCGATGTCGAGAACCCCTTCATTGGAGCAACCTTTTTTCATTCTACCATACGCTAAATATGCAAACGCCTGTGATGCGCGGACGCTTTTACGCCCTGGCTATTTTGGGCAATTATCGTTTCTCGCTCACTTCGGCGAATTGATCCAGGATCGAGGCGAGATTTGAAGCGTTGGCAGGGGGATCACGCCGCTCGTAATCATGTGTTTACGGGCAAACAAAGCAGCGAATTTGTGGCACGTCGAATCAAGCAGTCACAGAGAATGTGCAATTGAGGTTTCTGGGCAACCTCCGACACCCGGTCTAAGCAAACGAAGTTGCGCGAGAGCAGATTTTTATCATGTCTCGCGCGATTAACCTTCAAAATCGCCGCGAAAGACCCTGCCGCAGCACTAATACTGTGCGTTAGAGGATTGCGTTTCCCCGCTTTCAAAAATCATCTGTTTGTTGAAAGACCCGCCCTATAGTGGGAGAAAACTCCTGATTGACTCAAAGTCGCTCGCCGAAGGCAAGTCGCCATAGCGATTTCGCGATTCACGAATTTGTAGCGACGATCTAGTCACAAATTCGTTGTTTTGAGTGATTGAGAGCGTAAGGTGCGCCAGAAAGTAACCAGATCATTTCAAAATAATATTCAACATTGTGAAACCATTTGGCCGGCGTAAGAATCTCGCTATTGACGTCATGGAGCGACGTACAGTTACGGGAGTTCAAATGACCAGAAGAGGAACTGGTAACCTTTTCATTTTTGTTTTTGCCTTGCTGTTAGCCATTTTCGGCCTGGGCGCAAAATCCAGTCCAGGCCAATCCAATCGAGAGGCCGAGGGCGCCCGCCTGCTCAAAGGCGCCATCGATATGCACTTTCATATGGATCCGCGCCTTGCTGACGGCGCCCATGACGAGGCTGTTATCGAAACGATAAGAATCGCACAAGCGCGCGGTATTCGAGGGCTGGTGATCAAGAGTCATCACGAACCTACTTCAACATTGGCTTATCAACTTCGATTGGAAATACCAAATATAGATCTGTTCGG
>Ga0209526_10003724_pt1 | contig 10388 bp, 10 predicted proteins | sample JacPinW_OM2H0_M1_FD_188566 | JGI IMG/M metagenome (GOLD analysis project Ga0209526, IMG submission 188566) | Forest soil microbial communities from Algoma, Ontario, Canada - Jack Pine, Ontario site 1_JW_OM2H0_M1 (SPAdes) (version 2) | ecosystem: Environmental > Terrestrial > Soil > Boreal... | reverse complement strand
TAGGGGAGGGCATTAGAGTGATCTGACGCTGCAGCAACACCAGAGAAACCGCGCATGGCAGCCACATTAAAAGCAGTGCCCCCGGCCGATATTTGGAATGCCTGGTGCGCAAGGCGACGCATAGAAGCGAAAACAGCAGCAGAAAACTTCCTGCCTCGGCGATCCCGCCCTTGACGTAAGCGAGCGCTGCTCCCACACCGCAGAGCAGTTCCACCAGGAAATACCAGATCGAAATGGGCGACTTGCAGAACCGGCACCGGCCTCTAAACCATAACCGGCTTAGCACCGGGATATTATCGTGTGCGGCTACCTGATGCCGGCAATGGGGACAAAAGGAGCGGCGCGGCTCGGTTACGGTCAGTCCAGCCGGTATGCGATAGACGCAAACATTCAGGAAAGAACCGACGCTTGCTCCGATCGATCCGGTGCCGAGGAGGAATACCAGGCGACTGGCTGAATCTGGATCAAACATGTGGGGAACGGATAGCAAATAGGGAGCGCTCCATTAGTCCGGCTCACAGATCTTGCCTCCGCAAGATCTGTTTCGCCCTGCCGTCGTCATACGGCAGCTCCAGCTCGGAATTTACAATTATTATAGATTTTACTAAATCTCAGAGGCTGTCGGCCGATGACTTTGAAGCAAGTCAGCGCATCGGCATGATTCTAAAAACAGAAAAAGGACTAGCTGTTGGATATAAAAAGCGCGCTGTTGCGACGCTAATCGAGGAGTTACTTTTCCAACCCGGAGAGATAACCCTGTTGCTCGGACTGAACGGCCAAGGGAAAACGACCTTTATGAAGACTCTGGCCGGTCTCTTGCCACCAGTCGCAGGCCAAGTCACCAATACCCGAGTGCTTTACTTGTCCGATGAGGTCGATTTTCCGGCCAACTTAACTCCGCTCGAAATCGTGAATTCCTTTGATCCGGAAGGGCAATATCGGGAGTTGGGGCGAGAGATGCTTGCGCAACTGGAGGTCCAAAACAAGAAATACGGAGTTCTCTCAAAAGGGAATCGGCAGAAAGCTCGGATCGTGTTTGCGGAAGTCGTGGCCAGAGCGCGCAGCGTGAATTTCCTGGGATTAGACGAACCATTCGCTGGTCTGGATTTTCAGGCGCGCGAATATCTCGTCAGTCGCTGGCTGGAGAATCCGGATCAGAGCCGGCACCTTCTGGTCAGCATGCATCCTTCGGAAATTGCAGTTGAACCTTCCCAAATCCTGCTGGTTTCGCACGGCGAGATTTGGACCGTGCCGCCGTCAACGCCTTGGCCGGAAATTCGGGCATTGTTACAGAAAACCGAAATTACGCCTGAACGGCTCGGCAGGAGCCTCGCCCTACCACAGGACGTTCTATCGGTATGAGATCAATCTTCTCTCTTCACCTGAAGCAGGTCGTTCGCGAAAACGACTGGATTCTTCCAGCGCTCCTTCTTCTGTTTTGCGCAGTCTTCGGACAGTATCTCGCACCGACCAACGATGATCCGACGCTCACTTATTCCACGCGTACCCAGGCCATTTGGATCTGTGCCTGGCTCTGTTCGATCTTCTGGATCAGTTTCGTTGCTGCGAAGCTGGGCTCAATGCAACGGCAAAATCATCTGCGTGGATTTTGGAAGAGCCTTGGAGTTAGCGATTTTAAGTATTTTTGCGCCTTGTTCGCGATCCCGAATATTCTCAACGCTGCATTGTTTTTGTCGGCGGCTCTGCTCAGCATGGTCGTGGGCAAAGCACCCGATGTCCCGGTAGCCGATTGGATTTTGGTGAATCTGCAAGGCGCGCTTTTTGCCGTGTTGGCGCAGTCACTCATCGCCGCCTTGATCCTGGCCTTGACTAATTATCTGGACGCATCGCCATCCTTTGCCTGCGGTTTTTTACTAAATCTGTACGGGTTGTACGGTATCGAGGTTGTGGATTTGGCGCGACGTGGCAGCAATCGTGAGTTCGCGGTGCTGTGCGATTTTCTGTGGAGCATCGGACCCCATCTGCACTTTGCCGACTTTACTTCCCGGCTCACATTTTTCTGGGGAGCGTTACCGCCGACTCCATTCCTGAATGCATCCATGTACTTTTGCGGCATTCTGCTGTTCGGAGTTCTGGTTGCTCTGCGATTGTGGAAATTTCGCAGCGCCTAAGCAGCCTGTCGACATGGCCCGTCACTTTTCATCTAAGATCTACCAGCCACTCCTCCAGCTCCGACCGGCTGCTAGACAGTTTGTTCTGATTGGCCTTTCTCTTGCCCTTTGCTTTGCCGGATGGATGAGCATTCGCGATTACGCTTGGGTGCCGGCAGATTCGCCTGCTTGGAATCCGTTCGCGATTAAGGAGAGCGGGTTTGGCCGAACGCTGGCGCGGATACTTACGGAGCAGGCGAATACATCGTACCATCACGGCTTGTTTGAACAAAGTCCGCCGAACTATGCAAATCCGTTTTCACATTGGCTCGATGCAGGAACGGCGTCATTGGGTTTCTCCGGAAGGCTCAAATATCGGCCGGTTGAGCGGTATCCGCTTCGTCCTTATGAAGTGAAACAAGCTTTGGAACAGGCCGAGAAGAATCTGTGCCTGGCGTTTGAGCTCGATCCCGGGAACTACACTGCCTACGATGTCTATCTGTTTTTCCTGACAACCCAAATTACTCAGACCGAGTTTGCGTCAATGAACGGAACTCAGCTGAAGGATGAGGACGACGATGAACATGCAGGTGTGGATGGGGATGCGCAAGCGCATCATGATAGCTCTGAGAATAAGGTGCACGGCAATGACGGTAAAGGCGGCCAGGCGACGAATACCTTCCAGCAATGGGAAGGCGAGGAACGCGAGCGCCGTCACACACGTGCGATCGAGATTACCGATGAGGCGATCCGAAAATTTCGGCCGAACACCGAAGATCCAGAACGGATTCTGACCGCGGCGGTGATGTGGTATAACCGTTTCTTGTTGCTGGCGCCGGAGGTTTCGGATCGCCAAAAATCGGAGGTGGCGCGCAGGAAATTCGATGAAGTTGGGCGGCCCACTCTCGACAAAATGAAGTATTACATCCAGCAGGCCAGAGCTTGCCAGCACGACTTGGAGCGAAAGGGCTTGTGGCAGGCGATTCCTGAACGCCGGAAAGAGTTTCTCCAGATTGCGCGTTTGATGGAAAAGTCCACGTTCTCACTTGCGGTTGCTCTCCAGAACAATCGATCACGAATGAATCAAGCGCAGTCGGGTTCGACCGTCTGGGCGCCATCCGGCCAGAACTGAAACTCCGACAAGAGTCCGCTGAGAAGGATTGAACAGGAGATCGCAAAGATCACAAAGAAAAACGTGATCTAAGCACTGAGGCCGCCAGCGCTGCCTAGCTGCAATCACAATCCCGTCATCGGTGACGGCGACTTGCCTGTCCGACGTCGTCCCATTAGTAATCCACCGATCGGCGATATCCTGGACCATGTCGAACAGACAAGTCGCCGCTACCGCTTCTCGGCGCGAATTCGAGACCGCTCACTGTCGAACAGGGACAGAGACTAACATCCTCGCGACAAAACAAGAGTGTAACCAACAGCGATGCAAGATTGATTTCGAATTGCTGCGGCGTGACAATCTGCAGTTTTGACCTTCAGTATTCTACCTTTGTGATCTCTGTGACCTTCTGTAAAACCTCTTTGCGGCCTTCTGTTAAGCCTGATCTGTGAGAGCTTGCCAGTGGAAATAACTCTGCTTTTTTTTAGCGTTCTGATCGGGTTGGCGTTCGGCTCGTTTTTCGGTTGCTGTATTTACCGGCTACCCCGCGAAATTTCGCTCCTTAAACCAGCATTCTCTTACTGTCCGACCTGCCAAAAATCGATTGCCTGGTATTACAATATTCCCGTGTTCGGTTGGCTGTGGCTGCGGGGACGCTGTCATGAATGCGGCGAACGAATCAGTCCGCGTTATTTCCTGGTCGAAGCGATTACTGCGGTTTTTTTCACCGCCGCGTTCTTTCGTTTTGGTTTTCCGCTCATGATTCCGATCTGGGTCTTTGGTTCGCTCCTGATCCTGACCACCTTCATCGATATCGAGTTCTTCTTGATACCTGATATCTTGAGTAAGCCCGGTATCGCAGCTGGAATCGCGGCTAGCCTGCTTTTCCCGGAACTGCAGGGCACTTCGTCGCGTTTACTGGCCGGCGGTCTTTCGATCGGAGGCACCTTGATCGGCGGAGGTCTACTCTACCTCGTAAGCGAGCTCGGCAAACTCGCCTTCGGCCGCTACAAAGTCATTCTGTCCTCCCCAAGTCCCTTCAGTTTCCAGGCCAGCCTACCCGATGACGCGCGGATTGTGATCGATGATGAACCGTTCCTCTGGGAGGAACATTTCTTTCGAAAAAAGGATCGCATTCGGATCCGCGCGGAAGAAGTAACAATCAACGGCGAAGACTTTCAGGAAATCGATCTGACCTTTTATCACGATCGCCTTGAAACCGTCCGTGGCACGATCCCGCTAACCGATCTCCGTTCCGTGGTGGGTCGAACCGCGTACGCGGAATTTCCTCGCGAAGCGATGGGGCTAGGGGACGTGAAATTAATTGCCGCCATCGGAGCATTTACCGGTTGGACTGGAGTATTGTTCACGATTCCTGCAGCCTCCTTGGTCGGCGCGATCTACGGCGTCGGAACGATTCTGATCGGTCGCAGAGATTGGTCTTCAAAAATCCCATTCGGCCCGTATCTCGCGATTGGCGCCATCTTTTGGATTTTCTGGGGCAAAGAGTTCCTTACCTGGTACAGATCGTTTGGCTGACGTCGAACGATGCGCCCGCCGTATCGATAATGGTAGGTACGAAAACCTCGGCGCTTTGGGTTAGCTGCGCTCTTTCGTTTTGCATCCCCATGCGCCGGGATTGAGCCATGTCCCAACCGCTTTGTGGCGAGTTTCACCGCAATTCGTCCAAACCCGCCAGCCGGCCAAACTCCGATAGGGCCGTGGCAATGACCTGATCCGTGTTATAATATCGACAGTTCGCCAGACGTCCCACGAAACTGACATTTTTTTCGGCTGCAGCCAGTTCCGCATAGCGCAAATACAGCGCTTCCGCGTCAGGAGCAGGGATCGGGTAATCAACGAAGTGAAACAAAAATGATCAAGGTTCTGTCTAAGAGTGTTCTTGCTATTGCACGCCGCGAACTCAGACGGGTAGCAGACCGACGAGCTCCTGGCTCATGTCGATTTTCTAACCATGAATGGACGCGAATACTTACTAGCCAGAGACACGCCGACTTGTCCGCCATAGCATGCGCCCGTTAAGACCTCATCATCAATGAGTTTACGACGGCGGACGGCGCAAGAGATCAGGCCGCAACGCTCCGCGTGGCGGTGCAGGCGGATCTTTTGCGGCTATGTTGCTACTCGAGATGCTCAACTCCTCATTTTCGCTCTTCGATTTCGCCTGCTGGCTCGTGATATTTCTGTTCTCCCTGAGTGCGCATGAAGCGGCTCATGCTTTGGTTGCCAAGCAACTCGGTGATGTCACCGCTTATCTCGGCGGACAAGTTACCCTGGACCCGATACCCCACATCAAACGCGAGCCATGGGGTATGCTGATCGTTCCGATTCTGTCGTATATTTCTTCTGGCTGGATGATCGGATGGGCGAGCGCACCATACAATCCGGCCTGGGCGCAACAGTATCCTAAGCGCGCTGCGCTGATGGCCATGGCCGGCCCGGCGGCCAATTTCACCATTGCCTTTATCAGTTGGTGCGGTTTGAAACTTGGCCTGCTTACTGGCGTTTTTGTTATCGGAAACGGATGGAGTTTTTCCGAAACCGTCATCTCGAATGAATCAGGACTGTGGCACTTGGCTGCAGCCTTATTAAGCCTTGGTTTTTCGCTCAATGTGCTCCTTGGCATTTTTAATCTGATCCCTCTGCCTCCCCTCGATGGCAGTGCTTTGCCGCTTCTTTTTCTGCACGACGAAATGGCGCGTACCTACCAGCGACTTAGTCGCAGCACCGTGCCGGCGCTCTTGGGACTGTTTGTTGCGTGGCAGTTTTTTCCCCGGATTTTCCGGCCGCTCTATGCTTGGCTCGAGTGGACGCTGCGCGGGTGAGGGGACGCTGGGGTAACGCCGAGAATGTCATACGGCCGTGACTGGTGATTGGTGAGAAGAATGAGAAGCGGACAATGAGCAGTAAGCGCTAAATGCCGCGAAGACCGAAAAAGCGAAAATCGGACCCTTTCACCCTCTCACTAAGCTAATCACTAATCACCGCCTTTTACCCCGGTGGCCATCCCATATGTCGGCCGCCCAAAACATGCACATGCAGATGCGGGACTGTTTCGCCGCCGTTTCTTCCGTTGTTGATTACGATGCGGAAGCCAGCTTCGTTTAAACCAAGTTCCTTAGCCAGGTCTCGAGCAACCAGCAGCAATCTTCCTAAAAGCGCTTGATCCTCCGGTGCGGCTTGAGCAATCCGCGGGATTACTTTTTTTGGGACGACCAAAAAATGAACCGGAGCTTGCGGATTGACGTCGTGGAATGCCGCGATCTCCTCATCTTCAAAGATAAGCCTCGCTGGGATTTCGCGCGCAATAATCTTTTCAAAGATGGTCATCGAATCGTTAATAGCACCTGCGGAGGCGTGTCGCCACGCTCCATTTGGGCGCGAATATAATCAACGATCTCGTTCCGTAATTGTGAACAACTGCGACTCCAGGTTTTGGTGGATTGCAGAAATCGAACACAAGTTTGCAAGCCATGTACATTGATATTGGAAGCTCCTTCGCCGAACGCGGGCTGCATCCGTTCCTTCAATAATTGAAAGAACGCCAACTCATAGCCAGGCCCGGCCTCGTTAGCTAATTCCATTAGCGAGATTTCGTAAGGCGGATCCAGGGTTTGATAATGTGTGGCAATCTCCCCGTATCCGATCGCCTGTAGAACCGATCGCATGATCTCATCGATCTGTTGGCGAGCGATGACCGGCGCCTCATATTGTGTAGACAAAAAGCAGATTGCGCTTTCGGCGACATGATCTGCCAACCACCACTTGCTATAACCCGCTCGGTCGGCTGCGCGCCGAAGGCAAACGGTCAACCAGTTAGGCCGAATCGGCTGGACGCTGGAATCTTCCAAACGAAGCATTGGCAAGAAATTGCTCAGCGCTATCACGGTATAAACAACTCTGTTTGTTGTGCGTTCTTTTTAGCCTTTCGGCTCAACGATTCGATTTCGTCAATAAACTCACCGACATCCTGAAACTGTCGATAAATGGACGCGAACCGGATATAGGCAACTGCATCCAAAGAATGAAGCCGTTCCATGACCCTCATTCCGATCTCGCGGGAAGGGACCTCATGATCGAATGTTTGTTCCAATTCCTGAATAATTTCCTCCGCCGCTCGTTCCAAAGCGTCGTAACTTACCGGCCGCTTCTCGCAAGCCTTAATCATTCCGCCCAAAAGTTTCTGCCGATCAAACGGTTCCGGCCGGCCATCTCGTTTAATGACTCTCAAGTCACGCCGCTCGATCTCTTCGTAGGTGGTGAATCGGTATTGGCACCTCAGACATTCCCGGCGTCGTCGAATAGCCGCTCCCCCTTTCGCCGAACGAGAATCGATCACCTTGTCTTCGAGATTACCGCATTTCGGACAACGCATCCAGACTGTGGTCAGTTAACACCACAACATATTGTGGTCTGTCCAGGCAAAAATACAAAGAAAAGTTTTGAACGCGCGATTTCAAGGGACTTTCTGATAGCATCCCGGCGTCTTTTAGTTCCGAGAAACGATGAAACAAGTTGGTCCGTCCCGGACGAGCTGAATGAGCGGTGAGCGCGCCAAAGGCGTAAAAGACCCGCCCGCAACGCTTCGCGTAGCGATGCGGGCGGGACTTAGCCCCCTGGGCGGAGGCTTTGCGGAACCCTGGGTTCTCATACAAAAAAGCGAAGCCGCTCTGAAGGAGCGTAGGAAACCGCGTACCGTCCGAAGCCAAGAGAGAAGCGGCGAGAGGTGGAACGCGGAATGAAGCGAGCCTGCCATTGCATGCAGTCGGCATAACACGGTTCGCGAATGACGACTGCATGCTGACGGGACCGCCAACCGCCAAACGCTGCGACACGAAGGCGACTGCGGTTTCTGATGGTGTTACGCGAGCAGCCTCGATTCTCCGGTCTCGCCGAGATCAAGCCTGTAACGGGACAGTCGCCGCCACCGGCCGACACGCGCATACGTCTTATTTGTCCTATAGGTCCGATTCGCGAAGACAGCCAACCGCCAAATGCCAAATGCTGCCACACGAAGGCGACTGCGGTTTCTGATGGTGGCACGCGAGCAGCTTCGGATCGGTTATTCGATCTCGCCGAGATCAAGCCTGTAATGGGACAGTCGCCGCTACCGGCCGACACGCGCATACGTCCCATTCGTCCTATAGGTCCGATTCGCGAAGACCGCTAAACACCAAACGCCAAATGCTGCCACACGAAGGCGACTGCGGTTTCTGATGGTGCCACACGAGCAGCTTCGGATCGGTTCATCGATCTCGCCGAGATCAAGCCTGTAGCGGGACAGTCACCGTCACGCCGTCACGCCGTTACGCCCCTCAATGCTGTGCCTGCTCACGCGCTCGATTCTCGAAACGCGTATACTCCTTCAAGAAGGTGAGCGCTACATCGCCGGTAGGGCCGTTACGCTGTTTGGCAATAATCAAATCTGCTTCCCCGGCTTTTTCCTGTTTCGCCTCGTCGTCGGTCTCATAATATTCGGACCGAACGAGCAGCCCCACCACATCTGCATCCTGTTCGATCGAGCCAGATTCCCGAAGATCACTTAGTCGTGGCCGGCCCCCTTCTTTTGCTCGGGTGTCAGGCTGCCGATTAAGCTGCGCGATCACAATGATCGGAATTTTCAGTTCTTTCGCGAGGGATTTGATACCAGCGGATATTTCCGAAATCTCAATCTGCCGGTTATCCTGCGCGCGCCGACTGGTCGAACGCAGCAATTGCAAATAGTCCACAACCAGAAGCTCTATCTGGTGCGAGGCGGCTAGACGACGAGCTTTCGCTCGCAGTTCTGCAATCGTCAAACCGGGAGTGTCATCGATGAAAAGCTTAGCGGCTGCCAGTCGGGAGGCGGCCGTGGTGAGATTCGGAAAATCTCGCTCCGACAGAAAACCATTACGCACCCGCTGAAGGTTCACTTTAGCCCGAGAGCAGAGTAACCTTTGGACGAGTTGCTGGCTGCTCATCTCCAAGCTGAATACCGCCACCGGTTTACCCACATCGATCGCGACATGCTCGGCGATGTTCATTGCCAGCGCTGTCTTACCCATGCTGGGACGCGCGGCGATTACAACCATTTCGGCGGGATGCAGCCCGCTGGTCATGCGATCGAATTCGGTAAAGCCAGTGGGCAATCCTGTGACCGAACCTCGATTTTCGTAAATTTTTTCAATCTGCTCGATCGCCTCCATCACCAATTCCTTGGTGGGGACGACATCGATTTTTACATGGTCACCGGTAATCTCGAAAATTTGGCGTTCCGCGTCGTCCAACAATGGCTCGACATTCTCCTGATCTTCATAACAACGACGAGCCAAGGAGTCGCAGGCCAGGATCAAGCGGCGTAACAAGTACTTCTCCCGGACGATATCGACATAATACCCGGCATTAGCCGCAGTCGGGACGAAGGTATAAAGCTCATTAAGAAACTCCGGACCGCCAACCTCTTCCAGAAAGCCGCGGTCTTTCAGGGTCTGCTTAAGCGTAATGAAATCGATCGGCTTACTCTTGTCGCTGAATTCAATCACCAACTCATAGATGATCTTGTGAGCGGGAGAATAAAAAGCGTCGGGATGCAGCCGAAGGATGCAAAGGTCGCCGACCTCTCTTGGCGAGAGTACGAGCGAGCAGAGAACACCTTTTTCGGCGTCTTCGCTGTAAGGAAGAGATCTCGGAACTTCCTTGCTCGCGGTGTGAAAAACTTGTGAATAACCGCGTTTCTCTTCCGATTGGTATCGCCCTTGGTTGCTCAAGGCGCTCTCAGCAGGTTTGGTCAAACCTTGAGAACCTTTCGCCATTCGGGACTACCCAGTGGATTTTGTCCTGCGTTTGGGCCGCGCCTTCGCGTCGGTTGCTTCTTCTTCCCCTTTGACTGAGCCCGCGGTGTGCACTTTGATGTCCAGCTTCAAAGCAGCGGTCACCGTGGCATGCAATCGAATAGGAACTTCTTGTTCGCCCGATTCTTTGATTGGGCGGTCCAGCTGAATTCGGTGTCGGTCAAGCTCGATATTGGCTTCCGAGCGGAGCTTGTCTTCGATGTCTTTAGCGGTGACAGAACCAAATGCCTTTCCGGTTTCACCCGTTTCCAGCACAAATTCCAACTTGAGCTTGCTAAGCTTTCGCGCCAGCTCTTCCGCTTCGTTCAGTTCATT
>Ga0209526_10003723_pt1 | contig 10389 bp, 3 predicted proteins | sample JacPinW_OM2H0_M1_FD_188566 | JGI IMG/M metagenome (GOLD analysis project Ga0209526, IMG submission 188566) | Forest soil microbial communities from Algoma, Ontario, Canada - Jack Pine, Ontario site 1_JW_OM2H0_M1 (SPAdes) (version 2) | ecosystem: Environmental > Terrestrial > Soil > Boreal... | reverse complement strand
CGCGCCCCCGCGCAAGCCGTAAGAGGTCACATCTGCTCGCTGTAAGTCTCTTACCCGAGAGGGTTCATGAACCCCGCCACCACCTTCACTAGGTCAGCCTGCCGGTTCACCCCTGTCTTTTCGAACACGTGTTGCAGGTGAGTCTTTACTGTTGCCTCCGATATTCCGAGCATCGGGGCAATTTCCGGGATTCCGCCAACCTCGACAATCGCGAGCAGCACGCGCAACTCCGCCGGAGTAAGCTTGTAGGGCGCTGACCAGCGCCTCGATCGGGGAAGGTCCGTCCAAAGCCGCCTTGCGCACGAACACCGCCGCCACGGAGGCATACGCAATGCCCGCCTGCTTCCGCTTTCCCGATGTGAGCGGCAGCACGTGGGCCACGTGGCGCTCGCCCTCACCAGACGAGAGCGGGATCGTAATGCCCTTGTTGCCGAAATGACCTCTCCGATGGAGAGCACATCGCCTACCCGCGTAAGAGCGGCGCCTTCGTTGAGCGGGTTGATCTTAAGGTAATGGCTCTCCAGGAGCTGCAGGTAATGGGGGTCGTGCCCCCAGGCCTTGCTGAACGAGGTATGCTTTTGCACCATGTCCCTCGATCCGATTGTTGCCGTCGCGCTGTTGATGAAGCGGCTGGTCTGCTCGAGCACGGGGAGCCAAAGCTCCGGATTAAGGGAAGCGTCATAGATTGCGCCGATCAGATCGGAGAGTTGCTCAGCTTCTGGCATCGCCTTCTCGCTCCGCCGTCGCAGATATCGCCGACGACCCGAAGCCACCTCATCCGATCGGATGAGGCGGCGAGCTGACTTTTTCCCTCATTTGCGTTTTCGGGCTGGAGGTGCGCCAGCAGTACGGTTGAACAGCGCCCTCATACCGGAAGGGGAAGATGGTCATTGTCAGCGGCCCAATGCAAAGACTGCGAAGGGAAAAGCGGATTTTGCGCCCTCGTCTCAGCGGGAACAAGGAACCGGAAATTTTTCCCGGTCTGCGGGAATTTTCTTCACGTCGTGCGAGTCTTCTCTAATGAGGCGAAAGTTGCGTCTGGGTGGGAGCAATCACGATGTCAATCAAACCGTGACGCTACAGAGCGTGGCGCCGTCGAGCCTAAGCCCAAGCAATTTCTCGTTTGCATAGGAAATCGACATGAGAGCCAGGGGTTTCTCAAAACCCCTTCCGCTTTCAAGGGCGATTACGTCGATGATTCGCGCGCACTTCCTTACAGGACCTGAGTAGGAGGATAGCGCATGTCGGCACTGCTTTCCTGCGAGATCTCCGGCGAGATCACGGGGCAGCTGACGCTGAGTGCTGGAACCGAGCACGTGGCGCTGGCGGGCACGACGGTGGTTGCGACGTTTGCCGCCGCCGATCCGGACGCGACCGCGGCCCTCTTTACGGCGGCGATCGAGTGGGGTGACGGCACCCGCTCGCTCGGCACGGTGGTCGGAGCAAACGGCAGTTTTGCGGTGGAGGCTGGCCACAGCTATGCCGATGAGGGTCGTTACGCGCTGCGCGCCACCATCACCACCAGCCAGGGTGCGACCTCGCTCGACGGTTTTGTCACGGTTGCTGATAACGACGTGCTGGCGGCCCAGCCGGGGCTCACCATCGAGGCGACGGAGGGCAGCGCGTTCAGCGGCGTGGTGGCACGCTTCACCGACAGCGACCTGCTCAGCCCGGCCGGCGACTTTACCGCCATGATCGAGTGGGGCGACGGAACGAGCTCGCCCGGCACGCTGGCCGGAGCGAACGGCAGCTTCACGGTATCAGGCACGCACAGCTATGCGATCGCCGGCAAGCTGCCGGTCCATGTGACCTTGCGCGACGATGCCGGCACCGCCACGGCGGTGGCGAGCGGCAGCGCGCTGGTGGTGTCGCCGACGACGCTCGCTCTGATCGACCCTCTCTATGGTGCGGTTGCCGATCTGCTTGGGCCTTTCTTCCAGGGCTTCTTCGGGGTCACCAATGAGAGAATTGGTCTGCTCACAACCATCCCGGCGACCGAGGGGGAGGCGCTGACGCTGCCGAACATCCTGGGGGATGTACCGCTGCCGCCCGACATCCCGGATGTGGCGCTGACCAGCATCCCGGTGGCTGCGTTCATCGACGGCAACCCGGCCGATACCGCGGCGGACTTCATTGCGCTGATCAACTGGGGTGACGGCAGCACGACGCAAGGAGCCGTGACGCTGGTTGCCTCGCAAGACTTCGATGCCGCTCCCGGCTTCGTGCCGCCCTTGCACGCTGCCGTGTTCATGGTGACCGGCACTCACACCTATGCGGACGAGAGTGCGAGCGAGCCGCTGAGCGTGGGCATCATCCGCACCAGCGACAACCTCTCGGGTACGCTGCATCGTTCGGCGACGATCGATTTTGCCCATCCGGCGGTGGTCGCCGGCGTGACGGTGGCCGAGGCTGACGTGCTCGTGCCGGTGCCGCTCGGCGCGCTCACCGCAAATCCGAACGTGGTGGACGGGGTAGTGGCGCGCTTCACGGACACCAATCTTGCCAGCACGGCGGGTGACTTCATTGCCAGCATCGACTGGGGTGACGGGACGACCACGACCGGCACGATCGACGACGTCAGCGGCGTAATCACGGTCTCGGGCACCCACAGCTACGCCAACTCCCTCGCCGTGACGCTCGCAGACGACGACGGCAGCGCCAGCGCCACGGCGAGCGCGCAGGTCTTTGCCGGCGCCGCACACGCCCCGCAAGGCATAGCCGACTCCTATTTTACCCCGCACAATCAAATGCTCCACGTTAGTGCGCCGGGTATCCTCTCGAATGATGGTGACCCGGACGGGGACGCGATCACCGCTATGCTCGCACGCGGTCCCCAGCACGGGAGTCTCGATCTGCGACCGGACGGCTCTTTCGACTACATGCCGGCATCCGGTTTCATTGGGACGGACTGTTTCACTTACCACGACAACGACGGCGCACTGTGTGGCCGCCCTGTGCAAGTCCTCATCGACGTGCGCGATGTGCCCCCGGTCGGTGGGCCTGATTCATACGCGGTAGCGCATGATCGCGTGTTGCACGTGGCGGCGCCCGGCGTGCTCGGCAACGACAGTGATCCGGACAGCGATCCGATCACCGCGGTGAAGGCGTCCGATCCTCTGCACGGCAGCGTCACCCTCAACGCGGACGGCTCTTTCGACTACACCCCGAACGCCGGCTACATCGGGTCGGACTCCTTTACATACCGAGACACGGACGGCGCACTCGCGTCGGCACCGGTCACCGTCACGCTCTCCGTGCAGGACCAGCCCCCCGTAGCGCGCGATGATTCCTTCTCCGTGCAGGAGGATGGAACGTATAGCGTTTCCGTCATTACGCCTCCGGGCGGCCTGCTCGCCAACGACATCGATCCAAATGGCGATAGCCTGTTGGCGATCCTCGTGCGCGACCCGTTTCACGGCACGCTGGCCTTCGATGGCCACGGCGGTTTCACCTATCATCCGGCCGCCGACTATTTTGGACCGGACTCTTTCACTTACAAGGCGAATGACGGATTTCTCGACAGCAACGTCGCGACCGTGTCCATTACGGTCGATCCGGTGAACGATGCCCCGGTGGCGCAGGGCGGCAGCGCCAGCGGCAACGAGGACACGCCGATCAGCGGGCAGGTCGTTGCCACGGATGTCGACAACAGCGCCGATCAACTCAGCTACAACGTGGTCTCCGGCCCGACCCACGGCACCCTGGCGCTCAACGCTCACGGCTCGTTCACCTACACGCCGAACGCCAATTTCAATGGCTCGGACAGCTTCAGCTACAAGGGCTACGACGGCAGCCTCTACAGCAACATCGCCGCAGTCCAGCTAACGGTTAACCCGGTGAACGATGCGCCGGTGGCGCAGGACGGCAGCGCAAGCGGCGACGAGGACATGCCCATCAGCGGACAGGTCGTCGCCACGGACGTCGACAACAGCGCCGATCAGCTCAGCTACAGCGTGGTCTCCGGCCCGGGCCATGGCACGCTGACGCTCAACAGTCAGGGCTCGTTCACCTACACGCCGAACGCCAACTTCAACGGCTCGGACAGCTTCCGCTACAAGGCTTACGACGGCAGCCTCTACAGCAACATCGCGGCGATCAGCCTCACGCTGAACCCGGTGAACGATGCGCCGGTGGCGGGCTGGAATTACGCCGGATGCCAGAAGAATTCATCAATCAGCGCGGATGCTGCCGATGGCGTGCTGGCACACACCAGTGATCCTGACCTCACTGACGTACTCACGGTGAGCGCTGTGAAGCTGTTGGGGGCGAGTACGTCAGCAGCTGTGTCGGTCGGGCATCCAGCTGTCGTACAAGGCACCTACGGCAAGCTCACAATGAACGCCGACGGCAGCTATGGCTATGTGGCGAACACCAGCCCCGGAGCGCTGCCGGCGCAAATGGTGCCGCAGGATATCTTTACTTACACCGTGAACGACGGCCATGGCGGCACGACCGCGGCTAATCTCACCGTCACGGTCTACGGGCCCGGCAGTGCCTATTTACAGGCTAGTGCTTCCATATTGAACGGTGGCAATGGCCAGAGTGCGCTGGACGGCGGCGACTTCAGTCACACCCTGATCGGGGGCGATGGTCCCGATTGGCTGCTGGCAGGACGCGGCAATGACACGCTTACCGGCGGAAAGGGTCCCGACACGTTTGTGTTTGGCCCGCAAATTGGCAAGGACGTCATTACTGATTTCGACTCCAAAAACGACGTCATCCAGTTCAACCACGCGCTGTTTGCAAACTACGCAGCCGCCATAGTGTCTGAGAGCTTTGACGGGCATAATACGAGCTTCACCGCCAATCACGATGTCAATCAAACCGTGACGCTACAGAGCGTGGCGCCGTCGAGCCTAAGCCCAAGCAATTTCTCGTTCGCATAGGAAATCCACTGATGCCAAGCATCCAGCCCTAGTCGGGACGCGCTGCTGCGGACCCTAGAGACGATCCAAAGTTTCATTGGGTGATCAAAACGAGTTCCCAAAAAACGCGTCCCGCTGCCGACCCGATACCCTGACCCGTTCTACTATCCTGTCCAGTGAGATGGCACGTAATCCTCCACATGCTCATACTGGACCCTCCATACCGGATCATCTGAGCATCGAGCTGACCAGACTCTCGCGCCGGCAGCGCTTCGGTAACAGCACGCCGGCGCGCGGCGCCGACAATTTGAAGAAACTTCGCCCGGAAACGCGGATTCACGTAGGCGAACCCTTGTCATTTCGGGTAGAATTTGGCAGGGTGAACTAGGACAGCATTGCTGTCCCAGTTAGGGTCGCCGGTCTTGTTCCTTGTACGGCGGATCCGAATGCGGTGATGAACGGTGCCGCGGCATCGCCACATCGCCAATAGGTGCGGTCACGCGCTTTCGTAAGCCGTGGGCGATGGACCGTCGAAGAATGCGAACGGCGCTGGCCCGCGCGTGCCGACACGCTGCGGAAAGCCTGCGCCAGCAGCGTCAAAAATCCAGAGGGGACGGCTTCAGCGGCGCTTTCGCGCCGGGAATGGTACGAGAACTGGCATGAGCGCGGGACCATACCTCCCCCGAAGGGGGAGGTCGGCGAGCAAAGCGAGCCGGGTGGGGGATCAGGCCCCATCGCGGGACGTTGCAGCGCGTGGCTTGCCCGCCACCCGACAGCATTTGCTTCGAAGCGAAGCAAACGCTGTCGACCTCCCCCTTGCAGGGGGAGGTATTGCCGACCCATGGGCCGCGCCCGAAGCGCAGGGCCTGTACGACCCCGCGCTGGAGAAGGACTCCTGCGGCGTCGGGTTCATTGCCGACATCAAGGGCCGCTCCTCGCACAAGCTGATCGAGGATGCGCTCGCCATCCTCTGCAACCTCGAGCACCGCGGCGCCGTGGGAGCCGACCCGCGCGCCGGCGATGGCGCGGGGATCCTGGTGCAAATCCCGCACCGGTTCTTCGCCAAGAAAGCAGATCGTCTCGGCTTCGACCTGCCGCGGCCGGGAGAATACGCCGTCGGGGTTCTTTTCATGCCGCGCGATCCGGACTGGCGGCGGATCATCCGCGACATCTACGCCCAGATGATCAAGCGCGAGGGCATGACGCTGCTCGGCTGGCGCCAGGTCCCGACCGACAGCTCCACATTAGGCGAATCGGTCAAGCCCACCGAGCCCGTGCACCTGCAGGTCTTCATCGGGCGCGGCCGCAAGATCAGGAGCGAGGACGAGTTCGAGCGGCGCCTCTATGTGCTGCGCAAGTCGATCTCCAACGCGATCTACGCCCGCAAGGAGCGGCGGCTCTCCGGCTATTACCCGGTGTCGATCTCGTGCCGCACCGTGGTCTACAAGGGCATGTTCCTCGCCGACCAGCTTGGCACCTACTATCCCGACCTGCACGACCCTGATTTTGCCAGCGCGCTTGCGCTCGTCCACCAACGCTTCTCCACCAACACCTTCCCGACCTGGTCGCTGGCGCATCCCTATCGCATGATCGCGCACAACGGCGAGATCAACACGCTGCGCGGCAACGTCAACTGGATGGCGGCGCGCCAAGCCTCGGTGTCGTCGCACCTCTTCGGCGACGACATCAACAAGCTCTGGCCCATTTCTTATGAGGGTCAGTCCGACACCGCATGTTTCGACAACGCGCTCGAGTTCCTGGTGCAGGGCGGTTACCCGCTCGCCCACGCCATGATGATGATGATCCCGGAAGCCTGGGCGGGCAATCCGCTCATGGATGAGGAACGCCGCGCCTTCTACGAATACAACGCCGCCCTGATGGAGCCGTGGGACGGCCCCGCGGCCATTGCCTTCACCAATGGCCGCCAGATCGGCGCCACCCTCGACCGCAACGGGCTGCGCCCCGCGCGCTATTTCGTCACCCGCGACGAGCGCATCATCATGGCCTCGGAGATGGGCGTCCTTCCCATCGCGGAAAAAGATATCGTGCAGAAATGGCGGCTGCAGCCGGGCAAGATGCTCCTCGTCGATCTCGATCAGGGCCGCCTCATTCCCGACGAGGAGCTCAAGGCCACGCTCGCCAAGAGCCATCCATATAAAGGGTGGCTCGATCGCACCCAGATCGTATTGGAAGATTTGCCAGGCGCGCCGGAGCAGGCGCCGCTCTCGAATTTCGCGCTGCTCGATCGCCAGCAGGCCTTCGGCTACACCCAGGAGGACCTCCGCCTGCTCATGTCGCCCATGGCAGTGGCGGGTGAGGAAGCGGTCGGCTCCATGGGCAACGATACGCCCATCTCGGCGCTGTCTAGCAAGCCGAAGCTTCTGTTCACCTATTTCAAGCAGAACTTCGCCCAGGTGACCAACCCGCCGATCGACCCGATCCGCGAAGAGCTGGTCATGAGCCTCGTGTCCATGATCGGGCCGCGGCCCAATCTGTTCGACGTCGAAGGCGCCTCGCATCTCAAGCGGCTGGAAGTGCGCCAGCCCATCCTCACCAATGCGGATCTGGAGAAGATCCGCGCGATGTCCGAGGTCGGCGGCGGCCATTTCCGCTCGCGCATTCTCGATACCACCTGGCCGACCGAGCAGGGCGCCGCGGGGCTCAAGGACGCGCTCGAAACCCTCTGCGCGCGCGCCGAGGCCGCGGTGCGCGAAGGCGTCAACATCGTCATCCTCTCGGATCGGCGCGCGGGCGTGGAGAACATTCCCATGCCGTCGCTGCTCGCCTGCGCGGCGGTGCATCATCATCTCATCCGTCAGGGGCTGCGCACGTCAGTGGGCCTCGTAGTCGAATCCGGCGAGCCGCGCGAGGTGCATCACTTCTGCTGTCTCGCGGGCTACGGCGCCGAGGCGATCAATCCCTATCTCGCGTTCGAGACCCTGGTGGCGATGAAGGATGATCTTCCGCAGAAGCTCGACGAAAAGGAGATCGTCAAGCGCTACATCAAATCGATCGACAAGGGGATCCTCAAGGTGATGTCCAAGATGGGCATCTCCACCTATCAGTCCTATTGCGGCGCGCAGATCTTCGACGCGGTCGGGCTCAAGTCGGATTTCGTCGCGGAATATTTCACCGGTACAGCTACGCGCATCGAGGGCGTGGGCTTAACCGAGATCGCCGAGGAGACGGTGCACCGGCATCGCGATGCCTTCGGCGATGTCCCGATCTATCGCACGGCCCTCGACGTGGGCGGCGAATATCAGTTCCGCATGCGCGGCGAGGACCACGTGTGGACTCCACCGACCGTGACGGCGCTCCAGCATGCCGTGCGCGGCAATCTGCCGGAGCAGTATCGCACCTACGCCAAGGCGAGCAACGATCAGTCCGAGCGCCTCCTCACCATCCGCGGGCTGTTCCGGCTCAAGTCGGCGCAAGAGGATGGCCGCAAGCCGGTGCCGCTTGAGGAGGTCGAGCCCGCAAAGAACATCGTGCGCCGCTTCGCCACCGGTGCCATGTCGTTCGGCTCGATCTCGCGCGAGGCGCACACCACGCTTGCCATCGCCATGAACCGCATCGGGGGCAAGTCGAACACGGGCGAGGGCGGGGAGGAGGCGGATCGCTTCAAGCCGCTGGCCAACGGGGACTCCATGCGCTCGGCGATCAAGCAGGTCGCCTCCGGCCGCTTCGGTGTCACGACGGAATATCTGGTCAATTCCGACATGATGCAGATCAAGATGGCGCAAGGCGCCAAGCCGGGGGAGGGCGGCCAGCTCCCCGGGCACAAGGTCGATCACATCATCGCCAAGGTGCGCCACTCCACCCCTGGCGTGGGGCTCATCTCGCCGCCTCCGCATCACGACATCTATTCCATCGAGGATTTGGCGCAGCTCATCTTCGATCTCAAGAACGTCAACCCGGAAGGGCTCGTGTCGGTGAAGCTCGTCTCCGAAGTGGGCGTCGGTACCGTGGCCGCCGGCGTGTCGAAGGCACGCGCCGACCACGTCACCATCGCCGGCTTCGAAGGCGGCACCGGCGCCTCGCCGCTCACCTCGATCAAACATGCCGGCTCGCCCTGGGAGATCGGGCTCGCCGAGACGCACCAGACGCTGGTGGTGAACCGCCTGCGCGGGCGCATCGCCGTGCAGGTCGACGGCGGCGTCCGCACCGGGCGTGACGTTGTGGTGGGCGCGCTTCTCGGCGCCGATGAGTTCGGCTTCTCCACCGCGCCGCTCATTGCGGCGGGCTGCATCATGATGCGCAAGTGTCACCTCAACACCTGCCCGGTCGGGGTCGCAACGCAAGACCCGGTACTGCGCAAGCGCTTTGTCGGCAAGCCCGAGCATGTCATCAACTTCTTCTTCTTCGTCGCGGAGGAAGTGCGCGAGCTGATGGCGGTCATGGGCTTTCGCACCTTCGCGGAGATGGTCGGGCAGATGCAGATGCTCGACAAGCAGCAAGTGATCGAGCACTGGAAAGCCAAGGGGCTCGATTTCTCCAAGCTGTTCTTCAAGCCGCAGGCGGGGAAGGGCGTTGCCATCCACCATTGCGAGCCGCAGGATCACAAGATCCACACCATCCTCGACCGCAAGCTGATCGAGGAGGCGCGTCCCGCGCTCGATCGCGGCGCGCCTGTGCGCATCGTCACGTCGATCAGGAACACCGATCGCACGGCGGGCGCGATGCTCTCGGGCGAAGTCGCCAAGCGCTACGGCCACGAGGGCCTTCCGCACGACACCATACACGTGAAGCTCACCGGCACCGCCGGCCAGAGCTTCGGCGCCTGGCTCGCCCGTGGCGTGACCTTCGAGCTCGAAGGGGACGCCAATGACTACGTCGGCAAGGGGCTCTCTGGCGGGCGCATCATCGTGCGCCCGACCGCCGACGCGGGCTTCGTGCCGGAGGAATCGATCATCGTCGGCAACACCGTGCTTTACGGTGCAATCGAGGGCGAGTGCTATTTCCGCGGCGTCGCCGGCGAGCGCTTCGCCGTGCGCAACTCCGGCGCCCACGCCGTGATCGAAGGCGCCGGCGATCACTGCTGCGAATACATGACCGGCGGCATCGTGATCGTGCTCGGGCGCACCGGGCGGAATTTTGCCGCGGGCATGTCCGGCGGGGTCGCCTATGTCCTCGACGAGGACGACACGTTTGCGAGTCGCTGCAACCTCGCAATGGTGGAACTCGAGCCGGTGCTGCACGAGGAGGAGGCGAGCGAGCGCATCTATCATCACATCTATGATCTCGAGACCCACGGGCGGGTCGAGATCCTCGACGACAAGACCCGGTTTGACGCCGAGCGGCTGCATTATTTCATCTCGCGCCACGCCCAGTTCACAGGCTCGGCGCGCGCCGCGCAGATTCTTGAAGGGTGGGAGAGCTATTGCCCGAAATTCCGCAAGGTGATGCCGCTCGAATATCGGCGTGCGCTCGCCGAGATGGAGAAGGCGCGCACGATGCAGGCCGCCGAATAACGAATGGGCAAGATCACCGGCTTTCTCGAGTACGAGCGCTCGGATCGCCGCTA
>Ga0209526_10003722_pt1 | contig 10389 bp, 10 predicted proteins | sample JacPinW_OM2H0_M1_FD_188566 | JGI IMG/M metagenome (GOLD analysis project Ga0209526, IMG submission 188566) | Forest soil microbial communities from Algoma, Ontario, Canada - Jack Pine, Ontario site 1_JW_OM2H0_M1 (SPAdes) (version 2) | ecosystem: Environmental > Terrestrial > Soil > Boreal... | reverse complement strand
ATTCATGTGGTGATATAGATCGATCCACTCGGGACGCACGACGGTGCGGTAACGGTCGATTGGAGCGCTGACGTCAAGCTCGGGAAGAAGGTACGGAAAGGTCATTCTCAAGGTTCTCCTTACGATTCTGAAAAGGTTCAATTTTCTCATTATGAGCGGACGATCGGGAGACAGGTGAAGCTCGCGATAACTCGCCGCCGCAGTAAGGAAGTGGATCGCGAATAGATTCAGTATCAAGGCCCGATTCGGCAAAGGGGGGTATCGACGACTGAGCACTCAACGTACGGCCCTGTCGCCGCTCTTGCGACGCGCGATTCGCTGTACTACAGCCTGATTGCTGGTCTGCTGTTTTTGGAGTGACACGATATGCACGACATGCATGATATGAATGGCGGCGGCGGGCTACTTTCCGGACTTCGCGTTATTGACTGCGGAACTTACGTCGCCGGCCCTGCGGCCGCCACCATAATGTCCGACTTTGGCGCTGAGGTGATCAAAATTGAGCGTCCCGGGGGCGGCGACCTGTGGCGGCTCTTTTCGAAGCTCCCGGGCACGGCCAAGTCGGAGCTTGACTGGTGCTGGATTCTCACCAGCCGCAACAAGAAAAGTGTCGCGCTGGACCTGGGACGGCCTGAAGGACGCGAAGCGCTTGTTCGGCTGGTGCGCACGGCGGATGTTTTCCTGACCAATTATCAGAGAACGCTGCTCGAGAAATTCCGGCTGACCTGGGAAGATCTCTCGCCCGTCAACGAGCGGCTCATCTACGCGCACCTTACCGGCTACGGCGACGCCGGCGACGACGCAGATGACCCCGCCTTCGACGCGCTGGCGTATTGGGCGCGATCGGGCTTGATGATGAGTGTGACTGGCACGGATGGGTCACCCAGCGCGCCGCGGCCGGGGATGGGTGATCATCCGACCTCGATGTCGCTGTTCGGAGCGATCATGCTTGGCTTGTACAGGCGCGAACGCACCGGGCGCGGATCCAGGGTCACCACGTCATTGCTGGCGAGCGGGGCCTGGGCGAACGCGTGCGACATCCAGGCGAAGCTGTGCAATGCGGTCTTCCCCGAGCGCGGAGAAGGGAAGCATCCGCCCAACCCGCTGACCGCGGCGTACCTGAGCCGCGATGGCAAAATGTTTCTCCTCATACTGATAGATCCGGACAACGAGTTCCCGCGCCTGTGCAGGGCTTTCGGGCAGGCCGAACTGGGCACGGGCGAGTTATTTTCGACCAACGATGGCCGCGATCGAAACGCGGCGGCGCTATATGCAATCCTGCAATCGGAGTTCGAATCGCGCGACCTGGCGCAATGGCGGACGATTTTCAAAAGCAACGACATCAAATGGGCGCCGCTGCCCAAACTCGACGACGTCGTGAAGGATCCCCAGATGCGTGCCGCGCAGGCATTCATCAAGATGGACCATCCCGGCGCCGGTGTCCTCGAGACGGTGAACAGTCCGCTCTTCGTCTCCGGCGTGGAGAAGCGAAAACCCACCGCGGCGGCGGAGGTTGGCGCTCACACTTGCGAGGTGCTGCAGGAACTCGGCTATAGCGCTGACGCAATAGAATCGATAATCCGCGATTCCGCTCAGCGCTAGGCAATTTCGCCTGGCGCTGGCATTGTTATAGCGGTTTGTCTGAAACTGAGGAACGTAAAGGCTTAACGAAAGCATAGCGATTCCTTCGTGCAAGGTCGCTAAAGGAGCAGAGAATACAAGATGCATTTCATGTGGTTTACGGAACGGGCGTACCATTACGATCCCGAGGTTGACCCGGCGAAGTATCATGCGCTCGAAAATCAGATCATTGGACTGCGCAGTTTCTACAACACGCCCAATCGCTTCTTCGAGCGCGAGCATGGGGCGAAACTGCTCAACCAGTATCTCGACGAGAAGATTTATACCGACGCCGAATTGATGAATTTCGACGGCGTGATGCTCAACGAACATCACGGCACGCCGTTTTGCCTCGGCGGCGTGATGGATGTTGAAGCTTCCGTTCTCGCCAAGACCACCAAGCGGGTGAAGATCGTCCTGCTCGGCAACCCGGTCGCCACCGTCGCCAATCCGCTGCGCCTGTCCGAAGAACTCGCCATGATCGACCTTATTTCGGGCGGGCGATTGATCTCGGGATGGGTGCGCGGCGCCGGCTCTGAACAACTGGCCAACAACGCCAATCCCGCTTTGAACCGCGAACTATTCGAGGAAGGCGTCGATTTCATCGTTAAGGCGTGGACTACGCCGGGCCCCTTCCGCTACGAAGGCAAGCACTATCACTTCCGCAACGTGAACCCCTGGGTGCTTCCCCTTCAGCGGCCGCATCCGCCCTTCTGGATTCCCGGCCTGGTCAGTCCCGACACCGCATATTGGTGCGCCCGCAAGCGATATCCGTACGTCGCGCTCGCGACCAGGCTGCAGCCGACGATCGAACTATGGGACTTTTACGCCAAGGCTGCGGCGCAGGAGGGCTACCAGGCGGGACCGGAGAATTTTGGATATCTGCAGCCTGTGGTGGTCGCCGATACCCAGGAGCGGGCGGAGGAACTGGGCAAGCGGATTCTTTTTGGCGGCGCCTTTGCGCACTTTGCGCGGCCGGAATGGATGTTCCCGCCGGGATACAATTCCAAGGCCGCGACCAAGCGCCTGGCCGAAGTGAATTTCGGCGCCAACGCCGCCGCCAAATCGCTCTATGGCGAGGGCGGCAACGGCGAGTCCGAAGACGAGATCGAAGCCGTCAAGAAGCACATCTACGATGGCTACCCGGACGTCTTGAAGGACTACGTGATGATCGCGGGCACGCCGGACAACGTGATTCCCAAGCTTTGTAAAGTGCTTGACGTCCTGCGCCCGGGCATCTTTTCGTTCTGGCTCGACGGGCCGGTGCCGGCCAAGGACCGTATGCGATCTCTGGAATTGCTCAACCGTGACGTGATCCCAGCGATGCGCGATTACGGAAAGCAACTTGGGCTGGTCGATCCGTTCAAACGTGCACCGGGGTCGCGTCTGTTGCGCCCGGGTGTCACACCCGAACCGGTGAGCAATGCCGAGGCGCTCGCCTCGATGACGGTCTGAACAGGGATGGGCGCAAAACCCTGGGCTGGGGCTGTTTGCGTCTCCGGCCCAGGGCGAAAAACTGCTGAGCACGTTTCGCAGGGGCAACCGGGCGGTATGGCACGCCGTTCGTTACGAGGGCGATTAGGCCTAGACCGCCGTAACAGCAGAACATTGCTTTGAAAACGCCCGGTTGCGATGGGCCCGGCTGTTGACCGCAGGTGAAAATCGGTCTACACGGGCATAAGGAAAGTAAAACTTTTTGGCGAGGGTCTGCTTATGAGTTCTACTGAAGCGGTAGCGGCCGGGCGTGCTCCTACTGAGTGGTTCGTCGGCTGGAAAACTTTGTTCGTCTCCTGCGGCCTGCTTCTTGCCTCCAATCTTTTTCTTTGGGTCTGGGACTACAACTATGCTTTCACAGCCGGGCTGGATTCCTCGAGCCGCGCCTTTGCGCTTCATTACCGGACGTTGTTCTGGGGTGAGCTGCTGACCGTCGGGGCTTTTGCCGGCCTGTGGTACGGATGGCTGGTAAGGACTGGCCGCAGCCTCGCAGGTGAATCGATCGCGCCCGCAGAAGTGGTCCGGCGCGTGGTGATTCTATGGGGGATCATCGGAGTCACGAGCCTTTCGCTATACATCGAGGCGAGTTTTTGGCCCAACTGGGACGGTGCGTGGCACCAGACGATGGTGCGCGATACCGCGCTGACCCCCACGCACATTCCGATGTTCTACTTCTTCTTCCCGATGTCGGTCGTACTTGCCTTGGGCGCGTATCTGTACGGGCGGTTTAGGCTGCCGGCGATCTATGGCCGCGAGAAGGGGTTTCCTTGGTCATTCTTTTTGCTTATCGCCGCGGCGGTGCTCGAATTCATGGAGGTCGCCTTCAACGAATGGGGCCATAGCCTGTGGATGTCGGAGGAGTTTTTCTCGGTGCCGTTCCACTGGCCCTTTGTCGTCTACGGATGGCTGGCGAGCGGAATGTTCGCGGTCTGGGGCGAGACGATTCTGTACCTTTACCAGGTCGAAAAGGGGGCACGCGCCCTGGAAGAAATCCCGACGCATACGGCTGCCGCCGGCTGAGCGTCCCAACGACTCTTCTCAAGCCTGACATCGAGCGAGGGGCAGCATGGCGACAGCACCATCAGTGGCAGTGGCCGCGGCGGCCGAGAGACAACGCAGACTTGCGCTTCGTGACCTGCTGAACGCCGAGTATCAGTGGATCGATCGCACCTGGGACGCGGTGTTCTGGATCACCGCCATTTTCGTCGTCGCGGGCGCGGCGGACATCACGCGGCTTCTTTTCGCCGGCGACTGGGATTTCTGGACCGATTGGAAGGATCCGCAATGGTGGCCGGTCATCACCGCGTTCGCCACGATCATTATCCCCTCCGCGCTCCAATGGATTCAGTGGGTCGCATGGCGCTTTCCCACCGGCGCGACCTACACCTGCGTATGCCTTTTCATGGCCTCGTGGATCGGCCGCTACTTCCAATGGCACGTGGCTGAAACCTTTCCGATGAATTTCGTCTGGCCGATTTCCACTATTCCAGCGGCAATCATTCTGGACTGGCTACTGATGAGAACAAAGAGTTTCGTGCTGACGTCGCTTATCGGCGGACCGATATGGGCGGTGCTGATATGGAGCTTCAACTACATTCCGCTCGCTCCGTTCCTGCAGCCGGTGCAATTCATGCACCACATTCTTACGGTCGCCGACGTCCAGGGCATCGCTTACATCCGAACCCAGACCCCGGAATACATGCGGCATATTGAACGCGGCGCGCTGCGCAGCTTTCTCGGGGAGACACAGTACGTGTCGCTGCTCTTTGGCGGCACGCTGGCGATGCTCGGTTATTGGATCGGTCAGCTTATAGGGCGCTACCTCGCCGTGTGGCCGATTGGCAGATACATCAAGACAGTCTGAAATGGTCGCGGGGACAATAATGCGAACCGCCTTTCGCGCCACCATAGTCGCGCTTCTGTGGGCCGGCATATTTGCCTCCCGTGCGTACGCGCATGGCGGAATCGCCGGACCCGACGAACTTGGCCCGCCGGTAATCACTTCGGCCGTGCTCGGCATCGGGGGCTATTGGCTAATGATGCTGTGGCCGTCGCGCAGCCGCCCTATGGGAAATAAAAAACGCAAACCGATGCGTAGCGTGATGAGGTAGCCGACTTGCGAGCGGCTTTCCACGCCAAACGGGGAGGCGGAATGCGAATACGATTTCCGGCGGTGCCCTCGGCGGTACTCTTGCTGCTCATAGCATCGTACGCGCCGCGCGCCTTTGCCCATGGCGAAGCGGCGGACGAGCCGTTCCTCAAAGATCTCACGGTCGCCTTCTATGACGTTCACATTTCGCCCACTTCGATCAAAGTAGGCGAGCCGGTCACTATCACCGGGGCAGTAAAAATTCTCGAGACCTGGCCGTATACACTGGACCCCCCGCAAACCGCGTATATCACACCAGTTGTTCCCGGCCCGGTGTTCGTTCTTACTGATCGGGAGATCAATGGAACCCCGGCGCCGGGCTCCATCCTGGTCGACAAGGGCGGGACTTACCATTTCAAGATGGTGGTCGAGGGCCGCGATCCGGGAAACTGGCACGTGCATCCGGGAATCGCCATCCAGGGCACCGGAACCCTCATCGGTCCGGGCGAGTGGGTGACGGTTGCGCCGGGCGCCGCGCCCTTCAAGCTGGACGTGACGCTGCTCAGCGGCAAAACCGTCAACCTCGAACATTACGGCGGCAGCTTCGTATGGTGGTGGTCCTTCGCCGGGTTCGTGATTGGCGTTATCTGGATGATCTATTGGACGGTGCCTAAGCGTACCGTCACGCGCCTGGCGGTGACCTCGCAACTGCCGGTCAACGACGACGCTCCCGACATCGGACTCATCACGCCGCGCGACCATATGTGGATGGACGTGCTCGCTGGGGCGATAATCGCGATGCTGGTCGTCGGCTGGATTTATATGGCGGTCAAGTATCCGGTGCGGCTGCCGCAGCAGACCGTACGCTTTACGCCCAAGGTCATCGATTCCGCCACTCATTCGGCCCAGGTGATCAGCGCCGACTCCATCTACGATGATCAGACCGATACGCTGGCCATCAAGCTCGCGGTCAAGAATATGGGGACGACCCCGCTCAGTCTGAAGCAGTACATCATGGCGATGACGACGTTCGTCAATGGCGAAAAAGACGCACTGGACAAAGCCGGGCCGGCGCACTACGTAGGGCGTATGCAGGTCGAACCCGACGATCCGATCGAGCCTGGGCAAACGGCGAAGATGCAATTGAAGATCAGCAGTCCGCTGTTCGATGAAGAGCGGCTTATCCCGCTGCATGATCCGCAGGAACGTATCGCGGGACTGCTTCGCTTTACCGATGCACAGGGCCACGAGGATTTCGTGACATTGCAGTCGGATCTCGTGCCCACGGAGTTCCGTCCGCAATATTTGCCTTAGCGCGGCCGGAGGTCTTTCAGCGGAGCGGACAGATTCCGGCCGGCGCCGTTGGCGGCGGCTGGCGGCTCAATGGGGAGCGACGTGAAGATCAAGCGACGGGAGTTTTTGCACAAGAGCGCGCTGGTGGTTGCGGGCGCTTCGGCGGTTGCCACCGGTGTGGCGGTCGTCGGCTTTGGCGCCGAATGGACCGCAAGATTGAAGACGCTTAGCGCGCACGAAGGTGAAACGCTGCTCAAGATGGCGAGGCGGATATTCCCGCACGATCGCCTCGACGACAGCTACTACATCAAGGTGGTCGAAGAGCTCGATGCCGAGGCGTCCAGCAAGCCCGCCAGCGCGAGTCTGATACGCGCTGGGGTAGCCAGTCTCGACCATTCGGCGAAAGGCAAATTCGCCACCCAGCCGGCAGACGCTCAGATTGCCGCGCTCAAGAAAATACAGCACACGCCGTTTTTTGAAAAAGTCCGCAGCGTCGAGATTGTCGCGCTTTATAACAACGAGGAAGTCTGGAAGACCTTTGGCTACCAGGGCGCGTCCTTTCGCTTCGGCGGTTACCTGCATCACGGCTTCAACGATCTGAATTGGCTGCCCGATCCACCAGAAGAGGCAAGCCCGAAACCGAGCTGAGCGGAGGGTTGCGCAGTGGCTCGATTCGATTCGAAGGATGATTCCGTCGTTGTAATCATCGGTTCGGGAGCAGGCGGCGGCACGCTCGCGAACGAGCTCTGCCACAAGGGCTTCAAGGTTGTGCTGCTCGAAGCGGGGAAACGCCAGTCGCCGCTGACTTTTCGCAATGACGAGTGGTTCGCGTTCAAGCAATTGGCCTGGCTCGATAAGCGGACAACCTCGGGTAGCTGGCGGATAGCCAAAGACTTTCCCAACCTGCCGGCCTGGACCTGCAAGACGGTTGGCGGAACGAGCGTGCATTGGGCGGGCGCCTCGTTGCGCCTGCAGGAGCACGAGTTGAAGGCGAAGACTACCTATTCAAATGTCAGCGGCGCGAATCTTCTCGACTGGCCTGTAAGCCTCGCGGAATTGGAGCCCTACTACGCGAAGGCCGAGACGAAGATGGGCGTGACTCGGACTAACGACATTCCCGGGCTGCCGGGGAATAACAATTTCAAGGTAATGTATAATGGAGCGACGCGCGTAGGGTATAAGACCGTGCACACCGGGCGCATGGCGATCAACAGCCGGCCTCGCGATCGCCGTTCGTCCTGCTGGCAGCTTGGCTTTTGTTTCCAGGGCTGCAAGTCCGGAGCGAAGTGGTCAACCCTTTATGCGGAAATTCCTAAGGCGGAGGCCACAGGCCTGCTCGATTTGCGGCCCGAGTCCCACGCGCTTCAGATTCAGCACGACCGAGACGGCAAAGCGACCGGCGTTCTGTATGCCGATAAGGACGGCAAACACGTCGTGCAGAAGGCGCGCATCGTATGCGTGGCATGCAATGCGATCGAAAGCGCGCGGCTCCTGCTCAATTCCGCCTCGTCGAAGTTTCCACACGGGCTGGCTAATTCGTCCGGCCAGGTCGGCAAGAACTACATGCGGCATACGACCGGCTCGGTCTATGGTATTTTTGGTAAGCCAGTCCACATGTATCGCGGCACCGTTATGGCGGGCATCATCACGGACGAAGCTGCCTTGAACACCAAGCGAGGCTTCGCCGGCGGCTTCGAGATGGAGACCATCTCGTTGGGGCTACCGTTCGCGGCCGCGTTCCTGGATCCCGGAGCATGGGGACGCGACTATACCAGCGTGCTCGAGCAGTATCCCAACATGGCCGGGATGTGGATCGTCGGTGAGGACATGCCGCAGGTTACTAATGCCGTGACCCTCCATTCGAAAGAGAAAGACCAATGGGGGCTTCCGATTCCTAACGTGCACTACGACGATCATCCCAACGACCTCGCTATGCGCAATTATGCATATAAGCAGGGTGCCGCGGTCTACGATGCCGTGGGGGCCGTCAAGACTCTGGCGGTCCCTCCCTATCCGTCGACGCATAACCTGGGCACGTGCCGCATGAGCGAGCGCCCTGGCGACGGGGTCTGCGACAAGTGGGGCCGGACTCACGACGTGAAGAATCTTTTCATCTCCGACGGCAGCCAGTTCACGACCAGCGGCGGCGAAAATCCCACGCTGACGATCGTAACCCTGGCAATCAGGCAAGCCGATCACATCGCCACTGAGAGCGCCAGGCGGAACCTGTAGATCATGCGGCATTTTGTGCGCCGGGAGATGGTGAGGTCGGCAATCGAGCTCGACCCGGAGAGGACCGCGGGTCGCAGACACCTTGTCATGTCGACAGTCTGGATCGCGTCGGCGATGCTGTTCGCGCTAACGCTCCCGCTCGCGGCGCGGGCTGAACTCGGCAAGGCTGCGTCGCATGCGGTGGTCAGTCCCGCCGACGGACTGCCAAAGATAAGCCTGACAGACCAGAAGGGCAGGGCGATCGCACTTTCCTCACTGAAGGGCAAGCCGGTGTTGGTGGCTTTCATCCATACGTCATGCCAGGGGCCTTGCGAGATGCTCACTGCCGAGATGAAGTCAGTGGCACGGAGCCTGGGGCCCAAGTTCGAGTCTGAAGTCACGATGGTCTCGATCACCACGGAACCGAAGGAGGACGGATCGCGCGAGCTGCTCGCTTACGCCAAGGCGCGAGGAGTCGACGCCGACGGATGGGTGTTCCTGACCGGCGCGCCGGCACAGATTCGCCGCCTCCTGGCCCTTTATGGGGTGTCGGCCGCAGACGACGACGACCACGTACTGGAACTGTTTCTGCTCAGCGCCGACGGCGCCGGAGTGCGCCGTTACGACGGTGTTGCGACGCCTGCGGGAACGATCGCCTCGGATATCAGAAAAACCGCGGCGCTTCATTAGTCTAGCGCTTTTTATTTACCTGCCCACCGAGGACCGGAAAGTTTCGCCGGCGATGTCGATCTGGCGCTCGGCCGTTCGACTATAGAGCGTAAGACAGACGCGCCAGCCAAGGAGGCAACAATGCAGTACATGCTTTTGATCTATGACGCCGAAGGGCGGAAATTGAGCCCCGCGGAACAGGGCCAATTGATGCAGGAATACATGGCCTTTACCCAGGGAATCGTGAAGGACGGAAAGTTCAAGGCCGGCGATCCGCTCGAGCCGACCAGCACAGCCACCACCGTCAGGGTGCGAAACGCAAAGACGCTCACGACCGACGGCCCCTTCGCGGAGACCAAGGAACAGCTGGGCGGTTACTACATCGTCGAGGCCGAAAACCTCGACGAGGCGGTTTCGATCGCCGCCCGGATTCCCGGCGCTCGCACTGGGTCAATCGAGGTGCGGCCGATCATGAAGATGCACACGTAGATTGTGGCGAGCGGGCCGCCCGCTGCGGTAGCCTTGCAGCGGGCGGTTGTTAATGAGTTCATCGGCGATAGAGCGCCTCTACCATGAGGAGTTCGGGCGGATCCTCGCCACTGTGATTCGCCTGGTCGGCGACTTCGACCTGGCGGAGGAGGCAACGCAGGAGGCATTCGCCGTGGCGCTCGCGCAATGGCCGCGCGATGGCGTGCCTGCCTATCCTCGCGCCTGGGTGGTCAGCACCGCGCGTCACAAGGCGATCGATCGCTTGCGGCGCCACGGACGCTTTGCCGAGAAGCTGGACGAACTGGCCGGCGGCCTTCACACAACCTACGAGGAAAACGCGATCGCGGGAGAAGCGCAAAGCTCGGTGCCCGACGAGCGTCTGCGGCTAATCTTCACCTGCTGTCACCCTGCCCTGGCGCTGGAGGCGCAGGTTGCCCTGACGCTGCATACCCTGGGCGGTCTGTCCACTCCTGAAATTGCCAGCGCCTTCCTCGTCCCTCTGCCTACGATGGCACAGCGCCTGG
>Ga0209526_10003721_pt1 | contig 10389 bp, 10 predicted proteins | sample JacPinW_OM2H0_M1_FD_188566 | JGI IMG/M metagenome (GOLD analysis project Ga0209526, IMG submission 188566) | Forest soil microbial communities from Algoma, Ontario, Canada - Jack Pine, Ontario site 1_JW_OM2H0_M1 (SPAdes) (version 2) | ecosystem: Environmental > Terrestrial > Soil > Boreal... | reverse complement strand
GGCGGGGTTGTCCCGGCGGGGTTGTCCCGGCGGGGTTGTCCCGGCGGGCATCTATCCCCTGCCCCGCCATGCGCCGGGTGCAGCGCGTACTGCCGGTGCGTGAGGAAATAATGGGTGGCGCAGCCTGGTGCGGCGGCAGGTAGGGCCAGCACCGACCAAAACGGCCGCCGGGCCACGTGGGAAGCGGCCTTTGCTGTGATCAGAGGTAGGGCCCGCCGCCCTCGCCAGCCCTGGCCACCCACTCGACGGCCAGCACGTCCGCTGGGTCCATTACGTCCCACCCGTCATCGCGCGTGGTCTCCACGAGCCCGTCAGGGCGGAGTCGCACACTGAGCAGCGGGCGCTTTTCGTCATTAAGGGTCCACCGCGCGCTCAGTCCCCGGAACACGAGCCTGACCTGCCCTTGCTTGCCGATCACCGGCTCAAGCAGCTCAACAATTACCGTGCCGTCCACAGCGCCACCTTACTTGCCACCTTCCACGGGATCGATGGTCAGCGACGGTGAGGTCAGCGCAGGGCGTTCACGATGAGCACGGCGAGGGCCATGGAGGTGAAGAGGGCGTACGCGCCGAGTGCCCGGCCTCGGTCGCCTGCCCGTAGCTGCCGGTAGAGCACCCAGCCGAAGATGCCGGCCTCGATCGCCGCACCGGCCACGCCGACTGGCGGCACCGCCAGGCCGACGATCACGCCGATGCAGCCGAGGGAGTGGAGTACGCCGAGCAATGAGACGACCCCCATGTTCCGCCCCTCGAGCACGCCCAGCCGGGTGACCTGGTCCAGCCGGGTGAGGCCTACCTTCGCGCGGGTCACGGAGACGACCGCTGAAGGCAGGGCCTCAAGCAGCAGCAGGATGGTGAGGACGACGGACAGAGCGAACATAAGGCATCTCCTTGGCTTGATGATCGCGCGGAGCCAGATCCCGCTGCCCCCGATCTTGAGCGGGGAGCTGGCGAGGTCCTTGGTGTCGATGTCCGGCATCAGATGATCTCCTGTTCGAGCGCCAGTAGGTAGCCATAGACGGCCGAGGTCGCCTCGGTGTACGCGGAAGTGTTCCACCGGCTCGGTTACCTCGCCGTGGACCCATCTGTTGATCGAATTTAGATATTTTCCTGGGTGACTCTCGGCCATGACATTGGCCATTCAACGTGTCTAAGCCGCCAGCCTGCGTGGCCTCTTCGCCCGAGACCGATGGCGGGTGACTCGTACGTCACCGTCCTGTAATGTGCGGTTCAGCGAAAGGTCATCTGCGTTGCACCCGCTGGCCAACGCGGGCCAATACGGTCACTCCGTCAGCACGTGGTTTCCGGGCCAGTCCCTGCTTGCGGACGCCGTCCGGAACGAACGAAGGACGAACCTTATGAGGCTTAACCGGATTGCCGTGGGCGCGATGGCGCTCGCGGGGGCCGCATGGATGCTCGCGCCGATCGCCAGCTCGGCGGCCGCCGAGCACACCGGGCACTCCGCCGTTCCGGGCTACCGGCACATCGTCGAGATCATGATGGAGAACAGCAGTTACTCGACGATCATCGGCAACACTCTCGCCCCGAACATCAACACGCTGGCAGGCAAGTACGGCCTGGCCACGAGCTACTACGGCGTAACCCACCCGAGCGAGCCGAACTATATGGCGAACATTGCCGGAAGCTACTTCGGTGTCCAGGATGACAACCAGTTCTACTGCACGCCGGCCCTCGCCAGCACCGACCCGTTCTGTGGTGGGACCACGGTCAACCACACCGTGTCGGCGCTGACCCTGGCGGACCAGCTCACCGCCGCCGACAAGACGTGGAAGGGCTACTTCCAGAGCCTTCCGCCGATTCCGTCCACGGGTCTGATCACGAGCGGCCCGAACGCGAACGGGCCGTACACGTTCAAGTACCCGAGCAACAGCAACGCCCTGTACGCCTCCAAGCACAACCCGTTCGTAAACTTCACGGGAACGCAGGGCGCGCTGTCCAACATGGTTCCGGACACGCAGCTGGCCACGGACTTGGCCCACGGCAAGCTGCCGAACTTCAGCCTCGTTGTGCCCGACCAGTGCCACGACATGCACGGCACCGGCTCGTGTCCGGACACCAACGGGCTGATCTCGGCGGGTGACACCTACGTGGGCAACGTCGTGAACGAGATTATGGCCTCGAAGATGTGGCGCGAGGGCCGCAATGCCATCGTGGTTACCTGGGACGAGGACGACTTCTCCGACGCGGGCCAGCCGGGGACCGGCTGCTGCGGCTCTACCGTGGGCGGCGGTCACGTGGCCACCATCGTGATCACGAACAAGACCGAGCACGCGATCCAGGACAGCACCCCGTACAACCACTACTCGCTGCTGCTCAGCTTCGAGGATGCCTTCCGGCTGCCGTGCCTGGCGGGCGCGTGCGACGCCGTGCACGGCGTGAAGCCGATGACGCCGCTGTTCCGCCCCAGGGACTAACGGAACTACGGCATTTTGAAGGGCCGGCTCCCCGCCAGATGGCGAGGAGGCCGGCCCTTCCCATTCGCCAAATCCGGGCGCGACGCCTCGGAGCCAATCGTGTGCCGAACCGCAGGCACCCAACGGCCTCTTGCGTGCGCCCTTGGCGTCCCCGAGACTGGGCCCGTGCCCTCCCTAAATAGCCGTGCGGCGGCTGGCATGTACAAGACGATCCCTGCCCTCCCGGTCCGCGACGTGGGCGCTGCGGTGACGCATTACCGCGACAGGTTCGGGTTCGAAGCACCCCACGTGGCTGACGACTTCGCGATCCTCACTCGCGACGACGCGGTGCTTCACCTGTGGGGCGCGACCGACGAGGAGTGGCGCTCGCGAGAGGACCTGACAGCGCGACCGATCTGCTCGGGCGCTGAGTCGTTCCTGGCCGGAACGGCCAGCTGCCGCATAGAGGCTGCGGACGTTGATGCGTTGTTCCGTGAGCTGCAGCCCCGGGGTGTGCTCCACGATGTCTCACAAAGCGGACCGTGCGTGACGGACTTCGGTACCCGCGAGTTCGCCGCCGTCGACCTCGACGGCAACCTGCTCACCTTCTTCCGCAGGGAACAGGCCACGGCAACGCGTTGAATCTGCCTCTCGATGCGAACTAACGGCAGCTTGCGGTCCAGGACAGAGCTGGCAAACCACATGAACAACCTCGACTCCGCATCGCCAGGGCCGCCCGGCGCCAGGAGGCCACGCAATCCCAAGCGGCGTCCGCACCAGCTGGTATGTCCGCCCGGACGGGTGAGCCAGGCCGTGGTTCCGTCCGCATGCCGGATACCGGGACGACGGATCAGGGAATCGAATAGCCTTAGCCGCGATGGACGCTACCGCGCCGCCCGCCGGGAACCTGTACCTCGTCGTCGGGTATGACGGCTCACCTCCTGCCATCCGGGCGCTCGACGCTGCGGGCCGCCTGCTGCACGGCCGGACCGGCAGTATCGAGGTGGTCTACGTCGGTCACGTGCCCAGCATCGACATGCTGTCGCCAGGCGCCGTGACCGAAATGGAAGCCAGCTTCGACGATATCGCGCGGGAGCTGGACACCGCGGCCAGCGAGCAGCTGCGCGGCCGCGAGGAGCACTGGCGGTTCGAGCGGCGTCAGGGCCTGATCCCGGACGAGCTGATCGCCGCCGCTGCGGACATCCGCGACGCCCACCCCGGCGACAACGTGGTGATCGTGGTCGGGAGTTCATCGCATGCCATGCACCGCCTGGTCGGCTCGGTCGCTGTCAGCCTCGCCCGCCGCTCGCCGGTGCCCCTCGTGGTCGTGCCGTAGGGCTCCCCGGATCCGACAGCGGGGCAGACGATCCGCGATATCCGGGTCGCCGAAGTTGTTGAGCAGGACATCCACCTCGATCAGGGCGAGGCAATCACCTACCGCACCAAGCTGCAGATCTCGTTCAAGTACGAGTCAGGGCAGTGAGGCCCGCAGTCGGCGCGGCGTCCGGCCAGGCCTGCCACTGATCAAGAGTCCGCTATGCTCCGCTCCCAACTCGGGGCGGGCCTGGCTGGGCACACCTGTCGCCCTGGCTGGTGTCGGTGGCTCCGGACCCGGGGATGATCGCGATCGTGCGTTTCTTCTCCACGCGCAAGCAGTTCCTGATTTCACATCGATAGGAAAGGAGCCTCGAATGACGGCAAAAGCTGCCTTCTCACCCGAGGAATGGAAGGTGGTGCTCGAGGGCCCACCGAGCGCTGGCATGATCGTGGTTACCGCGGCGCGCGGGGGAATGATCCGCGAGTCCATCGCGATGTCCAAGGCCTACGTCGAAGCGCGCGCCCAGCACGGCGAGAGCGAACTCCTCGACGAGATCGTCGCGGCGAAGCCCGAGACGGACCACACGAGGTATCACTCTGCCGCAGAACTCCGGGAGAACGGACTGAAGCACCTCCGCGACGCGGTGGCACTGCTCGAGAGCAAGGCAACGACAGGGGAACTCGACGATTACCGGCGCTTCGTCCTCGCCCTCGCGAGCAAGGTCGCGGCCGCGCACAAGGAGGAAGGGCAGAGTGTGAGCCCCGCCGAGGCCGAGGCCATCCAGGAAATCACAGCGGCGCTCGGAACCACCGGTCCTTGAACAGACCGGGAGCCACACGCCGAACATGAGCTGGGAGACACGGCAACCAGGGACTGGTGATCGGCGATGCTAAGCCTCATCCCGGTACTACAGTCCCGGTTTGTGACTTGATCATGGTTCATCCCGGGCACGCCCGGAGGCGTGCCTGGAAGTGGTGGTAGCGGGCTCGGGCCAGTGTCCCGCGGCCTCGGCGAGCTGCCAGCACGACCGGCGGTCCCCGGGCTCGGCCAGCAGCGCATCCAGGTACGCGAACGCTGTCAGCCGCGACCTGGCCTGGCAGAACAGCGGCGCCAGCAGCGCCTGCAGCTCATCCCGGAGGCTTCCCAGCCAGCGGCCATCCTCTGCGATGGCCGGGCGGCCACCTGCTGACCTTGGTATGTCACAGTGCATGATCATCCAGGTGGCCGTCCGCCCTGTCCGAGCCGGGTCCCCGGCAGACCATGGTCATCCAGCAGCTACGGGAGTAACACCGGTTAAGGTTGCGGTCCCTCAGAAGCCGATGGCTTCGCGGAGCAGCAGGACGGTGCCGCGCCCGGGGTGGAGTTCTGCGTTGAGGATGAGCAGGCGGTTGATGGCGCTGGGGGACCCGTAGGCTGTCTGGGTGCGGGCGCTTTCCAGCGGGAGGCAGTGGTCTTCGACGCGGCGCAGCGCGGCGGGCAGGTCGAGTACGAGCTTCTGCGCCCCGACGATCCAGATCGCGCGGGCGGCGCCGCCGGCGTAGGCGGGCAGCTGGCTCCCGGTGCCCGAGGCGGCCACGAGAGAGCCGGTTTCGGTGACCGCGTGGACGCTGCCCACGACAACGTCGGGGACGGCGCGCAGCCGCCGGATGTCGTCGGCAGCGGTGATGCGGTCCATGGCCAGGGTCTGCGGCTTGATGGCCTGGTAGCGCCCGCTGGTGTTGATGTCGGCGTCGATGCCGGACAGGCGGAGGGTCTCGCTGGCGCCGGTGAGCACGCTGGCGCCCTCGGGTATCAGGTCTTTGACGCGGATACGGGCGGCGGCGGCGCTGTCGAGGATCTCGGCGGTGAAGCCGTGTGACCTCAGCGCAGCGGCCGCCTGCTCCAAGCGTTGGGCGGGCGCCGGGTCGGCGAACCGTGTGGCCGGAATCGGAGTGGTCATGGTGCCTCCTGGGCTGGTCGTGGTGTGCCGGATGATGTGTTCGTCTGACTAGTTCGACAACGCAACCCGCTGGAATGTGAAGCGGCGCGCCATCCTCACATTCCGGTGCGCTGTCTTGTCGAAATGGTGAGGGCAGATGTGACCGAGGGAGTAGCTGGCACCATGACCACCCGATCGAGGGGAGACGGCCGGCCCGATCCGGGCCTGAACGCGGCCATGAGCGAACGGCGCCGGCTGATCAATCTCGCCTACCGGCTGTTGGGCTCCCTGGCCGAGGCCGAGGATGCCGTGCAAGAGACCTACGCCCGCTGGTACGCCCTGTCCCGGCAGCAGCAGCAAGCCATCGAGAACCCGGGCGGTTGGCTGACCACGGTCGCCAGCCGCATCTGCCTCAACCTGCTCGGCTCCGCGCGGGTCCGGCGGGAGCGCTATGTGGGCGAATGGATCCCCGAGCCGCTGCCCGAACGCACGGAGTGGATCACCGGGCGGCCTAGCGGCACCATCACCGACCCAGCCGACCGGGTCACCCTCGACGAGTCGGTCAGCATGGCCTTCCTCGTCGTGCTGGAATCGCTGACCCCGGCCGAGCGCGTCGCGCTCATCCTCCACGATGTCTTCGGCTACCCCTTCGCTGAGGTGGCCGAGGTCACCGGCCGTACGCCGGCGGCGTGCCGCCAGCTGGCCTCCTCAGCCCGCCGCCGCGTCCGCGCCTCGCAGGCTCCCGCGGGCCCGGCAGCCCAGCAGGCCGGCGTCGTCAGGGCCTTCAAGGCGGCATGGGAAGCCAAGGACATCGACGCCCTCATCGGCCTGCTCGACCCCGATGCCACGGCGATCGCCGACGGCGGCGGCCTCGCCACTACCTTCCTGCGCCCCATCGAAGGCGGCGAGCAGATCGCGCGCGCCTGGGTCGAAATCGCCAACCGGACGCCCAGCAACATGACGTTCCTGGAGCGTACGGTCAACAGCCAGCCCGGTCTGGTGGCTCAGCAGGACGGCGTCACCGTGACGGTGTTCGCGTTCGACGTCGCAGGCGACCGGATCAGACACATCTGGGTCGTACGCAACCCCGAGAAACTCCGGCCCTGGACGAGTGGCTGACGCGCGTCTCCATGCGGCATGAGTGTGCGATGGCACGGTTTTGGATCAACGAGTGGCGAATCGGCGATACTCGCCAACCGATTCACGTCGGCGACCGAGTGGTCTGGAACTACCTCGAACTCCAGTCAGAGCAGTAGTCAGCGCAACCGAAGCACCGAACGATGTTCCGTTTGTGCCCGGCAAGGCACCCACGCCGGTGCCGGTACGCCGCCACGTGAGGAACTCGCGGCTGACTCTCGCTAGTGGAGGCGCAGTCCTGCGATGACGAGTTCGACCATGCGACGCGCGTCGTAGCGGGGGTTGTTGTCCGCGCCGATACAGAGATTGCCGACGCCACGCAGCAGTTCGTAGGCATCCATGTCGGGGAGAATCTCGCCCCCCGTGGCAGCAGCGTCGAGCAGCAAGGCGCACACGGGGACGAGGCGGTCGAGGAAATAGGCGTGCAGAGTCTCGAAGGCGGCATCATCGGACTGCAACGCCTCGGCGAGGCCGTGCTTGGTGACCAGGAAGTCGACGAAGAGGTTGATCCAACGCGCCAGGGCGGCGTGCGGTGTGCTGCTGTTCGCCAGCAGTATCGGACCGGCCTCAGCGCATGCCTCGACCTGGTGCCGGTAGACGGCGACGATGAGATCGGCTCGCGTCGGGAAGTGGCGGTAGATCGTGCCTACGCCAACGCCGGCCTTGGCGGCGATGTCGCGCACGGGCACATCGACGCCGGAAGTGATGAAAGCCGCGGCGGCCACGTCCAGCAGTGTCTCCTCGTTACGCCGGGCGTCGGCCCGCTTCCGCGGGGCTGACGACCCTGATCCGCTGTCGATGCCGGCCACTGCGCTGTTACCTCCGTCACTCCACTTGACAAACGGAACCGTGTTCCGTATGTTGGTTAGCGGAACAAGGTTCCGTTTGTTCAGAGTACCAGAACGGGCGAGCCAAAACCAAGCCGCGCATCGCAAACTCGCTTCACTTCTCAAGGAGGAACAGTCATGCAGTACCGCACCTTGGGCCGCACCGGTGTGCAGGTCAGCACCCTCGTGCTCGGCGCGATGAACTTCGGCAGTTTGGGACGTACCACCCAGGACGAGGTCACCGCCATGGTCGACGCCGCCCTGGAGGGGGGGATCAACCTCATAGACACCGCCGACATGTATAGCCAGGGCGAGTCAGAGGAGGTGGTCGGCAAGGCCATCGCCGGCCGCCGCGACGAGATCGTGCTGGCCACGAAGGCGAGCATGCCAATGGGCGACGAGCGCAACCATCAGGGCAGTTCGCGCCGCTGGTTGGTTACTGAGTTGGACAACAGCCTGCGCCGTCTGGGCGTCGACCATGTCGATCTCTACCAGATCCACCGGTGGGACCCGAGCACCAGCGACGAGGAGACGCTGTCGGCTTTGACCGACCTGCAGCGCGCGGGAAAGATTCGCTACTTCGGCTCCTCGACGTTCCCCGCGTACCGCATGGTGCAGGCCGAGTGGGCCGCCCGGGAGAACCACCTGAGCCGTTACGTCACCGAACAGCCCAGCTACTCGATCCTGCAGCGCGGGATCGAGACCCACGTCCTGCCCGTGACCGAGCAGTACGGACTCGGCGTGCTGGTGTGGAGCCCGTTGGCCTCGGGCTGGCTGTCGGGCGCGATCCGCGCGGGCCAGGAAATCACCACCAGCCGCTCGACATTCATGCCGCAACGCTTCGACACCGCCATCCCCTCCAACCGGGCCAGGCTCGATGCCGTCGAGCAGCTAGCCAAAGTCGCCGACGAGGCCGACCTGACCATGATCCAGCTCGCGCTCGGATTCGTCACCGCGCACCCCGCCGTGACCAGCGCGATCATCGGCCCCCGCACTATGGACCACTTGCGCTCTCAGCTCGCCGCCGCAGACACCGTGCTCTCCGCCGACGTGCTCGACGCGATCGACGCGATCGTCGCTCCCGGCCTCGACCTTGCCGCAGATGAAAAGTTCGACACGCCGCCCGCCCTGCTGGACGCGGCGCAGCGACGTCGCTGATCGCTCGTCACGTCATCGCCCGTTGGTCGAGTTGGCCGAGCGTGACATTAGCACTCAGAGCGCCCAGTTCTGGTCTGCACCCAGAGCCCCGGCTGCTAGCGGTTAACGCCATGTTGCCCAGGCCGCTTCGTGATCGCGTTTGGGGTTCGCGCTGGTTCAGCCGGAGACCGCTGTCGGTGTGGCCGCCGGGCTTCCCGTTCGTCCTTGAGCTCGACAAGACACGCTCGCCGGGGAGCTGCATTTCGGCCGCACCGTCGAGCGCCCGCATCTGCCCCGAACGCCCCCTCGACTGGCTGGTCAACCGGTAGCGGCTGCGGGGGCGAGACCGAGGTTGACGAGGGCGGCATTGCCGGTCGATGCGGTGTCGCCGCCGGCCAGGATGAGCGTCCGGGCTCGTTGGTAGGGGCACTCGGCGGTCTCGAACGCGGCTGCGATGGTGGGCAGGCGCTCGTGATCGTCGTCGAGCAGCGCGGCGGCACGGTCGAGGATGGCGGTGGCGATGGGGTTCCCGGCGACGATCGGCCGGGCCGCAGCGAGATGGTGGCTGGCGTCGGAGTGGCCGGCTAGCACGGCGGCTTCGGCGCGCAGGGCGAGGTGCCAGTGCAGCCATATCCCGAGCCACTTGTTTGGCTCGTTGGTTTGGGTGCCGAGCCGTTCCAGGGCGAGAGGGGCCTGTCCGTGGTGGAGCAGGGTAATGGCGTCGAAGGTGGGGCTGTAGCCGGATCGGCGTTCGGGGATGACGCCCAGCTGGTCGATGATGGCGAGCCATTCCGCTCGGCCGGCGTGGTCGCCGCGTAGGCCGTGGATCATCGCGACCGCGGCGGCGGCCGGGCCGAAGCTCGGTGCGCGTGGGCGGCCGGCCTGCGTCCAGGCGTCGAGGAACCGGCCGCTGTCGGCGATCACGTCGGTGGCGCGGCCGGCGAGGGCGTCGGCCACGAGGAGCCGCGACGTGGCGACATGCCCGACCTCGGCCAGCAGTGGCAGGTCGCGCAGCTGCCGGCCCCACTGCCGTGTGGCCGGCAGGTCGCCGACGCCGATGCTGGTTGCGGTGGCTATGAGGAGTGCGTCGATGAGCTCGAACGCGCTGGCTGGGCTCGCGGGCACGGAGTGGAGCAGATCGACGCGGCGACGTGCGGTGACGGCGGCAGCGAAGGTGTCGCCCGCCCGGCGCTGGGCCCCGGTCAGCGCGTAGAGGGCAGCGCACTCCGCCAGCGGGTCGTCGAGCCGGCGGGCCAGTTCCACGGCGTGCTCTGCGAGCACGGTCGTCTCCGACGCGGCCATCTTGGGCTCGGCTTGTTCGGCGAAGAACGCGTGGCCCAGAGCGCCGCACTCGGCGAGGACCACTGCCGCCTGGCCTGCCGGATCGTCACCGGCCAGCTCGCGCGCTCGGGTGAGCAGCGCGGTCGCATCTTCTGGCGGGGGCAGCTGAGCGAAGACTCCGGACATCCGGAAATAGGTCGCGGTTGCCGTGGCCAGGTCGCGGGCCGCGGCCGCGGTGTCTCCGGCGCGCTGGGCGGCGTCTGCGGCGGCCTGCCACAGGTGGTAGGTGTCGTCGCCGCGCATCCGGCACGCGGCCACGCCGGCGGCGCACCGGAGAGCCGTGGCCGCGGCAGCCGGG
>Ga0209526_10003720_pt1 | contig 10390 bp, 9 predicted proteins | sample JacPinW_OM2H0_M1_FD_188566 | JGI IMG/M metagenome (GOLD analysis project Ga0209526, IMG submission 188566) | Forest soil microbial communities from Algoma, Ontario, Canada - Jack Pine, Ontario site 1_JW_OM2H0_M1 (SPAdes) (version 2) | ecosystem: Environmental > Terrestrial > Soil > Boreal... | reverse complement strand
TCGCCTGTTCGCCGCGGCGGAACTGCGCCTCGGCTCCGACCGGCAGCAGACGGTTCGGATCAGCCGGACGGATGCTCGGTGAGCGAAACCAGGCCGCCACATAAAGAACCGCCGCCGTCGGAGCTGCGGATCGGGGCTCCCCCCCGTCCGGTGACGCGGCTGTCGCGTCGAACCCTCGTGGTCGCGACAGCGCTCGGTACCGCGCTCATTTTCGCGGCGCTCTGGTACGCGCTCGGTATCCAGCCAATCCGCCTCATAAGCGGCCCGGAACTCTACAACACCAACGCGAAGCCCACCGATGCGCTCGCCGGCATGCGGGACAGCTACGCCGATCTGACCCGACCCAGACCGGCACCTTCACCACAGCCGGTGCCGCAACTCGGGCCGCCTCTACCCGGTGACCTTGGACGGCCCACGCTGCAACAGCAAAGCGGGACGCCGACGCCGGCCGCGGATCCCGAGGCGGAGCGGCGCCGGCGCGAGCGGGAACAAGCGGCCGCATCCGTCGTGTTCTTCACGGTGTCGGCAAGGTCGGTTGGCTCTTCCAGGGTGGCCCCAGCTCTGGCAGCAGGAAGTGCAACACCAGCGGCGTCGGCGGACGGGATCGCGCCGCAGGCGACCGCCGGCGACGATTTGTCGATTCAGAACGGCCAATCGCAGAAGGAGGCCTTCCTGAGCGCGCGCGCTGATCAAGCGATCTATTTGCCACAACGGCTTCAGACGCCACGCAGCCCTTACCAGCTCATGGCCGGGTCCGTCATCGCAGCGGCCCTGATTACCGGCCTCAACTCGGACCTACCCGGGCAGGTGGTGGCGCAGGTGACCGAGGATGTCTACGACACGGTGACGGGACGATTTCTGTTGATCCCGCAGGGCACGCGGCTGATCGGCAAATACGATAGCCATGTCGCCTATGGGCAAGAGCGTCTACTCCTGATCTGGATGCGCCTCGTAATGCCGGACGGGAGCTCGATCGTACTCGACAACCTTCCCGCCACCGACACGCAGGGCTATGCCGGGCTTGAGGACGGGGTCGATTACCACACCTGGCGGCTGCTCAAGGGCGTCGTCCTCTCTTCACTGCTCGGCATCTCGAGCGAGCTGGCCGCCAATAATGGCAGCCAAAGCAATAACCGCATCATCGTCGGCCTGCGCGATAGCGTAAACGACACCGCGAATCAGGCCGGTCAGCGAATTGTCTCGAAGGATCTCGCTATCCAGCCGACGCTGACCGTCAGACCCGGGTATCCAGTGCGCGTATTTGTCAACCGAGACATCGTGCTCCGGCCTTACGGAGGCAGATGAGAGAAGGAATCATGACGAGGCTGAAACTGGGGCCGATCGCGGATGATAAGCCGGTCCGTCTAACGATCATACTTCCGGCCGAGCTCGCCGAGCTCCTGCGTGCCTATGCCCAGGCGGTCGGCTCAGGCAACCCCGGTAAGCCTGTAACGCTGGAGCGCATCGTCCCGCCCATGCTCGACCGGTTCATCCGAACCGACCGCGCGTTCATGCGGACGCGCCGGCATGCTGTCGGCCGAGTGCCGCGGCCGCCGGAGCCGGCAGCGGCGAAGCCGAGCTGATCCTGTCACCGGCTTGAGCCAGCAACCTCCCGAGCGACATTGAGAAACTGTCCGACCAAGCCCGGTGGCGGGTCGATATCATGCGTGAGAGCGACGACCGCATAGCCAGGGTCTAGCAGCAGCGGTCGCATCACCGCGCGGAGACCCGCGACCAATGCCAAAGAAGATGGCGCGAGCGCGATCGCGGAGCCGGCGCGGGCCAGCATGATCGCTGTGCGGCGATCCGACACACAGAATGCAACCCGAGGCCAGTCCGACCTCCTCTCAACAGCGCGTAGCCGGGCGAGGGCGGCTTCCTGGGCGCACGAGCGGACCATAGCGAGAGGCTCGCCCGCGAGATCAGCCGGGGCGACCGCGTTTTTACCAAAAAGCGTGTGCTCCTCGGGGAGGACGACGCTCCAGCTTTCCCGCCACAGCTCCGCGACGGCAAACCCATCCGCCTCCTGCGGCTCCGGCGCAAGCGCGAGATCGACGTCATTGGCGTGCAGCGCGGGCAGTACCCCACGCCCCGTCAATTCGATCAGCTCAACCAGCACATTCGGTGATCTGGCATGGAATGCGGCGAGGATGGAGGTCAGAACTGGAGTTGCAGCGTCGTCGGTGAGACCCACCCGCAGCCGCCCCAAGCGACCAGCCGCAACGAGTTGCGCACTGCGGATCGCGTCCTCAACCTGCTCGATGATGTGGCGCGCATCGGCGAGGAAACCGGTGCCCGCAGCTGTAAGTCCTGCAAGACGATGTCGTTCTCGCGCGAACAGGCTCACCCCCATCTGCTCCTCGAGCCCGGCGATCTGTTTGGTGAGCGCCGGCTGCGTGATCTCGAGCCGATGCGCGGCACGTCGAAGATTTAGCTCCTCGGCCGCTACCACGAAATATCGGAGATGCCGAAGCTCTACGTTGCCGTGCCGAATTTCAAACGAATCAGTCCAACTCGTCCTGCGCATCGATCGCGGCTTCCCATTAAGTCTAATCACCACTTAAGTTGAATTCTGGAGCGCTGCACCGAGTGCGCCTCCTGAGTTCGATGAGGACCATGATGGTGTTCGCGATTCCTTGAGGCCGGGTTGTGAGCATTATAGGGCAGCCTACTCGATCCTCGCACGATACGCATCCGATCAGGTCTTCCGTGGGGCATCCGTCAGCGCGGTTGACCTCGCGCCGTCCCGATGTCGATCTCTCGCGGTCCACGCGCCTTGAGTGCTTCGGAGCGAACCGTCGGCCCACGCCCACCGCCACCCCGCCGGGCAGGTTCCATAGAGCTCGATCCCGATTGACGAAATTGGCATTGGCGTCGCGCACAGCCTTGGCGTGTCGACGAATTTCACGAAAACAACGGCGAGGATAGGCCCACTGTCTTCACGCAGATCAGAGAGGGGCCAGCGGTCGAACGTCTCGTGCGGGAACGCCGCGTCGATCCACAAGGACAACTCTGCCGGCATCAAACCGATGGCCTACAGGCAGATCGTTCGCTGCCATGTCGGCAGCATTGCCCGCGGGATTGATTCGCCAATGCACAGCCGAACCAGGAACGGCTCGCCTCGGTGAACCCGATTTTCACCCGGCTGCGGCTCGCGCAGCGCATTTCGTGCGTATCGACATCGATTAGACCCGATGTTCGCAGAGTAATCGGAGCGGCCCGTCTACGACATCAGCCCTCTTCCGGGCACAGCCGGTTTCCACACAGTCCTGCGCTCTCTCCACACAGCTTTCGTGGATCAGTAGAGCGCTAAGCGTGAGGAGGCGCGTCGCGATCGCGATCGTTTGCTGGGTCAGATCGTCTCGACGACCCAGGCAGGCCGTCAACACAAGTGTTTGCTCACGGCGGGCCAGACTGCCGGAGGTATCAATGAAATCCAGTCTGTAGGAGAGATTATGTGCCAAATCATTGCCGAGACGGAAGCTGCGCTAGATCAGACATAAACTTGTTCGGCTATGGCGAGAGCGTCGTCGATCTCACGCCGAGATAGCGCACCGTGCTCTCAATCTCCTTGTGCCCCAACAGGGAGCTGCACAGCCCGCAAGTTGCCAGTGCGGCGGCAGATGAGTGTCGCCTTGGTTCGGCGCAGTGAGTGCGACCCAAAAAACTCGGGTCCAGGCAATGCTGGCAATTCATTGGCAGACCAGCCGGCGTACTGTCGCGTCGTTATAGGTCGATCCCGACCACGACGGCCGCCGACGAGGAACTCGCCCGGCTTCGTACTGGCGCCCCCGATATAACTGTCGACCGCCTCACGGGTCTGCTCCGTCATCTCGAACCCGACGGGCTTGGCCGGTCTTCTTCTGAAACGACAGGACGGCTCTTAGGCGGTTATGGGGGCTTCAACGAGGATTTTGTTCTCGTTGAGGGGTGAAGAAAATTTGAGGCCAACGGCGCGGAGGAGTTCTGTGAGGCTGTTGGTGACGCGCTGATAGAGGCGGTCAAGGTAGGAGCGTTTTGGATGTGCTACGGTCGCGTCGCCGGGGACGGGGAGGAGAAGGCCGGCCGCGAGGGGTGCGTAAACGCGGTCGAAGAGCTTCAAAAAGATGAGGCATACCGAGTACCCCCGGCGGGCAAGCGATAGCGGCGAGATCGGGGCAGCTTTTCCACGAGGCCCTTGGCGAATCGAAGAGATCGCGGCCCGGCTCGATGATCGTTTCGATCTGCTCGCCCGCGGACGGCGGACGGCCCTTCCACGGCAGCGGACATTACGGGCGACGCTCGACGACGACCGCCCGGCCGTGCTTTTCGACGGTCACGGGTTCAGCCCGGGCTGTGTCGATAAGCCGACCGAAGTTGCACTTCGCGTCTCTGGCCGATAGCGTTTGCATGTCCCGCTCGAAGCCGCCCGTTTCTGCCACTTGTGGCCAAAATGGCCGAAACTTCAAGGTCTGTTTCGAGGGGCGGAGTGCTCGTGCGCATGATCGCAGAGCGCGGCGAAATCAATCACTGCCGGCGCGAGAGCCGCGTCGGGGAATTGGCAGCGATAGTAAAACAAGCATGTCGATAGAAAGCCGCCAGCCGTCCGATTTGCACGCCACGGTATCCAGCTTCCCTACGACCCCGCGTGTTCTATTCCTTTGCGACATTGCTGCGGTTCATTGTGCGAAAGACGGCGGACGCAGGAGCGACAACATGGCCCCGAGATCGGCATCCAGCAGCGAGCGTTTTCCTTCGCAGCCGGCTGCGGCAAACTCGGACATGGCACGAAGGCCGCCTGAACGCGAAGACGCCAGGACGCCGCGTTCTCTGGCATCTCGGAGCGCCATACCCATGAGGCGGACCATCCGCCGTTCTGAACTGCGCCAAATCGTGCCGGTGGCCGACACGACGATCTACGAGATGGAGCAGCGCGGTGAATTCCCGCGACGGTTCTATCTCACGCCGCGCTGCGTGGTCTGGGACCTGGCCGAAGTCGAAGCGTGGATCGAAGAGCGCCGCCGCGCATCGGACGCGGCTGTGATCAAACTTGCTCCTGCCCCGGATGTGAGGCAACGCAAGACCAGACCGGTCAGACCGTAGCCTCTGGCGCGACCAACTGCATGGGCGGCGGGTAGAGCGTCGGCGTGTGCTTCCGCCCATGGACCCATGCGTCGACCATGTCGGCCCACTCCTGCATCATGTGGCGGCGTTGATGTTCGTACTCTGCCTTGTTGTAGATGCCTCGTGAGGAGCGCCCGTCCTCGTGCGCCAGGCATTTCTCAATCCAATCGCTGTTGAACCCGAGCTCATTGAGAAGCGTCGAGCCCGTCCGCCGGAGATCGTGGACCGTGAAGGACTCCAACGGCAGACCCTCTTTCTTGGCCCGCTCGACGATGGAATAGGTGATGCGATTGAAAGTCGCGCGCGACATAGGCGCATCAGCGTCGTAGCGGGATGGCAGGAGAAACCGCGAGTTGCCGGCACAGGTCTTCAACGCGATCATGATGTCGAGCACCTGTTGCGAGAGATAGACGTTGTGGGGCTTGGACCTCTTCATCCTCTCCTTGGGGATGGACCAGACGACATTCTCAAAATCGACCTCGTCCCAGGTGGCGTCCTGCAGCTCGCTCTTGCGGACCATCGTCAGCAGGAAGAGCTTCATGCCGAGTCGGATCGTCGGCAGCGTTGGCACATGCTCGATCTGTTTGAGCATGATCCGGATCTCGACCGGCGATAGGGACCGATCCTTTGGAACAAAGGTCGCGATTGAAGCAGGTCCGACCTCTGCGGCCGGGTTCCGCACCTTCTCACCGTGCAGGATCGCGAAGCCGTATACCAACTTTATGATGTCGCGGACGTGGACCGCGGTCGCCGGCGCACCACGGTCCTTCACCTTCGCGCATAACGTCCTCACGTCATCTGACATGATCTCGGTCAGAAGACGATTACGAAAGGTCGGGAGGATATCGCGCTCAAAGATGGCCCGTCGCATGGCTCGGGTGCTGTCGGCCATCCTGGCCTCTTTCAGCCATCTCTCACCGAATCCGCCGAAGCTTTTCGCCTCCTTGAGCCGGCGCTTATCGCGTTGCTTTTCCTGCGCGGGCGAGCGGCCTTCGGCGATCGCACGCCGCGCGTCTACGCACTTCTCCCGGGCTCGCGCCAGCGAAAGCCCCGACGGTCCGTAACGCCCGATGGTCAATGTCTCCCGGCGGCCATTGAGCCGATAGTCGTAGCGAAAGGTTACGGCACCCGAGATCGCCACGACCACATACATACCGTCACGGTCGGCAATCTTGTACATATTATCCTTTGGTTTCAGGTTCTTAAGTGCAGTATCGGTGAGCATGATCCCTCTCCGATTCGACAAAAACCGCCGGATGGGCTTAAAAATACCGTCAGACCAACCAGAGGCCACTTATAACGGCATTTATTTGGCTTTTACAGACACTTAGGCTCTTAAAACGTACCGTCATAGGCCTGGTAAGGCTGACGGTATCATCGCTTTGTGTTTTAGGCAAGGGAGATCGATAACCGTCAGAAAGACCGTCAGAATGATCCGCTGGCCAGCGTAAGATGCCGATAGACTTTGATAGAACTTAATTTTATAATCAATAAGTTAATCCGGTTTTTCGATAGTCCGCGAAACGTCGTTGACCCTATCGGATCATTCCCACTCGATCGTGCCGGGGGGCTTTGAGGTCACGTCGTAGACGACGCGGTTGATGCCGCGGACCTCGTTGATGATGCGGGTCGCGGCACGGCCGAGGAACTCGTGCGGGAACGGGAAGTAGTCGGCGGTCATGCCGTCGGTCGAAGTCACCGCGCGCAAGGCGCAGACGAAATCGTAGGAGCGGGCGTCGCCCATCACGCCGACACTCCTGACCGGCAATAGCACGGCAAAGGCCTGCCAGATCGCCCGGTAGAGCCCGGCGTTGCGGATCTCTTCGAGAAAGACCGCGTCGGCCTTGCGCAGAATGTCGAGCTTGCCGCGGGTGACCTCGCCCGGGATGCGGATCGCCAGGCCTGGGCCGGGGAACGGGTGGCGCTCGACGAACCCGTCGGGGAGACCCAGCTCGCGGCCGAGGACGCGGACCTCGTCCTTGAACAGCTCGCGCAGCGGCTCGACCAGTTTCAACTTCATGCGCTCGGGCAGGCCGCCGACATTGTGGTGCGACTTGATCGTGACCGAGGGGCCGCCGAGCGGGCTCGTCGATTCGATCACATCGGGGTAGAGGGTCCCCTGCGCCAGGTACTCGACGCCGCCGAGCTTCGAGGCCTCCTCGTCGAAGACGTCGATAAAGGCGGCGCCGATCGTCTTGCGCTTTTCTTCGGGGTCGCTAACCCCGGCAAGCCTCGCCAGAAACAAATCGCTGGCGTCGCGATGGACGAGCGGGATGTTGTAGTGGCGGCGGAACAGCTCGACGACCTCCTCGGCCTCGCCGGCGCGCAGCAGGCCGGTGTCGACAAAGATGCAGGTCAGCTGGTCGCCGATAGCCTCGTGGAGCAGTACCGCCGCGACGGCGGAATCGACACCGCCCGAAAGGCCACAGACGACATTCCCATAACCGACTTGGCTACGGATCTTGTCGATCGCCTCGGCGCGAAACCGCGCCATGGTCCAGTCGCCGCGACAACCCGCGACTTTGTGGGTGAAGTTGCGCAACAGCTCGGCGCCCTGCGGCGTGTGTGCCACTTCGGGGTGAAAGAGGGTGCCGTAAAAACGTCTGACATCGTCGGCGATCGCGGCATTTGGTGCGGCCTCGCTCGCGGCGACCGCGCGGAAACCCGCCGGCAACGCGTCGACCCGGTCGCCATGACTCATCCACACCTGCTCGCGCCCGCCCTTCGGCCACAGCCCGTCGAACAGCAGGCAATCGTCGAGGATGTCGATGAACGCTCGGCCGAACTCCTGATGCTCGCTCAGGGTTACTCGGCCGCCCAATTCGTCGCACATCGTCTGCATGCCGTAGCAAATTCCGAGCACCGGGACTCCGAGCCCAAAAACGATGTCGGGCGCGCGCGGCGCGTTGCCCGCGGTCACCGAAGCGGGGCCGCCGGACAGTATGATCGCACGCGGCGCGAAGTCGCGGACCTTGTCTTCGGAAATCGTGAATGGGTGGATTTCGCAATAGACGCCACTCTCGCGCACGCGCCGTGCGATCAGCTGGGTTACCTGGCTGCCGAAATCGATGATCAGGATACGGTCGGACATGGCTGGCGCTCGAATATGGCGACAAAGAACCCGTCGGTGCCGTGCCGCGCCGGGGTTAGCCTGAGATAACGCTCGCCGCCCGGTGAGGGGCCGCCGATCGTCTCGCCCCAGGCGCGCGCGGCAGGCACGGCCGAAAATTCCGGCTCGGCCGCGAGAAAGGCTTCGGCCTGGGCCTCGTCCTCCTCATGCAACAGCGAGCAGGTCGCGTAGACGAGCCTCCCGCCTGGGCGAACGAGGCGTGCGGCACTCCGCAGGATCTGCTGCTGGCGCAGGACGAGCTCGGCGAGATCGTGCGGGGTGGCACGCCATTTGGCGTCGGGGTTGCGCCGCCAGGTCCCGGTGCCGAGGCAGGGTACGTCGACGAATACCCGATCGAAGCCGGCCGCATGGCGCTTGACCCATTTGTCGCGCTCGCTCGTCAGCGCGCGCCGCTCGGCATTATTGACCCCGGCGCGGCGTAGCCGGCGGACGGCACGCTCGAGCCGGCGGGCCGAGACGTCGCAGGCGACGAGCTTGCCGCGATTGGCCATGCCGGCGGCAAGCGCCAAGGTCTTGCCGCCTGCCCCGGCACAGAAATCGACGACCCGCATTCCCGGGCGGGCATCGGCGAGAAGTGCGGCAATCTGCGAGCCTTCGTCCTGCACCTCGACAAGACCCTCCTTGAACGCAGCGAGGCCGCCGAGCGGCACTCGCTGGGAAAGCCGCAAGCCGAGCGGCGACCACGGCGTCGGCTCGGCGGCGACGCCTTCGGCGGCGAGCGCGCGACGCGCCGCCTGACGGTCGGTCTTGAGCAGATTGACCCGTAGGTCCATTGGCGCTGCTGCGTTGAGCGCCGCCATCTCGCCTTTCAGCCCGTTGCCGAAGACCCTTTCGAGATAAGGCTCGAGCCATTCCGGCAGATCGTTCGCCGTCGCACCCGGCATTTCCGGATGGTGCAAGGTGCGCCTGGCGAGGCCGCGCACCAGCCGTTCCTCGGCTTCGCTCAGGGGCGCCGGCCGGAACCGGTCGCCGTCGCAGCCAGCGGCGACCGCTTCGGGGCGCCAGTTCTCGATCAGCACCAGCGCGGCCAGCACCCGGCTCCTCGGCCCAACATCGACCGGATGTCTGCGGATCCACCAATCGAGTGAGGCGCGATGCCGCAGCACGGCGTAGACGTGGCCGGCGATATGGGCGCGGTCCTTGGCGCCGATATAGCGCCGGCGCCGGAAGTAGTCGGCCGCGACATCATCGCCCGGCCGCTCGCCGGTGTCGATCGCGGCGAGTATTTCGATCGCGGCGGCGACCTGCGCGCCGGGGGTCAAAAGAGAATCGCCCCTCTCCCGCACTGCGGGAGAGGGAGGGACCCAGCCTGGAGGGCTGGGAGGGTGAGGGCACTCCTCAGAGGCATGCACCCTCCCAGCCCTCCCCCCGGACCTGGATCCGGGGAGAGGGTGAAGGTCAACCAGCCATCGAATGGCATCACCGGTCCTGCGAATAGTTCGGCGCCTCGCGGGTCATCGCGATGTCGTGCACGTGGCTTTCGCGCAGCCCCGAGGGAGTGATCCGCACAAAGGTGCAGTTCTTCTGCATCTCCTCGATCGTGCGGTTGCCGGTATAGCCCATCGCCGCCCGCAGCCCGCCGATCAGCTGGTGAATGATGTTGGCCACCGGCCCCTTGTGCGGCACCCGCCCCTCCACCCCCTCGGGCACCAGCTTCAACGTGCTGGTCACCTCCTGCTGGAAGTAGCGGTCGGCCGAGCCGCGCGCCATCGCCCCGACCGAGCCCATGCCCCGATAGTATTTGTAGCTGCGGCCCTGATAGAGAAAGACCTCACCCGGGCTCTCGTCGGTGCCGGCGAAAAGCGAGCCGAGCATGGCGCAATCCGCCCCGGCGGCGATCGCCTTGGCGAGGTCGCCGGAGAATTTGATGCCGCCATCGGCAATCACCGGCACGCCCGCCTTGCGGCATTCGGCGACGGTGTCGACGATCGCGGTGAATTGCGGGACGCCGACCCCGGCGACGATGCGGGTCGTGCAGATCGAGGCGGGACCGATGCCGACCTTGACGGCGTCCGCACCCGCTTCGATCAAGGCTTGCGCGCCCTCGGCCGTCACGACATTGCCGGCGACCAGCTGGGTGTAGTTCGACAGCCGGCGGATCTGGTTGACCGCCTGCAGTACCCGCTGGGAGTGACCGTGCGCGGTGTCGACGACGAG
>Ga0209526_10003719_pt1 | contig 10391 bp, 8 predicted proteins | sample JacPinW_OM2H0_M1_FD_188566 | JGI IMG/M metagenome (GOLD analysis project Ga0209526, IMG submission 188566) | Forest soil microbial communities from Algoma, Ontario, Canada - Jack Pine, Ontario site 1_JW_OM2H0_M1 (SPAdes) (version 2) | ecosystem: Environmental > Terrestrial > Soil > Boreal... | reverse complement strand
ATCAAATCCTCAAACATCTACCCATGGTCAGCTAGAGTCTAATGGACAGCCTAACGACGTCAATTTCAATTGAGTGTGATCTAGCTCACACTAGAACAAATATTAGTCCCTTCAAGCTCAAGAGAGTTGCTTGCGCGAGCCGACGTTCGCTCGGTAGAACTCGGGTGCCGTTGCGAGTACATATTGACCGGTCACCGGTCGGGCGCTTCCCGACGCAGGGCCTCCGAGGTCCGCACCAGTATCCGCGACATCTGTATTTGGTGGACACAACCGAGCCCGATCTCCACCACCATTCCGCATCCCTCTGGTGACTATGCGATCACCTTTGGCGTAGAATGCCGCGTTGCGTTCCCTTCAAGTTGACGTGCATGAGAGCTCTCGATCGTCTGCTCGAAATTATGGCGCGATTGCGCGATCCGCAGTGCGGTTGCCCGTGGGATCGGGAGCAGGATTTCTCGACGATCGCGCCGTACACGATCGAGGAGGCCTATGAGGTGGCCGACGCGATCGCGCGCGGCGACACGGCGGCGCTAAAGGACGAACTCGGCGATCTGCTTTTTCAGGTCGTCTTCCATGCGCGCATGGCCGAGGAACAGAGCCTCTTCGCGTTCGAAGATGTCGCCGCGGCGATCACGCACAAGATGGAGCGGCGCCATCCGCATGTCTTCGGCAGCGTCCAAATCGATTCGAAAGCGGCGCAAGCCAAGGCCTGGGAGGAACACAAGGCGGCGGAGCGGCGGGACCGCACCCACGCGAGCGGAGCAGCGGAAAGCGTCCTCGATGGCGTTGCACTGGCTTTGCCCGCTCTGCTGCGCGCCGACAAGATCCAGAAACGCGCGGCGCGGATCGGCTTCGACTGGCCCGACGCGCGACCGGTGTTCGACAAGCTCAAAGAAGAGATCGCCGAACTCGAGAGCGAACTCCAGAAGCCCCCCGAGCGCCGCGCCCTGGAAGACGAGATGGGCGACATCCTTTTTGCTGCGGCCAACCTCGCCCGGAAGCTCGATATCGATCCCGAAACGGCACTTCGGCGTGCCACGGCCAAATTCGAGCGCCGCTTCCGGCGCGTCGAAACGCTCGCCGCCGAGCGCGCGGCGGGCAGCGATCTCGATACGCTCGAGGCGCTGTGGCAGCACGTCAAGCGCGAGGAGTATTAATGCAGGCGCCGTCGATGGCGGAGCCGCGCAATGTCCTCTTCAGGCAATCGCGCCGAGATGTGCGCCGCCTCATTGTCGTCGCGCCGGCCCAGCACTTCGCCGCGTTGATATATCCACGCCAATGTCTTGCCGTCGGTCAGCGGGATATCGAGCCGCACGATTCGGGTATCGCTCTCGAGCCGGCTATCGATCAATTCGAGTAACCCGTCGCATCCCTCACCCGTCGCGGCCGAGAGGGCTATGCTCTGCAAATTGCGCAGCTTTTGCTGTTGCAGGCTCTGTCGCGTCGTCGGATCGAGCAAGTCGATCTTGTTCAGCGCCTCGATCAGCTCCTCCTCGACCGGCTGATCGAGGCCGAGATCGACGAGCACGTTCAGCACGTCGTTGCGCTGCGCCTCGCTGTCGGGGTGATGCGCATCACGGACATGGACGATAATGTCGGCTTCGGTGACCTCTTCGAGCGTGGCGCGGAAGGCGGCAACAAGATGGGTCGGGAGGTCCGAGATGAAGCCGACCGTGTCGGATAGGATGACTTGGCGTCCCGACGGCAAGGCGAGGCGCCGCATCGTCGGATCGAGAGTCGCGAAGAGCATGTCCCCGGCAGTGACCGACGCGCTGGTCAGCCGGTTGAACAGCGTCGATTTCCCGGCGTTGGTGTACCCGACCAGCGCGACCACAGCATAGGGTACGCGGCGGCGCGCCTCGCGATGCAAATTCCGCGTCCGTCTGGTCGCGTCGAGTTCGCGCTTCAACCTGGCAATGCGTTCGCCGATCAGCCGCCGGTCGATTTCGAGCTGGCTTTCGCCTGGGCCGCCGAGGAAGCCAAACCCGCCGCGCTGGCGCTCGAGATGTGTCCAGGAGCGCACCAGGCGGGACCGTTGATAGGTCAGCGCAGCCAGCTCGACCTGCAACCGGCCCTCATGGGTGCGGGCCCGCTCGCCGAAAATCTCCAGGATCAGGCCCGTCCGGTCGATGACCTTAGCCTGCCAGCGCCGCTCGAGATTGCGCTGCTGCACCGGGCTCAGCGCAGCATCGATGACGACGAGCCCGATGTCGTTTTCGCCGATCAGTTCACCGAGGTTTTCGACTGTGCCGCTGCCTAAGAGGCTGCTGGGGCGCGGGCGCGTGATATTGGCGATTTCGGCACGGATTACGTCGAGACGGATTGCCTTGGCGAGACCGACCGCTTCTTCCAGCCGCGCTTCGACCGACCGGCCGGAGAATTCTCTAGAATGCCGTCCAGGCGCCGTTTTCGACACCGGATGTAAAACCAGAGCCCGACCTGTCGAACCCGCGTGGACGATCGCGGGGGTATCTGCTTGGTTCAGGATTCAGCCATTTCCTTTGGTTCGAAAAGCTGGATCGGCTGCCCCGGCATCACCGTCGAAATTGCGTGCTTATACACCAGTTGTGAATGCGCATCCCGGCGCAACAAAACACAGAAATTGTCGAACCAAGTAATAATCCCTTGAAGCTTGACGCCATTGACGAGAAAAATGGTAACCGGTGTTTTGTTTTTCCGGACGTGGTTCAAGAAAACGTCTTGAACGTTTTGCGATTTTTCCGGAGTCATGGGTCTTCCCCCACTCCCTTCTTGGAACCGAGCCGGCCAGTTCACGCCGAAGCACCCGGACGAGACCCCGAGTTGCTGCAATCCAGATGGGCGCGCGCCGGCGAATCACAAGCCCCGCACAAAGTGAAACAAGGACGCACCATCGGGGAAGACCAGTCGCGGCTCGCAACGGAGGAACTCCTCCTCGGTCGCTCCATTGCCGAGCAAAACCGGAATGCAACGGCTGTTGTAGGCGCACTCCATGTCGGTCCCGGTGTCGCCGACGAGCCAAACTCCCTCACCGGGCTCGATGCCGCTCGGCGCGAGAGCGAGCGCGACCGGGGCGGGGTTCGGCTTGTCCTGCGCCGCGTCCCCGGCCCCGATGACGCTGCCGAACAGCTCCGACCAGCCGATCCGCTCGGCCTCGCACCGCAGCAGAGCGCCGGTCTTGTTGCTCACCACCCCGAGGAAAATACCGTCGGCGCTGAGCGCGCGGAGCAATTCACCGCGGCCCGGCAGCGGACTCAGCCGGTCGAGATGGATCGTGCGAAAGACATCGAGATAGATTCGCCGCGCCTCCTCCCACCGCTCGCCGAAATGAAGCGGAAAGCTTTCGCGCAGACTGAGCCGGACGCGTTCTTTGGTCTCCCGCAGCGACCACAACGGCTTCTCCATCGCCGCCATGACGGCGTTCAGCGCTTCGTGGATCGTCGTCCAGCTGTCGACCAGGGTGTTGTCCCAGTCGAACAAGATCGCCCGCGGCCGGGCGAGACCCTGCGGCGCTGCCGCCGCGACATTGACGGCGCTCACGCCGCTGCCGCGACACGAGCCAGGGAATGCTCCCGCAATCTTCGATAGAGGGGTCCGGGCGGGCCACTTCCGACCGGGTCGCGATACCCGCGATTCTCGATATTCACGGCTGCCGAGCGGTGCGGCAGATATTGCCCGTTGACATAAGCGACACGCGCCATTGGTTCCCCCCATGACCCCGCCCTCGCCCTTCCCCGAGAGCTGGGACGGAGGTTCAGGCCCCGACCTTCAACGGACGATCATTGCCGAAAACACCCAAGGATTTCAACTTGCGGTGCAGGGCCGACCGCTCCATCCCTACAAAGGCCGCGGTTCGCGAGATATTGCCGCCAAACCGGGTGACCTGGGCGATGAGATATTCCCGCTCGAACACCTCTCTCGCGTCGCGCAACGGCAAGGTCATGATTTCGCTGCCCTTGTCCCATTTCACGACGGTCGGAGCGATCGCAGTGATCTCATTCGGGAGCATATCGGCGCGCAGCGGCTCGCGCGCGTCGCCCGGGGCCATGATCAAGAGCCAGTCGATGACGTTGCGCAGCTGCCGCACATTGCCCGGCCATGTGTAAGCCTGCAGCGCAGCCATCGCATCCTCGCCGAACTCGCGCGGGGTCAGCCGCGCCGCTTCGGAGGCCCGGGCCATAAAGTGACGCGCCATCAGCGGGATGTCCTCGCGCCGATCGCGCAGCGGGGGCAGGCGAATCGGCACGACGCTCAACCGGTAGAACAGATCCTCGCGGAACCGCCCGGCGCTGATCTCCCCGCCGAGTTCCCGGTTCGAAGAGGCGACCACCCGGACATCGACCTCGACGCGGCTCGACCCCCCTACCCTCTCGAAAGTCTGCTCCTGCAGCGCACGCACGATCTTGCCTTGCGTCTCGAGCGGCATGTCCGCCACTTCGTCGAGGAACAACGTGCCGCCATGCGCGCGCTCGAACGTGCCCACCTTGCGCGGTGAGCCGTCGATCCGCGTCTCGGTCCCGAACAGCTCGATCTCGAGCCGTTCGGGGCGCATCGTCGCGCAGTTGACCGGAACAAAGGGCCCCTTCGAGCGCCGGGAGCGCGCATGCAGGAGACGCCCGACGACCTCCTTGCCGCAGCCCGGCGGGCCGGTAATCAGAACCCGACTCCCGGTCGGCGCCACCCGCTCGATCTGCTGGCGCAGCTGGTTGGCCGCCGGCGAGATGCCGACGAGGTCGAGGTCGCCTCCGGCGCGCAGCCGCAGCTCCTCGTTCTCGCGCCGCAACTGCGCCGCCTCGATCGCGCGCTCGACAACCAGCAGCAAGCGGTCTGATTTGAAGGGCTTTTCGAGAAAATCATAGGCTCCAAGCTTGATCGCCTCGACAGCCGTTTCGATCGTCCCATGGCCGCTGATCATGACCACCGGCACCGACGGCATCTCGACGCGCAGCTGCTTCAGGATCTCGATCCCTTCGAGCCCCCCTCCCTGGAGCCAGATATCGAGGATGACGAGGGTGGGCTGCCGCGCCTGGATCGCGGCCAAAGTTTGCGCCGTGTCGGCAGCTTCGCGGGTGGCGTAGCCCTCGTCCTTGAGGACGCCCGCAATCAGCATGCGGATATCAGCTTCGTCGTCGACGATCAGAACATCATGCGCCATGGCTGACCGGGCTCAATTCCATGGGCTCATCCGCTGCATCGGGACGCCGCGCAGCGCGAGTTTCCGGGGTGGCGAAATGGAGGCTGACGCGGGCACCCTCCGTCTTTCCATCCTCCAGAACCAACTCTCCATGGTGATCTTCCATGATCTTCTTGACGATGGCCAGACCCAAGCCCGTGCCTTTTGTCCGCGTGGTGACGTAAGGCTCGGTCAACTGCTCTCGGCCATGCTGCGGCAAGCCTTTGCCGTTGTCTTCGATGATCACGGCGGCCTGACCATCCTCCTCCGCAACCGACACCCGGACATGTCCTGGCGGGCTCGCGCTATCCTCTGCCCGGCGCGCTTCAATCGATTCGATCGCATTCTTGACGATATTGATCAGCGCCTGGCCAACCAGGCGCGCATCGCAGCTCACCGGTACAGGGTTCGCCGGGAACACCGGCTCGAAAACGATCTCGGGATGGGCGGTGCGCTGCAGGAATACGGCCCGGTGCACGATTTCCACCAGATTTTCTGGCTTCAGCACCGGCGTCGGCATTCGGGCAAAAGAGGAGAATTCATCGATCATCCGGCCAATATCCCCAACATGCCGAATGATCGTGTCCGTACAGACCGTAAAGGTTTCGACGTCGCTCTTGATCTCTTTCAGGTATCTGCGCCGCAAGCGTTCGGCAGCCAACTGAATCGGCGTCAGCGGGTTCTTGATTTCGTGGGCAATACGACGGGCGATGTCGGCCCAGGCCGCCTTGCGTTGGGCCGACAACAGCTCGGTGATATCGTCGAAAGTGACGACAAAACCGCTTATATCGCGGCCATTGTGCTCGGCGGCGATGCGCACGAGCAAGGTGCGGGTGCTGTTCCCGCGAATCAGCTCCACCTGCGACTGCGCCAGGCGATCTGGACGGCGTTCCGCCTCGTCGAGCAAGCCCGCCATTTCCGGGGCGACCTCGGCGAGGTCCTGTCCGATCGCTTGTTCGAGATCCGTTCCGAGGAGCGCCGACGCTGAACGATTGGGCAGATTGACCCGGCCCAGGCTATCGAGACCGATCACCCCGGCCGAGACGCCCGTGAGTACGGTCTCGGTAAACCGCCGCCGCTCGTCGAGTTGCCGATTCGCCTCCCTGAGCTCGCGCTGTTGACTCTCGATCTGGTAAGTCATTCGGTTGAAGGCGCGGCTCAGCGAAGCCAGTTCGTCGTCCTTCTCACCTTCCGGCACGCGAGCCGCGAGATCGCCGCCGCGGACCTGCTCGGCCGCAGTGATAAGGCGGCTGATCGGGCCGGCAAATTGGGCGGCAAAATGGATCCCGATGGCCACCGCCGCCACCAGGAAAAGCATCGCCACCATCATGAAGATCAACGCGAAGGTAATCTGAAACCCGGAGCGTTGGCCTTCCATCTGCTCGTACAACGCGGCGGCGCGCTGGGTCTCCTCCATATGATTCAAGACCCGGGGCTCGATAAACCGCCCGACATAAAGATAGACGTCGCCGAACTGGTTGAGGCGCACCAGAGCCCGCACGCGGTCATCGCTGTCGTTGGTCATTATCGCCACGTCGCCGGTGTCGGCGAGGTGCATCGCGTCGTCGGGAACGGGCTCGAAACCCAGGGTGAACGAAAGGCTGGACCGCGCCAGCATATGGCCGGCGCGGTCGAAGACCATGGCCTCTGTCAGTCCGCGCAGAGCCGCTTGTGCCGAGACCACCTGCTCCAGATGCTGGGGGTTGAGCGCCAGCTGCACGGAGGCGCGGTTGAGATCGTTGGCCATCGCCAAGACATCGGCGCGGATCGCCTGCTGATGTTCGTGCAGATAGGCTTCAGCGACGGCTAGAGATTCGGTTATTGCGGTACGCACTCTGTCGCTGAACCAGGACTCCACGCCAAAGCTGAAGAAAAGATAGGAGAAGCCGGCGACGATGATCGTCGGCAATACCGCGATCAGGCTGAACAGCACGACCAGCCGGATTTGCAATCGCGAGCCGGCAAGGCCGCGCCGCCGCTCGGCCCAGACCTCGATCAAGCGCTTGGCGATCACCGCACCGAGCGCCAGCAACAAGATCAGGTCGAGGTTCAGGAGCGCCAGGACGGCGCCGGGATGCGGTCCGAAAGGCGGTGCGCCGGTCAGTGCGAGGTAGGTCGCGATCCCCGAAGCGAGAGCCGGTATCGCAAGCGCGATAGCCAACTTGCGGCCCAGGCCGATGCGACCGGCCCAAATTCCCATCCGCCGCATCGGGTTCATTCAAGACCTCTACCCGAAGTCTGGCGCGGACGGCTTTGATACAAACGACTCAAATTATCTCCGGCCGATGCCTCAGTGGCGTGGCGGGTAGGGTCGATCTGCTTTTATTTTAAGCCGCGGACCACTGGGATGTCCAATTCGCGGATCTTCTTGCGCAATGTGTTGCGATTGAGGCCGAGTAGATGCGCAGCCCTGATTTGGTTGCCGCGGGTCGCCCCGAGGGTCAACAGGATCAGCGGCCGCTCCACTTCCCGCAGCACCCGATCGTAGAGTCCAGCCGCCGGCAAAACTCCTTTGTGCGCGGCGAAATAGCCCTTGATGTGGCGCTCGACCGCCGCTGCGAGCCCCTCTCCGCTCGGTCCTTCCGCGGGATCACCCGCCGCCGGCAAGTCGCCGAGTTCGGCTTCGATGATCCCGACCCCAATTACCTCCTGCGAATAGAGCGCCGCCAGCCGCCGAACCAAGTTCTCCAGCTCACGCACGTTACCGGGCCAGCGATAAGTGCGCAGCCGCTCCATAGCGGCATCATCGAGCCGCTTCAACGGCAGCCCTTCCCGTACCGCCAAGGTCGCAAAGTGGCGGAACAGCGCGGGGATGTCGGCGCTTCGTTCACGCAGCGGCGGCAGGCGTATGGGCGCCACGTTCAAACGGTAAAACAGGTCTTCGCGAAACAGACCCTGCCGGATCAGGTGCCGCAGCTCGTGATGCGTCGCGGCGATGATCCGCACATCGGCGCGGATCGGTACGCGGCCGCCGACCGCGGTGAATTCTCCCTCCTGCAACACCCGCAGCAGACGGGTTTGTGCTTCGATCGGCATATCTCCGATCTCGTCGAGAAACAGTGTTCCGCCCTGCGCCTGTTCAAACCGCCCGATCCCGCGCGCCGTCGCGCCGGTGAAAGCCCCCTTTTCGTGGCCGAACAATTCGCTCTCGATCAGCTCGCGCGGGATCGCGGCCATGTTTATCGCGACAAAAGGACCGCTGCGGCGCTTGCCGTAATTGTGCAAGGCTCGGGCGACCAGCTCCTTGCCGGTGCCGCTTTCGCCCATGATCATCACCGTGAGGTCGGTCCCCATTAACCGGGCGATGATCCGATAGATCTCCTGCATCGCCGGCGAGCGGCCGATCAAGGGCAGCTGGTCTTCGATTTCTTCGTCGGCATACGGCGCCGAAGCCTCATGCGGAGCCGTCAGCGCCCGCTCGACGACACTAACCAGCTCGCGCAGATCGAACGGTTTGGGGAGATATTCAAACGCGCCCCGCTCCGTCGCCTTGACGGCGGTCAGCAGCGTGTTCTGCGCGCTCATCACGATGATGCGCAATTCCGGCCGGATTTTCTTGATGCGCGGGATCAGATCGAGGCCGTTCTCGTCCGGCATGATCACATCGGTGATGACGAGGTCGCCCTCGCCCTCGGCAACCCAGCGCCACAGAGTTGCGGCGTTGCCGGTCATCCGCACATCGTGGCCGAGCCGGATCAGCGCCTGATTGAGCACCATCCGGATCGCACGATCGTCATCTGCCACCAGGATCGTCGAGGCCATCACGCAGCACCGTCTTGCTCGACCACCGGCAGAAACACCCGGAACACGGTTCGCCGGGGCTGGCTGTCGAATTCGATCACGCCGCCGTGGTCGCCGATTACCTTGGCGACCAGTGCAAGACCGAGGCCAGTGCCGTTCCGTTTCGTCGTGACGAATGGTTCGAAGAGATAAGGCCGCAGATCGTCCGGAATGCCGCCGCCATTGTCGGTCACCGATACCATCAAGGGCAGGTGCTGCCGGCCCTCGCCGCCCGGACGCGTGAGGCGCAGGCCATGCCGATAAGCCGTCGAAAGAATGATTTCGCCGTCGACACTCGGCACCGCCTCGGCGGCATTCTTTACGAGGTTTAGAAAGACTTGAACGAGCAGGTCGCGATCGCCGTGAACCGAAGGCAGCGAGGGGTCGTATTCTTCGACGAGTCGGACGTGACGGGCAAAACCGGATTGCGCCGCCCTGCGTACGCGCTCGAGCACCTCGTGGATGTTGACTACTTCGCGTTCGATCGGCCGGTGATCGGAGAATGCTTCCATGCGGTCGACGAGCGCGACGATGCGGTCGGTTTCGTCGCAGATCAGCTGGGTCAGCTCGCGGCCTGCCGGGTCGGCATCCTGCTCCAGCAACTGCGCCGCGCCGCGGATACCGGAAAGCGGGTTCTTGACCTCGTGGGCGAGCATTGCCGCCATTCCGGTAATCGACCGCGCGGCGTTCCGGTGCGTCAGGTGGCGGTCCATCATCTCCGCCATCGAGCGCTCGTGCAGCGTCAATACGAGCGTGTCCGCGCCCTCGCCGGTCAACGCTCCCTGGATGGTGACCAGGCGACCCCCGAAACGGGGTCCCTCGAGGAGGATGTCGTATTCGGAAATCGTATTGCCGATCCGCCATACCGAATCGACGAGTGCCAGGAGCGGGCTGTGCGGCGCCACAAGATCGGCGAGCGGGCTGCCCCATAGCGCGGCCGCACCGGATCCAAAAAACTGCTCGGCTGCCGGATTGACGAAGCGAATGGCTCCGCCACGATCGATGACGATCACCGGAAAGGCGAGAGCCGCCAGGATCACCGCTGCTTCGGGCTGCCCTGCGCCGTGAGGACGCCGTTTCAGGCTCGAATTTCCGCGGTACCGCAGCGTCTTGATCATGCCGTCTCACGAGCCAGCAGCGGCTCGTAGAAGGATCGGATCAGTCGCCGAACGCACTCGGCGTCGACGGTCTCGTTGACCGCGGCGCGGAATTCCGCCGATCCGGGGAGGCCTTTCGAGTACCAGGCGATGTGCTTGCGCGCGATCCGCGAGCCCACCTCCGCCCCGTAATGCAGGAGCATCTCTTCGTAATGGTCGAGCACGATTTCGAGCTGCGCCGTGAGCGGCGGGTCCGAAACCCGCCGCCGGGTCTTCAGCCATTCGATAACCTGGCGGACGAACCACGGCCGTCCGTAGCAGCCGCGGCCGATCATCAATCCGTCGGCGCCGGATTCCTGCAA
>Ga0209526_10003718_pt1 | contig 10391 bp, 7 predicted proteins | sample JacPinW_OM2H0_M1_FD_188566 | JGI IMG/M metagenome (GOLD analysis project Ga0209526, IMG submission 188566) | Forest soil microbial communities from Algoma, Ontario, Canada - Jack Pine, Ontario site 1_JW_OM2H0_M1 (SPAdes) (version 2) | ecosystem: Environmental > Terrestrial > Soil > Boreal... | reverse complement strand
CTGGCTGGTGCCGCCGCTCTCCTCCACATTCGAGGACTGACCCTTGAAGTGGGTACAGTCAGCGAAGTTCGGGCTGGCATCGCAGGAGGCGAAGCCCAGATCGCCCGGCGCGACCAGGTCCAGCGTGCGGCCGGCCTGGGTGTAGCCGCCCGAGCTCAGCGAGCTGATGTTGTCATTGAGCCAGCCGGTCGTGGCGAAGTAGCGGGCCGCGGCGTAGTTCGTCTGCGCGTAGAAGCGGAACGCCGTCGAACCGCCCACGGCGATGGACAGCGGGTCGGTCGCCGGAGAGCCGATGGTGCTCGTGAAACCAGCATCGCCCGTCGAGACCGTTACCGTGATGCCCGCTCTGATGGCGGCGGCGTTGAACACTTTGGTGGCATCGAGCGCCGAACTATCGGGGAATGGATTCGAGCCGAAGGACTCATTCAACACATCCACGTGAGCTGTGAAAATGGCGTAGTCGATGGCCTGCAGGAAGTTCGATTCGGTCGTCACGTCGAAACTGCTGAAGACGTCGAGCCCGACCAGGTCGGCACCAGGGGCCATACCCTCGATGCGGATGTTGCAGGCCGAGGGGTCGGGCTGCGCGCTGAAGCTTTGCACGTTGTAGACGTGCACACCCTGCCCGGCGATGGAATTCGCATCCAGGAACGCTTCACCGCCGGTCGTGGGCTGTCCAGCGCCTTCGGCGGCGAACACCTGGTAATCGACGAACACCGATTTGCCCGTACTCGGACGGATGAAATTCACGTTCTGGGTGTCGATCCCATCCGCGATCCAGGCCACCTTGACGCCTTTGCCGGTAAAACCAAGCGAGCGGGCCGTCTTGGCGTGCGGATCGTCGGAACTGGTGTTCGTAGTCTGCAGGGCCTCGGGATCGAGCAGCACCTTGCCGTTAGCGCCGCAAGCTCCGGGAATGACATTCGGCTTCAATGCCGTGGTAGCACTGGCCGCCGCGGGCACCGTATGTACCTTCGGGCGACGGATGATCACGTCGGGAACGACCATAGCGACGTTCGGATTGGCCTTGAGGCTCTCCAGTTCATCGGCTGACACTGTGGTAGCAAATGAATTCACCGCCTGGAAGCGCTTGACGCGCCTGGCTGTTGTCTGCGCCAGCGCGTTCAGGACGGGCGCCCGATCGCTCTCCGCCTCCGCACCCGTGAGATGGTGGTTCCTCATGACCACAATGACAGAGTGGTTGAGGGCCGACCCCGCCTGCTGAGCGGCCACCGGCGCTATATCGACAGCGGGCGCGCTTCCCGAAAGAAACAGAATGGCAGCGGCAAAGCCGCTTCCAAAAGCATTTGACGGTTTCATGAAATCCCTCCCCTGAACTACGTTTCTTGTCGCAGCTCACAGTCTCCGCTTCAGCGGCCTTCCCGGACTACCGTACTGAAGGTGGCTGCTGGAGCCTGTCGTTGTTGACCCTGTGTTCCGTAGGTCGGCGAAGAAATTACGCTTGTAGCAAACAGCAAGTCAACCGCAAAGAATTCTTATGCTGTGCGCGATTCGGCCCGATTACTGCACGACACCCTGCCGCGCGGGTTGTGGCAGACGCGGGCAAAAGTGGTGCACGCGGGCACGGGGGGAACGTTCCTAAAGCGGCGCACCAAATGAGCGGCGATTGTCGACCGAGGGTGTGTAAAAACGTGTTGCCGCCATCTGAGTGAAATCGCAAGGATGTACGCTGAACCCACAGTTTCTCAATTCGCAACCTGGTAGCACGCGCGGGTGGGTGACTCCCGGTCGAACACGCGGCGAGAGAACGAGACCTCGAGACCGGTCGCGCATGCGCTGAGCACAAACAATCATGCGTTTGGCCAATGAGTTCTCTCAAGATGACTCGGAACGCACGATTGTATCACTGGCCTACTAACACGTTAGATTGTTACCACGTTCCATACCAGGTATTCGCCGTTCGGGACGGCCACGTAATGCTCGCGATTGGCAATGACAGTCAGTTCCAGCGTCTATGCGCCGCTCTTGAGCGGTCCGCGCTAGCCTATGATCCGCGCTTCGCGACGAATCAGAATCGCCCGTTTATCGGCGATTGTGCCAAACGGAGCGCGATAGCGGGAAGAGTCACGAGCCATCGTTGACCGTACGCTGAGTGTTATGCAATGTGACGGCAAGTCCCGCGCATCATTGATCAGATCGTTTGTCCACGCTCCCTGCAGCGAACAAGAGCGCTTCCTCAGCAAGAGACAACCAATTTTCGTCCAGTCCGACTCCCGCGACAAACCACCCTTTCATCGATTGACCGTGCCCGAGCTCAAAGTACGCTCCGTGTCTGGCGATAACCAGAGCGTCCACTCGTTCCTTGGGTAGTCTTACGACTAACTGCTCTTTTGACGAAAGCATGGCAAAGATCTTGTCGTTGACGCACAGGGCAGTCGAGCCGAAGCCCTTCTTCTTGGTGGCAGCCACGCTTACGCCCGGGCGCGACATAAGCGCCGCGACGACCAGTGCGTAGCGATGTTCTGGGGTAAGTGTGGACGGAGTCATCTGCAACCCATTGAGCGAACGCTTGTCCCCGCTATTGCGCCCGACCTGCTGTCAGACGTCAAGAGGTGATCGAGGGGGCTTGACTCTGAAGTTGCCGCCCAATGCTGGCGCCTACAATGGCGAGACAGACGGGCTGTTTGGATCGCGCTGCTGCTGTTCGCGTTCCGCGAACAATCGTCTGGAATAAAACGGCCCGGCCCGAAGTCTTCACTGCTGAACCCGTTCGAGAAGGCGCGGACATCTCGCGTGATGACATCTGTGCGCGTGACCGTTTGCTGACAATCATTACAACTGTTGATTCCGGAGGAACGCCCTATGAGCTTCGACCTGAACAATTCGCCGACAATACCCAAACGGCGAGTTTCCGATCGGGCCGAGACAATGGGTTTAGCAGCGCTTGCAGCCCGTCTCGGCAATGAGATCCTGCTGGACGTCCATGTGCGCCTGAGCTCATTCGAGCCGGGTGTCACAAATCCGAGATTCGCGCCCAGCCAGCGCGGTTATGTTCTCAGCGGTTCGATCACGACGGTCAGCCCGTCGGTCCCCGCCTCGGCAGGTCGCGACGGAGACGATCGATAGACGAGTGACGGCAATGTCGAAGAGTGCCGATTGCTTCGACTTGTGCCCGCTCTGTGAAGTCTGTGTGGGAATAATCTTGCGCGAGTCGTGGTCTGATGGATGTATGGAGGTTATTCGTTGCGCTAACTGCCTGCGAGCTTTGCCAATGCTGGCCGCATTCGACTGCAATTCCGAGAGCTGGGCTGGTCGCTGCGAACGCTGTGGCGGCCCAGCTGAGTTCGCTCGAGTCGATAAGCCGGCTGGCAACGAGCGAGTCAGAACGCCGACTCGGCTGCGTCTTCCCAGCGTCGCGTGGATCGTAGCGGAGAAGTGGTACGCCTGGCGGACGAGTTACGAAATGCTCGGATGGTACCAGCGGGTGAGCGGTGAGGAGCCGCAACTCATCGGCAGAGCGCTGTACCAACAAATCATCGCTCGCCGGTCAGGGCTCGACGACGAGGCGGCGCGAGGGGTCCTACGCCGGGCCCACCAGCGCTTCTGCGAGTGGCCTTCTGAGCGCAAGCTCCGATTCCGCGACGTGGTGCGCTACGTCGTTATCGATGAGTACTTGCGGGCTCATTTAACCAACCTCGGCACGCACACGGACATGGGAAAAGCCGTGGCGCGCCTAATTCCGCACAACCTTTGAGCGCGCTCTCAGCGGTCAGTCCCCACACGTTGCCGTAGGGATCCGAAACTCGCCCCTCGCGCGAGCCGAAGAACATGTCCGTCATCGGCATGATTTCCTTTGCGCCGGCCTCAATTGCGCGTTTGAACAGCGCATCCGAGTCTTCCACGTAGAGCTGTGCGACCAACCCGTGTGCCGGCCAGCCCTCCATCGATTCCCCCAGGTTCAGGACCGAATCCAGCAGCTTCAACTCACAGTGCGCAATCTTTCCGTACGACATCGTCAAGCGGTAGTTCTCGGTGACGCCGAATGCCTTCTTGAGAAAGCTGCACGACTGCGCTGAGTCAAAGCGCATGGCGAAACTACGGCGACCCATCTGTACTGGAAATCGTTGCAGAATCGTCGTGTAATGGGCCATTCGCCAGGCTTGGAGGCATTCGGGTGAATAAACCCATCTCGCGCCGGGCCCTGCTTCAGGGCGGCTCCGCTACTCTTGCGCTGTCCGCGACGACCCTCGCAGCGCTGCCTCGGCTGCTGCTCGCCGAGGACACGGCAACGGCAACACGGACCTTCGATCCGAAGGCAGGAACCTGGCGCAATTTCGAAGTTGTAACGACCGTCCAACTGAGCAATCCGCCGGCGGACGCGACGGTATGGGTGCCCGTGCCCACGATCAATACTCACTGGCAGCGCTCGCTATCGAGTGAGACGAGTGGCAACGCCGCGCAGACTGGTATCGAGGTGGACCCCAGGAGTGGAGCTCGGTTCGTCGTCGCTCAATTCAAGGCGGATACGCCCTCGCCGTCCCTGCAGGTCACAAGCCGCGTCCAAACAATGGATCGTGCAGTGGATTGGAAAAGCCCGCAGGACAATCGCGAGAATGCGGCGACGTTACGACGATGGATGCAACCGTCGGCGTTGGTGCCGACGGACGGCATCGTGCGGAAGACGGCTTTGCAGATCACCAAGGGCGCGCACACGGATCTCGACAAGGTCCATCGGATTTATGACTGGATCATTGCGAGCACTTATCGGGAGCCAAAGGTCCGCGGGTGCGGGATTGGCGACATCAAGGCGTTGCTCGAGACCGGCGATCTGGGCGGGAAATGCGCCGATATCAATGGATTGTTCGTGGGGCTTTGTCGTGCCGCCGGTATCCCGGCGCGCGACGCTTATGGCCTGCGGCTCGCTCCCAGTGCATTCGGCTACAAGGAGCTTGGCAGCAACCCGGCCAGTCTGAAAGGCGCGCAACATTGCCGTTCGGAGGTGCATCTGCAGAAGTACGGCTGGGTCGCAATGGACCCTGCGGATGTTGATAAGGTGATGCGTCAGGAGACCAGTGAGTGGATCAAGGACGCGGGTCATCCCCTTGTGGTGCCAGTGAGGAGGGCACTCTTCGGTGGCTGGGAGGGAAACTGGATGGCGTACAACACGGCGGTGGATGTCACATTGCCCGGCGCAACGGGCGGACGCCTGCCCTTTCTCATGTATCCGCAAGCCCAGAGTGGCGCGAAACGCTACGATTCGTACGACCCGGACAAATTCAAATACACAATCACGGCGCACGAGATCAAAGTCACCTGACAGCGTGTCGGGCGCGCTTCAGCCCCGGCCCCTCCGGCCGCGATCCCGAGTGACGTACCCGGTTGGGTGCCGGCCCCGTCGACTGCCGGAACATCAGTGACGACGGCAGCACGTGCTTGGAGTGATCGGCGGGCTCACCGCTCAGAGTGCTCAACAGCAGTTGTACCGCCTCCGCCGCCATGTCCGGGATGGGCTGTCTGATCGTAGTCAGGGCAGGCCAGACCTGACTGGCCAGAGGCGCGTCATCAAACCCAACAATGGAGATGTCCTCAGGCACCCCGAGCCCCATGCTATGGGCCACCGTCAGGGCGCCAGAGGCCATTTCGTCATTGCTCGCAAAGATCGCCGTGGGGCGCTTCGCAGGCGCCACGTTGAGGAGCTTGCGCGCCGATTGAACACCCGAGGCATGCGAGTTGTAACCCTGCACGACCAGCGCCTTGTCCAACCGCAAGCCGCAGGACTCGAGCCCATCGAGATAGCCGCGATACCGGTCCATCACCGCAGCATGGTCCGGGTTGCCGATGATAAATCCGATCCGCTGGTGCCCCAGAGCGGCAAGTTGCTCCGTCATACTGGCGCAACTCTCCCGGTCGTTCATACAGACGCTGCGGTACGTGTCAGTGTGCTTGCCGGGAGCAATCTTCACGAAAGGAATATCGAGGCTCTCGATCGCCTCGGTCACCGCGCTCAGGTCTGACAGCGGTGGAGTCAGAATGACACCATCGGCGCGCGACTGCCTCACGCTCCGGCAGACATCGTCAGCCAGCGACTCAGCGTTGTAATCGCAGGGCTGCATGACGATCTGGTACTTCGCCGCCCTGCTCCTTTCCATGGCGCCGGCGAGTACGCTGGTGGCGTAGTAACCGCACGAAACATCGTATAGCAATCCCAGCAGGTAAGAGCGGTTGCCACCCAACCCCCGCGCGGAAGGGTTGGGATGGTAGTCGAGCTTCTGGATTGCCCGCATCACCCGCTCGCGGATCTGCGGCTTTACGGTTTTTACATTGTTGATGACGCGCGAGACAGTTTTTATCGAAACGCCTGCGTGTTTTGCGACATCGATAATCGTTGCATTCGGCATGGTTCCAGCGACGATGGCGCGTCTTAGTGGCGAATGCAACCCCCGAGCCCGTACCCGTAAGGGAATAGCTGAGAGTCGCTCGAGCCTCCACCGCCACGCGGCCAGGCGTATGAGAGTTTCCCTGAAATGGGGAAATTCACCTCGCCATTGCTCTTGCGGAACAGCACATCGGCGATCCCGCCGCCCTCGGTACCCGGCCACCACGCAACGGCGAATGCATTGGATGCATCCAGCTCAGGTGTCACGCCTCTGACCCGGCCAGTGAGAAAGACCGCAACGACCGGAATGCCGCTGTGCCGCAATCGTTGCAGCAGAGCCAGGTCGCCATTGGGCGCTACTGGCGGCTGCGAGCGGCTCACCTCCGATACCTTTGAATTTGCCTCATCGAAGGCACTCACCTCGGGCGCCGGGCGCTGCATGTCGACCTCATGACCGTCATCGGACGGACCCTGGTAGTCAATGGACTTGATGTCCCCATGCCATTCGGCATATGGATTCTCGCCAAAAACGACGATTGCCACGTCCGGCTTCGTCGCATAGCTGCCCTCCGTACTGAGGGTGGCTGTTCCACCGGCGGCCGTAACGGCCGACCGGATTCCGTCGAACACGGAAGTGCCGCCGGGAAAGTCTGCATTGGTATTACCAGTTCCCTGCCAGGAGATGGTCCATCCTCCTGCCTGCTTGCCGATGTTGTCGGCCCCATCGCCCGCGACCAGTACGTTGGTTTTTGGGGATAACGGCAGCAGGCACTTGTCATTCTTGAGCAGCACGACAGACTTCCGAACCGCCTCGCGCGCGACCGCCCGATGCTCCGGGGCGCCGATCTGCGCCGCTTTGTTGGCCAGAGGGCGCGACGAGGGACGCCCCTTCTCAAACAAGCCGGCGCGCAACTTTACTCGCAGGATTCGGGTCACGGCATCGTCGATCCGCGACATCGGGATGTCGCCAGCACGAACCTGTGCAACGGTATTTTGCAGAAACGCCTTCCATTGCTCGGGCACCATGATCATGTCGATGCCCGCGTTGATGGCCTGTGCACACCGGTCCTTGGAACATCCCTGGACCTCGTCCACGCCGTCCCAGTCGCTCACGACGAGCCCATCGAATCCCATGCGAGTCTTGAGCACGTCGGTGAGCAAGTGAGGCTGGCCGTGCACCTTGAGCCCTTGCCAACTGTTGTAGGAGGCCATGACGGTCTGCACACCGGACTGGATTGCCGCCACATAGCCCTGTCCATGGACGCTCAGCAGATCCCGTTCGGAGGATCGGTTGTTGCCCCGATCGATACCGTGATTCGTACCGCCATCGCCGATGAAGTGTTTCGCGGTGGCGAGAATATGATTGCCATCCAGAAACGACGGGGTGTCAACGGTTCCCTGTAGTCCCTGCACCATCCGGCCCGCGTACGCGCGAACTATGTCCGGCCGCTCGGAATATCCCTCGTAAGAACGACCCCAGTGGCTGTCACGGACTACTGCAACAGTCGGAGCAAACGTCCAGTCTATTCCAGTCGCCGCAACCTCCTGCGCCGTAGCCTCCCCGATCCGTTGAACGAGATCAGGATCCTGCGCAGCCCCCAACCCGACATTGTGGGGAAACAAGGTCGCACCTATCACATTGTTGTGACCGTGCACCGCATCCGTACCCCACATTATGGGGATCGCCGGCGCACCGCCGGAGGAGTCCATGGACGCATCGTAGAACCGGTCTGCGAGAGCCACCCAGTCGGACACCGCTGCATGCTTCTCGTTACCTGGAAACGCGCCGCCGCCATTCAGGATCGAACCCAGCCGATACGTTTTGACATCCTCGGGTGTCACGTACCGGATGTCCGCCTGAATCATCTGCGCAACCTTCTGCTCGAGGGTCAGCTTGCGCAGCAGCTCGGAAATGCGCGCTTCGGTGCGCGGGTCCCTGTGAACCTTGCTCGATACAACAGGGCTGCTGACAGCGTGCGGCACCGGCGGCGAAGACTGCGAAACGCGCGCCGGATCCGTGGGCCGGACGTTTCCGTATGCAACCAGGACGCCGCAGCAGGCGGTAAGGGCTGCTGCTGCTGCCAGCCAGCGCAACAGGGCTGGCCTCGTGGAATGAATCATCTTCGGGGACCTACTTCAACGAGCGCTTGCGCGCCGAACAGGATGTACCGCGGCCAGGACTTTCCAACCTGCCAGTCTTGGGGGGATCTGCAGGCGCCTGGCCGCGATACGGGGAAAACATGCAACAGCTCAAAGGCTGTCAGAAGCTGACTTGCATGCGCACTCCATAGGTTCGAGGCGGATTGAAGATGAGCTCCTGGGTCCTCGTATCGATCCCCGCCTGGGTGGCGTGGGCTTCGTCTGTCACGTTATTGACGTAGAACTCGACACGGGCATTGGAGGCCTCGTGCGTGTAGCCAAGACCGAGGTCCATGTGGAAGTAGCCGTTGACCTTGTCAAACAGCCTGAGCTCTTCGGCCCCATAGGCCGTGACGTTGTTCCTCGCATCCACCGCGGTCACGTCCCGCGCGCTGTTGTTCCCCGGCCCGCCGTTGAAGGCAGTGAGATACTGCCTGGTCTTGTAAGTGCCGGAGATGACCCAGTCCGCCATTCCGCCCGGTACGGCGAACGCCTGATTGAGGCGCATGTTCAACGTCAGCGGCGGTGACCGTGGCAACTCGTTGCCGCCGAGATCGATCACGGGGCCCGTTCCGGTGGGACCGACACGACGTCCATCCGTCACAAGGGAGCCGTTCTCATACCGGGTGTTCTGGTACAGCACTGTCCCGGCAAGCGCGAGACCATGTCCCAAACTGTATGCGCTGTCCAGCTGAAAGCCGATGCTCCTGGATTTGCCGACGTTCTGGTTCAGCGTGACGGTGGGGCACGGAATATTGGGATTGTTGGTCCGGCAGTTGGCCTCTCCGACCGGATCGTTTGCCAGGAACGCGATTGCAACCTGCGAGCTGAACACCTGGTCCGTGTACTTGACGTAGTAGGCCGAAGCGTTGAGCACCAGGGGACGGTCAGCCACCTGCAAGATGTTCTTGCTGCCGACTTCCACCATCATGCTCTTCTCGGGTCCGACCGGCGGGGTGATGAGCTTCGTGCCGGGATGAGCCGGATCGGCATCGACGGTGTCGTTGAAGCTCGGCGCCTTGTGGCCCAGCGCAACGAGGGCATACGCCATGTTGCTGTCAGTGAACTCATATTGCGTGCGCGCCCGCCAGTCGACGAAGTTGCTGGAGTTGGAGCCGTGCTGGACGGTCGCACCGCCGCCTGTCGACTTGAGGCCGGGATAGTTTGCGCAGGTGCCGCCGAATGCGCTTGCCTGCACGCAGCCGCCGGCCAGGAAGGTCGCCAACGTGTCGTTGATACCGTACGAGGTGACGCCAGCGCGGTACAAGGCGACGATGTCCGCAAGCTCGTTCGGAACTCCGTTGCCATTGGCGTCCGGGTTCCTCAGCGCACGCGCCAGTCCCGCCATACTGAAGCCGGGCGTACCCGTACGGATAGCGACGCCATTCGTATCAAATCCGGCAATGAAGTTGAAGCCGTCGCGGTCCTTGCTCTCCTTCGAGTAGCGGGCACCGGCGGTGACTTTCCACTTGTCGGTGACGGCGAAGGTGAGATCGCCGTAACCCGACTTCGATTCGCCATTGGTGCTGCCCTGGTTGAACTCGAGGTACGGCAGCGTGTTGTAGTCCTGCGGAATGCCGAGGAATACGTCCTGGTGTTCCTTGAAGTAGTACAGACCGGCTGCCCAGGTAAGCCGGCTGGCACTGTCCGGGGACGTGAAGCGCAACTCATGGGTGTGCATCTTCGAAGTCGTATCCCAGATCAGGGCGCTGTAGTTGCCGTACACCCGCTCCGCAAGATACTGCGCCGCCAGCGGGTCACCCGTGTGGACGAAACCGCCCCGCTCGATGTTGGCATTATCGTCGCCGGGGAACGCGTAGTCACGCCCGTTGGATGGATGATCCGACTGGTAATGCAGGCTCCGGTAGGCGCCGATGTACTGAACATTCACAAAATCGGTCTTGTAAGTGGTATT
>Ga0209526_10003717_pt1 | contig 10393 bp, 11 predicted proteins | sample JacPinW_OM2H0_M1_FD_188566 | JGI IMG/M metagenome (GOLD analysis project Ga0209526, IMG submission 188566) | Forest soil microbial communities from Algoma, Ontario, Canada - Jack Pine, Ontario site 1_JW_OM2H0_M1 (SPAdes) (version 2) | ecosystem: Environmental > Terrestrial > Soil > Boreal... | reverse complement strand
GACCGCTTCGTACAATTGATGAGAGATTATGAAGCACGGGCGAAGGCGGTACGCTCGGGTTTCGAAATGAATCCTTCGCCCGGAAATATTCGCGATGGACTGATCACCGATGCGATGAAATCTGCGGGCGCGGCGAAGAAGGGCGGCACTTCTCCCGTGACCGCGGTGCTCGACTATCCAGAATACGCCACTGAACCTGGATTAAATCTCTTGTGCACGCCTGGAAACGATGTCGAATGCGTGACGGCACAGGTTGCCGCCGGCGCAAACGCGGTTCTATTCACCACGGGTCTGGGAACACCGACCGGCAATCCAATTTCGCCCGTGATCAAACTTTCCTCGAACTCAGCTCTCGCGAAACGCATGGCGGACATTATCGACATTGACACCGGCCCCATCATCGCTGGTGCAGAAACCATCGAGCAAAGCAGCGAGGCCATTCTCGAGTTCCTGCTCAAAGTCGCCAGCGGAGAGATCCGGACCAAGGCGGAGCTGCTGGTTCAAGATGATTTCATCCCCTGGAAGAGAGGCGTATCGCTCTGACCCCTGACGAGAGGATGGCGGGAAGTTTTCGGCTTGACCGCAAGGGAGTTGTCATTACCGGCGGCGCTTGCGGAATTGGGAGGGCGATCGCTCTGACCTTTGCCGCGCGTGGCGCGTGCGTGCGCATCCTGGATATTGCCGGGGAGAGGGCCGAAGCCGTAGTGAAGGAAATCGCCGCGAGAGGGGGGGACGCTGTCGCTTACCAGTGCAATGTGTCGAGTCTCGATAGCGTAAAGAGTGTGTTCGGCGAGCTGTTCCAGCGGGACCGCATTCACATTCTTGTGAACAATGCCGGAATTGCACATATTGGAAATCTGGAAACGACGGCGGAAAGCGACTTTGACGCTGTATTTCAGGTGAACGTAAAGGCCGCCTATTATTGTATGCAGATGTGCGTTGAGCATATGAAAAGCAACGGCGGCGGCGTCATTCTCAATATGGCCTCGATCGCCGCGTCGGTAGGACTTGCCGATCGATTTGCCTACTCCATGAGCAAGGGCGCTGTGGTGGCGATGACGTATTCAGTTGCGAAAGACTATCTGCGCCACAACATTCGGTGCAACTGCATATCGCCAGCTCGGGTCCACACACCGTTTGTCGATGGATATTTGCGCAAGAACTATCCCGGACGCGAACGGGAGATGTTCGATGCCCTCGCACAGTCCCAACCCATGGGGAGAATGGCCGACCCCGAGGAGGTCGCTTCGCTGGCTTTATACCTATGTTCGGATGAGGCAGCTTTTATCACTGGCACCGATTATCCGATCGATGGCGGGTTTTCCAAGCTACGGGGCTGAGCAAACGCTGGCGCCTTGGTTTGTGGGTCGATCTCTCCAGCGGCGCCTGCCCTTCGTGGGCTGAAATGACCGTCTCCGGGCTTCCTGGCATGGCATGAAGATCGATTCACACCAGCACTTCTGGCGGTACAATCCCGCGAGGGACAGATGGATTACCGACGAGATGGCTGTGCTTAAGCGAAATTTTTTGCCGGACGAGCTGAACCGGGAATTGGATGCGAGCGGCATTGACGGTTCGATCGCTGTACAAGCCGATCAGTCAGAAGACGAGACACTATTTCTTCTGGATCTGGCAAAGCGGTACGACACCATAGCCGGGGTGGTAGGGTGGGTAAATTTATGCGCTCATGACCTGTCTGAGCGCTTGGAGTTTTTCTCGCATTGTAAGAAGCTGCGCGGATTTCGGCATGTCGTACAGGCAGAACCGGACGATTGTTTCATGCTGCGAAAGCACTTCATTCGGGGAGTGGCATGTTTGCGACAATTCGACTTTACCTACGACATACTTATTTATCCCAAGCAATTACCCGCCGCGATTGAGCTGGTGGAGAAATTCCCTGAGCAACGATTTGTGATCGATCACATGGCCAAGCCTCCCATCAAGACAAAGGAAACAGCGTCGTGGGCTCGACACATACGAAACATAGCAGAAGTTCCCAATGTCTTCTGCAAGCTTTCCGGCTTGTTGACGGAAGCCGATTGGGTCCATTGGGTTGCCGAAGACTTCCGGCCGTATCTGGATATCGTCTTCGAAGCGTTTGGACCCGACCGGCTTATGTTCGGCTCTGACTGGCCTGTGTGCCTATTGGCGGGCACGTATGGGCAAGTCAACCGGCTAGTCGAAGACTACACGCAGAATTTGCCGCAGCAGGAAAAGGACAATATCTTCGGTACGAACGCAGCTCGTTTCTACGGTTTGACATCGCACCATGGATTTGCAGCTCACAAATAAGGTCGTGCCCATCACCGGCGGCGGGAAAGGCATCGGCGCGGTGATTGCTCGGGATGCTGCGCGCAGGAGGGCACAAGTCTAAAATTCCCCTGGGGTAAGAGTATGACCGCCCCTGATGAGATCGTGCCATGGTGGTCTTTCGGATCTCTGGCAGGGCGGGACACATCACCAGCCTGCAGATCGTCGTCGGTGGCGGATACGCGCATCTCGATCGTGCTCTCACGTAGTGGACACAAAAACATGGCGGCCCACGCAAGCCCCACGAATAGAGCGCACCGACCCACTCCCCTCACGGAGCGGCAATACGTTCTCCCACTCGTGTTGATTACAAGTCTATTTTTCATGTGGGCTTTCGGCGTCAATCTGAACGACATATTGATTCCGCACTTGAAGAAGGCATTTGGCTTGACGGACTTCCGCTCGTCCTTGATTCAGACCGCATTTTTCGGAGGATATTTTCTGGCAGCGCTGCCGGCCGGACGGGTCATGGAGAGAATTGGCTACAAAAGGGGAATCTTGATCGGCCTGCTCATGTGCGCGGCGGGGGCGCTGCTCATTGTGCCCGCGGCTTCCGCCAGGGTCTACGGATTTTTTCTGTTTGCGTTGTTTGTCATGGCTTGCGGCCAAAGTTTCCTCGAGGTTGCGGCCAACCCCTACGTCACCATTCTGGGTCCTGCCGAAACCTCCGAGCGCCGTCTCAACCTCGCTCAATCCTTCAATGCCGTTGGGGCCGTGGTTACGCCAATTGTGGGCGCAGCATTCATCCTTACCGTGACCCAATATTCCTCCACGCAATTGTACGCAATGAGCCCCGAACAACTGCAGTCCTACCAGATCGCCGAAGCTAACACGGTGAAAGCGCCATACCTCGTAATTAGCGGGATGTTTTTGGCGCTAGCAGCTCTTATTTATTTCGCGCATTTGCCGGAAATCCGGGAACACAATGAGGAAGGGGCGGTTGAGACCGGAGCCAAGCGACTGCGGGGAATATTGGAACACGGACATCTGCTGAAGGGTGTCACCGCACAATTCTTTTACGTCGGGGCCCAGGTGGGTGTGGCAAGCTTCGTCATTCGATTCGCACAGCACATCGCAAGCGGCACACCGGAGAAGATCGCAGCCAATTACCTGAAATTGCATCTGCTCGGATTTATGATAGGCCGTTTCGCAGGAGCGGCCATGATGAAACGAATTGCTGCTCCCAGACTCCTCTCGCTGTTTGCCGCCGGTGCGTTCATATGCGCTGTCATTGCCGTGTTGAGCTCCGGAGTCATCCCTCTGTGGGCCATCGTTTTCATTGGCTTCTTTCATTCGATCATGTTCCCCACCATCTTCGCGCTCAGCTTGAAGCAGCTGGGTCCGTACACCAAACTGGGGTCTTCGTTGCTCGTGATGTCCATCATCGGCGGGGCCGTCTTTCCCGCCGTCATGGGCCGCATCTCGGATTTGAGTAACATTCAAAGAGCTTTCATGGTTCCTTTGATCTGTTACGCATACGTGCTCTACTTCGCCGTCCGGGGCTACAGGCCACATCTCTCGACGGATTTGGCGCGGGCGGCTACCGCGCCGATCGAGGCAGAATGAACAAACGCTACTGTCTGACCCTTGACCTGAAGGATGACCCTCAGCTGGTTGCCGAGTATCGGAAGCATCACGAAAGAGTCTGGCCTGAGATTACACGAAGCATCCGTGCAGCTGGCATCGAGGACCTGGAGATATATCTTCTCGGCACCCGCATGTTCATGATCATGGAAGTGAATGAGGATTTTTCCTTCGCCGCCAAAGCGAGGGCGGATAGCGAAAACCCCAAAGTTCAGGAATGGGAGCAACTGATGTGGAAGTTTCAACAGCCATTGCCGCAGGCCCGAGCCGGAGAAAAATGGCTGCTAATGGATAGGATCTTCAAATTGCAGAAATGACGCAGTCGCGGAGCCAAGGACGAAATGACTGAAAATCGAATGACCCGGCGTGACTTGTTGATCAGCACCGCGTCTGCTGTGACGGCGAGCGCGGTTGTGTTCTCAACCCCACCTGCTGCTGGATCGCAGCCGCAACCAGCTACCGCAGGCATGCCGCAATCGACTACTACACCTTCTTCAGAAGAGGCCGACCGCATCCGGCGAATGAAGTGGTGGCACGAAGCGCGCTTCGGCATGTTCGTACACTGGGGTCTGTACAGCGTGCTCGGCCGACATGAATGGGTAATGGAAGACGAAGGCATTCCGGTGGCCGAATATACACCTCTGGCCCAGCGCTTCAAGCCCAAGCCGAATGCTGCCCGCGACTGGGCAAAGCTGGCTCGCGCCGCAGGCCAAAAGTATATGGTGATGACGACCAAGCACCATGAAGGATTCTGCATGTTCGATACGAAGCTCACCGAGTACTGCGCACCCAGGCAGGGCCCGGGGCGCAACCTGGTCAGGGAATACGTCGAGGCCGCGAGAGCTGAGGGGTTGCGCGTGGGTTTCTACTACTCACTGATGGACTGGCATCATCCTGATGGCGCGCGTTGCGCAAACGACGAGACTGCGCGCAAGCGCTTCGTCGCCTATACACACGGACTCATCCGCGAACTTATGACGAACTACGGGAAAATAGATATTCTGTGGTACGACGTTGCCTGGCCACTGGACGCTGCTGGCTGGGAGTCAGAACGCATGAATCAGATGGTGTTTCAACTCCAACCCGACATCCTCGTCAACAACCGCAATAAGCTGCCTGGAGATTTTTCCACGCCGGAGCAGCATATAACCGCTGAGAAAAAAGGAAGGGCCTGGGAAACCTGCATGACCCTGAACGACAGCTGGGGTTACCAGAGGGCCGATGACGCCTGGAAGAGCCCAAAGCAGGTTGTTCGTAACCTCATTGAGTGTGTGCGTGACGGCGGCAACTATCTGTTGAATATCGGACCGCGAGCGGATGGCTCGATCCCGGACGAATCGGTTCGCGTGCTGACCGAGGTAGGCCAATGGATGCATCGGAACGGTGAGTCCATTTACCAGTCCGATCCGTGTCAGCCGCGGCATTCGGAATATGCCAGCTTTACGCGGAAAGGCAACACGCTCTACATGCACGTCTATTTCTGGCCCGGCGACTATGTGGTGGTCGCCGGCTTGAAGACGCAGGTGAAGGTCGTCAGCCTGCTGGCGAACGGACAGAAAGTAGATTTCCAGCAGGACCGCTTCCGCGTGCGTTTAACCGGGTTGCCGGCAACGGCCCCTGATCTTCCCGTCACAACCATCGCCCTCGAGTGCGAAGGGGAGCCCTTTCAGGACACCATCTTTGTCCGCGAAGAAAGGCCCCGCGAGGGTGCCTGAACCGGAGCCTCGATGAGACGCTCATAGTTGATGTGCCCTTCGACCCCAACGCTCGCCCGGCGATCGGCAACAACCCCGAATTGCCGATCATCGGCGCTCAGACCAAGGCCCCGGGCGCGCCTTGGCACTTTGCATCACCCGCCGCCAAACCAAGTGCCGTACCGCTCCGATGGGTATCCGGGCAGGACATACAAGCTCAGCCTGGATGGAAAGGTGCTAGGCGTATTCAGCGAGTCTGGCAAGCAGCTCAAACAGTTTGGTTGGATTCACGAGATCCCGTGTCCGTCGGCAAACGATCTCTACGTCAGTGAGTTGTTGAACTGGCGCGTACAAAACGTAATTCTCGAATCGAGTTATTAGGCAAGTCGCACGAAAGAACCCGAGTTCCAGAGACTAATGTCATTTTCTACTTTGTCTTCCTGGCGTCTCGAAGTTTCATTTCTGCTCCGCCACGAGTTTGAGTGAGCCGAAGCGTTCCGGAACATGAAATGATTCGCTTAGCGGAGGTTGCCAGGTTATCTCGTGCCGATTTGCAGGTGGTCCCTGGCTGCGGAACAAGTTCACGCGTAGCGTATTTCCCGCCTCTGGAGGATGTCTCTCAATCGAAGCAAACGGAATTCGCATCGCTCCATACCACACGTGCGCCGCCCGGTCGATGCGTGCGGAGACTTTGAATCCGGAGTTCCAAGTCCAACCATCTTCGTGGTGTGGTTTATTGAGGTCGATATCCAGGTCGATCCACTCACCTTGGGGGGAGAGTTCGAATTCCTTGTAGCGTTTGATTTGCTGAAAATCCGAGCCAATGAAGATTTCGGCGACATCCCAATTCCAGAGCTGGTTAGTCTCGTTCACCGTATTGGGCCCGGCTTTCAGGTAGAGCTCCTCGTACGGGCAAACGAACAAGAGGTAAAGATTGTTTCTCGTCCAACGCGTACGGACCTCTGTGCGATACCCGGGAACCACATTGCCGTGAGTATCTTTGTTCATGTAGACGGGACGCGCGGCCTGCCAAAACGGGGACGCCGGGTTCGTGTCCAGGGCGACATCCTTCGAGGCCCGAGTGCTTTCCACCAGGTTATCTGCAGCCGTCGCAATGACGCACCCCGCAAGAGTAAATAGCAAAAACTTAAGCCAGCCATTCATCAAGATGCTCCTGTAGGAAAGCGTCGTCCTGCAAATGCGGATAGAGCCTGCACACGCGGTCAATTTCCTCGCTTTGACCAGGGGAAAGATCCTCGTGCGGATCGAGACACCAGCGTCCTTCGATAATTCCCTGGCGACGCAGGATCTCGTTGATCCCGGCAATGCATCCGCGAAACTGGTTGGCGGGATCGAAGAGCGCGGCGTTCGCGTCCGTGATCTGTTGAGCGAGGGTGAGCAGTTCGCCGGGCACGGAACCGGAATGACGTTTCGCCAGCGCGAGATGACAAACCGCGGTCTTGGTCCATACCGCCCAATGGCCGAGCAATCCGCCGGCAAAGCGAATCCGTTCGCCGGTGAAATCGAACTCGGTCAGCAAGTCCAGGAGAATGTTGTCATCGTTGCCCGTGTATAGAGCTATTTCGCGCGCGCGACCGCTCTCCGCCACCGCGCGCAGCACGTCGAGAGTCTGATAGCGATTGAAGGCCGCGACCTTGATGGCGGCCACATTTTCTATTTCTGCGAACTGCCGCCAGAATTTGTAGGGCAGTACACGCCCGCCCACGCTCGGCTGCAAATAGAAGCCGATGATCGGAACAATTGTGGCGATGGAGCGCGCATGATCTAAGAGCGCCGGTACAGGCTCGTCCCTCAAATCGGCAAGGCTGAGGAGCACAGCATCGTAACCCAGAGCAGAGGCTAGCTCTGCCTCTGCTACGGCCTGCCGCCGCTTGCCACAAACACCGGCGATCTTCACAGCTTCCCGGCCGCGCATTTCTTCCATCGCCAGTTCCAAAATCGGGCGAAGCAGTGCAATTCTCGGATCTCGTATGGCGAACTGCGTAGTATGCGCTCCCACGGCAATTCCGCCCGCGCCGGCTGCGAGGTAGTAGCGAGTGAGGGCGCGCTGTCGCCGTTCATCCAATTTGCGTTCGCGGGTCAAAGCCAGGGGATGTGCGGGGATGACAAGTCCGGAAAAGAGCTTTTCACGTAGCAGCATCAGAACCGCCCGTCTCGCGTCTGAAAATGTGTTGGTTTGCCCAGCATCACACCGCCTTGCAGGATCCAACCCGCAATCCATTCGATCATCTCCGCGGGGGACACCGCGGGATATCCAAAAAGGCGCCGCATCCTGGAGGCATCGCTGACCAGGGCCGTAGACGCTTCTTCAAATTCGAAGATCGGTTCGATTCCGAAGTGTTGTCCGAATTCGCGAGCAATATGACGCACAGAGAGAGTCTCCGGCCCGGTGAGGTTCAAGACGAGCGGTGGCGACTGGCAATGCGCGAGTGAACGAAGGCACACTGAATTTGCGTCACCCTGCCAGATGACATTCACCAGCCCCATCCGCAGATCAATGGGGCGCTGTTCAAACACGGCTCGTCCAAGGTCGACGAGCACTCCATAACGAAGCTCAACCGCATAATTCAGACGCAGAATCGTGACTAGCGTGCCCCATCGGTTCGATCCGTATTCAAACATCCGCTCCCGGCCGAGCGCCGATTGCGCGTATTCGCCCTGCGGATCGACCGACGTTGATTCGACCGCGCCACCCTGTTGCACCAGCCGCAGCGGATAAACGTTCCCGGTCGAAAACGTGACGATGCGGGAATTGCGGTATCGCTCGGCGACAAGGCCCGGTAAATAGGTGTTGATCGCCCACGAGAGATATGCAGAGCCGGTGGTTCCAAACTTGCGCGCTGCCATGTATACGACGTTGGCGGCGTCGGGAAGTCCGGACAGCGCTCCCGGCTCGAGTAGATCACAGGTTAAGACCTCGATGCCTTCCGCAGCGAGCTGGGAGCGCGCAATTTCGTTCGTGAAACGGGCTACAGCAATGATTTTTTTGTCGACTTTGGCCCGATCCGCGGCCCGCCGCGCCAGTCGCGCCAGGCTCGGACCCATCTTGCCACCTGCGCCCAAGATAATGACATCGCCGTCGAGAGCAGCGAGCCCCAAGACATCGGCATCACTCGGGCGCGAGAGTCGTTCGTCTAGGTCTTGCTCCGTCTGGATTTTCGTCATTAGCCGAGCTCAAAACCCGCGATGGCGTAAATCATCTCTTCTCGTCCGCGCAGATCCTTACCGCGAACCATACGCCACAAATGCCGCTGAGCGCTGAAACCCAATTCCGTAGCCACCCGGACAGAATCTCTATTTTCCGGCAGCAAGTCCCAGGACCAGCCCGCAGTTGCCGCCGTGTGAATACATTCCAACATCATGGTTCGGGCTGAGGCGGGGTGGCGCGATACACAGGGACCCAGATACTCACTTTGGCGGCCCGGTCTGATCAGCAGGTAGGATGTGGGAGTTGAGCAGCCGGCGCTCCGTTGCGCGAGTCTGCGCAACATGGGCGAACGGTTCACGCCGAAGGCCTCGAAATCCAGATTGGGGCTCATCTCCAAAGGCTGGGAGCGAGCGGCGGAGATTCCCGTGTCGGAAGAGCCCGGTCGGAACCAACGCTGCACCGGTTGTTCTCGACGAAAGCCAAACTTTTCATACAGCGGTTGTCCCTGCTCGGTTGCATCCAGTTTGACAGTTTCGATTCCCAGCGCATCCGTTTGATCAAGTGCATGAGCAACGAGCCGACGCGCGAGACCGCGCCGACGATATCGCGGTTGGGTCAGCACCATTCCAATCCAGGCCAACCGCTGTCCATAACACACCATGGTTGTGGTTGCGGCCACTTGACCATCCACTTGCATGGCAAAGCAGCCGGCCGGAGCAAGCTCCAGCAGCATGCGCCAGTCCTCTTGGGTTTGGTTCCACCCAGCCATGGCAGACATTTCGAAAGCGGCCGCAATGTCATCGGCACTCAGCAATCGCAAATGTTCTGCCGATACTCTGGGCATCAGTTCTTCCGAAACCACTGCGCGAAGTGTGGAAGAGTAACCCCGGCTCGGGTATCCCAGGATGCCATTTTTTCTCCCCTTCAAAGGAGCTCACAGAAGCCTACCGATAGCCGTGATCCGGTGCCGCCCTACGCTGTTGGTGTTCCGCTTCCTTCACGTCACGGCTGAGTGCTTCACGGCGAGTGCGGAGCAAGAGCAAGCCGGGTCAGGTGATAAGCCAACAGATGATCGGGCATCAGAAGAGCCTGGCGGAATTCGTCCTCGGCTTCCGCGGCACGATCGAGTTCGGTGTCGATCATTCCCTGGTTGTAAAACCACCATCCTGGCAACGAACTGGTCTCACCAAGATTTTTGGCATGTTCTCGCGCAGACTTAAGACGCTGCTGCCATTCCCTCTGGTAAAAGTCGGGCAGTTGTCGCGCAGACTTATACGCCCAGACGACCTGGTCAGGAGTAGATTGGCCCACAGCAAGCTCAAATCGGGATTTTGATTTTGCTGCTTCGCCGCAGCTGCCGTAGAGTTGCCCCAGTAAATAGTTCGTCCGAGCCGCGCGCAGGATTGGCTCGAGGCCAGCACGGGTGAAGGGTAGATCGGCCACTTCCGACGGCAGGTGCTCGGCAGTTGACAAAGCCTCGCTACAGTTCCCCCGGCTCGCCAACGACAGCGCGCGTTGTAACTGGACTTCGATCCAAACCTACGATGACGTCAGTCTGGATAGGGGCGCGCATTCCTACCGCTTTGGAGTCGCCTTCGAGCGCATGCTCGGGTCGATGTCCTCGGCGGCAACGCCG
>Ga0209526_10003715_pt1 | contig 10394 bp, 6 predicted proteins | sample JacPinW_OM2H0_M1_FD_188566 | JGI IMG/M metagenome (GOLD analysis project Ga0209526, IMG submission 188566) | Forest soil microbial communities from Algoma, Ontario, Canada - Jack Pine, Ontario site 1_JW_OM2H0_M1 (SPAdes) (version 2) | ecosystem: Environmental > Terrestrial > Soil > Boreal... | reverse complement strand
CCGCTCGTCTATACGCCGACGGTGGGCGAGGCCTGCCTGCACTTTGGTCACATCATGCGCCGCCCCAAGGGCCTTTACCTGTCGATCAAACGGAAGGGCCGCGTCCGGGAAATTCTGAGCAACTGGCCGCAGCGCGATGTGCGCTTCATTGTGGTTACCAGCGGGCAGCGAATCCTGGGGCTTGGCGATCTGGGCGCAAACGGCATGGGAATTCCGATCGGTAAGCTGGCGCTATATACCGCATGCGCCGGCATTCCACCGCAGTACTCACTCCCTATACTTATCGACTGTGGCACTAACAACGAGACACTCCTGCGCGATCCGCTCTATCTCGGACTTCGTCAGACGCGCCCGGCAATCGCAGAGTTAGATGAGTTCGTCGACGAATTCATCATGGCTGTCCAGGAAGAGTTCCCGAACTCCTGTATCCAGTTCGAGGATTGGGCCGGAGTCGACGCGGTCCGATTGCTTACCCGGTATCGCGACAAGGTCTGCTGCTTCAATGACGATATACAGGGCACGGCGGCGGTAGCCCTAGCCGGACTGCTTGGTGCGTTGCGTATCACGCGGGGTAAACTCTCTGGCCAGACGTTCCTGTTCCTGGGCGCAGGCTCGGCCGGAACCGGCATCGCGGATCTCCTGGTTCAGGCGATGACGGCGGAGGGGCTCTCCGCCGATGCGGCGCGCGCGCGGATTTGGCTTTTCGATGTGAATGGACTGCTGGAAACATCGCGCAAGGATTTGGCGGATTTCCAAAAGCCATACGCGCACAGTCACCCGGCCACCAAAGACTTCGTCCAGGCGATCGAGGCGATAAAGCCGAACGCCATCATCGGGGTGAGCACGGTGGCCAAAGCTTTCAACCAGCGTGTGATCGAGGCGATGTCCCGAGTCAACGAACGCCCGATCATCTTTCCCTACTCGAATCCGACCTCGCACTCCGAGTGCACGGCGGAAGAGGCCTACCGTTGGTCGCAGGGCCGCGCCATCTTCGCGAGCGGCAGCCCGTTTCCTCCGGTGCGCTCCAACGGTAAGACCTTTGTACCAGGACAGGGGAACAACGTCTACATTTTTCCCGCGATAGGTCTCGCGATCTATGCGACCCACGCCAAGCGCGTGACCGATGAGATGTTCGTGGCCGCCGCCCGGGCGGTGGCGGAGCAGGTGACTCCGGCCGAGCTCGATGTCGGGCTCATCTATCCTCCCCAGTCAACGATTCTCAACACCGAGCTACACGCTGCCGAGCGCGTGGCGGAAGTGATTTTCGCTCGCGGCCTTGCGCGCATCCCAGCGCCGGAGGATATCGCGCAATTCGTCCGATCGCAGACGTACAAGGCCGAATACCATCTTCTGAAATAACAGGTTCATTCACCGCCAAAGAGGAGATTATCGAGCGGTGTCGGAGAGTGTTTCCCGCTGGAATTTTTCCGCCGCCTCTTTCAGCGGAATGTGGGCTCAAAGAGTGAAGACCTCTTGAGCCTGATTCACGCCGCGAAGCTGATGCAATCCCAGGCTTTGCAGGGGCTCGGCCACCGCGGCGGCAAAACTGGCGGAGGTGACCACGTTCCTTCCCAGTTCCGAGGCGAGCTTCTCCAGCCTGGCGGCATGATTGACGGCGGGGCCGATGACCGTGAAGTCGAGCCGGTTGCTGGCACCGATGTTGCCATAGGTGACTTCGCCCAGATGCAGGGCGAGACCGAAGTTGATTTGCTCCTCTTTGCGCTCCGCGCGCTCGAGATTACGCGCGGAGATCGCGGCGACCGCGGCGCGAGCCGCCTTGAGCGCGGCCCCGCAAGGTTTGGCGGCGGCGTTGTCCTCACCGATCTCGAAAATGGCCAGCATCGCGTCGCCGATGAACTTCAGCACTTCGCCGCCCTGGGCGATGACCGCCTCGGCAACAATTTCGAAATAGTCATTGAGTAGCGCGATTACTTCGTGTCGCGGCGCCGAGTCGGTAAGTCGGGTGAATCCGCGCAAATCGCAAATCCAGATCACCGCGCGAATCGCCTCTCCGCTGCCTCGCGTTATTGCGCCCGAGAGCACGCGTTCGCCCGTGCGATGCCCGACGTAGGTATCCAGTAGTACGCGCGCGACCCGGCGTGTTGACTGGAGCTCGACAATTATCGCCAGCGCATCGGCGACTTCGCCGAGTGCCGCAATCTCCTGGTCGGTGAATCCAGCGGCGCGGTCGGTTACCCAGGTGATGGCATTGATCTCACCGCCTGAGCAAACCATCGGCATCGCCACGTAGTCAGTTCCGCCTTCCTGCCGCAACTTGAGCAAAACGGGATAGTCCTGCGGGCAATCGGGGCGCGCCAGCCGGCGCCGAATCAATCGCCCGGTCCTTCTTACTTCGGCTACCGGGCTCTGGCTGAATTCAGGCGTTTGCAGCAAATCGCGAGTCGCGGTCAGCCGCTTGGCGCCGAGTTCGCTCCGCCGCCAGACGTAAGCGGTAGCCGCGACCTGCGGATGCAAGGTGCCGACGGCGCAAAATCCCCGCCACAACGGAATTCCCGCCGCGACTATGCGCCGGCACATCTCGTCGCCGAACTCGCGCATGCGGGTATGGTGTCTGCCCTCCCTCAGCATCCAGCTGACTACTCCCGCCGCGCCGAGCTCTGACTCGTTCATCGGGCTGATTCGCTCATCGGTCCGACTTTATCATGATTCGGAATCTATCGGCGCGTTCGTGGCCGGGCAGGCGACTGCGGCTGCCTTGCAGCGTCTGGATATGCCGTTTGAGTTCGGCCTTTGTCAACCTTACGGCCACGGCACCAGCGCGCGAAATGACACGCCCGCACCGCCCTCAAGTACAGGCTCATGTGATCACGCCCGCAATCGCGGTCAATCGGGTGAAAAATACTCCCAGTTGCGGCGTCTCCGAAACCGAAGCCGTGAAACAACCGAAAGGCGTGAAACAAACGATCGTTGAGTGGAGGCTGAAGGCTCCACTCAACGATCTTTGAGTACCTCGTTACCGACGATCGTAGTGTTCATGGTGCTCGTGGTGGTCGTGCCAACGGTGCCAGTGACCGCCGTCATCGAAGAAGCAGGCTTGAAGCGTGACCATCCCGGACAGCAGCAACAAGGCTGTGCAAAGTCGTGAAATCTTGGATCTCATGGTTCCCACTTTCGCGTACCTCCGTTCTCACTCCAGGGTGAGCATTGAGCATGCCAGCAAAACATCGCGAAAAGCCGCAATCTTCCGTAGACGGCCCGCAGACAATGTCAACGCATTTGGTATCGCTGCGCCAAAAGATACCGCTCAGTTGTTCCAAAGGCGTTTTTGGCGATTTATTTGAAGATATGAGAGTTCTACATAAAGCTAGCGCTTAATCTGCACGGCACCATGTCTGAGTTCCGCGATTCACTGCGCAGGCCTGTCGCCGCGGTCCTTTGAGCCACTATCAAGAAGCCCGGACGCCGCCGCCCGGACCGCGATCGCCGGCATCGCCAGCACAATCGTCTTGGAGACAGCGGGGCTTAGTGCTTAGAGACTGAGCCATCGACCGCGAAAAATGTTACATAAGGGTTAGATTTTAATTACGGGAGCGTGATCGCCACGTCAGGTCGCTTTTGGGCCCTCGACCAAACCCGACTACTGCGCTACCCAATGACAACTGGCCGTCGCAGTTACTGACTCGCGAGAACGGTTTGTTGCGCGTGGGTTGCCTCAAACCAGATGTTAATCGCCCTGATGTTAATCGCGTAGATCGCCGGCACGGTTGAACGTTACAGGGTGAAGAGCCAGTTCCAGACCGGCAACATGCGGGCTAGTTCTCCGTCTCAATCTGGATCGTGGCTATAAATTAATGACTGAGCGCGCTAATGCGACGCTGCAAGGGTTCGCGGCGCTGGCACTATATCTCGCCCTCGCGGCATTCCTGTTCGCCCGTCCCAGCGCACCGCAGTTCGCGAGCTCCTATCTCGGCTGGGGAGCCGACCAGTGCTTCTTCATCTGGTGCCTGACGTGGTGGCCCTACGCATTCGCTCATCACCTCAATCCGTTCGTTGCCAAGCTCGTATTTGCGCCTTCGGGTCTGAACCTGACGTGGACCACCCCGGTGCCACTTATGAGTTGGGTCGCGCTGCCGCTGACCAGCACGCTTGGGCCGGTAGCGGCCTATAACCTGTTGTGCGTGATTTGCCCGGCGCTGGGCGCCTGGAGCGCCTTTCTGCTCTGTCGTTATCTAACCAGAGATTTCTGGTCTGCTGTTATGGGTGGCTATCTGTTCGGCTTCTCAGCGTACGTCCTGGGCCACATCCTTGGCGGTCATCTGGATTGCTTCGCCGTGTTCCTTGTACCGCTCATCATCTACCTGGTTCTGGCGCAGATCGAGGGACGAATAGAGCGCCGGACCTTTGCGCTGTTTTTCTTTGCACTTCTCGTTGCGCAGTTCCTGATTGCCACCGAGGTGGTCGCAACTACGACGATTCTGGGTGCCGCAGCATTGGCCGTCGCGTGGATGTCTGGGCAGAGCGATCTGAGAAGACGGATCCAGGCGGTGGCCGCACCGATTTCTCTAGCCTACCTCGCAACGGCGGTGGCGGTCAGTCCCTGGTTGTATTACATGTCCGTTGATTTCAGGCACAAGCCGCTGCGTTCCTCAAATGAGCATTCCGCCGATCTGCTCAGCCTGGTGATTCCCACTCAGACAATCGAGCTCGGCGACATGTCTGACGTCTTCCGCAATCTGTCCTCCAGATTCACCAGTAATATCTTCGAAAATGGTAGCTACGTCGGCGTACCGCTCCTGATCATCGCGGTCTGGTTTGCGGTTGCACGCTGGCGCACGGTTGCCGGCAAGGTTCTCACTCTGATGCTCGCCATCACCATCGTAATGGGGATGGGGCCGTGGCTGCACGTGGCGGGAATAGAGACGATTGTACTACCGTGGCGCCTGATGAAATACCTTCCCCTGCTAAACCAGGCACTACCTATTCGAATTTCCCTGTACACATCATTGATACTGGCGATCATGGCGGCAATATGGTTCAGCACCGAGCGTTTAGTGCCGCTGGCGCGTCTTGTCGTTGCTGCTCTGGTCCTCGCCTCCCTGATGCCAAATCCCTCTGCGCACTTCTGGGGCAGAGAGCTTAAGAGCATGGTCGCCCCACCATTTTTTTCGCATGGACTGTATCGGCACTACCTCGTTAAGGGTGAAACGGTGATGGTGCCGCCCTACAATTGGGGAGCCGGGTCCGACGGTATGCTGTGGCAGGCGGAAACTGGAATGTATTTTCGACTGGCCACCGGCTATCTTCCGTTCGCTCCCGAGGGTTTTTATGATTGGCCGATCGTAACATCCTCACTGCAGAGTGTGGCTCTCGCGGACGTAGCGGATCAATGGATGGCTTTTGTCGGAGCCCACGAGGTGAACGCGGTAGTGTTGGCCGATGGCCCGCAATCTTTACCACTGAAACAAATGCTGGCAGCGCTAAAAGTCTCGCCGCTCAAGGTGGGTGGTGTACTGCTTTACCAGGTGCGGCCCGAGACACTCGCCCCATATGCGAATCTTACCTCCGTCGATATGGAAGCGCGGGAGAACGACATGCGCTTCAGCGAGCTGCTAATTGCCGCCCACAAGTATCTCGCAGACGGAGGTGACCCTGCGCACCTCAATCTTGGCGCCGTAGTGCAGCGGGGACTGCTCGCTGGCGAATGGTTGGCTCCGCACATTCAGAAGACTAGCTATACGGTGTGGTTGAACACGGAGCAGGGTGGCCTAATTGACGTTGGGTTGACGGGACACTACGAAGCTCTCCGCCCGCTCATCGAGCGCTACGGCTTTTTGGCGCAACAAGTATATTTCCCGCACCACCGCCGGCGGGGATGCCTTCCTCGGCGTGGCTTGCTCGACCATCGCTTGCGACGACTGGTGATGGTCTTCGACAGGAACGGAATCAGCCGTGCAGCATTCCTGGCGATGACAGCGCGCCGCGGTTCGGGGTCGGATGGGACTTTCAGTAAGGACAGAGCGAATGTGATCCGTTCTGCTCCTCACACTTGATGCCCGGTTGCCTGTTGCCGGCGCGGGCGGCCCGTAGCCCTATGGTCCACCACGGCAGTCCTCACACCACCTCCTACATTTTGTCTGCCGGCAAGGTCAGTCTCGGCGATGGTGTACTGGCCCAGCCGCCTTTGGCCTTAATCCCTTTAGCGACTGGAATGACCTCCTCACCGAAACGCTGGATTTGCGTTTCGAGCTCCTCGACCTGTCCGAGGCAGTCGAAGATGAGGACCACCAGTGAATAGCCGGCATCCGCAAAGCGCTGCAAGTCAGAGAGCACATCGTCGGCGGCACCGGTGCAGATGGCGTGCGGCTTTTGGCCGTGTTGCGGGTCGCCCCTACTTGTGCGTCGCGCCGAAGCCACAGCCATAAGGAAGAATCTTGAAAGATCGCGGCCCAGACGGCCGGCTTCGCGCCGAATCTCATCCAACAGCGGCGCGAAACGATTGGGCTGGGCCTGCGGATCGAGGAATATCGGATAGAACCCGTCGCAGTAGCGCGCCGCACGGCGTGCACCCGCCGGCACCACCCCGCCGAAGATGATTGGCGGGCGCGGCTTTTGAACCGGCTTCGGATCCATCGAGACGCCGTCAAAATTGTAGAACCGCCCGTGAAAATCCACCACCTCCGCGGTCCACGAGCGCTTGAAGATCTCGATGCATTCGTTGGCCATCGCGCCGCGCTCAGCGTACGACACACCCAAGGCGTCGAACTCCTCCTTCATCCAACCGGCGCCGACGCCGAGAATCAGCCGGCCATTGGACAGTGCGTCGACCGTGGCGAACTGCCGCGCATCGCTCAGCGGATTCCGGTATGGGGCGATCAGAACGCTGGTTCCCAGCTTGAGGGTGTTAGTGCTTGCGGCCACGGCGCCCATGGTTACGGCTGCGTCCAACATATTATGACGCGCTTCGTATGCCCGCTTCCCAGAGGCGTTCGCCACGTGCGCGCTCGCCGAACCGGTCGGCATGCAGACATGGTCTGCGAACCACATCGAGTGGAATCCAGCCCGCTCTGCGAGCTGCGCGATTCTCACCGGCTGCATGTCCTCGACCGGCGTGCTTTTCAGGAAGAAGTTCGTATCATCGCGGTAACCTATCCCATGAGTGGTGGCGTAGATTCCGATATCCATCGGTTGTTCCCCTTGCGTCGAGGCTCCGTCGCGCCAAGGCTGCTGAAAATGTCGCCGCAGGTACTCTCAGCTCTCAACCTTGAAGCCGTCAACGAATTGCTTCTTGACCCAGCCATCCTCGTACGGTGTAAGAAACAGGATCTTCACTCGGAGATGCTTGAACAACCACTTTCCACCGGTCCTGAGATAGTCATCGCTATAAACCCCTGACAGCCACACAGCCCTGCCGTCCACGGTACAGGGTTGGAACAGCTTCCATTCGCCTGTGGCTCTGTCTCCCTGGACGTTGATGATTGGATTCATAACGCTGTGGATCGCAAACTTGAAAGATTTCGAAGCGCCCTTAAAGAACGTCCGGATTGCCTCGCGCCCTTCGAACCTACCAATGCCTCCGCCTTCCCATATAGCATCTTCGGTATATAAAGCCGCGATCGCGTCCGCATCATAGTTGGCGTCGCAATAGTGACAATATTGATACTTCAGATTTTTGATCGCCTCAATGTCTTCGAGTAATTGCATCCGTTTTTCGAGATCCTTGGAGTCCATTTTTCATTCCTCCTGTGCTTTGTAGTTTGTGTGCTAATCAGACCCGTAGACGAGTGAAAAAGAGGCTTCGGTTTCCCCGTCCCCGGCGACATCCCTGCGGAATCGGAAGCTGAGCGCCCGCCGGCGGAGTCTTCACGGCGAATTGCCTACGATATGCGATAAAACTTGCGGGCGTTGACGCAGAGAATCTTGTCCACCGACTCTGCTGGCAGTGACGAGAGCCGCTCGCGGGCCGAGCGCACCGGATCGACGAAACCTTCAGCGTGCGGGTAATCGGAACCGATGAAGAACTTATCGTCACCCGCGAACCGCACCACGATCGGGAACATCCGTTCCTCGGGATCGCCGCTGACCCAGATATTGCGTGCAAAATACTCAGTCGGCGAACGCTTCATCCGGGATGTATGTTTCATATATTTGTAGCGGTACTCGAAACGTTCGAGCCACTCACCGACCCACCCCGCCATCGCCTCGACCGTGGCTACGCGCAGCTGCGGGAAGCGCTCGAATACACCATCGTAGACCATCGTCGCGAGCGCGATCCGCGGATCCTGGATCACGTTCATCGTTACCCACATGAAGCCCGGGTCGCGGCCGCGGAAATATTCGCTTCCGGGATAATGAGCGTGTCCGACCAGATGCAATCCAACTGCGAGGTCGAGATCCTGTGCGGCGGCCCATAATGGGTCGTAGATAGGGTCGCCGAAGCTCTTGCCATTGTATGGCGCCGCTCCAACAAAGACCGAGTGGCATCCGAGCCTGGCCACGCGCTCCAACTCGCGCACCGCCAGTTCCGGATCGCGCAAGGATATGTGCGCAGCGGGAAAAAGACGATCCTTGTGAGAAGCACAAATCTCGAGCGCCCAGGTGTTGTATGCGCGACATAGCGCGTCAGCGAGCGCCGGGTCGTCGACCGTGTCCTCCCAGAGCAGGCCGATCGTAGGGTAGATCACCTGGGCGGCGAAGCCCTCCTGGTCGAGGAACTTCACGCGCTTGTCCATGTTCTGCCAATCGGTGCTGTAGGGCAGCTGGCGATCGAAGTTGCTCAGATCGTGCCCGGTTTCCTTTTGACCATAGCCGACTATCGCGCTCAGCAACTCTTCGACGTCGAGCAACTGGAGCGGTTTATTGTCGACGACGAGCTGGCGTTTGCCTGTAGTGGGATCTTTCTCGACCTTGTAGGCGCGTTCGCGAAATTTCGGATCGAGGTACCTCTCGAAAAGGTCGAGCGGTTCCATGAAATGGCTGTCGGCATCTATGGCGAGCATGGAGTGTTCTTCCCCTTCGAGTTCTCAGAGCGAGATACGAACCCGGTCGTCATATCCGGGACTACGTGATCACGTCAACAGCAGGTGCCGCCTAGTGTTCCGTCTGATTCTTAGGCCGGCGGTATCGCGCCGCGCCGTTCGGTGATCAGCTTGTAGGCCTCGGGCTGACGGTTCAAGGCAAAGTTGAATAGCCCTTCCTTATTGGCCCGCGACAGATCGAGGTCGCAGCGCGCAACTGCCAATTCATCGCCCTTGGTGACAGTCTGGGCGATGATCTCTCCGGACGGCGCGACGATACAGGTGCCGCCCGCCAGTTCGCATCCCTCCTCCATTCCGGCCTTGGCCACGCCCACCACGAACGTACTGTTCTGGTAGGCGCCCGATTGCAATACGAGGTGGTTATGAAAGCCGGTCAGATGATCGTACACCGGCATCCACGGTACATGGGTCGGCGTGTTGTAACCGAGCATTACCATCTCGACCCCCTGCAAGCCCATCACACGGTAGGTCTCCGGCCATCGGCGATCGTTGCAGATGCACATACCGACGATGCCGTCGAACGCTCGCCACGCGCCAAAACCCAGGTTGCCTACGTCAAAGTAGCGCTTCTCGAGATGCTGGAACGGATACTTCGGCCGATGGTCGGCATGCCCGGGCAGATGGATCTTGCGGTACTTGCCGACGATGCGGGCCTCGCGATCGACGATGATCGAGGTGTTGTAGTGGCGCGGTTGCTGATCCTCGACCGCCAGTTCCGCGTAGCCGAGGTAAAATCCCATCTTCAGTCGCTTCGCTTCGTTGAACAGCGCGCGGGTGTCGGGACCCGGCATCTCGTGTTCGAAAAAGCTGTCGATCTCCTCCCGATCTTCCATCCACCAGCGTGGAAAAAACGAGGTCAGCGCCAGTTCCGGGTATACGATCAATTCGCATTTTATCTCATGCGCTTGGCGCATCAGATCGATAAGCCGGCTGACGACCACCTTGCGGCTGTCGTTTCTCGCGATCGGACCGAGTTGTCCCGCTGCCACAGTCAGTAGCCTGCTCATCTCGAAACCTCCTTGCTAATTGGTTGCCGTGGCCGCTGTGCCACGGCCCGCAATCTATCCCAATTTCTCCGCGCCAGCTCTCACGCTCCCTCAAAGCATAACGTCGCCACCGTTGGGACTCAGGCACTGGCCGACGAAATGGCGCGCCTCGTCCGAGGCGAGAAAAACGTAGGCCGGTACGATATCGTCGATCTTTGCCAGTCGCCCCTTGGGAATCGCGGCCCTGATCGCATCAATCATCTCCTTGCTGATGGTTTCAAGCAGGCGGGTCTCTGTAGCGCCCGGTGCGACGCAGTTTGCGTTGACGTTGCGCGTCCCGATCTCGAGCGCGAGCGAGCGGGTGAAAGCGATGATCGCGGCCTTGGCCGCGCAATAGTGCGCTATTCCCGGC
>Ga0209526_10003714_pt1 | contig 10399 bp, 9 predicted proteins | sample JacPinW_OM2H0_M1_FD_188566 | JGI IMG/M metagenome (GOLD analysis project Ga0209526, IMG submission 188566) | Forest soil microbial communities from Algoma, Ontario, Canada - Jack Pine, Ontario site 1_JW_OM2H0_M1 (SPAdes) (version 2) | ecosystem: Environmental > Terrestrial > Soil > Boreal... | reverse complement strand
GATTCCGGTCGCTGCCAGCTCACGCTGGATCTTCGCCCAGAAAGGAAGTTTCACATTCGGTCCGTCGAGACGGCCCGCGGTCTCGTTGGCCGCGTCCACCGTCGGCATCCAGACGATCTTGCAACCCGAGCGCCCCGCCAGTTCGACTGCGACGGGATTGAGACCGCCCACGGAGTGATTGAGCGTGATGGCTCCATAGGCCGAAATGCCCGGCACGGCGCGCGTGACGACTTTTGCGCGCTCCGCTGTCGGAAAATAATGTGATTTGAGAACGAACCCACGCAAACCGCGAGCCAGGAATTCCTTCGAGAGATCCAAATCGTCGATTCTCCGCTCAATCACGTCCGGCGCCACGTGCACTTGCAGGTCATATCCGCCTTTGAGCGCTTCCCAGGCCGCGTCCGATATGGGCATTGCAATCGCACTCGCGCTGCTGCCGGGACCGGCTGGTGACGTTGAACTCATGTTGTTTGATTCCCCTTTTCCAAATTGTCGAGCCGCCGCGCACTGCGAACACGGTTTTTAACCAGGAAGTCAGTTTCAAAACCGTAAGCCGCGAAATTATATAACACGCCGCCTCATTTTGTTGTGTTTCGGTTCGGCCTTCCATTCATGTCAGCGTTTGAATCATGCCGCCATCCACCTGGAGAGTCGCACCTGTTATGTAAGACGCCGCATCGGAAAGTAAGAATCCCACGGCACGGCCAAATTCGTCAGGGTCGCCATAGCGAGCCATGGGAATGCTTGCAAGAGACATCTTCCGTTGTTCGTCGACGCTGACTCCGCGTTTTTTGCTATTAATCTCGTCTATTTCCCGCACACGATCCGTTGCTATTCTGCCAGGGACAACTTGGTTCACTCGGATCCCATGATTGGCATACTCGTTTGCGAGAGTCTTCACGAGAGCAGCCACCGAAGGTCGCAAAACGTTGGAGAGCGCCAAATTGGCGATGGATTGCTTGACGGAGGAAGAGGTAAGCATCACGATGCTGCCTCTTTTACGGTCCACCATCGAAGGGACGACCTCCCGAACCATTCGAATCGCGCTGAGCAGGAGCAGTTCGAACGCGTTTTGCCACGCTTGGTCGTCAAAAGACAGGGACGGGCCGGCCGGTGGCCCGCCTGAGTTAGTGACCAACAAATCCACGGGGCCGAAGTGACCGAATGTCGCGCGATGCCACTGTGTGATGCCATCCGCCGATCGGACATCGGCGGTGAACCCGAATGCAGCGCCGGCACCAACCTCTTCGATTCGCTGAGCGGCCGCAGCGATCGCCGCAGAGTCGCGCGAGACCATTGAGACCAACGCTCCCTCTTGTGCGAGCGCGCGTGCCACGGAAAAACCCAGGCCCTTGCTGGCGCCTGCAACCATCGCTACTTTGCCCTTTAGACCTAGATCCATTCCAACCTCTGTACTACTAGTCCTTAAATTCCTTCTGCGGAAAAATTTAAAAAATCGTCATTCTGAGCGCCGATTTTGCGCGAAGAATCTCAGCCTTTTGTTTTGAACCAAGAGGGATTCTTCGCTTCGCCCAGTAATGACGACCAATGGACTTTTTCCGCAAGCTGTTTAGCCGCTGAAGCTGAGTTTTGCTGCGGCTTCGTCTCGCCGTGTTTCATCGGCGCGCGGTCGCTATCGCGGCTCCCGCAACATTGGTGGCTTTTTGGCTGCGTCCAACCAGTAAAATCGTCAGAGCACCCGCCGCCGCTAATCCAACCAGCGGCAGCATAGCTATGGGGTAACTCCCCGTCGCATTCTTGATGTAGCCCAGTAGGTACGTCGTGCCGAATCCGGCGAGATTGCTGATCGCATTCATCTGCGCCAAACCCGCGGCAGCCGTGCCAGCCGAAAGCAATTCAGTCGATACTGCCCAGACTGGCCCCTTGCCCGCATAAATGCCGATAACGGCCAGGCATAAAATGACAATAATTGAGAACAGAGAGTGGAATACGAGGGCTGATGCCAAGCTGACTGCTGTAAGCATGAGAGGCAACGCGGTGTGCCAGACCCGTTCGCCTGTTTGGTCGGATCGCTTCCCCCACCAGATCATGATGACGGAGGCCAGCGCAAAGGGAATGGAATTGAGAAGGCCGGTCTGCATGTTCGTGAGGCCGTAGGATTTGATAATCTGCGGCTGCCAGATTTGCAGGCCGCTGCTGATCGCGGTGCTTCCCGCCAAAACAACACTGAGCGCCAGAACATACTTATTGCACAGCACGCGCCACACCCCGAGTTGCCCCACTGACCGCGTTCCACCGCTCTCCCCTTGGAGCTTGCCTAGTAACCATCTGCGCTGATCGGTGTCGAGCCACTTTGCATCGGATGGCCGGTCGTTCAGCAGGAACAGGCAAGCCAATCCCAACAGAACTGCGGGCGCTCCCTCCATAATGAACATCCATTGCCAGCCGCGCAGCCCAAGCCATCCATTCACACCCAAAAGTGCCGCCGAAATTGGGGACCCCAGAAAACTCGACACCGGAATCGCGACCGTGAACCACCCGACGACCCGCGCACGATATTCTGCCGGGAACCAATAGGTGAGATACAGAATCACGCCAGGAAAAAATCCGGCTTCCGCGGCGCCCAGCAGCAGACGCATCACATAGAAGGAACGCGGACCGGTCACCCAGGCCATGCCGGCGGCCAACACTCCCCACGTGATCATAATGCGTGCAATCCAAAGGCGCGCCCCGACTTTCTGCAGAATCAAATTACTTGGCACTTCACACAAAAAGTACGAGACGAAGAAAACTCCACTGCCAAAACCAAATACCGCTGGCGACAGGCGAAGATCCTTGACCATTTGGAGGGCGGCGAAACCCACATTTACCCGGTCGAGGAAGGACACGAAATAACAGACCATCAAAAACGGAACGATCCGTAAGGCGACCCGCCGCATCGTCCTTACTTGAAGAGCGCTCGGGCCCGGTGTGTCGGAATTGGCAGTCACGCGATCGGTTTTCTCCTGTCACATTTTTTTCGACGGGTACGCCATGGCGAATGAACACGGACGGCTTTCGAATCCGGAGTCATGCAATCTTTCCCACTCTTAAACAGCATATTTGATTCGGAATTCTAGTTTTGACTTCACGACCGAGCGATAATGTATACCCTGCCCCGTGAGGAGGGAACCAAAATATCGTGGCGATGCACCTGAATGAGAGCTTCTCGCATGATCCTGTGGCGCTGGCGTCTCGCCGGCGTTGTTGCGCTATCTTGGCTGATTTAGAAATCGCCGGCGAGACGCCGGCACGTAGAACTGGTATCCAGCGACAATCTTCGTAGAATCATTTCCGCCCAATCCCGTCGTTGTGAGAAATACGCGCTACAAATCAGATCGAGGTTTTGGCGATGGATAGGTCTCAGCGGTCTTGCAGGCGAGCCGCAATAGCGATTGACATCGCGTGGGCGGCGCGTGCGTCTGGGTGCCGATCGCCAGGCACACGCCAGCTCGGACCGAGCTCGATCCATACATAGGGTAGTCCGGTTTCGTCGAGGATGCGGTGCCGCAGCTGCCGCTCGGTCGGCTCCTCCGGGGCGAACTGCGGCACGAGACTGATTTGCATGGCCCCGGTCTGCGGGTAGGCTCGTTGGATGTGGTCTACTGTTCGGGCGTCTTGCACCACGCACCGGACCCGCGTGCGTCATTCGCCCGAATCGCACGGCTTGCGCGACCCGGCGGGATGATCGTACTTGGGCTTTACAACGCATTTGCGCGTATCCCGCTTCGCCTGCGCCGTTTGGTCGCCCAGCTATCGGGCTGCCGATGAATTCCATTCGATCCGGTTCTACGCGATCGAAAGAATGAGCGGGCGCGGCGCGCGAGGCGTGGCTGCGCGACCAATATCAGCATCCCGAGGAGCACCGGCATACTCTCGCCGAGGTGCAACGCTGGTTCGATGAGAATGGAGTTGACTATGTCCGGGCGTACCCCAGCGCACTCATCGGCGAGGATACGCAGGATCTCTTCACACCGGCAGCCGACAGGTGGCGACCCGAGGGTTGGCTGGCGCAAATCGGGTGGATTTCAGTGCTCGGGCAGGAGGGCGGTCTCTTTGTCACAGTCGGCCGGCGCGGTCGTTCATGAACCTACGCAGCAAAATCCTTTCCCACCTATTTTAGGCCAGCTTTGTTTTTGACAGCGGCAATTCTCGAACCCGCTTGCCCGTGGCCGCAAAAACGGCATTGCAGAGTGCGGGAATAAACGGCGGCACGCCGGGTTCCCCGACTCCGGCGGGAGGAGCGGTACTGTCGACCAGGTAGACGTTGGTCTTCAAGGGCGCCTTGTTCATCCGTGCGACCTCATAATTGTGGAAGTTCGATTGCACGATTCTGCCCTTCGCAGCCGTGATCTCGCCGCTCAAGGCGATGCTCGTTCCGAACACTGCGGCGCCCTCGAACTGCAGGCGCACTAACTCAGGGTTCACAACCGTTCCCGCGTCCACCACGGTATCAACGCGAGGGATTCGGATCTCGCCCTTGTCGTTGACCTCGACTTCGACCACGCTGGCCACATAGCTAAGGAAGCTGCGATGCGCGGCGATGCCCAAACCTGTTCCCTTACCCATTTTTCGCTTGCCCCAGCCAGCCTTCTCCGCCGCCATCTCCGTTACACGGCGCAGGCGAGCGGTATCGATCGGGTATCCGGGCACGTTCTGCATATCTTTGTAAGAGACGATGCGCGGATCTCCAATCACATCCAACAAATACTCCAGGTGATCGCGGCCAGAGGCGGCCGCAAGCTCATCCGTGAAAGTTTGTACTGCGAATGCATGATAAATATTGGCGACCGCGCGTAACCAGCCGATACGAACGTGCGCGCGCGCCCGGCCGTTCTCCACTCGCAGATTCGGAATGTTGTACGGTATGTCCGTCCAGCCCATTCCCACTTCACCGCCGTATTCGGTATTTATGTCATTCATCGATCCGATCGGCGGAAACACGGATCGTTGCAGCCATGCCGTCGGCTTTCCGTTCGCATCCACCGCGGCTTTCATGTACATCGCGGAAACGGAATGGTAGAAATCGAATTTCATGTCGTCTTCTCGGCTCCAGACGACTTTCACCGGCTTCCCGACTTTTTTCGAGAGTATCGCCGCCTCCGCGACGTAATCGGGCTTGGATTTCCGGCCAAATCCACCGCCGAGCATCGTGACGTTACAAATCACATCCTCCTTGGCGATGCCCAGCACCTTCCCGACGGTTTCCTGCACGGCTTGCGGGTTTTGCGTGGGAGCCCACACCGTCACTTTGCCGTCTTTAAATTCCGCTGTAGCGACCAGCGGCTCCATGGTGGCGTGCGCCAGATGGGGGAGATAATACTCGGCTTCCATCGTCTTCCCGGCGCCCGCAAAAACGTTATCGACATTTCCTTCTTCGCGGACGACCTTGCCGGGTTTGCGCGCCGTTTCCTGTAACTCTTTTTTGAATTCGACGGAATCGTAGCTGGCGTTCGGTCCATCGTCCCACGATATATTTAATTTCTTGCGCCCTTGAAACGCCGACCAGGTGTTATTGGCGATCACCGCCACTCCGCCCAGCGGCTGGAATCCCCAGGGCGGTGTGAATGTATCGATCGTGACCGTCTGGCTCACGCCTTTCACTTGCAGCGCGTCTTTGTCGTCATACGTTTTCACTTTGCCCCCGACGACGGGCGGATGTTCGATGGACGCGTACACCATGCCGTCCCTGCGAACGTCCATGCCGTATTGCGATTTCCCGGTGCAAAGTTCCGTGAGGTCATAGCTGGATGTGCCTTTCCCGATGTACCGCCACGCGCTCCTCGGCTTGAACTGGAGGTCTTCTTTCTTCGGGACCGGCAATTTGGACGCCTCGGCCGCAAGCTCTCCGTAACCCAATTTGCGGCCAGTCGCGTGGTGCGCGATCGTGTGGAAGTCAGCCACGCATTCCGCCGGCGGAACTCCCCACTTCTGGGCCGCCGCTTGCGTCAACATGGTCCGCGCGGAAGCGCCGGCTTGCAGCATTACATCAAAAAAACTTCGGATGGAATGGGAACCATCTGTATTTTGATCGCCGTACCGCTCGTCGCCAATGGCCTGCTCGAGCTTCACCCGCTTCCAGTCGGCCTCGAGTTCGTCGGCGAGGACGAGGGGTAGAGAAGTGCGGATTCCCGTTCCCATCTCCGAGCGATGGGCGATGATGAAAACCGTTCCGTCCGTATTGATCCCCAGATACACGCTGGGATTCAGCACGGCCCGATCTACATTCGTATTTTTCGGGAGGCCCTCCGCCCACAGCGCTTCCGGAAGAAAACGCACGCTGAGCACGAGCGCCCCCGCCGATACCATCCCCTTCATGAATCCACGCCGGCTGACGTTCTCAATAGCACTCATGCGTGACTCCCTTTCGCCGCTGCTTTGATGGCCGATCGAATGCGATTGAAACACCCGCACCGGCAGATGTTTCCTGACATGGCCTGGTCGATATCTTCGTCGGTGACTTTGGGTTTGCTGCTCAGCAAGGATGCGGCCTGCATGATTTGCCCGGATTGGCAGTAGCCGCACTGAGGCACGTTCAATTCGATCCACGCCTTCTGAACGGGGTGCAACCCGTGTTGAGATAACCCTTCGATGGTCGTGATTTCCTTGCCGGCTGCGGCGCTCATGGGTGTAATGCAGGCTCGGATCGCGCGCCCCTTATCGTGCACCGTGCACGCCCCGCAAAGCGCCATGCCGCATCCAAACTTCGTTCCCGTCAGATGCAACTCATCGCGCAAGTACCAGAGCAGCGGCATTTCCGGATCGCCATCGAACGAATGGTTGATTCCATTTATTTTTAATTGGATCATGATTTTCTCCTGCACCCCATGGGAACTTGCCGGGAACCTTCTCCTCGGAATTCATCCGCCCTCGCCGTGACCTCATGGCCAATTGCAACTTCCCGGCCCCGTTTGGGCGACGACGGCTCGTGCTATTTTGCACTATCGATCTCCACGAACCTAGACCGAACCGCTATGTGTTTTCTTGTCGTTAGATTCAGATGCCGCACGCTACAAATTAACACACGGGTTTAAATGTGGGTTGGTCCTAATGCTGGCGCGATCCATTCTTCAAATCGAGAGATCGATGGAAATTGCTATTCAGGCAAGACGACCGGCGCAATGGGTTTGTGAAAGCGTCGCAACGATTTATTCCATAGCGCTGCAAACACCATCGGAGCAGTCTTGAAAAGCAGCCACAGCGCCAATTTTTTCTGCCCTCCCCGCCAACAGTACCTGAGGGCCCATGTCGAAGCTCTACCGCCCAAGACGGCGTATCGGTCCCAGCGGCGCTGCCTCCCTCCTGGGTATTCTCCCAGGCGTTCCGAGCGAGCCAGCAAGAGAACTCCCTCGGCAATTAATCTAACATTCTTGATGCTGTTTCCCTCGTGCATGCGGTAAGCGACAGTGTAAGGTTTTTGGACGACAATACACGGTCCGTAGGTTCCAGTCTTAAGCAGAATATACAAGTCGTCGTTGTGAAACGTCAGGGGTGTGCTGTTTCGTAAGCCGCCAACTTCGTCGAAGACCGATTTCTTAATTACGATTTTGCTGTTGGGTGTAGTGAGCGGTATGGTCTTGGAAATATAGTCTCGATATTGAACTACCTCCACCGGGTTCGGCAAGATTGCCTCCGCCGGTATGACTCGCCCCTCCCGATAAAAAACATCGGATCCCAGGATCAGTGGTGGTGAATCAAACGTTCGGATGATGCGATCGTAAGTCGCCAGAGCGGACGGAAAAAGAAAGTCGTCACTGTCCAGAAACGCAAGATATTCTCCCTGTGCCAAAGCAGCCCCTGCGTTCCGGGCGACCTCCGGTCCTTGATTGCGTTGTTGTATTAATTTAATGCGATTTCCGAAAGATTTCAGTATTTCCGCCGATCCATCCGTCGATCCGTCGTCAATTGCAAACACCTCAAAGTCAGTAAAAGTTTGAGACAGGACGGACTCGACCGCCTGCCGGACATACCTCTCACGGTTGTAAACAGGCATTAAAATGCTAAATCGAACCTTCATCGGATCGTCCAAGGTGGACTTGAATCCTGCTGTGCGCTCTGAAACATTACTATCAGAGTTTCATGAAATGCCGAAACGAATTGACTGAGGATTGTATTCGGAATTGCCCAATGTCAAACTCACACGACAACCGCACCTTCTTTATTGACTCAATCCCGAAAACGAGACAGTTTTGAAGTTGAGTAGGGCAAGCTGGATGCCTTGCAGCATCCGCCGCGTACCTTCAAGCTGAGTCAGCTTCGCGTCATAAATTTCGTCTAATAAGTAACTTTCATAGCCACGCGACAACTTTCCTATCGGTGAGCGAGATTCTGATGTCGCCGGAGGTTCTGGTCGTGTTCCGCCACGTCTTTCGCACAGAATATCACCGGAACCGCCCCATTCTCGATGGCCCTGAAAAACGCAAACGACAGATTTCACATGGCTTAGGTGAGTTCGTTTTGCAAAATCGCACTTCTTGGGTGCCTCAGGTGTGCTTTGGCGCTGTGCAGACCCTTTGCGTGGTGGCACATCGCACCCTTCGGTATATAGCAAACGCTCCAATGTCCGCCACGTAGGTGATCGCTCGGTGATACATGTAACTAGATTTAGTCAAACACGGAAATGAACTAACTCTTATTCGGCCATTGCTTTACATCGAAACAAGTTCAATCGGTCATGTTACATTTTGTGGTCATCTGAACTTTCCAGAAATTTGGGTTCACTACCTTTAGAAAAGCGTCGAGACATTAAATAATTTTGATGCCGGGATGCATGGGAGGCTCACGCCCACGGCGATTCCTCTTGTATTAAGAATATTACTATATTAACGATAAAGTAATCGCCATCGAAGACCCAGCGCTCGCGCGCACCGAGATGACTCTTCGGATTGACACGCCACGCCCGCATCACTGCACTCTCCATGCTTTTGGCTCACAGTGCTTGCTGCGGACCGCGAATTCATCCTATGCGATGCCAGCGAAATCTGCTGTCGTCTGGGTCGCCGCACATCCCGGCGGAACCTAATTCGATTACCTCCACCCTTGGAACGTGCGATGCTCTCGCGTAGGCAGGATTACGCATTAGCTTCCAGGGATGCGAACCAAAAGTTAGACCGAAACGAGAGGCATCGGCTTCTCTGGAGCGAACCCTGCAGCGCCTCAATCTGGATTCTTCTTTTTGTGCTTGGCCCATCGAGTGAGAACGGCCTTTCGGGCGATTTCACTACGCCGTTCGGGCGTTAACTTCTGAAGCCGAGCCTTTCCACCTTTTCGACCCAAGGCCACAGCGTGAGGATCCTTTTTCGTTGTTGTCATCAGGAACTCAGACCTTACCTTTAGGCGATGCGAAAATCAACAAGAAGGCTTGACCATACTAAGCGCTTGGTATATACTAACCGCTTAGTATGGAGGCTTTTTATGAAGCATAAGCAAGATTTGGTTCGAACTGAAATCAGTCTCGCAAGACGCAGATGGGGTGGGATAAGCGCTGAAAGGTTAGCGGAATTGCGAGGATTAGTCCGTCGATATCGCCTGTCGGTGGCACTTGGAGACCTGCTATATATCGAAACTGGATGGTACGTCACACACGCAGGGCTGCTCCGATTAGCTCATCGGAACCATTGCACGGGCATAAAGACGAGCTTGGAAAAACATTATTCTGACCCTTCAGCAAGCAGATGGGTGTTCAAGGCGATTGTCTACAATTCAACTCTTTCAAAGGGCTTCGTCGGCTATGGGGACGCGGATCCGTCCAACGTCTCATCGTTGGTCCACGGCTGTGAACTACGCGTAGCCGAAACACGTGCCGTCAACCGCGCCCTCCGCAAAGCCTACGGAATCGGCCTCTGTTCGGTCGAGGAGCTCGGCTGGGCGCCCAGATCTAAGGCGCCCGAACCGCCCGATCAGCACAAGATCTCCGTGAACGGAAATAATGGCCACCACCACGGCCAGCCTCGCCTCCGCGACCGTCTTTGCCTGCTGATTCGCCAGTACCAGCTGGACGCTGGCCTCGTGAAGGCCTATGCAGCCGACTACTGCGGCACCGCCACCCTGCGGGATGCCAGTCGGGATCAGGTCGAAGCCTTTATCAACAGTCTTGCGGAATCAGCCGCCAAAGATCGTGACGGGCTGATCTGCCAGCTTAACAGCTACGCCAGACAAACGGAGGTCGGCTTATGAAGCGCCATATCCCAGGTTTGCATGGCGAAAGCCGCAACTCTGAGGACATTTTGGAGGGCGTTTTCCTGGTCCGTGTCGATCGTGCCTTCTATCGCTGGCATCCGCAACGGCCGTTCTACTTTCTGCGGCTCGCCGTCCTCGAACCACGAGAACATCAGGGCCGTTCACTGACCGGTCGTCTCTACTGCACTCCCAAAGCGCTTTGGAAACTCCGCTGGTTCCT
>Ga0209526_10003713_pt1 | contig 10399 bp, 11 predicted proteins | sample JacPinW_OM2H0_M1_FD_188566 | JGI IMG/M metagenome (GOLD analysis project Ga0209526, IMG submission 188566) | Forest soil microbial communities from Algoma, Ontario, Canada - Jack Pine, Ontario site 1_JW_OM2H0_M1 (SPAdes) (version 2) | ecosystem: Environmental > Terrestrial > Soil > Boreal... | reverse complement strand
CCGATATGTACCGGACGGACACAAGACCCGTCTGTTCTTGGTCCCAATCCGGCACCGGCGACTTCCTTGTGAGCCGCCGGTTTTTTTTCATGCCGATCCGCCGTTAGAGGGGGTCACGAATAGAGAGAACCGGAGGGGGATTCCCAACCCGGCCGAAGCGTGCTTCAACCTGCCGGCTGGAAACGGCATCGATGGCAAAACCTGTTCGCGGGATTTGCCGGAACGCAGCGCATGGCCTCAAAAGTTGCCCGGCTTTTTCGTTTCCTGCATGCTCCAATTCAATGAGATTGAGCTGCGTCCTTATCGCTCAAACGTATCGCTATTCGCGGACCATGCGGTAAGATCGTCGACTAGTGGGATAGCCCAAACGTTCCGCCCTTCGTTTATCCGGCGCCTTCAGGAACCCCCGCGTGAGCCATCTTCTCGCGATCGACCAGGGCACGACCTCGACGAGGAGCCTCCTCTTCGACGCATCGGGAAGGCTGCTCGCCAGCGCCCAACGCGAGTTTTCTCAGTCCTATCCGCAACCGGGCTGGGTGGAGCACGATCCGCAGACGATCTGGCGCGACGTGCTCTCCACCGCGCGCGAGGTCATCGCAAAATCACATGCGCAGGTTGCCGCGATGGGCATCGCGAACCAGCGGGAAACCACTGTCGTCTGGGCGCGCGGAGACGGAACGCCGGTCTACCCCGCCATCGTATGGCAGGATCGGCGCACCGCCGCGGAGTGCGAGCGGCTGCGGCGGGACGGCGCCGAGGCGCTGGTTCGCGCCCGCACGGGCCTGCTTCTCGATCCGTATTTCTCGGCAACGAAACTTGCCTGGATTCTCGATCACGTGGCGGGCGCGAGGGCGCGGGCGGAACGCGGCGAACTCGCCTTCGGCACCGTCGACAGTTTCTTGCTCTGGCACTTGACCGGGGGCAAGGTGCATGCGACCGACGCGGCCAACGCCTCGCGAACCATGCTGTTCGACATCCACCGCCAATGCTGGGACGGCGATCTTTTAAAATTGTTCGATATTCCCGAGGCCTTGCTCCCCGAGGTTCATGACAACAGCTTCCTTTATGGGGTCACCGCGCCCGGACTTTTCGAAAGATCAATTCCGGTCGCGGGCATGGCGGGCGACCAGCATGCCGCGCTCGTCGGCCAGGCCTGCCTTGATGCTGGAATGGCGAAGGCGACCTACGGCACGGGCTGTTTTTTCTTGCTCAACACCGGCCAACAGGCGTTATCCCCGGCCAAGGGGTTGCTTACGACCATGGCTTACCGCTTGGAGGGCCGCCCTTCCTATGCCGTCGAGGGATCGATCTTCGCCGCCGGAGCCGCGCTCAAATGGCTGCGCGACCGGCTCGATTTGTTCGAGGACGTTTCGCGAACCGGCGCGATCGCAGCTGGGATCGCTGGCAACGAGGGGGTCTATTTGGTGCCCGCCTTCACTGGCCTGGGCGCGCCGCATTGGGACCATGACGCGAGGGGACTGATTTGCGGCCTCATATTGGATACAAGCCCCGCGCATCTCGTCCGCGCCGCATTGGAATCCGCCGCCTACCAAACCTTCGATCTTATGCAAGCGATCATGGGCGGCGGGGCGCCCCGCGCGCTGCGCGTCGATGGCGGCATGGCGGCCAACGACTGGTTCTGCCAGTTTCTGGCGGACATTCTTGCAGCACCGGTCGAGCGCCCGCTCATGCTCGAGGCGACCGCGCAGGGCGCCGCCTTTTTGGCCGGGCTCACAATTGGCGTGTTTCCCGATTTCGCTGCCATTTCCGCCGCATGGGCGCGCGGCGCAAGGTTTGAACCGCGAATGGATGGAGCCGAGCGGGAGCGCTTGATCGCGGGGTGGCGGGATGCGATAGAGCGCACCCTTACGCGGATCCCGCACGCGAAAAATTGAACCGGTGTTGCAAAATGATATGCCGATGGGATCGAATAAAGTTTTGGCGCGTTTCCTCCCGGCGGGGGTGAACGCCGCCGCCATGCAAAAGGACCGATTGCATGCGTCCCAAAACATCGATGCTAGAAAGCGAGACACTCTCGCGCCGCGATTGTCTGACGAGCGCCGCCGCCGCCGCGCTGGGCTATACGCTTGCGGCCGGCCCTGTCCGCGCCGCCGCGATCAAAACCGGCACGGACGGTCTTTCCGCCGGCACGGCAAAAGTGAAAGTGCCGGGCGGCGAAATGCCGGTCTATTACGCGAAGCCTCTGGACGCGACGAAGCCGCCAGTGATCCTCGTCGCGATGGAGGTTTTTGGCCTGCATGAGCACATCAAGGATGTAACGCGGCGGCTAGGCAAGCTCGGCGCTTTCGCAATCGCGCCCGATTATTATTTCCGGCTCGGCGACCTCACCCAAATCGCCCAACCGGCGCAACTGAAGCCCTTGGTCGACGGCAAGCCCGATCATGAGCTTTTTTCCGATCTCGACGCGACGGTCGATTGGGCCAAGTCCCAGGGAGGCGATGGGGACCGGCTCGGCATCATCGGCTTTTGCCGGGGCGGGCGCACGGTGTGGCTTTATGCGACGCATAATTCCAGCCTCAAGGCAGGCGTTGCTTTTTACGGAAGCCTGATGGATCCCCCGAGCGCGGCCATGCCGGAAAACGCCTTTGAACTCGCAAACGAGGTCAAGGCGCCAGTGCTCGGCCTCTACGGCGCCGAGGACAGCGGAATACCGCCGGATCAAGTAGAGGCGATGAAGGAAAAGCTGCAAGCCGCGGGAAAAACCACGAAGTTCAAGATTTATCCGGGCGCGGGCCATGGTTTCTTCGCCGATTACCGGCAAAGTTTTCGCGCGGACACAGCACAAGACGCCTGGCTGTCAATGCAGGCCTGGTTCAAGAAATATCATGTGCTGGACTAAAGTTTTGGGCTTGGTTCTGAGCGGGTGCTCGCAAACAAGCAATTCGCGAATGAACCACTCGGCCACTGCTCCGACACCAGGTGAGGTTCTTTCGCTGGGCCCGGATACATTTAAAGTCTCAATGTTGTTTCGGATAATCCAGTTGATAGCTTTAGCGACGTCTTTCTGCTCTGTGGGATCGCAGATCAAAAGGTGCTTTTTATACTGTAAAGCACAATCAACAGTGTAGCGCGTTCCAAGGTCGCGCTTATCTAATGTGCCTGGCCAAAGAACTAACGTCGCATCCGAATCGCGTACATTCCACTGGGTTCTCTGCGATCTTGGAATATCGAGCGCATCCTGGCTGCGTTCCTCAGGCGTTTCTTTAAGTGAGAAAATATCAGGGATCTTTCCATCTTCGCTGACACAGCCCGGAGGACACCAGCCTCCCGTGGCCAGGCCGCAGGCCATGGCCGCGCGCAGCGCTGCCTGATCAACGCCCGTCTGACCACCAGCTACGATCTTGCGCATACTAATCCGCCTCGCCCTGGCCGTGCGTGAGCACGCCGTGAAGAATCCGGCCACACCATCCGCCCACACCGAGCGTTGCAATGCAAGGTTTGTGATTCTCTGCCATATCGCGCTCATCGCTTCTACTCGATGGGACCCATCCTGCGTCGCTTCACAGCCGATACTGCTCGTCACTCACCTGTTCCATCCAATCGACGACTTTGCCGTCGAGCCGTTCCTGGATGGCGATATGGGTCATCGCTGTGGTTGCCGTGGCCCCGTGCCAGTGCTTCTCGCCCGGCGAGAACCAGACCACATCGCCCGGCCGGATTACCTCAACCGGGCCGCCCTCGCGTTGGACCCAGCCGCAGCCGGCGGTGACGATCAGGGTTTGACCGAGCGGATGCGTGTGCCATGCCGTGCGCGCGCCGGGCTCGAATGTGACACTCGCACCGGCAACACGTGCCGGATCGGGCGCGCTGAACAGCGGATCGACACGCACTGTTCCAGTGAAATACTCTGACGGTCCTTTGCCAGAGGGCTGTGAGCCAATTCGTTTGATTTCCATAGCATCCCACCGTCATTGTTGGTATTGGAACGCTCCCGGCGTCTTCTATGTGTGCCGACGGTGTCTCTATTTAGCATGCCCCCATCCTGTGATGAGGTGCTAAGATACACATAGGCTTATAAGTTTGGCTACAGCCTTCGGCTTAGCTTCAGCGGCTTCCCGCTTGCCCTGCGGTAGAAACAACAGAGCGCTCTTGATCAAGTCCAAGGCGTCTTTTCCGAAATGAACGTTGGAGTCGATCCTCCTCAGGATGAGAGAACCTTTCACCCGATTGACCGGCGCTGAAGGTGCTTATGGTGCTTATGGCGCTCGACGCGCCCAGCCGGTTTGCTGTTCTAAGCCGCTTCGGCCATCAAAACATGTTCGCCGATCTCTGCGACGGTATTAAGCGCTCGCAGGCGTAGTTCCTCTTGGTCGGCTTGTTTCTCTAGGGCCTGAAGCGCCTCCTGAACGCTTGCGTGTTGCCTGCTCGTGACCTGCGGATCGTCGAGAGGCTGGCTTTGAAGGATCATTTCGTGTTGCCGAACCATAACTACATTCGGTTCACGATCCCTCTCGACCTTTAAATCCCACAGCCGCCGCTTGATCAGATGGACCGATTTCACGATTCCGCCCGCCCGCAGTGTTCCGAAATTTGCCACCAGCTTCGATCCTGAGAAGTCGATTAAGACCTCGTGGCTCCTACCTGTAAGGCGTCGCCCGCGCCCTTCACGGAGGTCAGCTCTGAAATACTGGAAATACCCCTCGCGCCTTTCCCTGACGTAGTTCATGACGAACGACGGCAGGCGATCAGCGCCACCGTCCCCTTCACCACCTACGTCTTCGTCAACGACGCTCGCCAGTGTCTCCGAGCTTTCAATCTTGTCGCGATACAGCGACGAAAGGGCATGCATCCAGCTCGCGCCGATTGCCTCCAAACTCTCGCCCTCAGCATCGCGACATTCTCCAATGCTAATGCTGGAAATCGCGGGCTGGGGATCGGTGATGGCCTCCGCTGCCCTGCGCGCCAAATCCTGCTTCAAGTATTCGGCTCCAAGCTGAATGGCATAGACCACCCCGTGGGCGTCGTTGGAATAGAGGCATGTTAGGCGGTCAAGAGCGTTGGCGAGTTCAAGATGAAAGCCATTCTCGCCCACTACGGCGACGCCGATGACCAACCGCTCATAGGAGCCAGCAATTGGTTCGAGCAGCACCGGAGCCCAGCGTGCGCGGATGCTACGCCGAAACGCAGGAAATGTATCCGAGATGAAGCCTTGGTCGGTCATATCAGTATACCCAGCGCCTTATTCGAATAGGCAAGAACATCATTGATCCTGTCCTTCAAGAACACTTCAACGGCATCGATTTCATCTGCAGGAATTAAGCCTTCTATACGACTTTTCTTAGAACAATCTGAAAGATCAAGGCAGGCGATTAGTTTTATAAATTGTTTTACTTCAGATGACCTTTTATTCTTCTGGTCAAATTTTAAATGACAAGTGAGCCACTCTGATAACCGGTTGCGATATTCGGCGTGGGGATTGAGATCATCAGGCTGCCACGCTGGGCCTGAAAAGCAGTGACCATGATCGATTAGCCAAATCTCGCTCTTATTTCCGAACAGAAGGTTGCCGGGGTGACGGTCGATATTGGCGACCCACGAGTCGAACGCGTACAGGTGGCCGAGATCACCCCATTCGGTAATATCCTTGAACAATTGCTTCAGCTCGTCAGGGCTCGCACCCTTGGCGCGGAACGTGATGTTCGGCATCTTTACGTCAACGCTGGCAAATACGAGGCGGTTGCCATCTGCAAGGCGTGGGGCTTTGTTGACCACGAGATCAGAGGCGCGAACTAGGGCGAGATGGGCGTCCGGGGTAGGCAGAGCCGCAGCGTGCGCGAGCACAGACGCAAGAAGCTCGTTGACAAGCTGTTTCTTATCCAAGTCTTTGATGACCGCGCTCTTTACGGTTGTTCCATTTGCGAGGAGGATTTGACCACGGAACGTCTCATTGACGTTTCCCTCTTTGAATCCTTTTGCCCCCGGCAACACCGTTGCGAATTGGATTTCCGACATGCGCCTCCAAGGTAACGCTATCTAATTCGATCACGGTAAGGCGTCACCTCATCCGTTGTCGAGCGGCGCGTGAAAATCGTGAATCGCGACCACCGAGTTGACGCCCACTTTCTAGAAAAATGCCAATAAATCGCTGCTTCAGGCTCACTTTACGCGTGGTGCGAGATTCTTAAATACTGCACCACCTTGCTGGGCCTAGCAATCGCCCCGTTGCCACCATATTTTAAAGAGGCTCGCAAAAGGACAAAGGCCATGGGAGTTCTTGCGCAAACGGACCTTCCCCCAGGCGCAAACCCTGACTGGACGATTCCGCAGGGGTTCGAGCGCTATGGCGAAGCCGAGCATCGGACCTGGACGACGCTCTATGAGCGCCAGGCCGAGATATTGCCCGAGCGCGCCTGCGACGCATTTCTGCATGGGCTCGACGCCCTCGATCTGCACGGTCAAGGCATCCCGGATTTCCGGCAATTGAACGAAAAGCTCTCCGCGCTCACGGGATGGCGGATCGTGGCGGTCCCTGGGCTCGTGCCCGATGCGGTGTTCTTCGACCATCTCGCGAACCGGCGCTTTCCGGCCGGCAATTTCATCCGCGGCGCCGATGAGCTCGACTATTTGGAACTACCGGACATTTTTCACGATGTCTTCGGTCATGTGCCCATGCTGACCGATCCGGTCTTCGCCGATTACATGCAGGCCTATGGGAAGGGTGGGCGTCGCGCCCTGTCGCTTGGGAGCCTCGCCAATCTCGCGAGGCTTTATTGGTACACGGTCGAGTTCGGGCTCTTGGAAACGCCTGAAGGCTTGCGGATCTATGGCGCGGGCATTGTGTCGTCGAAAACGGAGACGATCTTCGCGCTTGCCTCGGATTCGCCAAACCGCCTGGGCTTCGATCTCGAAAGGGTAATGCGCACGCTCTATCGCATCGACGATTTTCAGCAGGTCTATTTCGTCATCCCCTCGCTGACCTATTTGCTCGATGTCACGACGGGGACCGATTTCGGTCCCCTCTACGCCAAAATGTCGAACTTGCCCGATATTCCGATCGCGGCGATCGAACCAGGCGATAAGGTTTTCGCAAGGGGCACTCAAGAATATGCCAGGAGCGGCGGGCGCCAAGGCGCGGCCTAACTTCGAGCCGCTTAGCAAGGAGGTAGAGCATCATGCGGGACAAGGTTGTTGTTGTCACCGGTGGTTTTGGCGTGCTCGGGCACGCGGTAGCGGAGGCAGCGCTCGCGGCGGGAGCGTATGTCGCCATCCCTGGCCGGGAACAAGCGGATAAGATCGCCGCGCGTGACCGGCTTTTGGTGCTTGGCGGGGTGGATTTGGCGGATTTTTCTGCCGCGAAGCAAGCCTTCGACACGGTTGCGACACGGTTCGGCAGGATCGACGCGCTGGCCAATGTCGCGGGCGGCTTCCGTTGGCAGACGCTCGGCGATGGCGATCTCGCCGGATGGACCGAGCAATTCCGAATGAATCTTTTGACCGCCGCCACGGCAACCAAGGCGGCCCTGCCCTATCTGCGCGCCTCACAAGGCGCCATCGTCAATGTGGCGTCCGCTCCCGCAAAACAGGCCGGCGCGGGCATGGGCGCCTATGCCGCCTCCAAGGCCGGCGTGCTGCGGTTGACCGAAAGCCTCGCCGAAGAAGAGAAGAACGCCGGCGTGCGCGTCAATGCGGTGTTGCCGACGATCATCGATACGCCCCGTAACCGCGCGGACATGCCGAAAGCCGATTATTCACGCTGGGTGAAGCCGGAAGATATCGCGAAAGCCATTTTGTTTCTTTTGTCCGACGACGCCACGGCAATCACCGGCGCGGAGCTTTTGATCGCTGGGCGGACGTGATCACGAGAGCATGTCCCGAAAAAGTTGCTCGACTTTTTCGATCAGGACATGCTCCAACTCCTTGATTTTGAGCGAGTCCTTTTCGATCACGTGATTCCACGTGATCGGGACGCGCTCTAAGCGGATTTGGCGGCGCGGAGCGGCAGCCGATGGCTGTCCTTGAGCGTCGTCAACACGATCGATGATTTGACGTGCGACACGCTGGCCTGCGGCAGGATCAAATCGTTGATGATCCGGGCAAGGCCGCTTAAATCCGGGGCTGCCACTTTCAGCAGATAATCGGCGTCGCCAGTCAGCGCATAGGCCTCCTGTATCTCTTCGACGCCATTTACGAAGTCTCTGAATTTTTTGGCATTTTCCTTGGAATGGGGAGACAGGGTGACTTGAATGAGGGCGAGAAGGCCGATCCCCAGGCGCGAGGCGTTAAGGCGCGCGGAATAGCCCTCGATGATGCCGGTTTCCTCAAGCCTTATGCGGCGGCGGGAACATTGCGAGGCGGACAAGCCGATTTTCTCGGCGAGCTCGGCATTGGTTAGGCGTCCGTCGGCCTCGAGCGCCGCAAGCAGCTTGAGGTCGAATTGATCGAGCGCGCCTAGCTCTTGCGAATCTGCCATTTTCCGCACAATCCGTGCATGGTGATTGGAAAATTCGTTCATTATACATACATCTCTTGCAGTTTTCGCGCTATCTATAGCTCTTAAGGAGGGATCAGGAGAAAATGGGCCCGTTTCCGCACGATGCGCCGCCAGCCAAGATCAGCGCCGAAAACCCAGCCGGCACCGATGGATTCGAATTCGTGGAATTCGCCCATCCTGACTCGGACGCGCTCAGGACGCTGTTCGAGCAGATGGGATTCGAGCATGTCGCGCGGCACAAATCCCGCGCCATCGATCTTTATCGCCAGGGCGGGGTCAACTACATCCTCAACGGCGACCGGACGAGCTTCGGCGGCAGATTCGTTGATCTGCACGGGCCCTGCGCGCCCGCGATGGCCTGGCGTGTCGTCGATGCCACGCATGCGTTTACCCACGCGCTGGAGCGCGGCGCGCAGCCCTATAGGGGCGAGACCGGCGCCAAGACCATCGAGGCCCCCACGATCCTTGGCATCGGCGGCAGCCTGATCTATTTCATCGACACTTTTGGCGCCAAGGGTTCGCCCTATGAGGCCGAATTCGACTGGCGGGGCGAGCGCGATCCGGTGCCAGCGGGTTGCGGCATCGACTATATCGATCACTTGACCAACAATGTGTTTCGCGGCGCCATGGACCGCTGGTACCAGTTTTATCAAAATCTCTTCAACTTCCGTCAGATCCGCTATTTCGACATCGCCGGAAAAATGACCGGACTTTATTCGCGCGCGTTGACCAGTCCGTGCGGGAAGATCCGGATTCCCTTGAATGAATCCGCCGACGGCAAAAGTCAGATCGAGGAATACCTGCACCAATATAAGGGCGAAGGCATCCAGCATATCGCCTGCGGCTGCAAGGACATCTACGCCACCGTGAAGCGCTTGACGGCGCGGGGCCTCGCCTTCATGCCGCCGCCGCCCGATACCTATTACGGCAGGATCGCCGCGCGGCTTCCGGGCCATGGCGAACCGCTGGAGGCATTGCGGGCGAGCGGCATTCTCATCGACGGCGAAACTGTCGAAGGCGGCAAACCAAAACTCCTGTTGCAGATTTTTTCCAAGACGGTGATCGGCCCGATCTTTTTCGAGTTCATCGAACGCAAGGGCGACGAGGGTTTTGGCGAAGGCAATTTTCAGGCGCTTTTCGAGTCGATCGAAGCGGACCAGATCGAACGCGGCGTCCTCGTCGCCTGAAAATGAAGCTAACTCGGTATTCCTCTCGCCCACAGATACTCCGCGTAAATTGCAGTGACGATCAGGGCGAGCATGAGCGCGACGAGCCAAGCCACGGCTAGCCAGCCGGCGGCGGGCGTTGCATAGGCGTGGTAAATGTACTGGGGAGTCTGGTCCGCGAACGGGCTGAAATGGGCCAGCCAGCCCAAGGCCACGCCAATGCCCGCGGCAAGCGCCCAAAACAGAGAGCCGACCCTGTTTTTTACGGTGAAATACAGGCCGAAGCCAAGGATTGCATTTACCGCAAGGGAAACAATGATCGGCGGCACCGATTCCATGGTCAGCGGCCAGCGGAAGTCGCCTCGGGCAAAATGATCGGCGGTGTGGCCTAAGTTTAGAATAATGATGAGTACGACCAGAGTTATTAGGATTTTGTCGCGCACGCGATTCTCCAAATCGACCAGAAGGTTGACCCTCCGCAACTGCCGGTAACCCGAGGCTCGGGCTACAGTCATTACGCGGCGGAGCGCTCAAAAGTTACCATCTGTTTGTTTGTTCGCATGAACCTATCTAAAAGTCTGCAACATTTGGGATCCTTCTCCAAACGGGCGCCAAAAATGCCGCGCGGTTCGAGGTTTCCCCGGCATCGAAAAGTCTCCTCTCATGACAAATCAGTACATGCCCGGCTTCGGCAATGATTTCGAGACCGAGGCGCTGCCGGGCGCCTTGCCGCAAGGGCAGAACTCGCCGCAGCGCTGCCCCTATGGGCTTTACGCCGAAC
>Ga0209526_10003712_pt1 | contig 10403 bp, 11 predicted proteins | sample JacPinW_OM2H0_M1_FD_188566 | JGI IMG/M metagenome (GOLD analysis project Ga0209526, IMG submission 188566) | Forest soil microbial communities from Algoma, Ontario, Canada - Jack Pine, Ontario site 1_JW_OM2H0_M1 (SPAdes) (version 2) | ecosystem: Environmental > Terrestrial > Soil > Boreal... | reverse complement strand
GACTCCAGGCGTGACACTAACTGACGAGGCCATCATTGAATTCTCGCTGAAGTACCACCCGCAATACTTTGCCCCCGGTTCGTTTGCCACGCCGTATGTTTGCGTTCGGTGATTGCCGCGCCCGTCACCCCCACACTGGCCGCGGAGCTATTCTTTAAAATCCTAAAAGCCAATGTCGCAATTTTGCTCAGTAACGCGGTTTGGTCGATCTCATAGATAAGGCCCTTTCATGAGTAAGCATGGTATCGTCGTTTCTCCTGCCCCTCCGCTCGCGCGCAAGCCGAACGTCAAAGCGTCGCAGGGGACGACCGACACGCATTTTCACATCTTCGAGTCGGTTGAGAAATATCCTCTAAGTTCGACCCGGATGTATGACCCAGCGCCATCAACCGTCGAGGATTATAAAACGATGGCGCGGACAATTGGTATTGATCGAATGGTCGTCGTTCAGGCGAGTATTTACGGTACCGACAACAGATGCCTGCTGGATTCCATCGAGCGCCTCGGAGTGGCTAAGGCACGCGGCATTGCCGTGGTTGATCAATCCGTCACCCCCAACATGTTGAAAGAAATGGATCGGCTTGGTGTTCGCGGCATTAGGTTCAACGCGATCACGGGACGAACTCCTATCGAATGGTTGCCGTCGCTTGCGCGGATGATCGAACCGTTGGGTTGGCACGTACAGCTTTGGACCAACAGCGCCCGGCTGCTGGAGATTGGAAGCATCCTGGATGACGTACCATTGCCGATCGTACTCGATCACATGGGTCAGTTTCCGGCCGCCGAAGGTGTGAATGGCAGGCAATTTCAGAACATCCTTCGACTCATGGAGGACCAGCGGTTCTGGATCAAGCTGATAGGCTATCGCGTGTCGCAAGACCCGCCGAGTTTTGCGGATATTCGTGACGCCGCCAAGGCGCTCGTCGCTGCTGCGCCCGAGCGATGCCTATGGGGAACCGATTGGCCGCACATCTATCTTGAAGGCCGCCCCATGCCGAACACGACGGATCTTTTCGAGCGCGCTTATGACTGGCTCTCACCGTCCGAAGCGCAAGGCGTCTTCGTTGACAATCCGGCCCGGCTGTACGGATTTTCTTAATCCGGGATAGAACAAATCATGCAGACCTAGACTGTGAATCAGCGTCGAAAATTCAAATAATTTTTTCGGCGCGATATCCAATCGCTCCCACGGAGCGCCGGCAACACGGACGGCTGAACTATTTTGCCTTGACCGCGGTGTCATTGAAAACAATCTTCCACTTGGCGACTTCCGAATGCAGGTACTTCGATAAGTCATCAGGGCTACCAGTCTGAGGTGGAGCCCCGAGGTTTGTCAGCTTTTCCTTGATATCCGGAAGCTGCAGAATCCTGACAATTTCGGTATTGAGCTTGGTGATGATTTCCTTGGGCACGCCGACGGGCGCCACGACTCCCTGCATTTCTTGCGTCTCAAAACCGGGCACCCCAGACTCCGCGACCGTCGGCACATCAGGCAGCTGCGGGATTCTTTGCGGACTGGTCACAGCGACAGCGCGCACCTCGCCGGCCCGTACCGCCTGAAAGACGAGCGATGCGGTCGAAAACGAAATCGGAACTTCGCCGGCGATCACAGCGGTGACCGCTGGGCCACCGCCCCGATACGGGATATGCGTCATGTCGACGCCGGTCATCTTCTTGAAAAGCTCGCCGCCAACATGGCCGCCAGTGCCGACCCCGCCGTCGGCAAAGCCGATCTTTCCCGGGCTTGCCTTTGCCTCCTTGATCAAATCCTCGACGCTGTGAATTGGCTGTTCCGGATTGACGATCAAGACGCTCGGAATCATGGACATCATGGTGATAGGCAAAAAATTATCGAACACGTCAAATGGAACTTTGTCGTAAAGAACCGGATAGATCGTGAAGCTCAGCGAAATTCCACCAATCGTGTAGCCATCGGGCGGGGCCGTCGCCACAACATTGGTGCCGACGATGCCTCCGGCGCCAGGCCTGTTTTCCACAATGACTTGCTGCCCCCAAGCTTCGCTGAGTTTCTGACCCACGAGGCGCGCGACAATGTCGGTTAGACCGCCGGGCGCAAAGGGAACAATCCAATGAATCGGCCGGCTTGGATAATTATCGGCGAAAGCCGGCATCGTGCTGATGAAAATCAGCGAAGCCGCGATCGCGCGCCGAGTGATTCGAACAATCGTCATTTTTCGACCTCAAGAAGTCTGCGTCGCGCCTGGGACTTTCCACTTCCAAGTCTCGATCATGCCATTCGCATCAGCCGCAGCGCATTTTTGCTGAACACAGCGTCCAGCACCCCGGGCTTCCAGTTCCAGCCCCGATACTCTTGCACCATCTCGGCCAAAGGCTTGCTGGGATAGGAGCTGCCGAACAACGTTCGCTCCTCAAAATAGTTGTTTGCCGCCGTGACGTATTCCAATGCGCCCGGAATCTGTTTGATCAGATACTGGTCCGGCGAAACCCATACATTGGGAAAAATGAAGGCTACGCCGATCATGTCCATCACCATAGGCCAGCCGGCGTGCGCGATGTGGATGTCCAGTTTTGGAAAATCGCGCGCGACATCACAGATTTGGTTTGGTGTACTATCCTCGTAACGGCGCTGGCCTTGCATCTGCAGCGCGGCGCTGAGCGTGATGTTGATCGGCACATCAAGCTTTAGACACTCTTCATAAATCGGATAAAGCCGCCGATCGTCGGCGCGGATCAGCGAAGGGTCGCGTGAGATCGTCGGCTCGATTGAAACACCTTTGAATTTCAGTTGCCGCACACAACGGTTGATTTCAGCGAGGCACGCGTCCATGGGCATAGCGAGGTCGATGCCTGCCCAGCCGACGAACCGCGTCGGATGTTGCCTGATGCACTCGGCAATTTCATCGTTGGGGATACTGCCAAGGGGCTCTACCGACTGGCGGCCCATTACCACCCCAAGGCTGATCCCGGCCGCGTCCATTTCCTGCAGCAGCAGCGGCAGCGAGCGCTTTTCAGCAGAAGGGGGCCGCAGAAAACCCTTTCGTGTCGGATAATAATGATTGCCGATTTCGAACTGGGCTTGCTTGATCCAAGTGGGTAGCGGTGGCCGCAAACGCATATCGATGATCACGATTCCAGCTCCGCTATTGCTGCAAGACCAGAGAGGACAGAGGCTTGCACTAAATTGCTCCCTGCCGAATCGCAGGCGCGCCAAGTCGTTTCGATGGGATGTCGATCCAATTCGCTGTCCTCCCCGACGGCCGGTTTGCCCGGGCTTATCTGCTGGTCACGTCATCTCGTGCTTGAACTTGAAAAGCTTCGCGTCTCCGATCGATCGCCGCCACTCGATCGGCCGCCCTTCGATGCCGTAGGCGGCGCGCTCAATTACGAGTACGGGCGCCTTGGCCGGCAACTTCAAGTGGCTGGCTTCCTCTTGGCTGGCCGAACCGAACGAAAGGTGATCCACAGTGCGTGCGACGGAACGCGCGCAGTGCTTCTCGTAAAGCCGATAGAGAAGCATCTGCCATTCGTGCTCATCGAGATCGGCTAGCGCAGCAAATTCAGTGTAAGGCAGCCAGATGCGTTCAACTAGCAGAGGGTCTGCCGCGATGCTGCGCAGCCGGTGAATGTACAAGACTGGATCGCCGCGCTTAAGCCCAAGCTTCTCGGCAATGAACGCATCGGCCGAAATCTTCCGGTGCTCGACAGTTCGGCCCTCGGGAAAGATCGGCGTTCCATCCTCGTGACTCAGCTGAAAAAAGCGAAACAGCGAATTCGAGAAATCGGCGCGCTTGACGAAAGTCCCGACACCCTGCCGGCGCTCCACGAGTCCCTTGTGCACCAGGCTGCCGAGCGCACGCCTGACGGTACCGAGCGCGACGCCGAGCTCGGCTGCGATGGCCTGCTCAGGCGGAATCATCGTGCCCAACGGCCATTTTTTGCTCGTGATACGGCTCGCAAGCACGTCGCGGATGCGCTCGTGGAGCGGCAATCGCTGATCTGTCTCTACGAGTTCCAGGGCGAGGTTAGACATTGCTTTAGATAACTAGTCCTTTAGATGTCTAACTGTGTCAAAAGCCGGGTTCACTGTCAAGCGGGCAGTGCGATGCTGAAGTGCCGAGGCCGAGCGTTTAATCAAAACTGTACAAACGGCGGGGATTGTCGACCAACACCCGCTGCCGCGTCGTCCGCTGAGAGCCACTCCCAAGTCAATTCGAACAGGTCCGCGGTATTCGGCATGGGCCTTCAAGATATGCGGACAGTCCGATACCCAAAGGCACCGCTCTGGCGCAGCAGCAATCAAGTTTTTTGCACGCTCGTGGGCATCGCCAAAGGTCTTTTGACTTGCGCGCGTGGCGACTTTGGCGACAACGGAATATCTCGATCGCCCATCGTGAAAAGGCCTTTCGATTTGCAAAGCGACGACAGGATCCTGAGGGCTTGTTTTGCGATATTCCGTCAGTCTTTAGACTCCAAAAGATCATTGATGCTTGCCTTGATCATCTTGATGAAAAGCTCGGCTGCGAGGGAAAGCGCGCGTGTCGCCGGTGTGGCAACAAAGACTTCACGCGGAATATCTGGTTCGATGATACGCTGCGACCGGATGAGCCGCTGGTTGACCGCGCGCTTGACCGCGACGATGGGAAGAATTGTCGCCCAATCGCTCTGGCGAACGAGTTCCAGCGTCGGCCCCAATGAATCCAGCTCAATCGCAGGCTTGAGAATGATTTGCTTGGAGGCCAACGCCGAATCGAGCAGTAGGCGCATCCCTTGCCGCGGCGAAGGCAGCACAAGTTTATAATCCAGCAAGCGATATCCTTGAATTTCGCGCGGCACGCGCTTCGCCCGCTCAAACCGCGTCACCAGAACGAGGTAATCGCGAAAAATTGGCGCAATCGCGATGTTCCTCAAGGCGCTCGTGCTGTTGACGACCGCGAAATCCAGCTTGCCCGAGTTAAGTTGATCGAAGAGGCCATCGCTGTAGGCCTCCACAACGTGGACCCTCACATCGGGGTAGCTCGCAGAATATTTCGCGAGCACTCCGGCCATGACGCTGTTTGCAACAGACGGCATCAATCCGACCTTCAGGTCGCCTGTTATCATTCCGTTTGCTTCACGCAGATAACGTCGCGCCTCATAAACATCGCCCATTATTTTCGTGCAGAGGCCGTAAAATGTTCGACCGATATCGGTCGGAATTACGCCGCGCGAAGTGCGCTCGAAAAGCTTCGCATTAAAAGTCTTTTCAAGGCGGATGATCTGCATACTCAACGCCGGCTGCACCACGTTCAGCCGGCGCGCCGCCTTGGTGATGCTCCGCTCGTCATATAGCGCCACAAAATACTCGATCTGGCGCAAATCCATATTGCTCATGCTGTGCCCCGGGAAGTTTCGATACGATATAACAGCTCCGCGGCCGCATGGGCTACAGTGACACCCAACCGCAGACCTTTGGAGCCCGCCGCGGCAGACATTCAGCGTGTGCCAATCGCGCCCGCCATGCTCTAGGATCCGGCAATGCTTATGGCGCACGCGACCAATCGCGCTTGATCGACGGCATGCTCGTCGCTGGTGCCGATGGCCGTGGACGCATTCGCCGGCCGGCTGACGCAATGTGGCCATTGGCACGTATTGCCGATGTTGCGCAGAATGCTTATGAATGATCAGGACCCTGGCCTTCGAGGCCATGCGGAAGCATTAGCGTGATGTTGGACGGCTCTGGCCATTTGTCCTCGGCACTGCCAATGAACGGATCGATGATGACTTGTGCCACGTCGGCGAAGTCACCGAACTGCGCTTCCCATACTGCCCGCATCCATTTCGCTGAGCAGCAGACCCATCGATCGGGCTTGTACCGACGGCCCGAGGTCAAAGCCAAGCCCGTCGGACAAACGCGCCGTTCGCGCGCTGTCGCGGAATACGATCCAGTCTCTGAATGCGCCGAAGGGCGGCCGCAGGCGGAAGTCGATCACTCGCATGTTCGAACTCCGCAAGCCTTAATTTTGGATCGTATAGGCAAGTGATAAAGCGAAGTCGTTAAACTCTAGCATTCTCATCAAACAGCGGAAACGCACAATCGATCTTTGCGGAGGGAATGTCATGACCAGTTAAAATGATAGGAGCTATCATTTTTCTTTAGTTGCCGAATTACGGGGCCAGCGCTACCCCTCTGGGGCAAATCGCACGGTGAAAAGGCCCGAGCTTAGCAAGCCGCCGGAACGTTGGCGGGACCGTTGATCTAAGCTGCCAAACGGCATGGTCTGCCATGGGATGAGCGCGTCGCCATCGCCTGTGCGCCAATCGCCAAGCTGCGGTCCAACGCACGGAGACGCCATGAAATTCGCTGGAATACTCCAATTCATCTTCGCCCTATTTCTTAGCCTGCTGTCTAGCGCGACGCTGGCCGCCGAATCGAGTTGGCCAAGTCGGCCGGTTCGGATCATCGTTCCATTCCCGCCCGGCCAAGGTGCGGATATCATCGCTCGCCTGCTGGCCCAGCGGTTCTCGACGGTCTTCGGCCAGCCATTCATAGTAGAGAATCGCCCGGGCGCCGGAAGCATGATAGGCACGACGATGGCGGCCAGAGCGCCCGCAGATGGCTACACGCTACTCATGGGTGGCACCAGTGCGCTCGTGATCAATCCGGCCCTCTACGAGAAGCTGGACTACGACACGCTCCGCGACTTCGCGCCGATTAGTAACGTCGCCGCGCTACCGATGCTCATCATGGTTAGCAACTCGCTGCCCATCAACAGCATCTCCGAACTCATCAAATACGCTAAGGCGCACCCAGGGAAGCTCACCTATGGCTCGGCAGGGATCGGCAGCGCACACCACCTGATAGTTGCGAAGTTAGCGCGAATGGCGGACGTGCAGCTAACCCATGTGCCTTACAAGGGGTCTGCCGCACCCATGACCGACTTGATGAGCGGAAGGATCGACATTTTGGCTGACACACTTCCGGCCGCTATGCCTTCCGTGAAGGCCGGCAAGGTCAAGGCATTGGCAGTCTCCAGCCTGGAAAGATCGCGTTATATCCCTGACCTACCGACTCTAGATGAGTCAGGAATCCCCGGCTTCGATGCAGTGGCATGGTCAGGCCTTCTAGCTCCTCGCAAGACGCCGCCCGAGATTCTGGAGCGTCTAAGCGCTGCAACGAAAGAGGGACTCGCAATGCCGGACGTCCAAGAGCGCTTCAAGCAACTTTCGATGCAAATTATCGGTAACACCCCTATAGAGTTCGAAAATTTCATCAAGCTCGAACTCGATCGCTGGCGGACGGAAGTGAAGGCAGCCGATGTCAAAGTGGAGTGATAGGACGAACCGACGAAATAGATAGGACGAACCGACGAAATAATTGAGGAATACGATGAAGACAACCGAATTGATTGCATGTCCTGGCGACGGCATTGGGCCAGAGATTATGGCCGTGACGCTGGAACTCCTGCAGTCGGTCAACGATAGCCTTGCATTGGGTTTGACTGTCCGGGAAGCAGACGTCGGTTTCGCTAGCCTCGCGAAGACCGGTAGCACGGTGCCCGATAATTTCATCGAACTAATCCAGCCTGCGGCAGGCATCATCCTTGGACCATGCGATACAAAGGCTTACCCGCCGCCTGCCCAAGGTGGTATCAACCCGTCTGCGCGACTGCGCCTGGGGTTGGGGCTTTACGCCAACCTGCGTCCCAGCCGCACGCTGACGGGTTTGCCGGCCATCGTTCCCCAAATGGACGTATTGATTGCGCGTGAGAACACTGAGGGCTTTCTCGCCGACCGGAACATGTATCTTGGGCCCGGTGAGTTCATGCCCACTCCCGACGTCGCCATTTCCTTGCGAAAGATCACGGTGCAGGGATCTCGGCAGATCGCTCGGGCTGCCTGTGAAGCCGCATTGGATCGCCGCAAGAGGCTTACGATAGTCACGAAGGTGAATGGTTTGAAGGTCACGGACGGGCTGTTCCTACGCGAGGCGCGGGCCGTTGCAGGCGAGTTCCCCGCCCTTGAAGTCAATGAGATGCTCGTCGATGCGATTGCGACGGATTTGGTGCGGAAACCTCATTTGTACGATGTCATCGTGACTACGAATCTGTTCGGCGACATTCTTTCGAACGAAGCATCGGGGCTTTGCCACGGATTGGGCATGGCTGGCTCGCTCAACTGCGGTGACAGTCATGCAATGGGTCAATCCGCACACGGCTCAGCACCAAGAATCGCGGGACAAAATATCGCCAACCCTTGTTCGTTGATCTTTTCGACGTGCCTGTTGCTGGATTGGCTGAGCCGCAAGCATCAGCGGGCGGACCTTGGGCGTGCTGCAACATTAATCGACCAAGCGGTAAAGGAAACCGTACGGAATCCAAAAACTCGCACCGCCGATCTCGGTGGCTCGCTGGGCACGCGACAGTTCGGCGAAGCAGTCCAAAACCGATTGATCGCGCTCACGGATTCGCAGTGAACAATTGGATCCTTATGGCAAGCATCATTGACTTCAGAGTGCGGCCGCCGATCGCGGGATTTGAAAACGCGACGATGTATCGCCATCCAGACCGCACTGCGACTATGGGCGCAAAATTCGGCTTTCCTGCCAGTGCCCCGACTTTGCGCGACCCAAGGGCGGAGACTTTCGAAAAGGAGTTCGCCAATTCCAGTCTCAAGATCGCGGTCATTCCAGGCCGTATCGGTGCCCCAGGGGTCGGTCCCGCATCCAACAGTGCCCTAATCGACTACGCGCGCAAAAAGGATGGGCGCATCGTCGTGTTTCCGGCCGTCGATCCGTGTACGCCGGACTGGCGACAGAACATGGAGCAACTGGTTGCCGGCAATGATATCGTGAAGGGGGTTACGTTGGAGCCCGGCCTTTTGCACGAGCCGGTTTATCCAGATGCACCCTGCTGCCTTCCAGTTTACGATTTCTGCGTCCAACGAAACTTGCCACTTATACTTTCCGCTGGAGGGAATGTCGGACCTGATTGTAGCTATACGCTCCCTATCTATGTTGATCGCGTAGCTCGGGACTTTCCCGAGTTACGCATCGTCGTGGCGCATGGCGGCTGGCCGTGGATCACCGAAATCAATCACGTCGCTTTTCGACGCGGCAATGTCTATGTTTCACCGGACATGTACGCGCTTATGCCGGGCAATGAAGCGTATATTGCCGCCATGAACAGCTATTTGTCGGAACGTTACGTTTTCGCATCTTCTTATCCTTTCGTTCCCCTGCGCGGCTATGTCGAAGCATTTCTAAAAGTTGTCCGTAATGATGCGACGGCCGAGCTCATTCTGTTCAAGAATGGCGCGAAGCTACTCAAGCTAGAATAGCATTTTGTTTTTTCTAAACTGATAGGTCGGATAGTCAATTATCGACGCTGCGTGATGCCTTGCCTTCTAGAATTAGGTTGGCTGTCATTTGCAAAACGAACGCGCAGATGCAATTTCTCAATTGCGAGCTGCTCCCATGATCGCACCGCGCTTCGTTCGTCAAAGCGCATGAGTATTCAACAAATGGATCGAGCGAATTAAGCGCTGTGGGGTTGTGATTTTGACCCGTCATACCAATCGCGACATTGCGGCGATGGAAGACAACCTGATCGAAGCCAGGCCATTGTCTAATCAAATTAATGCTTGGGAATCACGCTGGCCACTTAATCCTTATCGCGACCGCGACGCTACAAAACTGAGTCGCGCGATGGTTGCGGTACTGAACAATAGTTTGTCCACGACGCGCGACGGAACGACGGCGATTCGTATCCTGAACTCTCTCTATCCTTATGGATCGGTCAGTCGAGACCGAGGAGCCGAGCTGCATTTGCGTAGAGAACGCGATCGATGACCGCGTCCTTGAGAGGAAATTTCAGGAATTCGCGTACTGCCTGATCGACCGGCACCACGGGATATGCCGATCCAAAGAGAAACCGGTCGGCCATAAAGCCGTTGGCAGCATTGATATAGTCGCTCGCTCCCGGCAAACCGCCGAACAGATACATGTCTGGTGAAAGATAGACGTTGGGGCGGCGGTAGCAAATGTGGATGATCTGACTCACCCAGGGCCAATTGCCATGCGCTGAGACAATCGTCAGGTCCGGAAAATCTCGCGCAACGCGATCGATGTGTTCGGGCGAAGAATAGGTCGTGTCGGGGCCGGCATTGCCGCCCGCCATGAAGACAAGTGGGATCTTCCGGTCCTCAAGATGCGCATAGATAGGATAAAGGCGGCCGTCATCGAGATACATAGGCGGTTGCGCAAGGCCCGGCTCGATTACGACGCCTTTGAAGCCAGAGGCCATCGCGCGCTCGATCTCCTCAATCGCCACTTTCCGGTTATGTGGCCCGATATAGGCGACGCCGATGAATTTGCCCGGATAGGCAGCGACGACCTGCTCGATGACATTGTTGCCGACTGAGCCAAACACCGTATCTGTGCGGCC
>Ga0209526_10003711_pt1 | contig 10403 bp, 9 predicted proteins | sample JacPinW_OM2H0_M1_FD_188566 | JGI IMG/M metagenome (GOLD analysis project Ga0209526, IMG submission 188566) | Forest soil microbial communities from Algoma, Ontario, Canada - Jack Pine, Ontario site 1_JW_OM2H0_M1 (SPAdes) (version 2) | ecosystem: Environmental > Terrestrial > Soil > Boreal... | reverse complement strand
CAACCTGGACGGCGTTGGTCGCTGCGCCCTTGCGCAGGTTGTCGACGCTGAAGAAGAAGGCGAGCCCGTTGGGGCGGCCGCGGTCGACGCGGATCCGCCCCACGTGCACGTCGTCGGTTCCTGCGGCTGACCGCGGGGTGGGGTAGCGCTGCTGCCCGGGATCGTCCACCACCCGGATGCCGGGCGCGTCGCGCAGGACCGCGCGCGCTTCCTCGGATGACGCAGCACGCTCCAGCTCCACGAACACCGCGCCGCTGTGGCCCACCGCGACCGGGACACGCACGGTGGTCACGCTGATCGGCAGCTCCGCGAGGTCGAGCACGCGCCGCGTCTCGGCGATGACCTTGAGCTCCTCGTCGGTGTCCTCGCCGTGCATGGTCCAGCCGCCAGGCACCACGTTGCCGTGCAGGACGTGCGGATAGACCGCCGCTGTGGGCTCGCGCCCCTCGGCGTCCTCGCGCTCCTGCGCGGCCAGCTCGGCCACGAGGTCACGCCCAGCTCCGCTGGCCGCCTGATACGTGGCCAGCGTGACCTGGCGCAAGCCGAACGCGCGATGCAGCGGCGCCAGTGAAATCGTCAGCGGGATGGCCACGCAATTGGGGTTTGCCACGATCCCCTGATGGCCGGCCAGCGCCTGCGCGTTGACCTCGGGCACCACCAGCGGCACTGAAGGTTCCATCCGGAAGGCGCTCGACTTGTCGACCGCCACGCCGCCACCCCCGGCGACCTCGGGAGCATGCAGGCGCGACGTCACCGCGCCGGCGGCGAAGAACGCGATGTCAACTCCGCGAAGCGCCTCCTCGGTGACGGCACCGACGGTCAGCGACGCGTCGCCAACCTGCACCACAGCGCCTTCGCTGCGTGGGCTGGCCAGAAGGCGCAGGTCGGCCATCGGGAACCGCCGCTCGCGCAGCACGCGGAGGAGCGTGCTGCCCGCGGCCCCGGTGGCACCGACCACAGCCACCACTGGCGCGCTCATTGGTGCACCTGCCGTTTATGCGGGGCTGGCCGTGCCTGCGCTCGCAGTCTCCGTCTGGCTCTTGGTCAGATCGCGGATGGCGTCTTTGCGCGAGAGGTTGATGCGACCGCGGTCGTCGATCTCGATCACCTTGACCATGATCTCGTCGCCGACGTTGACCACGTCCTCGACCTTCTCCACGCGATGTTCGGCGAGGTTTCCGATCCGGACCAGGCCCTCTTTCTTGGGCATGATCTCAACGAAGGCTCCGAAGCTCATCAGGCGCGACACCTTGCCCTTGTAGATGCGCCCGATCTCGATGTCGTCGGTCAGGTCGCGGATCATCGCCAGCGCCTGCTCCCGGGCCATTGCGTTGTGCGACGCGACGAACACGCGTCCATCGTCCTCGATGTCGATCTGGGCGCCGGTCTCGTCGACGATGCGCCGGATCGTCTTGCCGCCTGGGCCGATGACTTCGCGGATCTTGTCGGGGTTGATCTGGATGACGTCGATGCGCGGCGCCCATTGGCTCATCTCGGCCCGCGGTGCCGGCAGCGTCTCGGCCATCTTGCCGAGAATGTGCAGCCGGCCCTGGCGTGCCTGCTCCAGCGCCTTCTCGAGCAGCTCCCAGCGCAGTCCCTTGATCTTGATGTCCATCTGCAGGCCGGTGATCCCGGTCTCGCTGCCGGCGACCTTGAAGTCCATGTCGCCGAGGGCATCCTCCATTCCCTGGATGTCGCTGAGGATGGCAGCACGCTCGCCGCCCTCGTCCGTGATCAGGCCCATCGCGATACCGGCGACGGGCGCTTTCAGCGGTACGCCTGCATCCATGAGCGCAAGCGTCGTGCCGCACACGGACGCCATCGAGGTGGAGCCGTTGCTCGACAGGATCTCGCTGACGATGCGCACGACGTAAGGGAATTCCTCGTCGTCCGGCATGACGTTGTGCACCGACCGCTCGGCCAGTGCCCCGTGCCCGATCTCACGGCGTCCCGGGGAACGCAACGGCCTCGCCTCCCCCACCGAAAACGGCGGGAAGTTGTAGTGGTGCATGAAGCGCTTGAACTCCTCGAGTCCGAGGCCGTCCAGTTTCTGCTGATCCTGGCCGGAACCCAGGGTGACGATCGACAGCGCTTGCGTCTGGCCTCGGGTGAACAGTGCGGAACCGTGCGTACGCGGGAGCACTCCCACCTGCGACGTGATTGTCCTGATCTCATCGCCCCGGCGGCCGTCCGGCCGTATGCCGTCGTCCAGAATCGCGCGCCGTACCGCGGCCTTGAGCTCGGATTCGAACGCCTTGGAGATCTCGCCTTTGGATTCGGGGAAACGCTCCTCGAGCGCAGCGACCGTCTCGCTCTTCAACTCGTCGATGGCCCGCTCGCGAGCCGCCTTGTCGCTGTTGCGTGCGGCACCGCCGATGCGGTCGGCCACGAACTCGCGGACCGCCGCGACGATGTCCGGGTGCACCGCTGCCGAGGGGTAGGACATGAGCGGCTTCCCCGCCGCCCGCTTGATCTCCTGCTGCCACTGGCACAGCCGGCGGATCTCCTCGTGGCCCAGGCGGAGCGCCTGCAACACGGTTTCTTCCGCGACCTGATGCGCGCCGGCCTCGACCATGATGATCGCGTCCTCGGTCCCGGCCACGACCAGGTCGAGGTCGGATTCCGCGAGCTGCTGGAGGGTCGGGTTGATCAGCAGGCGGCCGTCGATCATGCCCACCCGCACGCTCCCGACCGGACCGGCATGGGGAATCCCGCCGATCTGCAGCGCGATGGACGCACCGGTCATGGCCAGCGTGGTCGGGTCCTGCTCCTGGTCGGCGCTGAGTACGGTGGCGACGATCTGAACGTCGTTGCGGAAGTCCTTGGGGAACAGCGGTCGCATGGGCCGGTCGATCATCCGGCTGGTCAGGATCGCGGCCTCGGTGGGCCGGCCTTCGCGCCGGGGAAACGACCCCGGGATGCGCCCGGCTGCGTAGAGCTTCTCCTCGTAGTCACACGTCAACGGGAAGAAGTCGATTCCTTCTCGCGGCTGCCTCGAGGCCACCGCGGTGACCAGCAGCACGGTGTCGCCGGCGCGAATCATGATCGCACCGTTGGCCTGCTCGGCCACGTGACCGGTCTCGACGGTGAGTCGCTTACCGGCCAGCTCTGTTTCGAATTTTTGATATGCCATATGTGGGTCTCCTCAAATGTATGTGGACCCGGTGATGGCGAATCTCGAAACCAGCGTCATCCGCCGGCGAGGTGTTGGAGGCTGGTCCGGCGCGGGGCTCGCGCGACCTGTGGTCGCTGCGTCGCCTTGCCGAGGCCCAGTCGCCAACGTCTCACCCGCTCTCGCTGATGTTGAAAGCGCCAGCACCGGGTTTCAGTGTTGGGTTTGGGTCGGTGTTACCGGGCCTCAGCCCTCCCGTGTGCGGAATGGATTCGTGATTGCCTCATCTAGCGGCGAAGGCCGAGGCGACCGATGAGCGCGCGGTAACGCTCGACGTCGGTACGCGACAGGTAATCGAGCATCCTGCGGCGCTGACCGACCAGCTTCAACAGACCGCGGCGCGACGCGTGGTCCTTGGGATGGTCACGCAGGTGTTCTGTCAGCGCGGTGATGCGCTCACTGAGAACCGCTACCTGAACCTCCGCGGAGCCGGTGTCTGTCTCGTGTCGCCGGTGCTCGGCGATGATCTCGGATTTGGGTCTTACGATTGGCACTGTTCGCAGCCAGTCTATCAGGCGCCTGCCGGGCCAGCGGTCATCGGGGCTGCCGCTATTGCGGGCGCACAGATGCTGAGTGCCCCCGGCAAGCAGGTCAGGGTGGCCGGCGTGCAGCCAATCTGCTCACCCTCCACGTCGAACAGCAGCGGGCCCTGCTCGCACTCGATACGGACCACGGCAGCTTGTTGCACTGTCACGCCGGGTTGGCTCAGATGCCGCCCGCGATAGAGCGACGGCAGGCCGGTCAGCGACCGCATGCGCCCGCGCGCCCCGACGATCACCACATCGAAGACGCCGTCGTCCAATGCTGCGCCTGGGGCGATGTGCATCCCACCGCCGAAGAACCTGCCATTGGCGACCACCACGCTCTGCGCGTCGTGCTCGACGCCGTCGGTGTCGTCAAGGGTCACACGTACGCGGTGTGATCCAAACGTCCAGAGCGTCGCCAGCGACTGCCCGAGGAAGACCGCGGTCCCGCGCACACCACCGCTCTTGAACCGGCTGCGGTTGACGCGCGCCACCACTTCTCCGCCGAGGCCGCAGTCAGCGATGTTGACGAAATGGCGCCGCGTCCCATCGTCGAAGTCGATGCGTCCCACGTCGATGCGACGGACGCTGCCGCCCGTGAGTATCTCGACGGCGCCGCGCGCGCGGGCGGGGATGCCGGCCGTCCTCCGGAAGTCACCTCCGGTGCCGCTGGGGATGAGCCCGAGCGTCGCGTCGGTGCCCAACGAGTTGCCGTCACGGTCGAAGAATCCGTCGACCACCTCGTTGAGGGTGCCATCCCCGCCAACCGCGACGATGCGATGGCACCCGCCTTGGAGGGCGGAGCGCACCGCGTCGGTGGCATCGCCCGGGGAGCGGGTCATATGCGTCTCGAAGTCGATGCCCGCTCCCAGCAGCAGCGCCGCCGTTTCGGGCCAGCGTTTGTACGTGCGCCCTCCGGCGCTTGCCGGATTGACGACCACGAGCGTGTCAGCGATCACCACGGCTCCTTGGCGTTCTGGAGCAGCCCGCGGACGCGCTCGACGTCGGCGGCGATTGCGGCCTGCAAAGCGCTTTCCGATTTGAACCGGCGCTCGCCACGCAACCGCCGGACGAACGCGAGCCGCGTGCGCGTCTTGTAGAGGTCACCTTCGAAGTCCAGCACGTGCGCCTCGATGGTCACGTCGCCGCCTCCGAACGTGGGCCGGACGCCAATGCTGGTTGCAGCGGGTCGCCAGCGCCCATCGACCTCGAGCCAGGACGCGTAGATGCCGTTCTGAGGGATGCACCGTCCGGGGTCGGGGGCAAGGTTGGCCGTGGGAAACCCGAGCCGGGCGCCAACATGCTCTCCCTCGACGACTGTGCCACCGAGGGTGTAGAGCCGGCCCAGCATCGCATTCGCCTCGCCGAGCTGTCCCTCCATCAGCGCGGTTCGGATCCGGCTCGAGGAGATCGGCACGCCCTTGTGTGTCGCCGGCTGAACGGTGTTCACGCGGAATCCATGGCGCGCGCCATAGCGGCGGAGGAAGTACACGTCACCGGTGCGCTCTCGTCCCAACGCAAAGCCAGGACCGACGACGATGGCGCGCAGCGCGAAGGCCCGGAGAAGTTTGTCGCAGAACGCCTCAGCGCTCCATTGGCTCAGCTCGGGGGTGAACCGCAAGGTCACGACTCGGTCGATCCCCGCCTTGCGGAGCAGCACCTCGCGCTCCGACGGCGTCGTCAGCAGCGGCGGGCAGCCTGCCGGATCCACGATGCAGCGCGGGTGCGGGTCGAATGTGATCACCACCGTCTCCGCGTGCTCAGGGGCCGCGGTCGCTTGCAGGTGACCCAGCAGCGTCACGTGCCCGCGGTGCACACCGTCGTAGCTGCCTATGGTCAGCACAGCCGGCCGCACGCTCGTCCCCCGGGCGCCCAACTCCTCCGTCACGGCCCCGGGCTCCGGCACTCAGGCGGCGATGACTTTGGTCGGTCGGAGGAGGCCGCCATGCATCTCGCCGATGGCCACGAACTGCCCGTCGGGGGTGTGCGCGCGGCACTCTCCCGGCGCTTCGGGCTGCGACGTCCGCGGCAGCCAGACCGACTGGCCGCGACGCAGCTGCTGCGCCAGTGCTGGCCCGACGTCTACGCGGGGCAGATGTGCGACCGCGACGCCGACATCCAATATCGCGACGCGCGGATCCTCGAGCGCGCTGAGTGCGTCGATGCTGATTGCGTCCTCGAGGCTGAGCGATCCGTAACGCGTCCTGCTGAGCCAGCCGAGCAACCCTCCGGTGTGGAGCGCCTCGCCGAGGTCGGCAGCGAGCACTCGCATGTAGGCTCCCTTCCCCGAGGTGACGAGCAGCTCCGCTTCGGCGACGGCGCCGGGCCGGAAGTCGAGCAGCTCGATGGAATGAATCGTCGCGGGACGGGGCAGACGCTCCACCTCCTGGCCCTCGCGTGCCAGCTCATACAGGTGACGCCCCTCATGGCGCACAGCCGAATGCATCGGCGGCACCTGGGTGATGTCGCCGACGAATGGCGCGAGCGCATCCTGCATGGCAGCGGCGGTGACATGGCTCGCGTCCATGCCGGTCACAACGGTTCCCTCGAGGTCGAAGGTGTCGCTGCGCTCACCCAACTGCACGACGCAGTGATACGTCTTCGGCTGCGCATGAAAGTAGTCGACCAGCCGCGTGGCGCGCCCGATGCAGATCGGCAAAAGCCCTGTGGCCATGGGGTCGAGCGTGCCGGCGTGACCCACGCGTCGCTCGCCGAAGATGCGCCGAACCTCGCGCACGGCGTCGAACGACGTGATGCCCGCGGGCTTGTCGAGGGCGAGGACGCCAGTGGTCCTCAGCTCGCCTCTCGCGCGCGAGCCGGCCGGCACGACGCTGGTCACTGCTGCCGCGACAGCAGGTTGCGCGCCACCTCGAGCACGCGCTCGCGGGCCACCGCCATCGGCGCGTTGATCTCGGCGCCAGCGGCGCGCTGATGGCCGCCGCCTCCAAATGGCGTGCACACATCGGTGGCGTCGTACGGTGGCCGGGAGCGCACGCTCACCTTTGTGCTGTTGGCGCCGTTTTCCTTGAAGAGCACGGCGATTTGCATGCTGTCGATGCTCTGCAGCGCGTCGATGACGCCTTCCGACTCCTCCATGCGCGCCCCCGCCTCGTCAAGCATTTGCTGGGTGACCTCGGACCACACCAGGCGGCCGTCGCTCTCTGTGTGCATCCGTGCGATGGCCATGCCCTCGAGCCGGGTGCGCGACACCGACTTCGACTTGTAGCTCTTGAGCGCCACCCAGCCTGGATTGGCGCCGAGGGCGACGAGGTCGGCGCCCAACCGCAACACACCTTCGGTGGTGTTCTCGTGGCGGAAGCCGCCGGTGTCCGTGAACAGCGCCGCGTACAGGTTGGTGGCGACATCGGGGGTGATGGGCGCATCGAGTGCGGAGAGCAGCTTGAACACCACCTCGCCGGTGGAGCTCGCAGTGGGTTCCACCAGGTTGATGGTGCCGAAGCCCTCGTTGCTCACATGATGGTCGACGTTGACGACGACGTCGATGGATTCGACCAGCGGCCGCTTCTCGCCGAACCGCTGGAGCACCGCGCAGTCGAAAGTGAACAGCGCATTAAGGGGCGGCGCTGTTTCCACCAGCGTGTCGAAGCCTGGCAGGTAGTCGAGGAGGCGCGGCACCGGTGCGGGCGCCATGGCGTGCACACGCTTGCCCATCTCGCGCAGAGAGAGCGAGAAGCCCAGTGCGGACCCCAGGCTGTCCGCGTCCGCATCCTTGTGGGCAAGGGCGCCGAGGTCGTCGCTGCCACGAATGATGCGCGAGATGTCGTCGACCACCTCTTCCAGCCGCGGCCAGCGGATCTCAGTGATGCTCACGTCGTTCCGCTTTCATCCGGGATGACGTCAGCACCGAGATCCATGGTGCGCAGCATGGAGCTGATACGGACGCTGTAGGCGATCGACTCGTCCAGCTCGAAACGCAGATGCGGAATGCTGCGCAGGTTCTCCAACCGGTTGCCCAGCTGCGCCCGCACGAAACCCTCCGCGTGGCGCATTGCAGCCACCACCGCAGTGCGCTCGTCATCGGCGCCGATGGCGCTGATCATGACGCGCGCCTGGCGCAGATCAGGCGACACGCTCACGCTGCTCACGGAAGCGAGGCGCACGCGCGGGTCCTTCATCTCGCGCATCATCAGCTGGGAGATCTCCTCGCGCAGCTGTTCGGCCACCCGCTCGCGACGCGGTGTCCGCGGGGCGCGCAGGATCTCCGGGAGAGCGGTGTAGCGGGGCTTGGAAGGCATTGCGTTGCTGGGGCGTCGGCTCAGGCGTTCTGCTGCTCAACAGAATAAGCCTCGAGGATGTCTCCCTCCGCAAAATCATTGAAATCCGCCAGCGTGATGCCGCAGTCGTAGCCGCGGGCCACCTCACGGACGTCGTCCTTGAACCGCTTCAGGTCGGCGATGCGGCTGCGAGCCACCTCCTTGCCGGCGCGCAGCACGCGGCACACCGCGTTGCGGGTGATCCTGCCGTCGATGACATGGGATCCCGCGATCGCGGGCTTGCCGTCGACGGTGAAGATGCGACGAACCTCGGCGCGGCCCTGGAAGACCTCGACCATGGTCGGCTCGTACATGCCCTTGATGGCCTTCTCGATGTCGTCCGTCACCTGGTACACGACGTCGTAATAACGGACGTCCACGCCCTGCTCCTCGGCGGCGGTCCGGGCGTGGTCGTCGGGGCGGACGTTGAAGCCGATCACGATGGCATCGGTCACCGCGGCCAGATTCACGTCTGACTCGCTCACCGGGCCGACACCGTCGGCGACCACCTTGATCTTCACCGTCGGGTCTTCGATCTTGGCGACCTGGCCGCGGAGCGCCTCGAGCGAGCCGTTCGCCTCCGCCTTCAGCACCAGGTTGAGCGCCTTGAGGTTGCCGTCGGTCACCTGAGACGCCAGGTCGGCAAGCGTGATCCGGCGCACCGGCTGTTGCTGGCGCTCGCGCTGCAACAGCGAGCGCTGCTCTGCGAGCACGCGTGCCGCCCGCTCGGTCTCGGTCACCTGGAACACCTCACCGGCGACAACGACATCGGAGATGCCCGTGATGACGCTGGGCATGCTCGGTCCGGCCTCCTTGACGCGACGCCCGGCGTCATCGATGAGCGCACGGACACGGCCGTACGCGGCGCCGGCGACGATGTGGTCGCCCACATGCAGCGTTCCGTTCTGCACCAGGACGGTGGCAATGGGTCCGCGGCCCCGCTCCAGGTAGGAGTCGATAACTGTCCCGACCGCCGGACGGTTGGGGTTTGCCTTGGGCTGCACGTAGACGTCGGCCGTGAGGAGCACGATGTCGAGCAGGTCGTCGATGCCGGCTCCGGTCTTGGCGCTTGTCTCGACGACCGGCGTGTCACCGCCGTACTGCTCGCCCACGAGCCCTCGTTCAGCCAGCTGCTGGAGGACGCGATCCTTGTTGGCGCCCTCCTTGTCGATCTTGTTGAGGGCGACCACGATCGGGACACCCGCGCTGCGCGCATGCTGCAGCGCCTCGTCTGTCTGGGGCATGACGCCGTCATCGGCCGCGACGACGAGAATTGCGATGTCGGTGACGTCGGCTCCGCGGGCACGCATGGCGGTGAACGCCTCGTGGCCCGGCGTGTCGATGAAGGTGATCTTCCGGCCGTTGCGCTCCACCTGGTACGCGCCGATCTTCTGGGTGATTCCACCTGCCTCACCGGCAGCCACGCGCGTCTCGCGGATGCGGTCGAGCAGCGACGTCTTTCCGTGATCGACGTGGCCGAGCACGGCAGCGATCGGCGGCCGAGGGATCAGGGTCTTGGGGTCGTCGCCGGACTGGTCCAGCAGCGGATGGCGCGGGCGCGCTCCGTCGGGCGACGCGACGGCGGTCGCCGAAGCCGCGGCGGCAGCCTGTTCACTCTCAGCCTCGAACCCGAAGTGGTCGGCGGCGAGCGCGGCTGTGTCGAAGTCGATCGACTGGTTCTGGGTCGCCATGACGCCGTTGGTCATCAGGTACTTGATGACCTGCGTGGGCGAGACTGAAAGGCCCTCGGCCAGCTCGGCCACAGTGAGGGTGGCCGGCAGGGTGAGCTTCTTGATCGTGGCTATGGGGTTGTCTCCTGGTTGAGCCGCCTGAGCTGATCGCCCAGCGCGGAGTCCTCGATTACATCATGGCCCACGCGCAACGAGCGCGAAACCGCCCGGCGCTTCTCCGCGCGGCCGAGGCACTCGAGTGCGGATTCCCGGCAGAGGTAGGCGCCGCGCCCGGGGAGCCGACCGGACGCATCAAGCGTAACCCGCCGACCCGCTTCTGTGGCGACCAGCCGGACGAGATCGCCCTTGGCGCGCACCGTCCGGCAGCCGACGCATGTCCGGCGCGGAGCGCTCGGATCAACCCCTTCTGTGGTCACGGGAAGGATGTTGAGGCCCTTCGGCGGTACGCGGTCGAACCCCCGCTGGGGCCCGCCGAAGAGACCTTGTCGACCTTCGCCAGCAACCGCGCAGCTTAGGGAGCCTCGGGGGCGCGAATATCGATGCGCCAACCGGACAATCGAGCAGCCAGCCGGGCGTTCTCGCCGGCTCGGCCGATCGCCAGAGAGAGCTGGTCGCTCGGGACTTCCGCGTGTGCCGTGTGGGTGGTCTCGTCGAGATCGACGGCGAGTACGGTTGCCGGGATCAACGCGTTCGCGACGTAGGTCGCCGGGTCGGCCGACCAGGCAACGATCTGGACCTGTTC
>Ga0209526_10003710_pt1 | contig 10407 bp, 10 predicted proteins | sample JacPinW_OM2H0_M1_FD_188566 | JGI IMG/M metagenome (GOLD analysis project Ga0209526, IMG submission 188566) | Forest soil microbial communities from Algoma, Ontario, Canada - Jack Pine, Ontario site 1_JW_OM2H0_M1 (SPAdes) (version 2) | ecosystem: Environmental > Terrestrial > Soil > Boreal... | reverse complement strand
GTAATTCCGGCCTCTGCCGAATTCGTTCGACCAATGCAAAACCGTCCATTCTCGGCATGTGCGTGTCCGCCAGGATCAGCGCGTACGGCTCTCCGGCTTCCCGAGCGGCGGACAGTTCAGCCAGCGCTTCTTCGCCCCCTTCCACCAGGGTCGGCTTCATTTCCCAGCGTCCTAGCATCTCCTCAAGAATCCGCTGGTTCGTGCGGTTGTCGTCCACGACGAGTACTTTCACGCCGCGCAACAATGCAGGCGGGGCAACGGTGGCCACTTTGATCTCTTTGCCGTCCCCGACCCCGAGACGCACCGTAAAATGGAACTCGCTTCCTCGGCCCGGTTCGCTCTCCACCCAGATCCTCCCCCCCATCATGGCCACCAACCGCGCCGAGATGGTCAGTCCGAGGCCGGTTCCCCCATATTTTCTCGTCGTCGAGGCATCCGCCTGGGAAAACGAATCGAAGATTGATTCCTGCTTTCCCTTGGGAATCCCGATCCCTGTGTCTGATACCGTAAAGCGCAAGATGCGATCCCGACCGTCTTCGGCCTCGATCTGAACATTCAGGGCAACCTCTCCCTTAGCGGTAAACTTGATGGCGTTACCCACCAAGTTGGTTACGACTTGGCGCAGCCTGTTGGAATCCCCCCTCATAATTTCCGGTACTTCGGGAGCCACCTCACATAGCAGCTCCAGGGCCTTTTCGTCCGCCCGCAACGCGAGCGTCTTCAGGGTCAATTCCAAACAATCGCGCAGGTTGAAATCGATGACCTCCAAGTCGATCTTTCCCGCCTCGATCTTTGAGAAGTCAAGAATGTCGTTAATCAGCGAACGCAAGGAATCAGCCGAAATCTTCACTGTCTCCAAGTATTCGCGCTGCTCTGGCGTGAGCTCCGTGTCCAGAGCCAGTTCGGTCATCCCCATGATACCGTTCAGCGGCGTGCGAATTTCGTGGCTCATGTTGGCTAGGAACTCGCCCTTGGCGCTGTTCGCGGCCTCCGCCCCTTCCTTCGCTTTCACCAACTCGACTTCGGCTCGCTTTTGCTCTGTTACGTCTTCGGCTAAGCCAACGATTCGAGAGGGCTTTTCTTCTGCGTCCAGCACAGGGAAAGCTCGAGCGTGAATGTGACGCATCGAGCCGTCCGGTCGTACAACCCGGTATTCCATATCTACGCGATTGCCCCCTAGACAGTGTGCAAAGATGAGCCCGATTCGTTCCCGGTCCTCCTGGTGAATCGCATCTATCCAGGCTCCAGGATTTTCGTGGAGCGCCTGGCGGGAACTTCCCCAAATCTTGTCGTAAGCGGGGCTCATGTAAGTCATGCGCATTGGGTCCAGCGCCAGAACAAAGAAGACCTCAGGAATATTCTCCGCCAAGTCGCGGAATTGCTCTTGACTTTTCCGCAGGTCATCGGTTAAGCGGATTTCATCGGAAACGTCTTTGGAAATAAGCAGGAATCCGATGGCCTTTCGCGAAGAATCAAAGCGAGGCGTGATCATCACGCGGGCAATGAACTGCTGTCCGTTCTTCCGGCGCCGGTGGATAGTTCCTTCCCATTTTCCATCCCGCAGAGCGGCATCGAGCAGTTCACGAGACTTGCCACTGGCGACGTCTTCTGGCGCGTGCAGGATCGAGGAGTTTGCCTTTCCCACCATTTCTTCGGGCTCGTATCCGTAGAGCCTTCGTGCACCCTCGTTCCAGAGCACGATTGTCCCGTCCAGATCCTTGCCAATGATCGAGTACTCCGTCGACGATTCGAGAATATTGCTGACGAATTCAAAGGCTTGCTGTGCGGTCGCTAGGATGGAGCGATCGAAGAGACTGGAACTCAAGGCTCTCTCCTCTTCTTTCTGATCCGAATCAACAAATCGGCATCGGACGGCATCGCGGAAAGGTCCCTTATACGTACTCCCGAAAATCATCTATAGCAAGGATTCCGTTGACCCGGTGCCATCAATCGCCAAACCTCATGAACGCAAAGGAAATCAACCGACTCACGCAGAAGCGCCGCAAATGTGTTGTTCTCCCAATCCAGCAGGAACTTCTCTTAGCACTCGAGACGGAGCTAGAACTGGGCCAACCATCACGAATCGACCGCGTGCTTCGCAATCCCTCAACCGTGCGGATTCTCCGGGGAGGTCTGCATACAAACAGGTTGTTTTGAAGCAAGCGCAAAGAGCCGTCAATGATGTCAGTTTTGGTAGTACCAGCAGGTTTTGCCTCATAGCCTGCGTGACGCCGCAGAAGCTGCATACTCACGGACATCACGCGGGTCTTAATCTTCGGGGGCAGTGCCCCATCACGGGCGTGGACCTTACACGAATCGACGGCATCGACGGGCAAACCGCGCAAACCATAGTCAGCGCAATCTGTAAACTCCGCCAAAACAGCATTCGAGTTGCCCGAATCATGGCTTTCTGGCCGTTCCAGGCGCGATGAGGCGAAATTCCGCGGACAATAGTTATTTTCCTGTACTGCCCGCCGGCGGGCTATGACGTGATCATTTCAAGGATAGGTGAAAATGAAACCAATCCCTCACTTCTGTAGCGGAGTGCCACGCAAATGGGACCGATGGGAGTCCGACATGACCATGCAGTGATTATTCTGCAATCGCTGCGCATTCAGAGAGTTCCCCGGTTTCGAGTCATTTCGACACTATCACTGTGGAAGTTGAATTGGGAAAGAAATAAACTCGTGATCATCGTGTCCGGCTACGTTGCAATTGAGGGTGCTAAAAATAACACGCCACGCTGATGTCTATCCCCTGAATGGGCCTGGCGCAGTCGTGGGATATCTTACTCTCGGGCGATTTGGTTCTGCAGATCTCTCGGTATTGATTGCGCAAAACACTCCAAACCGGTAGTCGATTCCCGAATTGAACTCGCGCACAACGGAAATGTTCCACAGGCTGCTTCAAGGCATTGAAAAGGCGGGAACAGAAATTCTCCGTGAGGCGGAGAGTTTAGGCACGCGACTTGCATAGGAACAAGACGTGGGTTGCGTTCCAATACGATCCGCATCATCCTGCACGTGGGAAAGAAGGGGCCCGCTTACTGGATGGATGGGTCGTTCCGACCAGCCTCTGGCCAGGGAAGCTAAGCTGGATGACGCATGGTTCGGTCACGCCTAGCCCGAACCTCAGGAACGTGGCTTTTGGGGCTCCCAAACGGAGCCCCTCTTTTTCCAAATTATTCTAATGGACTCATATCGGGGCGGTTTTGCTTAGCATGGTGGAATACGGTTCTTGAAACATCCGATGTTATATTGCTGGGGACGTAGCGATCCTTGGCGAAACGCAAAATGGCCAAGACCAAAGAACAGCACAAACTGTCACTCGTGGCTCTCCTCGAGAGCCTGGATGCCGAACAGATGGCCAAGTTCTCGGATCTGGTTGTCTGGCTCAGGTCCGTGCAACTCGCGCTTGATCACGAAAGCATCGAAGATCCACAGGATATTCTGGAAGAGATTCTGGACGAATGCGGCGACAAACAATTAGCTCGATCCATAAGAGAGCCAGACCGAAAGAAAAAGCGGCCAACACCTATCCGAGCCTGATTCCTCAGACTGTTAGCTTCCGGTAGCGCGCGGTTTCTTTCCATCCCGAGTCTCCCGCGACATCTGCGCTCTCGGGCGAACCGGCTCCAGAAAGCGTCACTTTCTTGCCCTCCACCATGTATATTTTCGAAAAGTTTCCAGACGGCTCTCTGTTATGGCAGGCTTCCATACCCCCTGGACAATGCACTAGCCAGACTGGAGGAATTAGTCAAGCTCCGCTAGTGAACACTTCGTTATCCATATACCAACGAAGGGAATCCCCGCTCGCGTGAACGCTCCCGAGCCCTGATGTCCCTGTAACTTAGGAAATCGCCGCCTCTGCATGTCGACGGTGGACCTGGCAATCTAAGCACCTCGACTGAGCTGATTACCAGGGTAATAAAACCGATCAATGAGTGCCGTGATGAGGCGATCCAGAGCGCTATCCCGTCGTTTCACAGAGGGAGCCGCCGATTCAAAATCTCAAGGGTTCGGAATACCGGAATACCAATAAAAATTCCCATCGGTCCGCTCACGGGCGATAAATCTGAAGACTTTTTCTCTTTTGAATGGGAGCAAGAGAGGCCGGAACGAAACGGCAATAGCAATGTCGGCATCGCCGAGACTTGGGCCAGGACCCAACCTAAACAATCCCGCTGTCGTGATAGTGAACTTTTCGTTTTTGCGCAAATAGTGAACCTCCCATTCTGGCCTTCTAAATCCTCCCTTGCCCTCGTAATTAGGGACAAAGCCAGGAATTGGGGAAGATCCTCCGGTCAATACTCGTCCGAGCCTTATTCGAGCCCTTACGTCACGAATTGGAATGAGGCCGTTGTTAGCAATAGTGAATGATGCGGAGAACGGGTCTATAGGGTCAACTGGGTTTGACGCAGAAATAGAGATTCTTGGGAGAACTGATAGAGCCGCTACGAATACGCCCAAGAGAGTCGCCGCTCCCGAAGCGAACCATACCACTCTTCTTTTCAGGTGTATCGTTTTTTGTCCATTCGTTCTCGCTAGCATCCGCTGCTTGCACTGTTGAATTAGGAGCTGTGCCGAAAGATCTCGAGCTGGAGGGGTGTATTATTAAGCGTGTTCCTTCATTTCTCCAACCACTGAATAACAAGAGTGCTTCGTCTAGCGGCATGTGCATGCGCCTCCCATCCAGTGAGGGCGACTAGCTTCCAGAGGCTCCAAGTAAAAGAAACCGCACAAGCCGAGCCAAGGCCAGAATCTACTTTTCAGAAGAATTATGTCGGTAGGCCGTCGAACGGTGACTGTCGGGTCATGGAGCCAGCGCCAGATCGTGGTGTCGCTAACGGTGGCCGCCAGACCTGAGTTGCGTACATGAGATCCAAGTTCCGAGACACTCCAACGGGACAGTGGCCTCGACGATCTTGGGGAACTCACAGGCGATGGCCTTAACGCGCACGACGGGTTCTGGGGGAAAATACCGGGGGGCGCCCCGGGCGTTGGCGGTCTTCTAGACCCGCCAGACGTTTCTCAAAGAACCGCTTTCGCCACATGCTGACGATCTCCCGTCTGGTGCTGAGGCGCTTGGCGATTTGGTCGTTGGAGAGACCCTGGTGGGCGAGAAGAATCATCTTGGCGCGGACAACTATAAAATACGGCAACGTATATTTATTGACGCGTCTGATGAGTTCCTCTCTCTCATCTCCTGTGAGAGTGATTCTGTATGGACTCTCGCGAGGCACGGCAACGCCCTCCCAGCAGAAGCCTAAACCCAAGAACGGGCTTTGTCTGCTACATTATACGTAATCGTATTTATGAAATGGAGTAGTAAGGATGACTAGGAGGAAGCAATCGGACGACAACAAAAATGGTGCAGTACCCAGGGCCGAAAAAGAGCCTGAGAAGCGTGGTGTTATGTGGATTCTAGGATCATCAATCGTGGGCATAATAGCCTTTGGTGGGCCGAATCACATTTCTCCTGAACTTTTTTGGGCATAGGTGAATGGAGCGAATATGGGCAACGATCTTAATTGCGCGAAGCTAGCGGTCCACTGCGGAGGACAAAGGTGAAGGCTCCAACGCCGTTTCGGCCCAAAGCATTAAAGAAGACCCGAACTCCCGATGATTCGCTTTGATAGGCGCAATGACTTCGTACTCTGGGATTTCGACTTCGCTGAAGCCAACGATTTTGCCGTTCTCATTGGTACACGGTTGTGTACCAAATCTCCGATATCGAACTTGTTGAACTGCACCATAACGTTCATCCTAGCACCAGGCTAAGCCGTGTTGTCAGCATCAGCATTACATTCGGGTTTAAGTATTGCGTGTAGCCGCGAAACACTCTTTGCAGGTCAGACCGATTCGAAGACAGCTAGCTAAGCTAGATAAATTGCCCAGTGTATTTAAGATCGAGTTTGTTTTTCGAGTCAAGTCCGCACTAATTTGCACGTCTGCGTAGTCTTGCCGATGCTGGTGTGCCCCAGGGTGTTCGCCGCAAATTTCCCAAGCAGAGAGCCCTTCGAGCGCAAGGCCAAGTCCCCGGCGAACCATTTCATGGTCGTCTGCAAGAAGAATACGAGCTCGCATAAGTCACCACATAGGAATCCGCCGGGAGTTTTAACCATACTTCACTCCCTGTAGAATTCGCGGACGTTCAATCTAACTAGCTTTGGCGATTTTTGCGGCAACGGCGTATGGCTCCGAAAACATACATGTCACAAGTTCAGTGCGCACCGACCTCCCTTCAAAAAAGAGAGAGGGCCGAAATAATAAGACGCCCAGGAGCAAATTCGGCAACGGGCCGTATGAGCTTTTTATGAAACGCTGGTGCGGGTACGCAAGAAATAAGGAGGATTGGCTCCGCTGCCGAGAAAGAATTGCGTGAAGTGGCTGCGACAAAAACCATGTGGGCGCGGACGGAACTCGCGGCTGAGCAGGAACTGCGTGTACCTGAACGGCGAATCGAAGCGGCTCGAGTCTCGAAGAATTGGACCGCACCTCATCAGCAATGAGCCGAGATGCAAAGTGACCCTCCGGATTGACACGAACTAAGACAGCCACGCCATTCCTGCCTAGCTGAATTCGTTACAGAACTTCTATCGTCTCCCACCGGTAGGTGCAGATCGCTCTGGCCTAAATGATTGCCACTCACGGATTTGTTCGGACACCTCACTCTTTTCGCGGTCATCTGTCGCTGCTTCCCACCGACGCCGAAGTTCTTCGAGTCGGGCTTCCACAAATCCCGCTCGTCCTGATTTGCGTTCTGGTTTGTCGCCTCTACCGTATCCCATGTTCAGATTGCTCCTCTTTTTGTCTTAAAATATCGCCGCGTGGGCATTCGTGCTCGCTCTATTGTACCCCGTTGTGCCGCTTAGATCGCTGCAGAGGCAGAGTTTGTGTTCCGTGCTCGTAGTTTTCGAATATCCAGGAGTTGACAAAGGCAGTGATATAAACGTGGTTTCCAAATGCGGCAAAGGTCCTGACGTTCACGTCAAAAGGAACCAACGCGAGCGGTCAGGCCTTCAACGGTCTGCTCGTCTTTGGAAAGCAGTAGAACTGGGTCATCAGATTGGTACAAAGGGCTTTGGGTGTTGGATCCGGACGCATCAGGGCACAGAATCCGCACTATCAAAGGAAACGGTAATGCCTACCAAAAGGCTGAGATGGGTATCCCCGTTTTGTTGAGCGTCCCTGGATCGAGCTATGGCGTCATGCGGATGTGGACTGGTTGGCGGGACACTTCTCGGATTACCGTCGTGCCATACCACCCCGCAGCTTACTGCGCTCCATTGGCAGGAAGCCTCGGCGGCGGAATGACCACCTCGTGCCTCGCTACATCTTGTTCGGGAATCGTATTTGTTTTTCTTCTGCGTCGTTGATTCTCTAAGGATGCTTCATTCAAATTCAACGAGGTCTGGGTGCTCTCGCTTATCCTTCGGCCGGTGGTCCTCAGTCAGGATTGTTCTCAACTCTCCCTCTTGTTCGGCAGCAATCGCCAGGCTTCCTTTTCGTTTTCGCTCTGACTGATGATGTACATCTCCGCTTCGAATTCAAGCCACGACGGCCGGTTCGAAAAGCTAATTTCGGAGCGGACGTGCCTTTGGATGGGCGTGCTCCGAAGGTTCATTGCCATCCTCCTTCAACCATGTAGTTAGGGTTCGTCGAGTCGGGTCGCATCCCACCGCCCTGCGGCCCGCTGCGCACCACGTATGGCGACCTTGAGGTTAAGAAGTTGCTGCCCTTGCCTTAAGAACTACCTCACAGCCCCTTGTCGAGTCATAAACTACGTATTCGTGTCGAGATGACGAGCTTAAGGCGAAGAATCGCGTCTTGGCTTGTTCCAGACTTTCTGCCCTCTCTATAAGCAAGAACGTACCATCAGGGAGTTTTTCTAAAATATCGTAGGTGCCACCCATGTTGTCCCCCTTCTAAAACCTCTGGAGTCGGTTCAGGGTTAGCGGAATCCTTGGGCGTTCCGACCGCCAATGCGTTGAAAAGGGAATTCTGTTAATAATGGCCGCTACAGGCGTAATGTCACATCTGCAACTTCACTGGCTAGGCCGGCCGTGAATCAGGAGCAATCCGGCTGATCCGAGCCCTTCAGGACACCCACAAGTCGCTGTGAGCCGCGTCCATACCCTTCAGTCGGTCCCGGATGTGCTGGTTGCCGTCTCCCCGTTATGAGGTAACGCGGTGAAAGCCGCTTGCTGCCCCTCGGGAACCACGAGATATCCGATTACGGAATGCTTGGTCACGTCAGTGACGACCAGATCATACGGCTCCCCGCCTTCCTTGTGATAGAAGCGCACGGGTTGGTGGACACTCTCGTCCCGCAACCACAAAGTTCGGCGGTCTTGAAGGAGCCACAGCGAGCCACGAAAGCGCTGATATCGGTTGTTGGTACCGCTGATTTGAAGGGAAACTCCGGGGACTAGCTCCGTGGTCCGACCCCTCACCACTTCGAAGTCGACCCGCTCATGTTCGAGCCGTTGGGACAGAGAATCTAGGTCACGAGCATTGTTGTCGACCTGTTGGTGGACACCGGAGAGATCACGGCCAGCTTCCTCTCGGGCTGAGGTAATCTGCTGCCGGAGCTCCCCTTCGACCCGCGCCAGTTGCGAACGCTGAGCCGTCTGTTCGGACTCAACTTGGCGGAGGCGGGCATCGAGAACGGAAGTGCGCGTCTGTAGCTCGGCTCTTACCTGTTGGTGTAACTGCTCGGTCAAGCCCTCAGCATACTTCCGAGTTTGCTGGACATTGCGGGTGACCTTGCTTTCCACCATCGTCACACGCTGTGCCAAGGTCTCCCATCTGCCCGTCACATCGAGTAACTTACTCTCGGCGGTGTCCACGCGTTGGCCGAGCGTATTAAGGACAGCTTGGTTGCCGAACAGCTGGGTAAGTTGAATATTTGTTTTCTTCAACGTGAAATAGCCGAAACAGCCCAATCCAACTAGGGCAACAACCAGGGCAACGATAAACACCCAGGGCGCATTGAATCTACGTCGATACTCCGTCTCAGTCGTTTCCCTTTGGTGACCCGCCCACTTATTCTCAGTAGGTTCAAACATCGGGTTGGCAACATTCATGGAAGTCTCCTTCTTTGAGCGATTCTTGCCCAAAACAACGCTCTGCCTAGCTATTCACGGGGTTGAGAACTCTCCAGGTTGGGCTGCTTGATCAGCGGTCCTGCCTGTTCGATGCTGCCCTTTACCAAGTCGGTTTTGACTTCGGACTTCTGGCCTGCGAGTAAGTTCACTTCCGTTTCAAATGTCTGATAGCCTGGCAACTCGACCTTAATCCGATGTTTTCCTGGACTCATTACCATCGAGTGAAATGAGCCACCGAATTCCCCGGCGTGCCCTACAAACGCGTCATCCAGGAAGACGGCGGCTCGATCGGGCTGCAGGTCGAGTTTCAGCGTTGAGGTGACGGTTGGCCAAGTCGCTGCTCGATCTTTCTGCATTGTGACGCGAACTATCTGCGCTTGCCCTGGTTCCACAGTAATTTTCTGAGCGAAGTCGGTGTAGCCAGACTGCCGAACAGAAATTTCGTGATTGCCCGGAAGCAGCATGACTTTTTTCGCGCCCTTCAGTTCGTTCAAATAGCCGACGTACTGGCCGTCAATCCAAACGCCTGAGGTTTTTTCCACCTTCGTCGCGCCGGAAAAGTTAACTTCTCCCAAGATTTGATTCTGTGCATACACAGGAGTCGACAGGAAACACAAAGCCAACGAGGTCACAATAAGAAACCGCAGATGCTTGCATTTCATCGTAGCACCTCCATCAGTTATTGCCTCCGCGAAATAGTCACTCCAGCCACTGGTTGGCAACGCTGTCTGTTATTCCGTGGAGCAAGATCGTCGCCAAAGTACCTGTGTATTTCGAACCGCAATCTATTCAACCTAAATGAGATACTCGAAACCTTCTTTCGCTACTCGAGTAAGGTGAGTACTAGACCGCGTTTTTTACACAGCTCCTACCACTTAGCGCACCACGATCCCACTGCAGATACAATGCGTCATACCGACTTTGAAGACAAACTGTGGAGGCTTTGCTGCAAGAATGAGAAATGCAAGACATCCTTTGACTGCGGACGCGATGAAGGCGGTCACTGATTCCGAATTGATCGCGGTCACCCATTCCGAGGCGATGGCGGTTACCATCGGAGCGAAGCGACGCTGGCGGATGGATCTTGACCGAAGTGATTGGCATCCGTCAAAGAATTCGATGAGGCGGAGCCCGATAAAGTTTTGGGAAGAGAGAAATAGACGCCGCCGTCGACGCGGTGGGAATGTGGAATCCGGCGCCTTCTGCCGGATTTCCAAGCGCGGTGGGAAACTCGCTTTGGGAGTTTTCCACGGCGCGTCATTTCCACCGCGTAGAGGAAACTTCAGCATCTCGGTTCG
>Ga0209526_10003709_pt1 | contig 10407 bp, 11 predicted proteins | sample JacPinW_OM2H0_M1_FD_188566 | JGI IMG/M metagenome (GOLD analysis project Ga0209526, IMG submission 188566) | Forest soil microbial communities from Algoma, Ontario, Canada - Jack Pine, Ontario site 1_JW_OM2H0_M1 (SPAdes) (version 2) | ecosystem: Environmental > Terrestrial > Soil > Boreal... | reverse complement strand
TTGTCTGCCAAAGAAGGATGATAAAAGCATTCAAAGTTCGGAAATAGTTCATTGTTTGAAAAGCAGTCCTATTCAGGTACATCTTGTTCCCATACGCTATTCTTTTCCAATATCTCTTTTCTCCACTGCTTTCATCATTCATTTCCTGTCCAGTGTTCTCTTTATCAACTTTAGCCTTACCTACGATCAGGTAAGCAGCATACTATCTATCACCAGACAGTCTATTCACTTGAACCATATCATTTGTGCATTCATCCCATGCATACACCTTTACAATATTGTCGATTCTCTACCACAAGCCCTTCCAGTATTATTTTCATCAAAGTTCTAACGTCTTCTTTTATTTAAAGTGCTCACTGTTCTATCTGCATACATATTCATCTATCCCACTACCATCTTACTGCAGAGTTATTCGTCAAAATCCTAGTTCAAGGGTGAGTAATTAGTTCTTGATCAGTGCCTTGATTATATTCAGTATATCAATGCCTGACTGCAAGTGATCATAGCTCATGCCATGGTGAGACGCGAGAGATCACTATCACCCGGTGAAGGCCCTTCATCCAAGCGGCCACGGATGGAACCTAGTGAAATGGAAAATGTCAATGAAGACGACGACGAACAAAGCAACGAACAAAGCAACGGTAACTACTGCATTTTGTGAGTCTGCATATCACAAATTTAGAAACTGATAAGCATGATTATTCAGAGGAGCCTCATCAGGCCTCCACAAAGCATGTGGAATGTATGGCCACTCAAGATCCACAAGTAAAGATTGCCCTTTGTATCGTCCACGTCCCGGGAAGCAAAGGCCAACTTCTAAAGCACCACCACCACCACCACCACCACCACCACCAGATCCTCCTGATGATGAGCTTGAGCCGCCACCACCTCCGCAACCTATTGACTCTTTCTGGGTGAAAGACCACCGCGTTTACAAATGCGGACTCAGACAACTGTTGCGATACCCCTCATCTTGCGGATCATATTTGCTCCAGAGTGGAGTATATAACCAAATTCAGCTTCCAGGCCTCACGGTTGATCCAACTTCATGTCCAAAGATTGATTGAGGAAGATTTGCCGTTTCCTGACATCAGGAGCGAAAATTGGATTCGACAAGCTTTCACTATCCTGCTCGGAAATTTGGACCGGCCGAATTTAAGGGACATTGACCTTATAGTCACATACAGGAACTTCTTCGTGCCGAACTCGGCCAATACCAAATCGATAACCTACCATGCACCGGCCAACTTCTGACCTATGCTGTGACGAGTTACAGGGTAAACATTGGCAACCACATAAACACACACTTTGGATCAATGTGTCGACGCTGGCTTCGAGAATGTCTCCAGATCAGAGGCTTACCACAAAGGCATGCTCGCCTTATGGCAGAGTTAATTTGGCAACATGCCACAAATGGAAATGATCAAACTGCACGTCAAGAGGCTGACACTGAGTGGGCACAAGTAGAAGAGATTGAAGGCGAAGTAGATGCTGTTGAAGAGCTCGATCCAGTATTCCAACCCTACGCGGATCGAATACGAACCCATACAGTCGATGATCAAATGAAGATTAAGCTCATGTATGAACTTAATCTTATGTTTACCTTATGGTCGACCAAGGTCTACAGTCTAGTGCCACTCTGCTCATGGGAGGCAAAATATATAACAATTGATACCGACGGATTATACTACCTGTTAGGTGGAAAACCTAGTCTTCGCCTCGAACGTGGTGAATTTGGACAACGTCAACAAGAGCTTTGGCGACAACATTTTAATCTTCCTGCTCGTTTGTTTACCGAAGATATTGAACAGGGTCACCAATTGTTTGACTTCATGATCACTACTGATGGTGTAGGCGTGTCTGTCCATATATGCAGATGGAAACAGGTATGGCGATATGACGAAACGCCCGAGCAGCGCCAGGAACGCTTGGAACGGGCAAGAGCTGCTAGACAAGAGCTATTGTTTGCCAGGATACGGCAGTCAGCCGAGCAAGAAAATCTGCATTGGGTAGGGGTGGACCCTGGGAGGCAAAGTATGCTTACGGCGGCAACCCTTGACCCCCCAAGATGGTCTTATCAAATGACCTCCAAACAATACCACCATGAGATAAAGGCAAATGATAAAAGCCATCATCGTCAATTCCAAGTGCAACGAAACGGGCTAGGAGAATGGCAAACCGAGTTAAGGACGATGAAAACTCACAGCGCCGGTTCCACCATCGAGAGTTTACGTGATCTTTTTTCAACTCCTCATCTATCACGCATGTTTGCTATTTGCTTCAACCGAACCATCAAGCACAAACGATTCCGTACTTACATACACAAGCAAAGAACCCTTGAAAAGATATGCCAAGAATTAATCGACAATCATAACCCCCATCGTGTTATATTTGCATATGGTATGGGCGGGTTTAACATGAGGACAAGGGGCTACAAACCGTCTCCCAGCAAGCATAGGTGGATAACATCAAGACTCATCAAGCTCGGTGCTCTAGTGGTCAACATAAATGAATATAACACTTCTCAAGTTTGTTCATCCTGCTTCCAAGGCACAAAGTTATGTGCTGTGGGATCCAGACAAGATCCATTTGTTACGCGTCCAGTATCAGTTGCGAAACCCCATTTTGTTAGAAGATGTACCAACAACACCTGTCGTACAATATGGAACCGTGACATTAATGCTGCCTGTAACATGGTATACTTGGCTCTACACAAGGTCTACGGCTTGGATCGGCCAGAAGTCTTTTCTGTCCAACTGCCACAGCCCGAAGTAGCTCGTGAGCCTTTCCCGAGCAAGCACCGAGGCCACGAATAATCCTATCCTTCTGAACGATAACATTTGGAATGCGGCGTAAGTCCGTGTATGAAAAGTAAGCAAAATATTTTTAACTCCTCGTATTTTGTTGCAACCCGCTGACGCAAATTAATCTTCTATTCTGCATTGAAGTACTAGAAAATGTATACTACTGTAATTTTTTTTGAATATTTGCGTCAGAAAGGTCGGAGCAGAAATTTTTAGTGAATTTCAGAGCGATAAATTTACTTACCAACTTGGTAAGCATCTTAATCTCTTGCTACGAGAGAAACCGTGTTCGCGACGGTGATCTGGTTAGGCCGTTGGAAGTATGTTGGCCGAATGCCGATATGAACAATAGCTTGAGCAATGTCAAACATATTTTTGGAGGAGTTGACGTCTCTTTGCCAAAGCATATGACAGTGGTTGCAAACTGCTATGCCGTGACGAAGAATTCCATCGTTGGTTCTCTTTCTTGTCAAGCTCCTATGGTAGCATCCCTGGCAAATCTATCGTTGGTGTACATCTACTGTTAGATATCTGTACGCATAAGCGATATTCCCAAAGCTTTATCTTTACCTGGCTGGTGTAATATTCGTCTACAGGAATTGCTACCAGTTCTCCGAGTTTCTCCTTCTGCTTTAACTTCCTCCAAAGAACACCTACTACTCCAGTCATATGTCCTTTAATGGGCACTCCGTCTCTGCCAAACATGCCGCTCCCAAACCCTATGAGTGGTATCTTTGGGGATGGAGTAAAGGCAGCGGGCCGCCACCGATGCCTAGTTTGACGCAATATGGATACTCTATAGTATTTTTTTTCAGTTCCTTGAATAGCCCAAAGTTACTGCATTACTTAACTGAACTTACGGTGCGACTGGTGGTGGTCGTTGCTGAAATCCTTGGAAGCCGGGTCTGGGCAGGAAAAGCTGTCGCCTTTCTTTATTTCGTCTGCGGCGACGACGTTTGCGACTTTTATTCTTTCGTTTTTTCCTGTCATATTTCATCCCCCCTGTTGTAATCATGGCCGCCATTGCTTCTCGTGCCTTTTGTTTTCCACGGTAGTTGTTGAAGCGCATTACGCCATGAGTGGAATCATAAAAGTTCATTAGGTTGTCGAGGTGTTCGAGAATATAGTGAACATAAAGCTGATATGTTTCCAATGAGGCAGTTTTCGCCGTGGGAATTTGACTTTCGATGATATCAATGCCGGCTTCTCTCTTGAGGAGCTGCATATGTAGGTTTCTATTCTTTGTTCCTGACATAGCAGTGTATTCCTTGGTTGAACAGCGTCGAACTTGATGCGATGTTTGTCCATGTCCCCAGGAAGCAGTGAACACTTGTGTTCGGCCGGGATCCAGGCCACTAAGTCCAAATTGCTGTGTGAGTTCAGCAGGAGAAAAGTCGGTGAACTCCAATTGAACAGATTGCACTGACGTAGCCGATGTCTTTTGGCGCGCAAATCCGATATTGACACTAATACCATCTGAAGATACGGAGCATGCAAATTTTGCTTGAAGCTGTTGCAGACTTTAAAAATTTTGAATTGGTAGTATGTTCCCATATACGTAAATGAAGGCATGCAGTACTCACCTGTAAATCTTTATAGGTTCAAAGTTAAAAATTCGATATGCCGTTTCTGCATAATCGACTGGCCGCCGCGGACGAGGGATATCATTAAAGAATGTAGATAGTACCCTTATATCTAAAGGCACAAAGCGCCAACCCAGCGATGGATTTGGATATAATGGAAAAAGCTTTGGAGCATCTTCTTCATTTTCAATGGCAGTTTGATGAGCTTCCTCTAGTCCGGATAACATATATTTTAGTGCTGGAATGTATCTGCCGGGTGCCCTTGACACTTCTTGTTGCTCGATAGACGCCGGTAGAAGTCCTAGAAGATGGGTAATGGAGCTTTCCACCTCGGCAATAAGTTCTAGGCTACTCCAAACGTTGGTGGGCCATTCCACGTTCAGATCAGTTGGCCAAGCGATATCTTCACCATTTAGCCTTTTAATGACATACGCCGATATCAAGTTCTTTACATCACTTTTGGGCATGTTCTATAAAATGCAGATTGTCAGTCTGAATATGAAGGAAGATCATATATCATACAAACTTACAGGGAATCTACTGGTAATGCGGTGTAAAAAGTATGTAGTGATCCGCGTTTCCAAGTTCAAAACAATGTTGTTGGAGTATGTCGTCGCTAAAATAACAGCGCAATCAGAAAGAACGGTGCTTGGTTCGGACGTGTTCGTCGTCACTACTGTCTGCAACTGGGGATGCTCTGAAAGCAAGCTATTCCAAACCTGAGATAGACGCTCAGTTGGTACGTGTGAGTTGGTGGTGGTAACACGACGCGCTTGAACAATTTGCATGGCTGAATAAAAAAACTGCTGTTCGAAGCATATTGCTGGTATATCGCCATCCTGTTGCAGTAGATATGTGTTCACAAGAATCTGGGTACGGATGATGATTTTTCTTGTATATAGAGACAGCTGATTAACTCCCTCAACAAATCTCTGTCTATATTCTTGCTTGACAACAGAGTTTACGCCACATTTGATGGTGTATGTTTGATACCCTTGACCAAAACGCTGTATCATTAGTTGTTGTACTGATAGATTGTGATTGGGACAGTCATGCGATCTAGACGATCGGTGACCGGCCTGTCCGCAACTGTTGCAGGTGTCTCTTGGGGTAAGATTAGGATTCGCTGTATCTGCAGCTCGATGTCGCCGTCCTCGTTGTCTTTGCCGCCTTCGTTCAGTTGCTAAGTAAAGGTCAGATATGCTCATATTATATATTATTTAATGATGACAACATCAATACCTGCAGGAACTACATATCTCTCGCAGCTTGGGTCTGATTTATTAAAATGACCAGCTAAACCACAATCTCGACAAATAGCTTTTTTGGCTGTCAGTATATATGGGGTTTGATTGTTTTAAAGCAGCATTCATTGACATTATTACCATTATCCAGCTTATGCTGTTTTTTTTGGAAGATGACTTCGGCACGGTTTAACAGTGAAGCTGCGCTTAGACGCAGTGATATATCTTCTATATCGTTCTCCATTTTTGTCGGGAAGAAGAGATGGAAGAGGATAGCTAAAGAATCAATAGGAAAAGGAGGAGAAAATTTAAGCAAAATACGCAACGAACATCTTGCAAAAAAAAAAAAGGGTTAACAGTTGCCTATATGGGCTTTCAATTGTAGAAATCGCCACATTTGGACAGCATAAGGTTGTACCAAGAAGTGGTATGAGCAATATTTTCCCAAGAGCTTTAACTCCTATAAGCAGAATACACAAAAACTATACACTTCCAATCTATGGTAGAAATGCTACAAATGTCCCTTTCTAAAAGGCTGTCAGAGGATCTTTGCTTTGCACCACACTTCTCTTACAATGTAAGGGCTGTATAACGAGCTAACCTTCGGTGTTGATTGAAAATTATATCAATCGGCAGGTCAAGTCTTTTTTTTTTTTTTTACTGTAAAGGTATTTTTTAATAGCACTTGCATTTCGCAGTCACGTTAAGCCCATGTCCCAGACGCTTTTGCAGGCACTGGAAGGCTGTGACCTGGGACGTCGGGACAAATCTGATATACCTAAGCGCTGGCTATTTTTGCGTTACGCCGGCGGAAGCCGGCGAAGCTTTTGGACATTTTGAACATTTTGGACCTCATCTACTGCCAAGATGCTGTTGAAATCACTGGTGAATCACTAGCGATTCAAAGTTAATATCATACTTTCGGGATGCATTTTTTCCTTGGTTCCTGACACTCCAATAAATAGATCCAATATATGGATTCAATATGATTGTTCAAACAAATATACGGTTCCTGACACTCAACAAAATGGATACAATATATGATTGTTATTGTTATTGTTATTGTTATCTGTAATTTGATCTTTTCCATTTTACGAAACCCTCTTCCGCCTCGAATTCACGCCTCGATTTCTTATAAAAAGAGACTCTTCTTAGTCTCTCTCAGTCTATTGTCTCAAAACGACTCTACCTTTCTTTCTACCACCACTATGCCTCGTCCTACCCCCAACTATCACAACCCAAATGGTGCGAGAAGAAGATCCAGAAGCACTCGCCCTAGAGTAGCTGATATGGCTCGCCTGTCGGAAATCCAATGCAATGCTAACAACTGTAGCGTGCTTTTCGAGCAGTGTTGCCCTCAGTGCGGTGATAATTTTTGTCATCATCACTTTGACGGCCATACTTGCATGCAGTCTACTTCAACCGCTCCTGTCCATATTGAGGCCATCACCACCGCCAACTGGACTACCGCCTCAACCGACACTTCTACACCTGTACGGGGCTCGTACCGCAGCTACACCTACCTCCAGAAGGATATCGCCAAGTATTTATCCAGCCATCTAGGAACAAAAAGGGCTTCTGAGATGCTCAATATCCATTCCTCGCTGATCTCTAGATGGAAACAACGTGCCCAGTATCAGCCAGATACCAACGCACAGTCTCCTCCGTCAGGCACTGCAAGCGCTCGCCCTCTTGATGAAATCTGCCGACTTCGCCCAGAAGAACGCACCGACGAAGAGAACAAACGAGTTTTCCAATTTCTGGGACATACTGATCATGAAACGTTCACTTCCACTGAAGAATATCAAGTCAGTATGGGCGATCAGCTTCCAGCCCAGGCAGTAGTCGAGAACCCCTACCCCACTCTTGACGACAATGACGATTTCTGGACACAAGTGTTTGATGGCTCCTTGACCCGACAAAACGAGCTCGACCAATTGTACTCCCAACAGTACCTGTCCGCCGTTGTTGACAGTGACCTACCCGAAGAATTGAAAGCTCCGATTGAGGCGGCCATCAATATCGCTCTACAGCAGGACGGAGAATGCAGGTCACAGAATACCAATGCTGCTTGGGATCCCAAGAAAAGAGCTTTCGCGGTATGCATTTATTACCAGTTTCCGATCTAAAGAGACGGAGAAACAAAAACGTGCTATATGCTTCACATTCCCATCCATCGCTGACCTTTTAATACGTTTCTGCTCCTTGTTTTTGTGAACCTAGATGTTCTGGCATGCTGCAACGAAAAGCGCCAAGCCCGTGCTCGTGACTGAGCAGAAGATAGTCTTATGGCTATGGACTATTCTCCATCGTAATCCCTACATGGGATTGGAAAACTTGGACCAGCATATCAAGGCTGCCATTGATCTGTGGCGAACCCAGAAGGCGCAAGGTCTGGTGAAGGGTGAGAATCCTAGAAGCGGAGCTCTCATTCGTGGCCTTCTTCGCTACCATAAGCGAAACAAGGAAGCCCGCCGAGAAGCTCTCTTCTTGGATAGGGGCATTGGCTCTCTGGCAGATGGTTACCGCCTGATCGACGTTCCACGCATTTGCGACTTCTTCTGGCGCGACAGTTCTGTGAAGTCCTTTCGTGATCGCTTGGATTTTCTGCTAGGGCATTCCATGCTTTTCCGCTCGGAGGATCAGCGAAGAGCATTACTGTCCCGTCTGTCCCTTTGGGATATGGATAATGAAGGTCCCACACCTTGCCAGACATTGATCATTTCGATTGCCAGGTCTAAAACTAACAAAGAAGGCCGCTATGAAGTGGGAGCCGCTGCTCGCCACAAGGATGTCCTTCAGTGTCCTGTGGGAGCTTTGGCCATGTACCTGTTCTGGCGCTTCCATCTGGCAAAGGAGCCATTTCCAGATCTGTCCACCAACCAACGCTGGTACGGCACTTATCTGTTCCGCGGTGTTGACCCCTGCAAGCCATTAAGTTACAATCATCAACATAATAGCATTCAGCGTTGCTTCAAAGCCCTCAATATTCAGTCCAGCAGATCCACCCATACCATGCGTGGACAAGGTAAACATCCATTTCTCACCTTGCACAGTTTTACCTTTTAATGGACTCTCTCTAACTCGTACTTTCCTTGAACCATCCAGCTGCCAAAGCATTGAACGACTTGGGAGTCGACATTGAAGAAGTCAGACGCCATGGGCGATGGACTGGAGATCGTCTGACTCAGTCATACCTCAGTCCAATCAGTCGTATGAGTGTGCGCGTTCTGGCCGGCTTTCCTAAGAACCCTGGATCTTACTTCCTGGAGAGAGACACCCTGCCCGTTCCACCTTCCCTGGAAGCTCAAGTCTTTCCTGAAGTGGATGAATGGATGGCCAAGGTCCAAGCTGCCGAGCAGTCGCCAGGCATTGCCACCAACAGCTTTCTGAAGCTCATGCTATACCTCAAGAAGGTGATATTGCAAGATTCTGTTATATTAAGAGATCGATACCCGGCTAGTCCTCTATGGTCGGACCCTCTTTTTCAATCGCCAGACTACCTTGCTTTCTCTGAGACTTCCAGGATTGCACTTCAGGCCTTGCAAACTCCTTTTGATTTGCGCTTGCGAGACGTGCTACCGCAAGTTTCGCAAAAGCTTCACCTTTTGCAACAAGCTGTCATCAGTAGCCAGCACCATGTGGTTCAGTCCATCATGCAAGGAATGGCCAACATGGAAACAAGGCGTCCCGCCCCACAGATGGATATGTCATCTATTGTAGGGATATTCGCGCGGCACCTTGATCAATGCGCCATAGAGATGGCACAGAGATCTCAAAGTAACTCCGGTTCTCTTCAGGGTGCATCCCCTTCAGCTATATCATCACCTTCTGGTCCTTGTCCGGATACTCCAACGACGGCTCCAATGCCGCGATATGCGATGTCCAGAGAAATCACTACGGTGATGGAATGGTGGCAGGAATGGGACCAAGGACTTTACGGCCAACCTTGTGTTCGCGATTTAGAGATGAGCTATGGCGCAAAGTGGCGTGCTCAAGACGCTGAGCGTAAGTTTTTCCAAAGAAGAAATAGGATCACCATATTCCTTCTTGAACACTTCCAAGACCTTCGCTCCCAGCCTGGACGTGAGAGCCTGACTATGACTGAGGTGGTTCAGGCGGTCGATGAGCAACGTATGTGTGAAAACTTGTCGTTAAATCAGCTTTCTGAAAAGATTCGTCAGAAGCTCTTTTTCTTTTCTCTTCCGTAAATAAAAAAACTTCATCATCACACATCATCATTATAATTTTGGCCAAGCTATGAAGTATAATCGTCTGGTATATTTTGTGTATATTGTGAAAGTCTAAGGATATTTTAGTTGGCATTTGGAAACTGTGTGTGTTTGTGCCACTCAACGCTGTGTTCTTTGTGCTTCTTCAAATGAAGGGATAGAGGATATGGAGGGAAAGGTCCTATTTAGGCATTTGAATCTCCGCGGACATGCGGTTAGGAATACCTTCGACGCAATATACCGAAAGTCGACGCAATATACTGATTTTTAGGCAGGCAAATTTCCGTCCCAATCCGGAAATTGAGCGGTATATTGCGTGAGCGACGCAAAATACCGGCACTTTTGAGCAAATTTGTCGGGACATGGGGGCAATTTGTCGGGACACAGGGGCAATTTTTTGGGACAAATCCGACAATACTGTCATATTTTTGCGTTTTTGCATTGAACTCAATTTTTTTTATGTTCCCTGCAATTGGCCAAAACAGAGGACGTGAAAATTACAGCACCTTACTAACTCTATGGTAATAAACTACTAGCAAGGATC
>Ga0209526_10003708_pt1 | contig 10409 bp, 9 predicted proteins | sample JacPinW_OM2H0_M1_FD_188566 | JGI IMG/M metagenome (GOLD analysis project Ga0209526, IMG submission 188566) | Forest soil microbial communities from Algoma, Ontario, Canada - Jack Pine, Ontario site 1_JW_OM2H0_M1 (SPAdes) (version 2) | ecosystem: Environmental > Terrestrial > Soil > Boreal... | reverse complement strand
GGACGGGGTAATGACCCGGTCACCACGCGCGAGCGCACTGGCCCAATAGGCGCGCAACCCGGACACGGCCGGGATATCGGGAAGCGTGGTTACGAGCCAAACCGCGATCTGGGTGGCGGCCAGATTAGCCGCCCATGCTCCGCCCATGCTTTGGGCATGGATGATGTCCACCCGCTCGGAGGCGATGAGGCGCTCCAGCGCTTTGGTGCAGCCTCGCAGCCGCAGCGGGTTTTTGGTGGAATTCACGAGCGAAACCCATTCGCCGCCAGAAGCACGCAAATCCTCAACCAGTGGACCTTCCTCAGCTGCGATCAAAGCGCGTGCCCCTGAGGTCAAGAGAGCCCGCGCGACATCGAGGGCGGTTCGTGCGACAGGCTCCTCGCGCAGCGCCGGCACGATCTGCAGGATGGTGGCGCCCGCCAGGGTACGCGCGGGCGCCTGCGTGTCCTCGTGGCTGGCGGTCACGGATAGTCACCGGGGTGGATTAATGGCCTGCGCGGCAGGCTTGCATTCATGGCAAAACTCTGTAGGCCCTCGGCGCGCTCGGACAGCGGGCCCAAATGCACGATGTTTGCCTGAAATTTCTTGAGGTTGGAACCGGGAAAGCGGCCCGTCGCATTGCGGTCCGCATCCGCCAGGGGGCCACGCCCGCACTGCTGTGGCTGGGCGGTTTCAAGTCCGACATGAACGGAATCAAGGCGCAGGCGCTCGATCGCTGGGCCAATGAGCAGGGGCGCGCAATCACTCGGTTCGACTATTCAGGACACGGCGAATCGGGGGGAAATTTCCTCACAGGCACGATCAGCCGCTGGTTGGAGGACAGCCTGGCGGTGTTTGATGCGTTTTGTCGCGGTCCGCAGATCGTGATCGGCTCCTCGATGGGAGCCTGGCTGGCGCTGCTGCTCACGCGTGAACACACACGCCGGAAGCACCCTGGCGCGAGCGTGGCAGGCCTGGTGCTGATCGCGCCTGCGGTAGATTTCACGGAGGAGCTGATGTGGAAGCGCTTCTCTCCCGAAGTAAAGTGTGAAATCGAGCAGAAAGGCGTCTGGCACCGGCCGTCCCAGTATTCGCAAGAGCCCTATCCGATCACGCGCGACCTGATCGAGGATGGCCGACGCCAGCTTCTGCTCGATGGCATGGTCGAGACCGGCTGTCCCGTCCGTATCCTTCAGGGCGTGCAGGACCCCGACGTGCCCTGGCAGCACGCGATCGAATTGACCGCACGATTTGCCCAGGACGACGTCGTCCTCACGCTGGTGAAGGATGGCGACCATCGACTGTCGCGCCCCGAGGACATCGAACGCCTTCTCGCAACCGTGGCGGAGTTTTGAGCACACCCGATGAGCAGCTACGGCGGCTAGGATTGCGACACCACGGCAGCCCATTCTTCTTCCACCGTGGTATCGTGCTCGTTTTGCCGGTGCACCTTCGCGAGCGCTGGGAGCCGATCGCGGTCGAGACGGCCCAGTGCCCATACCGCTGCGCCGCGCACGAGCGGCGAGGCGTCAGAAAGCAGTCGCTCGGCCTCAGGCACAAGCGTTGCATCGCCGGAGTTGCCGATCGCGATCAGCACGTTGCGCACGAACCGATTTCGTCCGGTCCGTTTCACCGCTGACTGCGCGAACAGCTTGCGAAAGCTCGCGTCGTCCAGACGGGCGAGCGCCGCGAGCGAGGGATCTTTGAGATCATCGCGCAGTGCGAGCTTCGTGTCACGGCTTGCGTGCGCGAACTTGTTCCAGGGACAAACGGCAAGGCAGTCGTCGCAGCCATAGATGCGGTTGCCCATTGCGGTCCGCAATTCGCGCGCAATGGGCCCTTTATGCTCGATCGTCAGATACGAAATGCAGCGACGGGCATCGAGCCGATAAGGTGCCGGGAATGCGGCAGTCGGGCACACATCGAGGCAGGCCCGGCAGCGGCCGCAATGATCCTGTTCGCCAGCGTCGGGCGGCAGGTCCAGCGTGGTGAAAATTGCGCCGAGAAAGAGCCAAGAGCCGAATTGGCGCGATACCAGATTGGTATGCTTGCCCTGCCACCCCAGCCCGGCGGAGGCGGCGAGCGGCTTCTCCATGAGCGGTGCCGTATCGATGAATACCTTTACGGCGGCGCCCGCGTTCGCGAGCAGCCAGCGCGCCACCCGCTCGAGCCGCGGCTTTATGATGTCGTGATAGTCGTTGCTTTGTGCATAGACCGAGATGGTGCCCTGCGAGCGCCGCTCCAGGCTCGCGAGCGGATTGTCTTCACGGCCATAGTTGACGCCGAGCATGATGATGGAGCGCACCTGCGGCCACAGGTTGCGCGGATCGGCGCGGCGTGCTGCGGTGGTTTGCATCCATTCCATGTCGCCGTGGGCGCCTTCGGCCAGGAATTGCCGCAGCCGTGCGGCCGCGAGCGGGATGGCATCGGGCGTGGTTACTCCGATGGCTTCGAAGCCTTCGGCCCGTGCTGCGCTCGCCAGCGCCGTTTTCAGCGCAGTTTGCTCGGCTAGAAGTCGAGATTCGCGTAGGTCTCCGAGGGCGGAATCCCCGCGAGCGTTTCGGCGAGCAGCGGGCGGAAGGACGGGCGCGACTTCACGCGCGCGTACCAGGTCTTCGCGGCTTCGTCTTCGTTCCACGGCACATCGCCCAGATAATCCGCCGCCGACAAATGTGTTGCCGCGGCAAGATCGGCATAGCTCATGCGGTCGCCCGCAAGCCAATCCCGCGTGCGAACGAGCCAGCCGATATAGGACAGATGATACCGGATGTTATGGCGGGCAACCCGCATCACCTCGGTTTCCGGGGAGCCACCCCCGGCACTCGCGGGCAGATGGCGCTTGTACAGGCGTTCCATCGTCAGGGGGCCCGTGACCTCCGCGAAAAACTTGTCGTTGAACCAGCTCATGAGCCGGCGCACCTCGACGCGGGACGGGGAGGCGGTGGGCAAAAGGCGGCGCTGCCCCAACTCGGCCCCGCGCGTTTCGTCCAGGTATTCTGCGATGATTCCTGCGCCCGGCACCGGCGGCTGACCTTCTTCCACCAGCACCGGGGTCGTGCCGGCCGGATTGAGAATCAGAAAGTCTGTGCGGCGCTCCCACGTCCGCTCTTCAACGAGGCGCGCGGGCAGGCCGTATTCGGCGAGCACGAGCCGAATGAAACGGGAATGGGGGCAAAACGGGTGATGGAACAGCGTCAGCATTTTTTAGAAATTGTGGCAGCCCCGGCGCAGCGCCGCCACACAGGTGATGTACCTCGATTGCGTCGAACCATGGGCAGACGGGTTTGCAGCAAGCTGTGCAATGTTGCCTTCTGCCCGTTGCCCTATGGTTAATCCTGGGGGAAAAGCGGGCGCCGTCACCTTCGCCGATCCTGCTCGCCGTCCTTATCCCTGCATCCCTGCCGCTGGAGCCCTGGCATGTTGTTTGACTTTCTCAAGGCATTCGTTCTCGGCGTTGTCGAAGGCTTGACCGAATTCCTGCCGGTGTCCTCAACCGGACACCTTTTGCTGGTGCAGCGATTCTTCGGGTTCGAGGACGAGGATTTTGGCAAGACTTTCGCTGTTCTGATCCAGTTCGGCGCCATTCTCGCGCTGCTGTCGATCTATTCGGTCCGCATCTGGCAGATCGCCATCGGCATGTTCAAGGATGCCGCGGCGCGCCGTTTTGTTATCGGCGTGCTGCTTGCCTTCCTGCCCGCGGCCGTGGTCGGCGCACTGGCACACGATTTCATCAAATCGGTCCTGTTCAACGCTTGGATCGTCGCCTTCACGCTGATTGTCGGGGGCGCCATTCTGCTGTGGGTTGATCAAATGAACCTTAACACGCGCTATCACGAGGCCACCAAGTTTTCGCTGCCGATGTATTTCATTATCGGGCTGGCGCAGTGCGTCTCGATGATCCCGGGAACCTCGCGCGCCGGCGCCACAATCGTTGCAGCCATGTTGCTCGGCGCCGATCGCCGCTCGGCCGCCGAATTCTCCTTCTGGCTGGCAATGCCCACCATGGCGGGGGCATTCGCCTATGACCTCTACAAGAGTCACGGCCAGCTCACCGCGAGCAACGCAATCATCGTAGCCTTCGGATTCATCGTTTCGTTCATCAGCGCCTGGATCGTCGTGAAATCCTTTCTTGGCTACGTCCAGCGCCATGGATTTGCACTGTTCGCATGGTGGCGGGTGATCGTGGGCACGCTGGCGCTGATCGCGCTGGCTCTCGGCAGATGACGGATGACAGAGAAAGATGTCAGATGACAGACAGTCTACAACTTCTGATCTCTGACATCTGACATCTGATCTCTGAACTGGCCCGTCTTGCGAAATCGCCACAAATACGACGGCACCACGCTCTCCATCGCAATCGGCTCGATGCCCAGCGCTGCAATGGTTCGACCTTCGCGGTTGGCTTGTTCTGAAACAACATTGTCGCCGCGCAGAAGCTCCACCTGGTCCGGAGTCAACAATGGCCGAGGCGCGAGCGCCAGCAGCGACGCCTGCAGCTTGGCGAGCGCGAACGGGATAGGGATGAGCAAGCGCCGCCGCTCAATGGTCGCGAGCATGAACCGCATGAGCTCTTCGAAGCTTCGCACTTCCGGCCCACCGAGCTCGTAGATGCGTCCGCCCTGGGCAGGACCTTCAATGCCGGCAACGACGACCTTGGCGACGTCGCCGGCGAAAATCGGCTGGAACAGAGTATGGCCGCCGCCGATGAGCGGGAGCGCCGGAGAAATTCGAGCGATCGACGCAAAGCGGTTGAAGAAACTGTCTTCCGGACCGAACAATATGGAGGGGCGCAGGATGACCGCCGAAGGGAGCGCCGCAAGGACGAGCTTCTCCCCGATCGCTTTCGAGCGCGCATAATGGGAGGGCGAGCGTTCGTCGGCGCCGATCGCGGACACGTGAACGAGGCGTGCGCCGAATGCAGCAGCCGTAAGGGCCACCGCCTCGGCGCCGAAACCATGCACGGCATCAAACTTCTGCCGAGCGCGTTCGAATAGGATGCCGACAAGATTGATGAGAACGTCGGCGTCACGGGCGGCAGCTTCGATCGAGTCCTGATGGCGCAAATTGGCCTGTACCGCGTGGATCTGACCCACGCGTCCCAAAGGCTGCAGATGACCGGCAAGCTCGGGGCGGCGCACGGCAACACGGATGCGATAGCCGAGCTTGGCGAGCTCGCGCACGACATGGCGGCCCAGAAACCCCGAGCCGCCGAAGACGGTGACAAGCGTCTCAAGGACGGTGTCGGTCATGCGATTTGCACGTGCTTGGAGGCCCAACGGCGCGTTGATCGAAGCTGCAATAGAACGGCCTTGCGCGCATTTGACAAGCCCAGGGGCGCTCCGTACCTACTGCGCGTTGCCGCACGCCGCAAAGCCCAGGTGGCGGAATTGGTAGACGCACTAGTTTCAGGTACTAGCGCCGCGAGGCGTGGAGGTTCGAGTCCTCTCCTGGGCACCACGTCAAAAATACGTTTCTGATTCTGCTCTGTTTTTTCCTGAAAAAGTCCCACCCTAGAAATCGGAATCGAACCCATCTGCTTTATGACGGCAACTGACCTGTGACTGTACCGTTTTTCGTCCGTTTTTCGGGGGGTAAGCGGAATCCAAATCGATGTCTCGATTTGGTCGCTAATGACCCAACCTGCTCATCGTCGGCCGATATTCAACCGTAAGCTAGAGATCAGTCGAATTAGATGACCACCGCCTTTGGGAATTCAGCTGCCAAATGCTCAATGAAAGCGCGGACCGACGGCAGCAGGCCTTGCCGGTACGGGATGATTGCCGTCAGCGTGGAATCGCCTGCGATCCAATCAGGTAGCACTCGCCGCAATGCGCCTGATTTCACATCATCACGGCAAACATAGCCAGGCAGGGCCACTACGCCAAGGCCGGCAATCGCGGCCTGCTTGAGCGATAACATGTCGTCTATCAGGAGCCGTGGCGTGAGGGAAAGCGCTACCTCCTCTCCTCGTCGTGTCGAGCTCCGAAGCCGCCATATCGGCTTCACTCCTGTCCGCATCATAAACAGCGATGGGTGCTTCGCTAGTTCGCGCGGAGTGTCCAACGGACCCTCAGCGTCAAGGTAAGCGGCTCCCGCGAAAAGGAACCACGGTGCTGGCGTTAGCGCCCGCTGTACCAGAGTCGAATTCGGAAGCGGGTCTGAATGGGCTCTGATCGCGACATCGTAATTCTCGCCCACGATATCGACATACTGGTCCGTCGCATGCGCGACGACATTGACCTTCGGATAGCGGTCGAGAAATTCCGCCACGATATCGCGCATCGCGAATTGCATGGTCGCGATCGCGGCCGTGCAGCGGACGGTACCGGCGGGCTCACTCAGCCGGTGACGTATGACTGTCTCAGCCAATTCGGCCTCGCGCAACATCAGCACCGCGTGGCGATAGAACTCCCCTCCGGCGTCGGTTATTCCGAACCGGCGTGACGTGCGGTTGAGCAGCCTGACCCCGAGATTGGTCTCCAGCTGCTGGATGCGATGGCTCAAAGTCGATTTCGGAATTCGGAGCGTCCGGCCCGCAGCCGTAAAGCCGCCGCGGTCAACGACCTGCACAAAGTATAGGAAGTCATTCAAATCCAGCACGTGCCGCCTCGTCGTCCAATACACCGGACGCTGAGTTGCGATTTTGGCGACTTCTCGGCCGACAGTCCAGAATCTAAGTGAGCATGTAATCGACGATCCGGCATCGAAAGCAGGTGATGAAGGCCGAAATGGAACGGCGTCGATTTCTTCAGTCAACAGTGCTTGGCGCCGGCATGACAATTCTTGGCGTTACATCGCCCGCCAGAGCCACAACTCACCTGTCTTTTCTGAAGGAGAATGCAATGCCCGACCCAGCCCACCCCTACGAGCCGCTTACGTCGGAAAACGCCGCGCTGGTCCTGGTCGATCACCAAGTGGGCCTCATGACCGGGGTTCGCGACTATTCGACCGGAGAGCTAAAGCACAATGTCGTGGCATTGGCTAAAGCAGCCAAGGCCCTGAAATTGCCGATCATCGTCACGACTACCGCACGCGACAGCATGTGGGGTCCGACCTTTCCAGAACTCGTAGAGGCGCTGCCTGGCGTTCCGATCATCGATCGCTCGTCGGTCAACGCATTCGACGACCCTAAGGTCGCTCAGGCTATCATCGCGACTGGGCGCAAGAAGCTGATCTTCGCAGGCATCTCCCTTGAAGTCTGCGCGGCGTTTCCCGCGATCACCGCCATTGGCAAGGGCCTCGACGCCTATGTTGCCGTGGACGCATCCGGAACTTTCAGCGAGACCAAACGACAAGTCGGTCTTCTGCGCATGGTGCAGGCCGGCGTGATTCTCTCCGACTACGCCACCTTGATGGTCGAAATCCTCAAGGACAATGCGCGGCCAGATGCTGGCGCCGTCTACGGCGCGATGGACATGCCCTGGGCCAAGCTCGTGGGTCAGATCGCGCAGGCTTACGGCAAGTGAGCAGTGCGCCGACCCAATGTGCTGCCGGTGCGAGTGCGAAGCCGAATTGGAGCCAGCAGTAAGGCTCAGGCCGATGGGCAACAACGATATCATTATCGTCGGGGGCGGTTCCGCTGGCGCAGTTTTTGCGGCGCGGTTGAGTGCTGATCCGCGGCGCAAGGTGTTGTTGCTCGAAGCTGGCCCGAATTTCGCACCCGACCGTTACCCGCCCGTTCTGACTGACGCAAACATCGTTGCCGGCGTTTCCGCCTTGCCGAGCTTCGATTGGCAGTACCACACAGACGATGTCGGGCGGCTCGGCCACGACATTCCCGTACCCCGGGGTCGCGTGATTGGAGGCAGCTCAGCCGTAAACGCCGCAGTCGCCATGCGCGCGACGCCATCTGACTTCACACGCTGGGCCAGACGCGCCGTCGAAGGGTGGTCCTGGGAAGAGGTCCTGGCCACTTACAAGGCGATGGAGAATACCCCAACCGGCGAGGACGCCTGGCATGGCCGCGACGGCCCGTTCCCCATCCGCCAGCGCACCGCGAACGAGAGCACGCCGTCGATCCGTGCCTTTGTTGCCGCATCGGAGGCGCTCGGCTTGGCCTATGTGCCGGATTTCAATGGCGCGACGCAGCACGGTGTCGGCTTCTACCCGCTCAACGTGATTGACGGGATGCGCGTCAACACCGGCATCGCCTATCTCACTTCGGCGGTTCGCGCCCGTCCGAACCTCAGCATCCGTGCCGAGGCGGAAGTTGACAGTGTGCTCATGCAGGGCAAACAAGCCGTTGGCGTCGCGCTTGTCGGCGGCGAGCGCCTGTTCGCCGGCGAGGTCATCCTCGCCGCAGGCACGTTAGGTAGTCCCGCCATTCTTATGCGTTCGGGGGTCGGACCGTCCCAGCATCTGCAGGAGCTCGGCATCCCGATCGTCGCCGATCTTCCGGTGGGCGATCGGCTGCAGGATCACCCATTCTTCTACAACGTCTACGCGTTGAAGCGTGAGGCCATTGCTATGACGCCAGCTGCCGGCGCGATTGTCTGGACGCGCTCGCAGACTGCGGAGGGGAACGATCTAGATCTTCAAATTTCGGCCACGCATCTGATCGAGCCGAGCGCAAGCCCGACCGGCGGCGCGATCGTTCTGGCCTCGGCGCTGACGCTGCCGAAGTCGACCGGCTTGCTGCGCCTCACAAGCCGCGATCCTCAAGTCGCTCCGCGCATCCACTACAATTTCTTCCGTGACCCCGACGACCTGGACCGGTTGACGGAAGCCGTGCGGCTGTCCCGCAGGATCGGTCGGACCGCCCCATTCTCCGACCTGATCAACCATGAGATGGCACCCGCCGTGGATGACGATGAGGCGCTTCGCACGAACATCGTAGCCAATATTGCGGCCTATCTCCATCCGACCTCAACGGTTCCGATGGGCGGAGATTCCGACCCGACCGCTGTCGTAGACGCGTGGGGCAAGGTGCGCGGAGTCAAAAGCCTGCACGTCGTCGACGCATCCATCATTCCCGATATTCCGTCGGTCGCGACCAACGTCACGACTATCATGCTCGCCGAGCGCATCGCATCAAAGCTAGCAAAGTAATGGTTCTCCAAGCTCGCAACGGCCGTTCCTGTGCAGGTTTCAGCCGCCGGTGACAACGATGGCACAAAGCTAACATGCCGAGCATAACGATTCATGCCTGTTCGGAAGGAAAGCGGACACGCAGCGGAACTGAAATTGGTGGGACAATCTCGAAAATACGCATTGAGATTCAATGGGACGTTTGGCAAAGGTGGGACACGATAAGCCATTGACAGGATTCGGTTGGGTCGTCCTCTCCTGGGCACCACAGCTAATTTGTATTATTTGATGTTGCGAGGATTTCTGACGCCGTTCACGATTTATCTGGCTGGGGATCGCCGCGCTGATTTTCGAGTGCCGGTTTCGCCGCCGTACCGCGTGCCCGGTCGCAGGGATCATGACCTCGTCAAGGACAATTCCTACTTGCGGGTGACGATCGGCGGCCAGGACGTGAGGCTCGAAGCTCTCACGATCAAACGCGCCGCTCACGCCGCCCGTAGCGGCTTGATCCGTTTGGCGTCCTCGGGCTTCAGATTCCGCCGCGCCAGTTTCAGATCGTAACGGGTTTGCAGATTGAGCCAAAACTCCGCGCTGTTGCCGAAATACGGGCTGAGCCGGAGCGCGGTGTCGGCCGTGATGCGGCGCCGATTGTTGACAATCTCGGCAATCCGGTTCGGCGAAATCCCGACCGCTTTCGCGAGCTGAGGGTTAGGTGGGTTCGGACTCGTTGTAATATCGTTGATACGAATTCAGCTCGGTGGCCTGATCTCGTATGGTTCTACGTGGTGGATCAATGCCGGCTCGCGGGTGGTTATGTCGATCGCATCCTCAAGGGCGAAAAGCAGCCGACCTACCAGTCCAAGCAGCGACCAAATATGCAATCGTCATAAATCTCAAGACTTCCAAGGCGCTCGGCCTGACCATTCCGCCAGAGGTGCTCTCCATCGCCGATGAGGTGATCAAATGAGTGCGCCAGGCAAAGCTGGCGCGATCCAGCCGGTGCAAAGTCCGGCCCAGGTAAGGAGAGCGTCCGCTTGGTAGCGAGTGTTACGTGACCACTGGCGACAGTGGTTGCCTGCCGGCGCTTTCGGTCTCACCTTTCCGATCACGCTGCTCGGCCGCTCCGGGGGCACTCGCATCGCTGGCATGCTCTTTGCTTGATTTGAGCGACTGCAATTGTGTTCCGAACCCACGATCAGAAGCCAGCCATGTCGACAGTTGCCATTTCCGCCCCTTCGGCCCCGGCGCCCGCGCGGCGTTCGGCGCTATGGAAGTCCCTGTTCGTGCAGGTGCTGGCGGCGCTCCTTCTCGGCATTCTGCTCGGTGTTGCGACGCCTCACTTCGCGGTCGAACTGAAGATCCTCAGCGACGCCTTCCTCAAGTTGATCTCGATGATCGTCGCC
>Ga0209526_10003707_pt1 | contig 10410 bp, 9 predicted proteins | sample JacPinW_OM2H0_M1_FD_188566 | JGI IMG/M metagenome (GOLD analysis project Ga0209526, IMG submission 188566) | Forest soil microbial communities from Algoma, Ontario, Canada - Jack Pine, Ontario site 1_JW_OM2H0_M1 (SPAdes) (version 2) | ecosystem: Environmental > Terrestrial > Soil > Boreal... | reverse complement strand
GAGCCGTCGTCGCGCGCGACCACCGCCCGGACGCCGGTCAGCTCGACCACCATCCGCGCCAGCTGCTCGCGCCGCGCCTCGGTCCACTCCGCGAGGTGCTGCACCGCCGCGACACCGCCGTAGACGTCGACGAAGTAGCCGGGCAGGAGGTCCGCCTCGCCGTGCGCCAGCCGGAACGCGTCGGCGCGGGGAAAGATCGCCCGGCGCCGGTCCCAGGCGCGGCGGAGCCGGGTCGCGAGCAGTTCCTCGTCCAACTCCATGTCCTGCCGGGAGAGCACGCGCAGCGCGATGGGGCTCTTCGCCGCCCAGAAGCCGCGCGCGACGAAGTTCCCCCGCGCATCCGCCATCCGCACCTCCGCGCCGGAGGTGAGCCCGTCCGGCGGCTCCGGCACGTCGGCTCGGAAAATCCAGGGATGTCCAGCCCGCGCTCGCGCGGCCCCTTTCTGGGTCACCTTGACTGTGGGCGGTTGCATGGAAGGGTGCGCAGTCTGGCACGGGCGCGTGCTTGACGCATGGGTTAATCTGCCGTGATGACGCCCGAGGACGGCGCCGCCCCCGCCAGGATCACGCCGATCGGTGCGCCGCTCACGTCGCAGGAAGCGCGCCGCGTGGCCTCGGCCCTGGAGAGGAACATCGCCCGCGCGCTCAAGGGCAAGCAGGAGATCGTCGAGATCGCGCTGGCGGCGCTGGCCGCAGGCGGGCACCTGTTGCTCGAAGACGTTCCCGGAGTGGGCAAGACCACCCTGGCGCAGGCGCTGGCGCGGTCGCTCGACCTCTCGTTCGCCCGAGTGCAATTCACCAGCGACCTGCTTCCGGGCGACATCACCGGCGTCTCCGTCTACGACCAGGGCCGCGCCAGCTTCGTCTTCAAGCCGGGGCCGCTCTTCGCCAACCTGGTCCTGGCCGACGAGATCAACCGCACGACCCCGCGGACCCAGAGCTGCCTCTTGGAAGCGATGGCGGAGGGCCAGGTCTCCGTCGACGGAGCACCGCGCCCGCTTCCGGCGCCGTTCATGGTGCTCGCCACCCAGAACCCGCACGAGCACGCCGGGACCTATCCACTTCCCGAATCCCAGCTCGATCGCTTCCTGTTGCGGCTCTCGCTGGGCTATCCGCCGGCGGACGTCGAGCGCGAGCTGCTCCTGGGAGGAGGAACGCAGGTCGAGCTGACGCACCTGCATCCCGTCGCGTCCGCCCAGGAGGTGCGCAGGCTCCAGGCGGCCGTCCCGCTGGTGACCGTGGCCCCGGAGGTCGCCGACTACGTCCTCGCCATCGTGGCCGCGACGCGCAGCACCCCCCTGGTCTCGCTCGGCGCCTCCCCGCGCGGGGCCATCGCGCTGCTTGGAGTGGCGCGCGCGCGGGCGCTCCTCCGCGGACGCGGCCACGTCGAGCCCGATGACGTGAAGGAGCTCTGCATTCCCGTCCTTGCGCACCGGATCGTTCTGGCGGGACGGGGGCCGGGAGGAGGCGAGTTGGAGCGGCTCGCGGCCGAGCGGGTGATCCGCGATCTGGTCGAGCAGGTGCCGGTGCCGGAGTGACGCCGGCCTGGAAGCGCAGGCTTGCGTTCACCCGGATGGGCCGCTGGTACACCGGGCTGACCATCGCGATCGGACTCGCCGCCACCAACACCGGAAACAACCTGCTCTTCCTCGTTCTCGGGCTGTTGCTCGCGTCCATCGTGGTCTCCGGCATCCTCTCCGAGCAGAGCCTCAAAGGGGTGCGGGTGGAGAGACGGCTGCCGGCGGTGGCCACGGCCGGACAGCCGGCGCTGATCGGCCTGTTCGCGCGCAACGGAAAAGGGCGCGCGCCCTCGTTCTCGCTGGAGATCCGCGAGGCGCGCGGCGATGTCGCGGGCCGCGGGTTCCTCATCCTGCTCCCCGCCCGTCAGGCTGCCGAGGTGGCCTACCGGTTCCTTCCCCAGCGCCGGGGCGTGCACCGCTTCGAGCAGATCGAAGTGGCGACGCGCGCGCCGTTCGGCCTCTTCGAGAAGTCCCGGCCGGTCGACGCCCCGGCCGAGCTGGTGGTCTTCCCGCGGCAGGTGCCGGCGCCGCCGTCGAGCTCGGGCGCCTTGGCCCGCGAGGGGGAGCGCCCCCAGGACCGGATCGGGCTCGGTCTCGAGGTGCATTCCCTGCGCGATCACCGGGCCGGCGAGGACTCGCGGAGCATCCATTGGAAGTCCAGCGCTCGCGCCGGCCGGCTGATCGGCGTCGACCGCGAGCAGGAGCGGCGCAAGCGGGTCTGCGTGATGCTCGACCAGCGGCCGCTCCAGGGCGAGCCGCTGGAGCGCGCGGTCGAGCTGGCCGCCGCACTGGTCACGCGCGAGCTGGAGGGCGGCGCGGAAGTCTCGGTTGCCCTTGCGGGCCAATTCCTTCCTGCCGCTAGCGGGGAGGCGCACCGTCACGCCGCTTTGCGGATGCTGGCGCTCGTGCAGCCCGGTGCCGGCTTGTCTTCACCCCAGCCGGATCGCGAGGCCTCGATCCTCGAGGTGCGCCCATGAGCCTGGTCGCGGCCCGCGGCCCGACGCTCCTCCAGGCGCAGCAGGCAGCGGGCGCGCTGACCGCCACCTTCGCCTTCACGGCCTGCGCCGTCTCCGGCGAGCTGGGTCCCCCCATGGTGGCGCTCTTCCCGCTCGCGCTGGCCGGCTCCCTCTTCCTGGGACACGGGGTACAGGGCAAGGCGGAATGGGCCTGGACGGCGCTCCTCGGGGCAGCGCTGCTTCTCTTCGCCGTGCAGGTGGGCGCGGGTCAGCTCGACATCGTCCTCGGGGCGGCCCGATTCGCCGAGCTGCTCTGCATCCACCGGCTCTGGCACCGCCGTTCGGAGCGGGACGAGCTGCTGCTCCTGCTGCTCTCGCTCCTGCTACTCTGCGCAGGCGCCGCGCTGGCGGCGGAGCTTTCGTTTGGTTTTGCATTCATCGGCTTCGCGGTGAGCGGCACCTGGGCGATGGCCCTGACGCACCTGCGATTCGAGATCGAAGCGGGGCGGGGGCCGGCGGGATCGGCAGCCCTGCTCAACTCGCGCCGGGTCGCCACGCCGGCGCTGCTCGGCGGCCTTGCGGCGCTAGCCACCCTCGGCATCGCGGGCGCGGCCGTGGTGTTCTTCATCTTTCCGCGCGTGACCATCGGAGGGCTGCGGAGGGCCTCGCGTGCTTCGCCGGTCGCCGGGTTGGGCGACCGTGTCGATCTCTCCCGGGCGGGCACCGTCGCCGACGATCCGCGCGTCGCCCTGCGGGTGAGACTCGATCCGCCGCCGCCGGGGGAGCCGCGCGATCTGGCGATGCACTGGCGCGCGCGGTCCCTCTCCCGCTGGACGGGTCAAGGCTGGCAAGCCCAGGAGGGCGGCATCATCCCGGCAACGCGCCTTCCCCCGCGGCCCCACCTCGGCCGTCCCCCGGCGCTTCTCTCAGCGGACATCGAGGTGGTCGGAACGTTCGGGGACGGGATCGTCTTCACGCCCGAGGGGTGGCCCCTCAGCGTGGACTTTCGCCGGCCGGGCCCTGCCCGGCCCGCGCCGCAGCGGCTCTACCGCAACGCCGCGGGGGACCTTTTCTACCAGCCCGTGGACGGCAACGACCTGCGCTACGTGGTGGCAGTCGACCGGGAGGTGCCGGACCTGCGCGTCCTGCGTGGGCGCGGGCAGCGCTATTCAGCCTGGCTCGCTCCCGATCTCGCGGTGCCGCCGGAGCTCGATGCGCGCGTGCGGGCGCTGGCGCGGCGGCTCGGCGAGGGCAAGGACCCGGCCGACGCGGCCGCCGCCATCGAGCGCTGGCTGGAGGCGGCGCTCCGGTACACGCGTGAGCTTCCGGGCGAGGTGAAGGATCCGATCGCCGACTTCCTCTTCGTCCGGCGCGCCGGACACTGCGAGCTGTTCTCGAGCGCGATGGTGCTCATGCTCCGCGTCCTGGGAATCCCGGCCCGCAACGTGACGGGTTACTTCGGCGGGCGGAGCACCGATGCCGGTTATTACGCCGTGCGCGCCGGCGACGCACACAGCTGGGTTGAAGTGTACTTCCCCGAGGCGGGATTCGTGCGCTTCGATCCCACGCCGCCGTCGGCGCGCGGCAGCGGCAGCCTTCAGGAAAGCGTCTGGGCACGCATGGTGCTGTTCTGGGACGCCCTGGAGCAGCGGTGGCGCGCGCTGGTGGTCGAGTACGACCTGATCTCGCAGGCCCAGTCCATGCGCAGGGTGGGTCAGCTGCTGACCGAGACGGGGCGCAGGTTGTCGGGGAAGGGCGGCGCGGCGGGGCGCCTGCGCCTGGTGGCGGGGACCCTGGTGATCCTCCTCTTTGCCGGCGCGCTCGGCTTCGGTGTCCGGCGCCTCCGGCGGCGGGGTCGGTCCGGCCGGCCGCCGGCGCTCACCGCCGATCAGAGGCGGGCGCTGCGCTTGTGGCGCACGGCGAGAGCGCGCCTCCGCCGCGCGGGCATCCATGCCTCTCCAAGCAGCACCGCGAGCGAGCTGGCGCGCAAGGCCCCAGGGGCTGGAGAGATCGCCGCCGCGTACGCCAGGGCCCGCTGGGGGGGCGCGCGCCTGTCCGGGCGCGAGGCGCGCTCGCTCCTTCGGGGCCTCGACGCATGGCTCGGCGATCGGGTTGCACCGGATGCTCCGGCGTGACATTTGACCGCCATGCCCGAGCTTCCCGAAGTGGAGATCGCATCGCGACAGCTCCGCGCCTGGCTGGAGGGACGGCGAGTGGTGTCCGCCCGCGCCGGGAAGTCGCGCGTCATCCGGGGCCAGACGCCGGCGCGGTTCGCGGGCCTGGCGGGACACCGGCTCACCGACATCGAGCGGTTCGGCAAGTGGATGTTGCTTTCGTTCGACGGCGGCGAGGGTCTCGTCTCCCACCTCGGAATGACCGGCAAGTGGATCCGGCGCCGCGCCGGGGATCCGCCGCCCTCGCACGTCCGGGCTTCGCTCACCCTCGATGACGGGAACGCGGTGGACTACCGCGACATGCGCCTGTTCGGGCGGCTGATCCGCGGCAAGACGGCGCAGCTGCGGGAGTCTGCGGCGCTGCGCGCCCTGGGCCCGGATCCTCTCGACGGCATCGACGTCGACCGGTTCCATTCCGTCCTGGCCCGCACCCGGCGGACGATGAAGGAAGCGCTGATGGATCAGCGCACTCTTTCCGGGCTCGGGAACATCCAGGTCTCCGAGTCCCTCCATCGCGCCAAGATCGACCCACAGCGACCCGCCCTCTCCATGACCCGGGAGGAGACGGAGCGCCTCGCGGAGGCCATCGGCGACTCGCTGCGGGCGACGCTTCGGGAGGAGGACAGCCCGGAGCCCATCACCTACGTCGAGGAGGGCGGCGAGAACGTCTTCCTCGTCTACGACCGCGAAGACCAGCCGTGCAAGACCTGCAGCACCCCGATCCGCCGCATCGTTCAGGGTGGCCGCAGCACGTTCTACTGTCCCTTCTGTCAGCCGCGCTGGCGTGCGCGCGGGACGACGCGGACCGCCCCGTTGCGCACCGCAGCGCGGGTCCCCGCGTCTCGCCGCGAATCGCTACAGCGTGCGCCCGCCCGCCGGCTTCGCGTCCTTCAGGGCGGGCGCTCGGCGCGCCGGACCCGGTAGGGCAGCGCCAGGGTCGCCGGCCGTTTGCCCTCCTCTGCGTCCGTCACCACCTTGCCGGTGTGCAGATGGCGACGGAGCGGTTCAGCCCCGAAGAGCAGGAAGAACGCGATGCCCACCGTGAGGCCCTCCGGATCCTGCAGGAGCAGGGGTTCGAGCCCATGGTCGGGGGGGCGTACGCCCTCAAGACCCACACGGGGATCTGGCGCGACACCAAGGACCTGGATCTCTTTCTCCGCAAGGACCAGGTGGTTGGCGCGCTGCCGGCACTGGCCCGCGCCGGGTACCGCACCGAGCTGACCGATCCCCTCTGGCTGGCGAAGGCGTATTCGGGTCCCTACTTCATCGACCTGATCTTCTCCTCCGGAAACGGCATCGCCATCGTGGACGAGCACTGGTTGCGGCGCGCCGCTACCAGGAAGGTGCTCGATCGCGACGCCCTGATCGTTCCGGCCGAGGAGATGATCTGGCAGAAGGCGTTCATCCAGGAGCGCGAGCGGTTCGACGGAGCGGACATCCACCACCTCCTCCGCTGCAAGGGCGCACAGCTGGACTGGGAGCACCTCCTCCAGCGCTTCGGCGAGCGGCACTGGGAGGTGCTGCTGGTGCACCTGATCACGTTCCGGTTCGCGTTCCCGAGCGACAAGGACCAGGTGCCCGAACGGGTGATGCGCGATCTGGTGGGCAGGCTCGAGCGCCGCGAGGCGGAACCCGCCGCCAAGGAGCGCATCTGCCGCGGGACGCTGCTCTCCCGCCAGCAGTACCTCCCCGAGACCAACGTCGAAGGCTACCGCGATGCGCGGGAGGACGAGGTGCAGGGCTGGACCGGGGATCAGTCCTATCCGGTCACCCATCCCGGTCGAGGCAAGGACGATGCGCATCGCCGCAGTCGGTGATCTGCACTGTCGCGCGGACACCCGGCGCAACGTCGCCGTCGCGCTCCGGGGAGTGGACCAGGAGTCGGACGTGCTCCTCCTGGCAGGCGATCTGACCGACCACGGGACGCCCGAGGAGGCGAGCTGGCTGGCGGAGGAGTTGTCCCAGATCAAGATGGAGAAATGCGCCGTCCTGGGGAATCACGACTACGAGGCGGGCCAGGCCGCGGCGGTGCGCAAGATCCTCTGCGACTCGGGCGTGCACGTCCTCGACGGCGAGCCGTGGGCGCTCAACGACCTGGGCGTGGCCGGCGTGAAGGGATTCGCCGGCGGGTTCGAGCAGGCGCAGCTCCAGCGCTTCGGCGAGGACGCGATGAAGGCGTTCGTCGACGCCTGCATCGCCGAGGAGCTGAAGCTGGAGAAGGCCCTCTTCCAGCTCCGCACCCGCCATCGTGTCGCGCTGCTGCACTACTCGCCCTGCCGGCAGACGCTGGAGGGCGAACCGCTGGAGATCTTCCCCTTTCTCGGGGCCACCCGGCTGTCCGGCCCGATCGATCAGCTGCGCCCGAACGTGGCGATCCACGGACACGCGCACAGGGGGGCCCTCAAGGGAGCCACGCGCGGTGGCGTTCCGGTGCTCAACGTGGCTCTCCCGGTCCTCCGGCGCCTGGAGAAGCCGCTGGGATACCTGACCATCGACGTGTAGGACCTCGCCGCTCAGGGCGCGATCGCACGGTACAGGTAGGTGAGGCGCAGCCGGCCCGCCCTCGCTTGCGCCAGCGCGTCGGGCCCGATCCGGATCATCTTCGCCGACGTCGGAGGCAGCTGCGCGGCCAGCCACTTCATCGTCTGGCTCGCCCAGATGGAGAACATCGGACGCTTGCGGACCTTGTCCGCCGCCCGCCAGAAGGTGACGTACGCGTAGACGCGCGCCGGCTCCAGCTCGCCTGCCGGGGCATCCTTCCGCTGGATGACGATGCAATCGGTCCTCTCCTCGTCGATCTGCGACCACCCCGCGAACGGGCCCGAGGGCTGGAGGTGCGTGACGATCTCCGCGCAGTGCTTGCGGTGGAGCAGGTAGACCCGCCGCTCGCCCGGCAATGACTCGCGACGCTCGACCGAGGTCGGGTCCCGCAGCAGCGCCTCTGGATCCCCGCGCAGATAGCGACCCTGCGACACCGCAAGGCCCGGCTCCCGAGCGCCGATCCTCTCGATCAGCTCGCCCAGGTCCGCATCGGTCAGGAACGCCCAGAGCTGTCGCGCCGGCATCGCGCGCACCATCGCACAGAACGCCTCACTCGATGACCACCGGAACCGTGTCCGTCGCGCCCTCTTCGGAGCTGAGGAGGACCTGGAATTCACCGCGCCGCACGAATTGCCCGTACATCCGCGAACCGGTCGCCTGGGCCCCGCCGGGAAGCGTCCATTGGATGCCGACCGCGTCCGCGTCCGCTGCCACCAGTGCGCAGCCCGCGCCTGCGCGAGCGCGCAGCTTGCCCTCCACCAGCGCGCAGCCGTCTCCCTGGACCGAAAGGGCGGGGGCGTCGCCGACTCGCGCGGTCACGGCCAGCCGGACGGCGGATCCCCCCTCGGCCGTGAACGTCACCTGGCCTTGGTGGGTACCCGTCGCGAGCTTCTGGGGATCGACGCGCACAGAGACGCGCGCCGGCGTCTCCACCTGCGTGCGCGGGAGGACGATCCAGCTCGCGTCCGCGGCCAGGCTGACGGCGGTTGCTCCTCCCCGTTCGGAGTGGACCGAGACGGCTTGCGGCCGCGGAACGCGCCCGGGGCGCGCGGTGAACTTCAGCTCTTCGCGCGAGAGCTTCAGCACGGCAGGTCCGGCGCCGGTCTCCTCGTCGAGCAGCGCGAGCGCGCGGCTGGCATGGACGCGGCCGTTCTGCACGCCACGGATCGGGATCGCCGAGGCCAGGATGGCCTTCCGGACCTGGGCAAGGGTGGCCTCCGGGTGCACCGCCCAGAGCAGGGCGGCCAGGCCGGCGACATGGGGAGCCGCCATGCTCGTGCCGTCGTAGCGTTCATACCGTCCGGGCGCGGTGGTGGAGAGGATACCCACGCCGGGCGCGGCGACCATGGCGCCCCGATCGGAGAACGGAGCCAGGAGGTCGTCGGGCGTCGACGCGCCCACCGAGATGACGTTGTCGAATTTTAGATTTGCCGGAAAGCTCGGCGATGGGGCCGAGTCGTTGCCCGCCGCCGCGACGAACAGCACGCCCTTGCGGCTCGCCCGCGCGATCGCGTTCGCAATCACCAGGCTGGTTCCGCCTCCACCCCAGGAGGCATTGATCACGCGAGCGCCATGCTCGGTGGCGAAGTCGATGGCCTTGGCCAGATGATCGCTGCGTCCGCCTCGCCGTCCGATGGCGCGCAGCGGCATCAGCGACACCTTCCAGTTCACGCCGGTCACGCCAAGCCGGTTGTCGCCTGTCGCGCCGATGGTTCCCGCCACGTGCGAGCCGTGCCACCGCTCGTCTCCCGACGGCGCGGGCGAAGGATCGTTGTCATCGTCGACGAAGTCCCACCCCTTCACGTCGTCGACGTACCCATCCAGGTCGTCGTCCTGGCGGTCGGTCCCGGACTCCTGCTCGTTGTGCCAGAGATTCCCCTTGAGATCAGGATGCTCGAGCGCGACGCCGTCGTCGACGACGGCGACCACCACCGCGCGTTCTCCAGTTGAGCGCGTCCACGCGGCGGGCGCCTCGATCTTCGCCATCCCCCACAAGTCATTGAAGCGCGGATCGTTGGGCACGCGGTCCTGCTGGTAGAGGTAGACAGGCTCGGCGAACGCGACTCCGGGACTCCCGGCCAGGGCGTCGGCCGCCGAGGCCGGATCGGTTCCCGGATCGATGGGCACCCGGAGCAGCGGCGCCTCATCGTCGGTCGCGACCGGAGCAAGGGCCAGGATTGGCGGCCCGTCATCGGCCCGCACGGCGCCAGCGGGCGGCGCCGCATTGCGCTGGAGCTGGACCAGGATCGAGTCCTCGGCGTGGATCGCCGGCCGCTCCCCACCAGAGCAGGCCAGCGTAGCCAGGATCGCGGCGGCCGCCGTTGCGGGCGCGCGCGGCCTCCTGCGCCGGAAGCGCGGGAATTCCGGTTCGTCCGCGTCGAAGATCGGATCCATGGGCTCGAACCGCGCGTCCAGGTGGCGCAGCGGATCGGAGAAGAGCTTGTCGTCGTCCATCGAGTTCCCCCCGAAACGGCCGCGAATGCGGCGCAGGACCCGCGGTTGCAGCGGCCGTGCCGGCGGGCTGTCGAGAGGACGGTCCGGAAAGGCAGGTGCCAGAACGGGACGGGGGGTGCCAGAATGCGACCGGTGTCAGCGTACCGATGGGTGGGGGCGGACCTCGAGCTGAACGTGCACGCCCAGCCCGGCGCGCGCCGCAGCGAAGTTCAGGGAGTCCACGGCGACGCCGTCAAAGTCCGGATCCAAGCGCGCCCGGTGGACGGCGCCGCCAACCAGGCCCTGCTCGAGCTCCTTGCCGACGCCTTGAGAGTGCCGCGCAGCCGCTGCGCGCTGATCGCCGGCGAGACGGGCCGGAGGAAGCGCGTCCGGGTCGAGGGGCCCGACCGCGCCCATGCCGAGAACGTGCTGGCCCGCTGGATTCAGACCAGGTCGTAGGCGCGGGCCAGCGCCGCGTCGAGCTGCGCGGGATCGCCGCCGCCGGCCTGCGCCAGCTCAGCCTTTCCGCCACCCCGCCCGCCCAGCGTCTTGGACAGCTCCTTGACGAGAGTTCCCGCCGGGTACTTCCTGGAGAGGTCGCTGGTGACCGCCACCAGCAACGTCGCCTTCCCGTCCTTCTCGCCGCCGAGCACCACGATGCCGCTCTTGAGCTGATCGCGCAGCTTGTCGGCCAGCTCGCGCATCGATTCCGGGTCGCCGTTCTCATGGCGCGCCGCCAGCACCTTCACGCCGCGCACGTCGCGCGCGCCCTGCGCGAGCTCGCTC
>Ga0209526_10003705_pt1 | contig 10410 bp, 11 predicted proteins | sample JacPinW_OM2H0_M1_FD_188566 | JGI IMG/M metagenome (GOLD analysis project Ga0209526, IMG submission 188566) | Forest soil microbial communities from Algoma, Ontario, Canada - Jack Pine, Ontario site 1_JW_OM2H0_M1 (SPAdes) (version 2) | ecosystem: Environmental > Terrestrial > Soil > Boreal... | reverse complement strand
GAGGCCTTCGCCGGTCTCCTGCGACCGTAATCTAATTTTTTATGGCTGGCGTTTGTTGCATCGTCGCTTACCGGCCGAAGCCGGGAAAAGAAAAGGAACTGCTCGAGCGGGTGCGCAGCCGCGTCCCAACGCTGAAAAAGGAAAATCTCGTAACGGATCGCATCCCGACGATCATGCGCGCGCGTGACGGCACGATCATCGAAGTTTCGGAATGGAAATCGCAGGAAGCCATTGATGCGGCGCATCGAAATCCGAACGTCCTCGCGATGTGGGACAAGTTTTTCGCCATTTGCGAATGCGTACCGCTTAACACGTTGCCCGAAGCTGCCGACATGTTCGCCGGCTTCACGCCGGTCGAAGATTAAGCGGACATTGCGGCGTATCCTTGGAGTTCAAGATTCGCTGACGCCCGCGCCGTTTCGGCTATTTTGATTCGACGGGCCGACTGTCCGCCGTCGTTAGAGTCTTTCAGCAACGATTTCCAGGACGAGCGGCGTGATCATGAAAGAATTCTGGGTGTTCTCCGCATCGGTCAATTCCGCCCGCACTTTCTCGGCGAAGCCATCGTCGATTCGACCCAGTTCTTTCAATCGCGAGAGATGAACGTCGATAAATTGAGCCGGCCATTTCCACATGTAATCATTCGGCCGAAGACAAAAAACGTGCGGCCTGACTGAGCGCACAGCGAAACCGTTCGTGGCCAGCCATGACGGTAATTCACGGCCGGTGTCCGGTTCGCCGCCGGCCGCGCGCCACGTTTCGATAACGTGTGTTCTGAACTCCTCTAATCTCGGGCGGCGCGGAGCGAAGCGCCAAGTCGTGTAATGGCCATATTCGTGAAACAATGCAAGGCCGCCACGCTTCAGTACACTGCCGATCTTCCTAACCAGCAGCGCCGGATCGGAAACAAAGCAGAGCACCCAGCGGCACCAGGAAAAATCAAATTGTCCCTGCGGCAGTTCGTCGGTCATTAGGTCCAGCTCCTTGATCTTGACGTTTGTGAGAGAGCGAGTCCGACGCGCTTTTTCAATCGCGGCTACGAACTTATGCGAGCGTTCAAGCGCGACGACTTCGCCGGCGGAGCCAACGATTTCCGCAAGATCGACAGTCGCGTAACCGGGGCCCGCGCCGACATCCAGCACGCGGCTGCCGGCAGTGATTCCGGCTCTGCGCCAGCAATCCAAAACCACCGACTGCCAGGCTCGGTGTTGCAGCCCGAGTCTCTCCAGTTCCTCATCGTGCGTACCGAGGACGTAGTCGCGCTCGTTTGTCATCAGCGAACTCTCTCAGACAAAGCCGTGTCTTCCACCCGATTCTTGCGGATCTGCTCTCAGTATTCCGCGAAGGCGTTATCCGGATAGCAATAAAGCCAGCGTTCGCTAGGCTCGGCCGACGCGATTACCGGGTGTCCACTCGTTCGCGCGTGCTTGGTGGCGTGCTGATTAGGCGAATTGTCGCAGCATAATGTCGCGCCGCATTCCTGGCACGTCCGCAGATGCATCCACCGCCCGCCGATCTTCACGCATTCCGCGCACTCATGGCGCGCGGGATGTTTAATCGTCGTGACCGCAGAAAGATGCGCGCAGGTTCCGTCGGACATCACTTCACATTGTTTTCAAAAACTCATGGACAAACTGAACCGACATGGAGCCTTCTCCGACGGCGGAAGCGACACGCTTGACTGAGCCAGAACGCACGTCGCCGGCGGCGAACACGCCCGGCCGGCTTGTTTCCAGCAGGAATGGCTGCCGTTTCAATGTCCAATGCGGCGAATCGACCAAATCGATTCCCGTTCGCACAAAATGCTTTTCGTCCTTTTCAATCTCCGCCGGCAGCCAATCGGTTCGCGGCGTCGCACCGATGAAGCTGAAGAGCGCAGCCGTTTGCAACGTCTTCTTCTCTCCCGTCGTCTTATTTAAAATTTCAACAGAGCTGAGATGACCGTCGCCATCCATGCGAGTGACCTCGGTGCAGCGAAGTATCTCGATGTTCGGTGTGTTCATGATCCGATGGGCGAGATAACTGGACATGCTTTTGCAAAGATCGTCCCCGCGGATGAGAAGGAACACCTTGCGCGCGTTCTGCGAAAGATAGACGGCCGCCTGCCCCGAGGAGTTGCCGCCGCCAACGAGCACCACATCCGATCCCCGACACATTTCAATTTCGTTAGGCGTGGCCGCATAATAAACCCCGCGGCCCTCGAATTGACTGCAGCGTTCGATCTCGAGGCGTCGATATTCCGCGCCGGTGGCGATGAGCAAACATTTTGCCACGACAGTCTCCCCGCCCTCCAACTCAAGAACCGAATACGCCTTGTCGAATGTGAGTTTCGTCACCGGCGTTGGAACGGAAATGCGCGCGCCAAATTTATCGGCCTGGAGGACGGCGCGATCGGCAAGCTCGCCTCCGGTAATTCCAGTCGGAAACCCGAGGTAATTCTCAATCCGCATGCTGCTGCCGGCCTGTCCCCCTGGCGCCGTGTGCTCCAGCACGATCGTGCTTAATCCTTCGGACGCGCCGTAAACCGCCGCCGCCAATCCCGCGGGCCCCGACCCCACAACGGCCAGATCGTAAACTGTATGTTCTACCGGCCGGCGAATCCCGATTGCTTCCGCCAACTCGCGGTTTGACGGATTGCGTAAAAGCAGACAATGCGCGCACGCGACGATGGGTGTGTCCGCTTCGCTCACTCCGAATTGCTCGAGCGTTTTTGCGACCAATGGATCACCTTCGAGATCAAGCCATGTGAAAAGCACGCGGTTTTTCGCCAGAAAATCCCGGATGCGGAATGTGTCTTGCGAATAACGCGAACCGATTACCCGCAGTCCCATGAACTCACCCGACTCGCGCATCAATTGCCGGCGTCCGATGAATGCTTGCAGGATGATATCGCTCAGCTCCGGGTCCTGATTCAAAATCTGCCGCAAGTTCTCCTCGGAAATCTCGTAGGCTTCGCAATTCGACTGCGCAATCGCGCTCACCACTTTCGGATTGCCGGTCAAGTGCCCAACGTCACCGGTGAATTCGCCCGGACCGATCACCCTGACCGTTTTCGGCTGATCGCCGGTTACATCGACAATGTCGATCTTACCCGACTTGACGACGAAGAACTTTGAATCGCGATCGCCCGCGTGAAACAACGCGTCGCCCGCCCGGAATTTCTTCGGCGCCGCGCCCGCATAACGCCCGAGCTTGGCCATCTGCTCCTCGCTCAGAATCGGAAATGCGATCGTGTTTAGATCCCGCTCTACCGCCATTCCTCAACTCTCCACTGTCAACGATCAACTCTCAACCTCTCGGCAGTCAGTGTCCGTTTCCAAGAAATCGAAAACGAAGAGTGGCACTGCAGCGAACGTCCCTTCTGAAGAGAGAACGGCAGGCAAAAAAAGGTTTAAAAAAATAGTTGACTGATCAGTCTAGACAAGTAAAAGTGCCCTCATGCCGAGAGTAAGTGACATGAAGAAGCGCCTGACCAACGCGGCGTTGGATTTGATGTGGGAAAACAGCTACGGCACCACTTCGGTGGACGCGATTTGCGAGCGGGCCGGCGCCAAGAAGGGAAGTTTCTATTATTTCTTCAAGTCGAAGTCCGAGCTCACCGTCGCTGCATTGGAAGCAGAATGGAACAAAAACAAAGCGAACATGGACGCCCTTTTTTCTCCAACAATTCCACCTCTCGAGCGGTTCGATCGCTACTTCGATTATGTGCACGACCGTCTGGCCGAACTGCAAGAGAAGTGCGGCTCCATCCTCGGCTGCCCTCTCCTAAGCATCGGAAGCGAAGTGAGCACTCAAGATCAGGTGGTGCGCGCTACCGTCGACCGCATCTGGGATCGGAAGATAAAGTATTTCGAGTCCGCTATTCGGGACGCGCACGCACAAGCGTTGATTGTGGCGCCGGACCCCGAAGCGAAGGCGAGGGCCCTTTTCGCCTGTTATCACGGCACGCTCGCGCAGGCGCGAATTCAAAATGATCTCGAATTACTTCGCGACTTTAAACATGTGGCGATGGACCTTTTGGGTGTGAAACACGTACGCGCAACGAGTTCGTAACTATCTCTTTTTTTTGCCACTTTTATAGACGACTAGTCAAATACAACGAGCAAAGGAATCAACCCCATGCAAACTGACCAGCAACCAGAAGCACCCGCAGTTTTCCTCCAGACGGTTTCGGCCGCCATCGTCCAACTGAAACAGCAGTTACAACAAGACTACGAGCAAGCTTATCCGGACTTGCGTGAGATCGTTCACCTCGTCCTCGATGAGGAAGAAACCAAGGCGTGGGAGCTATCCGTGTTCCCGCATCTCTTGCTTCCCGACCTCGTCGAGGCGCATGTCGCTAAGCTCGGTCTCCAACCCGCGTCGACAAAACACGACGATGTCCAGGTTCCGCATCGTTTTCTTGAGATGCCAACGTATCAACCAGCTCTCGCTTTATGTGGATCCTGATCGCGGGCTCCCTCCCTGATCCGGTTAACAGAATGAATTCAAAAGCATCAACAAAAAGGAAATCCAAATCATGAAAACTAAGTTCTATTGGGTCGCGCTTCTTGCGAGTGCGACCTTGATTGCCCAAGCCAAAGCAGGCGGTCATCACGGAGGTGGCGGTGGAGGAGGAGGGTTCGCTGCCCCGCACGGCGGAGGTGGAGCACACGTTGGAGCTCCAGGATTCTCTTCCGGTCCGCGCGGTAATTTTGGCGGCGGACGCTTCATGGCGTCGGGACCGCGCTTCTCATCAATGGGAGTGCGCTCGCCGAATTCGTTTCGGCAGCAGCGCGTGATCGGCTCAAACGCTGCCGGTCGTGGCTTCGACAGATCTCGATCGTTTAATCGTCGAGAAACCCGTCTCACCCGAAACGGGAATGATTCCAGAAATCGTTTCGAAAGCCGCAGTTCAAACATCGGGCGAGAGCATCTCTTTGCGCGACGCTCGGCCGATTGGCACCGCGATTGGGACCGGCATCACGACCATTGGTGGAACGGGCACCGTTGCCACTTCGTCAACGGTTCGTGGTTCATCTACGACATCGGATTCTACCCATACGATTATTGGTATCCGTACGATTACTACGCGTACGATTATTATCCGTACGGATACGACGACAATGCCGACTATTACGGTCAAGGCGTCTACGATTCGTCGGAGCAATACGCGGATTCCACTGTTGCCGCCGCCCAGGAGCAGTTAGCGAGACAAGGCTATTACCGGGGACAAATCGACGGCGCCTTCGGCCCGGAAACCCGCCGCGCCATCATGCGGTATCAAAGTGATCACGGCTTGCGCGTGACCGGGACCATTAACACGGACACGCTGCGAGTTTTGGGATTGCCGCGAGAGGCAAGGAGCTAAAAAGGAAACCAAGAGTATGACCAAGACAAAATCTAATGCCATCATTGATGCCGACTGGAACCTCTCATTCTGGTTCGCTGTTCTCAGTCCCCTGCTCGGGATCCTGGTCGGCTTTCTAGCCCTCGTCCTGTTCTACCACTAACAACGAAGGGAAAGATGCATATGATGGCGGCTTCGCACAAGTGTAGGCCGTGAATAAGACAATTTTTGAAAACCAAAAAATGAAAGGAACACAATGAAAGATGGAAAACTGAAAGGAAAAGTTGCGGTGGTAACCGGAGCTTCAAAGGGAATCGGCGCTGACATCGCCAAACAGTTCGCTGCCGAAGGTGCGGCCGTCGTTGTCAACTATGCCTCCAGTAAGGAGGGAGCCGATCGAGTAGTGGATCAAATTGCCAAGCGTGGCGGAAAGGCCATTGCCGTTAGGGCAAATGTGGCTAGCAAGGCAGACATCGAAAATCTCTTCGCTGAGGCTAAAAAGGCCTTCGGTAAGATCGACATCCTGGTCAACAACGCGGGAGTTTACGACTGGTCGCCACTTGAAGAGATCACCGAGGACCAATTCCACAAACACTTTAACGTGAATGTTCTCGGCCTGCTGCTTGCCACGCAGGAAGCGGTCAAGCAATTCGATTCCGCTGGCGGCAACATTATCAATATTAGCTCGACCGTCACGTCATTGACGCCGCCGAGTTCGTCGGTTTACACCGGCACAAAAGGCGCGGTAGACGCGATCACGAGGACGCTGGCCAAGGAATTGGGGCCGCGCAAAATCCGCGTCAACGCCATCAATCCCGGCATGGTGGAAACGGAGGGAGTGCGTGCAGCCGGCTTCGACCAAGGCGATCTTCGCAAAAGCGTTGAAGCCCAGACACCACTCGGCCGCATCGGCCAACCCGAGGACATTGCTCCCGCCGCGGTCTTTCTCGCTTCGTCCGATTCCGCATGGATCACAGGCGAGACGCTGCGTGTTGCGGGCGGCCTGCGCTGATTAACCAAAAAACAGAACGGATGAACTCGAGAAGAAAAATAGATGGTTGGCGATTCCTTGGAGAACGAGAGACGACAATGAGAGCTGCGCAACGAAGTTTCACGCCCAAATTGCGAAAAATATTCCGCCGCAGCAGGCGAATGCACGATCCCATGCTGGTGCTTAACATGTCGATCTTCAACTCCGACGGCGGGTGGCACCGCACTTTCAACCCACTCAAAATTCGCATAATTGACACGTGACAAACGTCAGACGGAGGCGTGGAATTGCTCGAAGCATTTCTTTGCTCCGACAGCAACCTGACCGCTGGAACTAACTATGAACAAACCTAATTCCAAAAAGATCTCAGAGCTTCGGCAGAGACGCGACGCTCCCCTGGCAACACCGACCGATCTCACACGTTCGGCCACAAAGGACATCGCGGCAGCGATGAACGAGATTCTCGCGGATGTGTTCGCGCTCTATCTGAAAACAAAAAACTTCCATTGGCACATGAGCGGCCCCCACTTCCGCGATTATCACCTACTCCTCGACGAACAGGCTGAGCAGCTTTTCGCGATGACTGATCCAATCGCGGAGCGAATCAGGAAGATCGGTGGCTCGACGCTCAAGTCGATTGGTCATATCTCTCGAACTCAGCGCGTGCTCGATAATGACGCGGATTACGTCGAGCCTTTGGACATGATTGCTGAGTTGGCCGACGACAACAAGACGATGGCCGCGCGTCTCCGCGAAGCTCACAACGTCTGTGACGAACATCGTGACATGGCCACCGCAAGTCTGATTGAAGTTTGGATCGACGAGACCGAACGCCGCACCTGGTTCCTCTTTGAGACGACGAGGCGACGGACTTAGCAAATGAAACGATTGTTCACTATCGCGGCGTTTATCGCTGTTTCTCTGATTGCTGTCGATTGCAACAGGTCGCCCGCGAACAAGGGCGCGCCACCGTTGCCAGTTAATGTCGTGACCGTCGTCGAGAAGGAAGTCAACGAGTGGGACGAATTTACCGGAAGACTGGATCCGGTTGAATCGGTCGAGATTCGGCCACGGGTGTCGGGTTATATCACGGAAATTCATTTTGAAGCCGGCGCGATCATGAAGAAAGGCGACCTGCTTTATGTGATCGATCCGCGTCCTTACCAGGCGGATTTCGATCGGGCCGCGGCCGAGGTCGACCGAATGGATGCGCAGCTCAAGCTTGCCCAGATTGAACTCAACCGGGCGAAGGAGTTGCGGGACAAGAGCACGATCTCAGCTAGCGAGTTCGACCAGAAAGCCGCCACGTTTCAAGGTTCTGCGGCTGCCAAGAGTTCGGCCGAAGCAGCAAAGAATTCCGCCGCGCTGAATCTCGAGTTCACTCAAATCAAATCGCCGATTGATGGTCGAGTGAGCGACCAGCGCATTACCGTGGGAAATCTGGTCCAGCCAGGCGCCGGCCCCGAGAGCGTGCTCACTACCGTGATTTCGGTCGATCCGATTTACGCGAAGGTCGACGCCGACGAGAACGCGATCCTCAAATATGTAAAGCTGAGCGAGGAAGGGAAACGCGTGAGCGCGCGCACGGCCAAGATTCCGGCGTGGATCGAGCTTGGCAACGAAACCGATTTCCCGCACGAAGGTTACGTCGACTTCGTCGACAACCGGCTTGATCCGGGAACTGGAACGATTCGCGCGCGCGTGGTTTTAAAAAACTGGAACCCGAATTTCATCACGCCTGGTTTTTTTGTTCGTGTGCGCGTTGCCGGCGCGACGCCTTATCGGGCCGCGCTGGTCGCGGACAAAGTGATCAGTTCGCAACAAGGGCTGAAATACGCCTTCGTGGTGAAACCCGATAGCACCGTCGAACGGCGCAACCTCGAGACCGGAAGTATTTTCGAAGGAAAACGGATTGTGAAAAACGGGCTGAAAGACGGCGAGAAGGTTGTCTCGACGCGTCTGCAATTGTTGCAAGCCGGAATGAAAGTCACGCCGGTGGCGGAAGAGCCGCCCGCCGGCGGAACGGACGCGAAGAAAACGCCTGCTCAGTCGCAAAACGGGAAATGATGACGCAGCTGCAATGGCGGTCGGCATGAACTTCCCCCACTTTTTCATCGACCGGCCGATTTTCGCCGGCGTGATCAGCATCGTTATCACGCTCGTCGGCGTGATCGCGCTTTCGACACTTCCAATCGCGCAATATCCCGAGATCGCGCCGCCAACCATTCAGGTGACGACTAATTATCCGGGCGCGAACGCGAAAGTAGTTTCGGAAACGGTAGCGACGCCAATCGAGCAGCAGGTCAATGGCGTTGAGAACATGCTCTACATGTCTTCGCAAAGCACGAGCGACGGTAACATGACGCTGAGCATCACGTTCAGGCTCGGCACCAATCTCGATACCGCGCAGGTCTTGGTCCAAAACCGTGTCGCTATCGCGATTCCTGTCCTCCCGCCCGAAGTCCAGCGCATCGGCGTGACCACAAAAAAACAGTCGCCCGACATCACCATGGTCGTGCATCTGGTCTCACCGGACGGATCGCTCGATCAGCTTTTCACCAGCAATTACGCGCTGCTCCAGATTCGCGACGAGCTCGCGCGGGTCGACGGCGTGGGCGACATCAATGTCTTTGGAGCGCGCGAATATGCGATGCGTCTCTGGCTTGATCCAAACAAGGTGGCGTCCCGCAATCTAACCGCGCAGGACGTAGTGTCGGCCATCCAGGAACAGAATGTGCAAGTCGCAGCTGGAATTGTCGGCGCGCCGCCGGTGCCGAAAGGCGCAACCGCATTTCAATACACCGTCAGTACGCTAGGCCGATTAACGGACGAAAAGCAGTTTGGCGAAATCATCGTTAAGACCGGCGCCAACGGGCAAGTGACTCGGGTGCGCGATATCGCGCGGGTCGAGCTCGCCGCGCGCGATTACACGGTCAACAGCCAGCTCGGTGGAAAACCGGCGACTGCGATTGCTATTTACCAGCTCCCCGGTTCGAACGCTCTCGCAACTTCCGATGCGGTCCGGAAGAAAATGGCCGAGCTCAAGAAGCGTTTTCCGACCGGACTCGACTACACGATTGTTTACGACCCGACAGTCTCTGTTCGCGAATCGATTCACGAAGTGCAGAAGACGCTTTTCGAAGCAATCGCGCTGGTCGTTCTTGTCGTCTTGATCTTTCTCCAAACCTGGCGCGCCGCGATCATCCCGCTGATCGCAATTCCCGTTTCGTTGATCGGCACGTTCGCGGCGATGAAAGGCTTCGGATTTTCGATCAACAACCTCTCGCTCTTCGGCATCGTCCTTGCGATCGGCATCGTGGTCGACGACGCGATCGTGGTCGTGGAAGCGATCGAACATCACATCGAAGATGGTCTCGGCCCGCGCGACGCAGCCCGCAAAGCGATGACTGAAATTGGGGGAGCATTGGTTGCGATCGCGCTCGTGCTTTGCTCCGTCTTTATCCCGACCGCGTTCATCAGCGGGATCACCGGCACATTTTTTCGACAATTCGCGCTGACCATTGCGGTCTCGACCGCGATCTCGGCGCTCAATTCGCTAACACTTTCTCCAGCGCTTGCCGCGCTGTTGCTTAAACCGCGCGGCGCGGAGAAGGATGCGTTTCAACGTGTACTCGACGGCTTGTTGGGATGGCTCTTTAAAGGATTCAACAAAACATTTGCCTGGGCCTCGAACGCATACGGCAATTCCATCGCGCGCCTGGTTCGACTTGCCGTCATCATTTTGTTCATCTACGCAGGCTTGCTTGGATTGACCGGTCTCGGTTTCAAAATTGTGCCGGGCGGTTTTCTCCCGACGCAGGATCGCGGCTACGCCATCGTGTTCGCGCAACTGCCGGACGCGTCATCGCTCGATCGTACCCAAGCCGTCGTCGACAAGATTGCGAAGATCGGGCGCGAAACGCCCGGTGTGCTCAACACCGTTGAATTCGCAGGGTTCAATCTATTCGGCGGAAATCAGACCAACACCGCCGCCGTGTTCCTGCCTTTCAAAGAATTCTCCGAACGAAAAACGCGCGAGCAGGGATTGCCCGCGATTCTGGCGAAAGTAAATGCGCGTGTTCGCGCCGAG
>Ga0209526_10003703_pt1 | contig 10414 bp, 17 predicted proteins | sample JacPinW_OM2H0_M1_FD_188566 | JGI IMG/M metagenome (GOLD analysis project Ga0209526, IMG submission 188566) | Forest soil microbial communities from Algoma, Ontario, Canada - Jack Pine, Ontario site 1_JW_OM2H0_M1 (SPAdes) (version 2) | ecosystem: Environmental > Terrestrial > Soil > Boreal... | reverse complement strand
GACACCACCGACGGAGGCGGCTCGCTCACGCATGGAGCGCAAGCCCAAATGACCCGGGAAGGATTTCCCCGCATCGAACCCGCGGCCGTCGTCGCGCACGCGCAGCACGAGCTCCCCGGCACTCGCCTCGAGCGTGATCACGACCGCCCGTGCGCCGGCGTGCTTAGCGATGTTGTTGAGCGCCTCCTGCCCAACCCTGTATAGCGCCTCTTTGATTGCGGGGACCGCCTCCGGTTCGTCGGTCGCGTCCATGGTGATGGAAAGCTGGTGCCGGGCTCGAACCGCCGCAATCTGCCTTTGGAGTGCGGCCACCAGCCCTTCCTGGCTGAGGAATTCCGGCCGAAGCTCGAATATCAACGCTCGCATCTCCGCAAGTCCCGCCTCGGCAAGGCCGTACGCATCCCGAAGGATTGCCTCGAGCCGTGCCGGGTCGGCAGCGCCAATGTGCTGCGCGGTTGCGATGTCCAGCACGATCGCATAGAGGGCTTGCGACACCGAGTCGTGAAGCTCGCGAGACAGACGTTGCCGCTCCTGCACCGCGCGGAGCTCAGCCCCCTGCAGTGCTATGGCCAGCTGATTGGCGCCGACCCGGACGAGCAACCGGTCATAACTGGAAGGAAAATCGTCCCGTCGCATCCCCGCCACCACGATGCCCGACGCCGGACCGGGGGGCCCGATCGACGCCGATGCCAGGCCCACCGAGGCGCCCGTCGAGCTGATCGGGGGCGGGAACGCAAAGCCCTCCAATGACGGGAAGGAGCGCAGCCCGCCGGCAATGCCCGATGCCGCCAGGTCACTGGCCAGAGGATCGAGGCTGAGGGCTTCGATCAGCGATCCGGATTCATCTGCTGCAGGCAGCCGCGCGTAGACGAAGTCCACGCGCAGCGTCCGGAGGAGAGCGTCGGTGAAACTCTCGACGATGACTTGTGGCGATTGGCCGAGCCAGATCGCGGGAAGCGCGGTCAGGGCGACGAGGTCACGGAGATTTCGACGGAGTTCGGCGGCATCGTCCACTGAGAGACTGGCCGCCGGCGTGACACCGTCCGAACTCAGCCGGTTAACGTGCGAACCTCAGTTCAGCGCTGTTGGCGCGCGGCCGTGGAGCTCCAGGAGAAACTGGTCGGGCGGCACAAAGAATGGATTCTCGTGGAGAGTCCCGCCGATGATCGCCGTCGGATGAGTCCGCAGGACGTCCATCACTACGCCGGCGCTGAACTGCGTGAGGTCGTAGCAGCACACGAGTGGATCGGCATGGCTGGCCGTGAGGTAATTGACCCGCGCCTCATACTCGATGAGGTCATCGACGCCCGGACGATCCTGGAGGGCCCATTCCACCGTGGCCACGAGTCGCGTCAGCGGGAATCCCTCCGTTTGCCCGGCGCTGAGCCGCTCCTCGAGCAGCGTGAGCATCGCGTCCGGAACGAAGTGCCCGCCCCGAAGGTAGGCCTCTTCCCAGACCCGCAGTTCCAGCTGCTGGCTTGCCTCTGCGGCCGCCGTGTCGATGCCGACGCCCTCGAGCCGGCGGACGTGTTCCTGCCGCAGCTTGGGATCGACGATATGCAGCGCTCGCTCGTTACGATCGAAGCCCTCCTTGATGAAGGGCAGCAGGACGGTGTAGAACTCATCCGGGCTGCGGAAGAACGCGCACACGTGACGGTAGGTCTGCAACGGCGACCCGGCGAGTCGAACCTCAGCCATTACCTGTGCCATGGCCCCCTCCTTGCGGCCATCCTACCGCACGCAATCGCACGCGTCCAGCCTGAGAAATTGGCTACATCGGCTCCTTCGTTGATGACACAAGCCCGGTCCGGATCGCGTGCAGCGCGGCCTGAGTTCGGCTGGCTGCCTGGAGCTTGCTCAGGATGTTCCTGACGTGAGTTTTGACCGTCTCTTCCCCGACGCCCAGCTCTCGCGCGATTTGCTTATTGGCGCGCCCGAGGGTGACCAGGCGGAGGACTTCGATCTCGCGAGGGGTCAGCGGTTCCGGACGCTCGGGAGCCTTCACCTGGCGGACCAGCTGGGCCGCCGCCTCCGGTGAGAGAAAGACCTGGCCGGCGGCGGCTGCTCTGATGCTTCGGTGCAGGTCCTGCAGGGAGGCGTTCTTGAGCAGGTAGCCGATCGCGCCCGCCCGAATGGCGTCGGCCACGGACGCATCCTCGAGAACGCTGGTCAGCACGATCACCGCGACCTCCGGATAGTCCCGGCGGATCGCGGCAGTGGCCGCGATTCCATCCATCTCGGGCATCACCAGATCCATCAGCACGACGTCGGGTTCCAGGCGTCCGACCATCTCGACGGCCTCGCGGCCGTCGCCCGCCTCGCCGACCAATTCGAGGTCTGCGTCCAAACCGAGGAACGTCCTCAACCCCAGGCGGACCACTTTGTGGTCATCGGCGACGAGTACACGGATTGGCACGGATCTCCCCGCGCTCTGGTCGGTGAGCGCTTCCCCCCCAAAAATAGCATCGTCGACCATCCAACAGTCCAGTCGCTCAAGCGACGGTGGCATCCACACCATCCAGCATTAGCCTGGTGCACTCCGCACACGCCACCCAGACGCGGTCCGCCTCTCCTGGCACGTTGACGACCGCATGGAAGGTGGTGGCACTCCGTCGCCTGCCCTGGTGACGCAGGGTTTCACAATAGGTCGGGATCTCCACCCGCGAGCTCAGCAGCTGCGCTTCGGCGATGGGCAGGTGGATCCAGTGCGGCTGGCCATCATCGAGCTGCTGGCGCGCCACCCGCAAGCCCAGTCGAATTTCGCGGATTGTGTCGGGGGTCACCGAGCTTCTCAGTGTCCGTGATGCGCCGGCTGCCGACATCGGCCAACTCAGGGAAGCGCGACCCCCACTTCTGAGGGGTCGTGAAGCTCCCCTGATTGAGGGATGGTTTAGCGGACGGCTATCAGCGCGACCTTCAGATCTGAAACGCCCAAATATAGGTTGACCTGCCGAGCGCTCGGCCCCAACCCGGCGTAGGCATAATCGATATTGACGCTGGCCTCGCGCAGCTTGTGGGCGATCTTTCCGAGGGCACCAGGTCTGTCTGGAAGCGCGGCGATCAAAACCTCTTCTTCGGTCGTTTCCCAGCGATGCTCCGCAAAGACCCTTTTTGCCGCCGCGGGCTTGTCAACGACCATCCGGATCGTGCCACGATTTTCAGTGACGGTCGCCATGAATGCCACGATGTTGACCTTCTTGGCCCCCAGTGCGGAGCCAACTTCTCCCAGCATTCCGGGACGATTCTCGACCCAAACGGTCAGCTGCTTAGCTTTGGGCATACCTCCGTCCCTCTCTGTTCAGGCGTTCAACAGTCCGAAGATGCCCGCCAGGAGGAGCCACGCGCTCGCGAGCAGAACGACTCCCCAGCCGGCACCGCTCGCGATGCCATGGGCGAGGCCATGGCGGCGACGCCGGATTTGACTGCGACGGTGTGCGAGTGACGACAATCCGATTGGTGCCACGACGTGCTGGACGTTCTGCCTGAGGCCGATCAACTGACTCTCCTAGACGCTGAACATGTCGGTTTCTGACAGATCCGCTGCGGCTCGTGAAGGGCCGATCTCCGTCGACCGGCCCTTCGATAGATCGGAGGCGCGGTTAGCCTAAGCCCGGCCCCAGCTGCGGCCGTGGCCAGTTCCGAGTCGACCAGCCACGAGGCTGAACAAGACGACGACGATGATCGCGCCGAGGATCGCTGAGACGATCGGGAGCCCTTCGATTGAAAGTGTCGGCAAGATGACGAGGTGAAGGACGTCCACCATCAGCCAGGCCCCCACAAAACCGGCCACGGTCGCCCCGATCCAACCGAATGGCATGGAGCGACTAATCACGCGCTCGGCGATCAGGCCGCAAACCGCGGCAACCAGGATCAGGACGATGAGATGCAGTATGGTCATGCCGCGCCTTCGGCGTGTCCCGTCCGATTCATCATGCGAATCAGGGAGACAATTCCCCAGCCGATCAGCGAGTAGATGGCGATCGCCACCAGCGACTCGGGTTCAAGGATCGAACGGCCCTGGACGGTGGTGTTGAAGATGCCGTGGAACGGCGCGACCAGCGGCTGGGTGACGTCGTACATGAACGTCACGAAGCCGGATACGGTTGAGCCTCCGAGCAGCTTCAAGATGAAGCGAATTGCCAGGATGACGTCAACGAACCCGACAATCCACCAGATTGCTTGAATCGCACGATCGTTGTAGTCGCCTACGTGAGCCGTTGTCACCGACGTGCGCGAGACCCGATTGGTCCCGACCGACGACGCCGACGGCTCCGCCGAGGCCGCCGGCTGCGCCGCCGTGGTCTCCCGACGAACGGTCTCCTGTTCTAGTACCTCAGCCATGATTCCTCATCTGTGATGCGCGATTTTGTGCGTCGGCGCACCCACACTTAGTGTGACCCTCGGACATCGGCAAGTCATGAGCTTTCCTCATGCCGTCGCAGCCGTTTGGTCCGATTGGACAATGCCCAACCGTTCCAGGGCGAGTCCCGCGTCCCAGCTGGTCCAACTCTCCAGGATTTGACCGTCGACCACGAGGCTGCGGGTTTCGCCGGTCAGCGTACCCCTGGTTGTATCAGCCGAAGTCTGTCCGCGAGCGGTCCAACAGAAGCTGACCCCATCCTCGTCGACGTCCAGGTGGTCGATCGCGACATGGAGGCCGGGAAAGGCGGCACGGTAGAACGCGACGCTAAATTTGATGCCTTCGGGGCCCTGGACGAGATCGGGGATTAGCCCGCCGTGATTGACGTAGGTTGGCGCGAACAGCCCATCCGCGAGCTCGAGGTTCCCAGCGTTCCATATTTCGTCGACGACCCGCTGCACCAGAGCTGCGTTAAATACCAAAACACGGGCCTCGCAGGCCAGTCTGGCAGTCCGGTCGTGCCTTGTCATGAAGTTCCCTCATATACTTCATATACTTCCCCCAGAGGGTGGCCGCAGCCATCATCCACCAACGGAAAATGCAGGGCACTGATCCCCGCCAGTTGCGGACCCCGGCCCGAGTGTTGACGGTTCTAGGCCAACCCGTCCTCGCCGAAGTTGTCCGGCTTGCCCTCAGTCACGGCCAGTTCCAGACACGCATCGCAGCGGACGAGGCCGAGGCAACGGCAATGCTCGGCGAATGGCAACCGCATATCGCCATCATCGACATGGATATCAGCAAAGGGGAGCTCCTGGATCGCCTCAGCGCGGCCACGACACCGGTCGGGCGTATTCCAGTCATTGCCCTCACCCGGCGGGGCGACCTGCAAACCAAGCTGGCGGCTTTCGACCGAGGCGTCGACGACATCCTCGTTGTCCCTTTCTCGCCTGAGGAGCTCGTCGCTCGCACGCTGGCCGTCATGCGGCGAACCTATCGGGAGGCCATTGCGTTCACGCCCGTCATACGACTCGGTGAGCTGGAGGTGGATATCCTCCACCGTCGCGTGCGGTCTGGTTCGACCGAGTTGCACCTTACCTCGCTGGAGCAGAGCTTGCTGTATCTGCTGGCGGCCAACGCCGGCAGGCTCGTGACCCGCGAACAGATCCTGGACAACCTCTGGGGCGTCGACTATGCGGCCGAGAGCAATGTAGTGGACCGCCACGTCCGTAATCTGCGGACGAAACTGCAGGACGATTGGCGGCGACCACGCTTCATCGCGACGGTTCCAGGGCGTGGCTACCGCTTCCTCCCCGCGCTTACGCAAACGACAGCCTGACCCCCAGGGCGTCGATCGAGAGCTGCCAAAGGCGGGCGGTCCCACCCACCAATTAGCGAACTCATCAATTGTGATATGGTTACAGTAACTCACCGACAAATCATGTAGCTCGTTCTTATGGTTCGCCTCTGAGTCCTTTCGCAGTTTGGCGCGGCGTCTACAGGCGCGGCGTATTGCTGACCACCAGGACCCAAGGGAGCGGACAATTCAATGAACAAGATCCAGCGGCCTGTGATCGCTCTTTCAATCGTCGTCTCAGCCCTCGTCCTTGGCGCATGGCCGATGGCGGCGTTGGCCGCCACCCAACCGCGCTTGGGGACGGCTGCAAATTTCGCCGTTCTGGCCGGAAGTGCTATCACGAATACCGGACCAACGGTGATTAGTGGCGGACTCGGGTTGTTCCCCGGTACGGCAGTGTCGGGGTTCCCGCCGGGGGTAGCCTCTACTCAGCGCAAGACCGACGCCGTGGCGCGTGGCGCCAAAGACGCTCTCGTGACCGCCTACAACGATCTGGCGAGTTGGCGGCCGACCCGCAGTTTGACCGGCCGGGATCTGGGCGGCATGACCCTCACGCCCGGCGTATATACCTTCTCTTCATCGGCACAACTAACGGGAACGCTCACCCTCAGCGGCAATGGGATCTTCATTTTCCGGACGGGCAGCTCCCTCACGACGGCGACCAGCTCAAGGGTTGTCGTCACTAACGGCGCTAACGGGTGCGGCGTCTATTGGAAGGTCGGCAGCTCGGCAACGCTCGGATCCGGAACGCAGTTCAAGGGAACGATAGTTGCCCTGACCTCGATCACGATGGTTACGGGAGCAACCATTCTCCCGGGTAGGGCCCTGGCACGGAACGGCGCGGTGACGATGGACACCAATCGCATTAGCATGCCGGCCGGCGGCTGCAGTGCAACCGGCACGACAACTGGCCCAGGTACGACAAGCACCGGTACGACAAGCACAGGTACGACTGGCACCCTGGCGCAGACTGGCGGCGGTCCCCTCCAGGGGAGTTCCCCATGGTGGGTACTGGCGCTGTTTGCCGGGGTCGCTAGCTGCCTGGGCGGCTTGAGTATCGGCCTCCGGAGGACAGCGCTTACTGCTACCAGGAAGGTGTCACGCTAGAAAAGCCCGAAGCGCTCAAGAGCGCGCTGGACGAGGAAGCAGGACCAGCGCGCTCTTCAAATACCTTGAGTCACGTTTTGGCGGTGCGTCCGCAACTAGATAACCCCGGGCTTGAGCAATGACGAGGGCCATGCTGGAACGCAGCCGATGAACCGGGTATGGGGAGTAGCCCGTGGCGGACACTAATCGAACATCTGAGTTTGAAAAGCGAGCCATAGGCCACTACAACCCGGTCCAGACGCTGTCGGTCTCCTTGGGGCGTATGCCTCGGGTGATTCGTCGAGAGACAGGGCCATGCCGCGACGTCGTTGGCTGTGTGGCGGTCAGGCGAGAGGCTTGGTAACCATTTCGATGAGTTCGTCGTGGGCGGAACCCTGGACGACGAGTGGCGCCATCCCTCGAAAGAGCTTCATTGCCTCCGCATCGGATTGAAAGGCGGAGCTGACTTTGGCAAAGGAGGCTAGATCTGAATATTCCTCTTCGATGACGGCCTCATTTCCAGTGCCGACAACGGGAGTCCATACGCTTGATTCTGGCCAGCCGCGTTTATGAGCAACGGCGTTCAGCTCCTCGACGGTCTTCAAGAAGTCGTTGAAGCGTCCGTACATAACCTGCTGATAGGCTCGGTGGCGATACATCACGTCCCTCCCTGGCAGCACTGCCACTGCCCCGATTGCGAGGCGTTCTCGAACACAGAATATCCGCTTCCGGACGGGTTGTGGAGAACTATGGCGGACGCTTGGACGTGGTCTGGTAGCCCGTGGCGGACACTAATCGAACAATCGAACTTGGCTCGGCACGGTGGGGGCAATGCCGGGAGAGGCCGGCTCCCCAGATAGTCCGTAAGCGCTAAAGGAGGCCCTAGCCTTCCGGAGTGCCAATCGCGGCCTCAGACATCTCACGCAGGAGGTGCGTAGCCGCTCCTCCTCGCGGCTAAGCTGATTCGGTGGCCGAGCGACATCCGTGGAATAGTGCCTACGAGGGATCGCCGCCCTGGGACATAGGCCGACCCCAGCCCGAGTTCGTGCGGCTTGCGCAGGCCGGCAAGCTGATGGGGCGGACCCTCGACGTGGGCTGTGGAACGGGAGAACACGTAATGCTTGCGGCGCAGCACGGTGCTGACGCTACGGGAGTCGACATCGCCGAACTTGCGATCGAGCGTGCTCGAGCCAAGGCGAAAGAGCGCGGCATCAGGGCGACCTTCGGGGTCGCGGACGCGCTCCACCTCGAGCAACTGGGGCTACTTTTCGACGTGGTTACCGACAGTGGGGTCTTCCACGTCTTCGACGACGAACAACGCCCGAGCTTTGTCCAGAGCCTCCATTCTGCCCTTCGGCCGGGTGGCATGTACTACATGATGTGTTTCAGCGATCGTCAGCCCGGCGACTGGGGCCCCCGCCGGGTTTCCAATGCGGAGCTGAGGAGCGCCTTCGCGGTTGGCTGGTCGATCGACTTGATCAAACCGGCGTTGTTCGATGTCACGATCGATTCCAACGGGGCTCAGGCGTGGTTGGCAGAGATACGACGCGAGCCTGAGTGAAGCGGCTGGGTGGGCGCCGAAACCCAAAACAGTTCAACTGCGACCAGACATCGAGTCACCGCGTACGGGCGGTGCTGTACACCGGAGTGCGCTCATCCGCAAGCCTCGACGATTCAGCACCCTGCTACGGGTTGCTGGTAGCCCGTGGCGGACACGAACCGAACAACCGAATTGGGCGAGCGGGAGACCTAGTAGGTCAAGCCCAAAACGATGGCGAGAGCACGGTCAACGTCGTTGAGTTCGTTGCGCGCCAACAAACCGTGCGAGTCCCCTAGGCGGCTGGGGTCTATAGCGCCAATCTGTTCGACCAGCACTCGAGTTCGCGTGCCCTCGATCTCTACTTCAGGCCTGAAGGAGGCCGGAAGGGCATGAATAGACGTCGGCGCGATGATGACGGTCGACAGGGCTAGCAACTCCTCCGCCTGGAGAACGACTCCGTACCGCCGGCCAGCCTGCTCATGGCCCCGCACGGCGCGCGGTGCCCGAAGTCGGAAAATTTCACCCCGCTGCACGTAGGGATTCCATTATCTTGGCGATTTTTTTCTTCTCGGCTCGGTCCCGCCGATCGGCGTTCAGGCGTTCCGCCTCATTCGCGAGGTCGGCCCGGCGCCTAGAGCGCGCCAAGGCAATCAGCGCCTCCCGGACCGCTTCCGATTGGCTTCGACCTGACTTCGTCAGGACTCGGAGGGCGTGTTGAGCATCGTCATCCAGCCGGATCGAGATCGCCCGTTCCATCCAGAAGAGCGTATCACAATTGTAAGACAAGCGCCTTGCTGCTACCTCTGTGTACGGGCGTTTGGCAGTGGAAGCGCTCTCGGGTAGTTCAGGCCACCCCCTGAGCGTAGTCGCAGGTTCCAGAAGGGTTGTATGCGTTCCGAGCACTAGGCCCCGGGTACTTTCCCTAGGCTGGCGGCGAGTCTAGCTCCTCCATGCGCCAGCTAGCCACATCGATCAGCACCGTGTAGCGCGGATGAATGGGCAGTTTCCCGCCGCCAGGCGCGTCGACGGGCGCGGCGATCGGCGCAGTGACTGTCACTACCCAAGTGCAGCGGTCGGGCGCAATGCGCGGGTCTCCTGAGCTTGATCCGGCGTCACGCCACGCCTGGGCGTAGCCCTCCTCGACGGCGACCACCGGTGCGTTCAGGTCCGGTGGGTTGGCCGCCTGGTACCGACGGGCCCCAGCGACGGCGGCGGCCTGGCTCAGTGGCGCGAGCCCAGCGGGGGGCGGCGCTGCCGGGGGAAAGCTGTCCTTTGAGGCCGGGTCTGCCCCTGGCAACGTTGCGCCTAGGGAGCACGAGGGGGAGGCGGCAGCAAGCGGGACGGTAGCCGGATGGGCACCGCAGGCAACCAGCAGCAAGGCTGGAAAAACTACGGCAAGAGGGATGCCTCTCATAGAGTCTTCCCCCCCTCACCGTACAGTATTCCATGACCATTCGGGGACGGCGGATCTACCTGTCGACGACCAAGGCCGAAGCCGCCCTCCTCGACGTTCTCAAACAGCTCACCATTAGTGGCAGCACGGCTCAGGAGCTTCGTGGGGCGATTGTCGAACGATGGCAGCAGGAAACGCCTGAGGGTCACTCAGAGGCCGTCAAAGCCATGCGGGCCTCCATCCGCGAGCAGGACCAACGGATCAAGCGTCTCGTGGGGCTATAGGTCTCGGGCGAGGTGAGCCGCGAGCACTTCCAGAGCCTCAAGGCCGACTACGAGGAGGTCAAGCTCAGCAAGCTCGAAGCGCTGAAGGCGCTGGAAGAGGACGCGAAGGACCAGCGCGTCGTACTGGACGAGGCTCTGGTAATCCTCGGCGACCTTCCGGCTCTCTGGACCAGCCTCGATGACAACGGCAAGCAAGCCTGGGTGCAGGTGCTCTTCCAGAAGCTGGTGATCAACGACCGAGGAAAAGTGGTCGATCGTGTTCTTAACCACCCCTTCGACGAAATCCTTGAATTCAAGAAGGGGCGTTCGAATAGTGTTCGGTTAAGTAGCCCGTAGCGGATTCGAACCGCTGATCTCCGCCTTGAGAGGGCGGCGTCCTAGGCCTCTAGACGAACGG
>Ga0209526_10003702_pt1 | contig 10417 bp, 5 predicted proteins | sample JacPinW_OM2H0_M1_FD_188566 | JGI IMG/M metagenome (GOLD analysis project Ga0209526, IMG submission 188566) | Forest soil microbial communities from Algoma, Ontario, Canada - Jack Pine, Ontario site 1_JW_OM2H0_M1 (SPAdes) (version 2) | ecosystem: Environmental > Terrestrial > Soil > Boreal... | reverse complement strand
AGTTGATCTCTGGGTGGTCTCTCATCACGGGCAGCCGATGTCGAATTCGGAAGTGCTTGTACATGCGATCCAGCCCCGGGTGTCCATCTTGAACAACGGGACCCGTAAGGGCGGGCAACCTAGCGCGATGAAAATTATTTATTCTACTCCAGGCCTCGAAGACCTTTGGCAGCTTCACTTTTCACTCCTCAGCGGGCAGGAGTACACTGCGCCTGGAATGTTCATCGCCAATACTATTGATGACCAACAAGACGTCATGCCTGTTGCTCCGATGACCCCTCCGCAGCCGGGCCCGGGTGCGCCTCCACCACCAGCGCACAACGGGACGGCATATTGGGTCAAGGTCTCGGCACAGATGGATGGGTCGTTCACCGTCACGAACGCTCGAAACGGTTTTAGCAAGACTTATAAAGCTAAATCCAGGTCAACCAATTGATACCTGAAACAATCTCTTGCATTTGGCCCATCCCAGCGAGACGTAACAGGCAGCACAGTATTCGCTGCTGAAACTTGGAGGTGGTCAATTCGCGACGAAGCGATGTGAAAAAGGGGCTGACATTTTTATTTTTTCGCATCCAGCGATGGATCGCGAAGTCCGAGCAACTGTCTCTCGCAAGAGAAAAAGGCACTCGGTACAACTTCGGTACATCGGTACAACTTCGGTACAATTGAGGGCGAGATTTCGGGAGAGAAAGCCTGCAAGCGACGCTCAACAAAGCATTTAGAATTTCTGCCTTCCTTGTTAGAAGGCAGATGCTCTGTGCCAGTTGAGCTACGGGCGCGTCGGCTGTGTTGATTCTAAATCATTTATCGCGGGCAACGCTACGATTTTGGAGGCGGTGACCTTCTACCAAAGGGTCAGACGCTCAATTCAACTCGGCCCAACCGCACAGTCCTTACTTTTCCTGCACCAGAAGCACTTGCATCGGAACTCCCTGACCTCTTCAAAGTCCTTTTCGGTGCATTTGGAACAACCGGGGCGAAGTCGATTCGGTCGGCTTGAACCCGGCGCACATTCTGTTGATAACTATCGTCGCACATCATTTTTTTGGTACACCGAAAAGGCGCAAATTAGACTCGTCTGCCTCTTACCAGGCGAGTGCTTTCGCAACTCTTATCGTCCGTTTATGAGGCCGCGACGAATCCTAATTCGTGGGAGGTATTCCTTCGCGATTGTGCCTGCCCATCCCGAGGAACTCGGCTGCATTGATGATCCATGATTTTCGTGAGGACGGACACAAGGTGGCGGAGCAATTTGGTTTGGCTCCCGATGTCGTTTGGAAGACGCGCAACTCATGGAACCAGATAAATGACATCTGGGCAAAAAGAGCTCGATCAGTTAACCACACCGGCCGGATGGGAGCCCCACAAGAGCTTGCAGCGTAGGAACGGCGTCCAACTGTATTTGACCAGTAGGAGATTCCTTTCCTCGGTCGGTATTCCATTAGAGGTTAAACCCGTCTACGAAAATTAGGCCTTCATAACCCAGAAATAGAATCTGAAAAAATCCCAGGCGTCGCGTTGCGAGCCCAATTTGTGTTTTGACGAGAGACAAAGCCGGAAGTTTTGCCCTCGCGGCTTTGACGCCTATTTACGCGGAAACAAATATATCTTGACAACATAAAGTCCGGTGGGGAGAATACGCGCCTGCTTGCCTTGGGAGGCCGACGTGCTTCGACGCGGATCACTTCTTATTTCAATATGTTACATCCTGGTTGGAATGAGCACTCATGCCCAGACGACGGTTCCAACAGACGTCTGTCCGTCCGGCGGCAAGCTGATCTGCGCACTCCCAGAAATATATGGCGCAAATGGGCTTCAGCAAAAAATAGGTCCGCTGCTGGGTGGAACAGCTAGCGGAACCAATCACGCCGGGGGGCACTTTGAGTCAAGTTTCATCAGCAGTTTGGGGCCATTGAACGCTGCTGTGGGAAGCCAATTGACATTGCTACCCCTCGGTTCTCCTGGCTCGGGATTGGTCTATGTGTATGATCCGACGTTAAAGACTTTTACTGCGTCCACCGAAGACTTGGGCCCGATTCTTACCGAACGAGCCAACACCAGTGGCAGGCATAGAGTCCGCTTGGGATTCAGCTACCAGCGATTCAGCTTCAGTACCCTTGATGGTAATAGCTTGCACAGTCTGCCAGCCAGTTTCGTACACATCGATGACCCAGGGGCTAATGGCCATCCCGACAGGACCAACAATATACTCGTGCCGTCAAACTTAAACTGCACTGTCACTCCCGATCCCACAAAGCCTGGCGATACCAATACCGGCTTATGCGGTTTTGTGCGAGACAGAGTCGACACCGTGACTGATATCAACCTCAGGCTGAACCAGTACACGGCGACGGCCACGTTTGGGTTGACGAGCCGGATTGACCTTTCGCTGGCGATACCGATTATCAACGTGGGGATGAACCTGACTTCGATCGCTACAATTATCAACAACTCAAATACGAGTAACCATCAGTTTAATCCGGCGAAAGTTCCCTCCTGTTCTTCTACACCGTGCCTCCAAGGAACCTTTGCCAACTCGAACAGTGCTACAGGAATCGGTGACATTGTTCTGCGCGCGAAGGGCGTTGTTTGGGAAGGAGAGAGAGCTGCGGTCGCAGTCGGAGGAGACCTCCGCCTCCCCAGTGGCGACGAATTGAATTTTCTGGGTTCCGGTACGATTGGATTCACACCTTTTGCTGTGTTTTCTTATGCAGCCAGGGTGTCTCCCCACGTAAATGTGGGATATGAAGTGAATGGAAACTCAGTGCTGGCCGGTGACATCGTCCAGCCAACTTCCACCGCACCGAGCGGCCTCACAAAGGGACATCTTCCAAACCAATTCCTCTATTCTGGAGGAATCGACGCTGTACTCGTCAAGAATAGGCTCGCCGGAACATTTGATTTGATCGGCCAGCGAGTTCTAAACGCGCGCCGTGCGACGGTCACCGACCAATCTTTCCTTGGAGCCTGCGGCCCGGCGGGCCTGACACCAGTCGATTCCGCCAATTCCAATAATTACTGCACCTCGCCACTCTCTAATGTTTCGCAGCCCGCTCTGACTCAGACGAAAGGTTCGTTTAACATCATAAATGCTTCGCTGGGTGCGAAAGTGAGAGTGTCCGACAAGTTCGTGATTTTCGGTAACGCTCTGATCGCACTAGATGACGGCGGTCTGAGGGCGAAAGTGGTGCCCCTTGTGGGCGCTTCTTTCAGCTTTTGAGTGCAGGAAGCGCAGGTGGGTTAGGCCCGGACGTTTATTTATGGGAACGTTCTGCGCCTGAGACGCATGTCCGGTCCGCGAAACCTAGTTGATCTAACCTATTGAAGTCACAGCGTTTTTTCTCTCACTACAAAAATCAAACTCAAATCGTATGCAAATTTCTACTCCATTCAATTGTAGTGGAGAACCATCAATTGTCGGCCCAAGTGGCTCTGCGAGGGAGCGATTCGGCACTGTGGATGTAGAATAGCCCAGTCATGCGCCGGGGTGATAACTGGACTTCGGGGAGTCCCCGACGATACGCAAGACGATCACACTCACGTTGTCCTCTCCGCCGTGTTGTTTCGCGAGAGCAACAAGGAGGCCCGCCGCTTGTTGGGCGGACGGGTTGCTGATCAGGGTGTCAGCAATCTCTGCGTCGGGCACCATGTGAGTTAATCCGTCTGTGCAAAGCAATACGATATCCTGACAAAGCAATGGGATTTCACTGGCATCGATTTCGACTTCCTGGTGCGGACCTAAAGCCCGGATCAAAATATTCTGCAGAGGACTCTTCTCGGCCTGTTCGGGCGTCACAATCCCGCGACGAACCTGTTCGCCCACCAAGGTATGGTCCGTCGTCAACCGCGTCAGCATACTCGAACGAAGCAGATAGGCACGGCTGTCGCCAACGTTCACAAGGCTCAATCGTGAATCCTCGAGCCATGCGGCTATGAGTGTGGCTCCCATACCGCGTAACGTGGGATCGCTTAGCGCAGCATCATATACCTTACGATTCGCGAGTTGCGCGGCGTTTACCAGGCAGTTGGTCTTTTCAGAAAGATCGGGTCGAAGTTGTCTATCCGGCAGGATCGACCCATTGTCTGAGGCCTCCAGGCAATACGTCACGGTGACATCGACCGCAGTCCCGCTAGCCACCTCGCCATGCGCTTGCCCTCCCATGCCGTCCGATAAAACGAACAGATTGAGCGGAGGAACTACGCGGTAACTATCTTCATTGTTGTCACGTACGCAGCCGACGTCCGTCTCCGAACCAACCTCGACGTGCAAACAACTTTTCTCGTTCACAATCATTCCCCTGCGCGCCGTTGCCGCGATAAGTTCTGAGGATGGCGTTGCGTCGATTCTACTCATTCAGAAAACCCTTAGCGATCACGTCGCACCGTGTCTCAGCCAACTCTCGGCAACTCCGTCTCACCTGCGATCCTTGATCACCCAAGTCTCATTTTGCTTAACCATGTGGAAAAGTATATGGTCCGCTTTCATGGCAGTCTTGCCCCCCTTTGGCGTGTAGCCCTGGGAAACGTCGGCAGTTACGCTAGCCGTCACATGGTCGGGGGCCACTTCGATCTTTTCGTTTGATAAGGTCATGTGAATGGAACTGGCGTAGCTGAATGATTGCTTGGAACCGTCGTACTCCGCCTTGCTCATGAATGGCCAAATCTTGCGGAGTGCGTCTGCGTCGCGTTGTTCGAAGGCGCTTGCATACTGCCGCACTGCTTCGCGGATGGCAGGGGTTTCGTCAGCCGCAGCAGCCGCTGCCGTGCCCAGTGCGGTAATTTTTGAGTTTATCGCAGCGAGAAGCCCCTGCGCATCAGTGGTGTGCGCACCGCCGGTCCGGGCAATCGATTCGAATTCGGTTCGACACGCACCAAGCGTGCCCAAATCATTGCCTTCTTTCAGGCTCTGGCACCGCTGGAATTCACTCTGAAATACTTTCTCCGCCGCGCTCGCAGCACTTGCCGTACTCGCCGCAGCTGCCAAACTGGCAGTCAAGTCCTTACTTTCATTGGCGACATTGGCGGCTTCCCGGCGAGCGTCATTGGCCGTGGGGCCGCCACTTTCCGCTAACGTTTGGAACTGCGTCTGAAGATTGCTCAATGACTGGAGAGCAATCTCATCGTGACGCAGTTTGAGTTGGTTCTCTGAGTTTACGAGTTGGCCGAATAGATTTTGCTCCGCTTGATTGATTTTCGTGGTGAGAGAAGATGAGTCGCCACCCATTTGTTGTATCTGCATGGCTCTTTGACGGGCGGAACGGAAATCGCTGCGACTCAGGTCCTGTCCCGCAATATCCATCAGGCTTGCAACCGAGGCACTGGAAATTGCCAAGGACGCTCTCGCGTCACTTTGGAGCTTTTGAGATTCGTGTTGGCGAGGGCCACCCAGTTTTATGATCTGGCCAAACAGATCGGCCGCATGCTGAAGGCTGCTCGGATTGTTTTGTCGCAAGCTCTGCTGCGCTTCAGCAAAAAGCTGTTCCTCATGCTGGCGCTGGGGGATTACTTGATCGAGGTAGTTACGCGCGTCGTCTTTTCGCCGGCCACCGGCAGGCAGAGCAAGGATCTTACGAAGATCGTTCTGCGCTTGCGTAAACCGCGAACCGTCACTCTCGGCCTTAGCCCGGCTCCATAATTGTTCTTCCTGTTGCCATAACGCGGACTTTGCTTTGTCCATCGGTCCCGACGGGGGCGGCGCAGGGGGATTTACTATGGGCTGGTCAGGTACGGGCTTTGCCGAGCCCGAAGGTGGAGCAGCAGGGGTAGGGGACCGAACAGCAATCATGAACTGACTGGGCGAACGCAGACGCACTACCGACGAAACCAGCAGAATCAAACCCAGCAGTGCAACCCCGAGTGCCGCTGGCCTCTTCCAAATTGGAACCTGCGTCAGCCGTTTTCCTTGTTTGACCCGCGCAAGCAGAACGTCGGGTGACGGACTTGGTGAAGGATCGTCCCCAACACGGTCACTTACCCGAGGACCAGTCACTGCAGAGCCGGGTGGTAAAGAGGACTTCTTGCCCTTGGCCGGTTGCGTTGGAATCTCCAGAGTTGGCAAGCTTAAGTTCACACCGATATTTGGTTCGACAGGTTGCAGCGGCTGGGAATCCGGGACGGCTGGAGTAATAGAAATGCGCGCAGATTGTAGCGGAGGAAGTGGAGCGACAGGCTGCGATAACCCAGGCGTTTGGCTTGCAGATGCTTTTGCCGCCATGGCCTGCTGATTAGAACCGTCCGGCGACGACAATCCGGTCGGCGCCGGAGGGCCCTCCCAGAGGGCGTACTCTCTGACAGGGCTTTGTTGAGGGGTCGGTGGAACGTTTGGGTTGGCCTTTCTGTCGGATACGGTTATCGCAGCTGCGATGTCTTCAGACAAACGGCGGACGCGCGGGTCGTCAGGGTCCAGCTTCTGGCTCTTGACGCTTTCGTCGAGTAGAAGTGTGGCTTCCTCCAGGTTTCCAGATTCCAAAAGAGTCCTGACACTCTGGAGCTTCCGGTTTTCGTCCCTCTTCTTTTCGCGGGCGGTAATCTCCACCTGGGCTGAACTCAACAGTTGTGTGACATCTGTGTCTGGACCCAGGGTAGCGAGGGCGTCCTCGGCCATACGGATAGCGTCGCTGAACTCCTCCCGATTGATCTTGATCTTGATACCGCGAACACGCTGCTCGATCGCTTGGCGAGTCTGCTCCCTCTTTCGGCGGGTGTCCGCTTGCTCCAACAAACTGTTCAGATCGGCATTCTGGGGAAACGATTCGAGTCCTAAATTAGCGGCAGCAATAGCCTCCGGATAGCGATTCGCTTTGAGGTGGTCCTCGACTTCATCCAGCGTCTTGCGAAGGCGAAGGACTCGCTCACATTGAGCTTGCTGTTCGCGTGCAAATTCGAGTAGGCGCAGTAAGTCGCCATCGCCTGGAAAATCGCGCAACAACTGCTCTGCCTGCGCAATCGCCTCAGGGTACGCCTCTTTACTGGTCAGCTCTTTGAGGATTTCCCATTCCCGCTTCAAGCGCTCCGACTTCACTTGCTTTTCCCGTTCGTTCTGTACCAAGGTCTTTAGCTTGAGGACAGCCGCATCTTTCGGCTGGGCCGCGAGCTGCGAATCCAGAAGCGCTAGCGCCTCCTCCCAGCGTTGCGCGGCCAGAAGAGTCCTCGCCTCAACGAGCTTCTGTTGTCTCTCCTGCTCTGCTCTCTCTTGTTCGGCAGTTGCCAGAAGTTTGGTGATCTCTTTGGCGAGGGGAAATTCCTTTTGCAGCGCCAAAAGGAGCTCGATGGACTCCTCATAGTGCCTCGAGGCCACTAAAATCCGCGCATCGCCCAGACTCTTAAGCATGCGCTGATCCGCCCAATCATCCAGCACAAGCTCACGCAGTTTGGAGATCTCGTCGTCCTTGGGAAAATCTTTATCGAGCGAACTCAGCAGAGCGATGGCATCTTCGTATCGCTTTGAGCCTTTTAGAGTCCGCGCTTCGGCCAAGCCCGAAAGTTTGCGCTGTTGCGCTTGGCCTTGACGTGCGGTCTCCAATAACCCAAGGATTGTGTCATTGTCCGGGAATTGCTCCTGCAGGCCGACAAGCAGCGCGTTGCAATCCTCGTAGCGTTGGGCGGCCAACAGGTTTCGTGCCTCCACAATCCCTTGCAGCCTTCGCTGTTTTTCTTGATCTTCGCGAATAATTTTTACAAGTTTCTCAATTTCATCATCGTTGGGAAACTCCTGCCCTAGTTCGGAGAGCAGGGCAATGGATGCCTCGTGGCGCCTTGAGGCGAGTAAATTACGGGCTTCGGCTAGCACCTCGACTTTCCTCTGCCGTGCTTGGTCTTCGCGAACCGCCCCCAACAGTTTAGGAATCTCGTCGTCACTAGGAAACTGCTTTCGAAGATCAGTTAGCAACTCCTCACACGTCTGGTAGTGGCGGGCCGCCAATAGATTTCGCACTTCTTCCAGTGTACGCATTCGTTGCTGTTCGGCTCGATCTTCCCGCGCGGTCTCCATCAACTTCCGGATGTCTTCCTCCTCCGGGAATTCCTTTTCCAGGTCGGTAAGCAGATTGATGCATTCATCAAATTTTTGATGGGTCCATAAAACACGGGCCTGCTGCATATTTTCCATGAGACGGCAAAGCCTCTGGCGCCGGGAGCGTTCTTCCAGAACCTGCTCGCGGAGCAGGAGTCCCTGCCGGTTTGTGGGCTCTGTTTCCAAAATCGGGGCAAGCAAAGCCTCGACTTCGTCCAATAACCCTTCCGCGAGCCGCTGTCTCGCGGCTTGCAGCTTTTCATTGACGAGTTTTGCGCGACTGAACTCCTGCTGTATCTTTTCGAGCAGCTCTTTTGCGGGTTCAAAGGTAGAATCTATCTCCAAGGCGCTGCTAGCTAGGGCTTTTGCTTCATCCAGTTTGCCGCCATCGAGTAACTTGGCCGCATCCTCGACGTGCTGCTGCGCCTTCGGCCGCAGAAGTTTTTTCTTCAGAACAGTGTCGACTTTCCCGAGCAGCGCCCGAGCCTGAGCATTCGTGAAATCCACTTGCAGGGCTTGGCGCAACAGATCCCGCGCTTGGGAAAATTGCTCCTGTTGGATGAGCTGGCGGCTTTGGGCAATCAGCTCGATCACAGTCTCTGCTTGCAAGTTCTTACAAATTGGCTCCAGGTCGATGAGCAGGTCCTCCATGGTTTGGACGCGTTCTGAGACTGGTTTCAGAAGCATCCTTTCGACCACGGAATCGAGCTCAAGAGAGCATTCGGGCGCCATTTCGCGCAGTCGCCTAGGTTCCTGCAAGCAAATGCTCTGCATCAGGCTGGCCGGACTCTCTCCCGGAAAGGGTTTGCTATAAGTTAGGAGTTCAAATAGCAGCACACCGAATGAAAAAATATCCGAACGTCCATCGGCATGCTCACCGTGGTAAACCTCGGGGGGCATATAAGCGAAGGTCCCCATGATGATCCCCGATTTGGTATGCGAGGTTTCGAGGACCCGGGCGATGCCAAAGTCGACCACCTTGACCGTCCCCACTTTATTGAGCATTACATTTCCCGGCTTAATGTCCCGGTGTATGATCCCTCTCTTATGTGCGTAGTCGAATGCCCGGCAAGCCTGGATGGCATATTCAAGCTTCAGGGACAACGGGATCGGCAAGCGACGCGTAATGACCTCGCCAAGGCTCTGGCCATCTACAAATTCCATGGCAATAAACGGGATGCCTCCCTCATCGCCCATTTCATAAATGGTTGCAATATTCGGGTGCTGAAGTACTCCCAGGGACTGTCCCTCACGATAAAATCGCTGAAGCAGATCCGGATTATCCGCGACGTTGGTTGTAATTGTTTTCAACGCCACCATGCGATTGATTTTCGGATCGCGCGCCTTGTAAACAACGCCCATCGCTCCACGTCCGAGCTCTGCGAGCACTTCGTACTTGCCCAGGGTCTTCACATCACACATCCCTGCAAGTTATGGGCTCGTCGATCCGGAGAGGCGCACGACAAACGCTTCGGTCTTAGAAATGGACGCCCTGGCGGGCCGTCACGTAGACAAACTCGGGTAAGGGGGGCTACCTCCACCGATGGAAGGGGAATAAGGGGTCGCGAGAGGCACGTCAAGACGGATCGCCAATGAACACACCCGAAGTGACACTGCCACGAGACCGAAAGGAGTGAGCTGGGCACTCCCCGCATTACCACACCTCCCAGTCAAAACAATCGCTTATATCCAAGTAAAATCAAGGCGATAGTCTTGCGGTGGTCGTTGTAGATACTCTCAAAACATCGCCAAGATGTCAAGCCAGGTAACGGGACGTGTCGAGGGATTCCACCATCGAATTGTCCTATTTTAACTGTATTACGTGTAACCTTACCTTCACTAACCGGCTCAACATCAAACACAACAGCACTTCTATCGCCAAAACGCCGCGCCGCTTAAGTAATGCCATTTCTTCCTGGTACCTTTCGCTAGCCAATTTGCTGATCCAGACTGTTGCATAAATCTGGTAAGAGTTGAGCATTCCAGCCGGAATTTCCGATTTGCGCCTGGGATTCGCGCACCGTATCCTTCTCCCGCTCTGGGAAGAACGATTTTGCCATCCCACCAGCCCCTGGCGAGGTTGCGGGTTCCGACGGATCGTTTTTTTGGGGGCTGACTGACTTATCGGAAAATCTCCAGACCGATTGGTTATTTCCGCTAAGTTTTTTATTGATTCAGATAGGCCGGAAAGGGGTAATGCAACAACTTTTAAGACCTAAGCCGAGTAAAACAGATCACCTGAATCTGAGGAAATCCCGTGATTTGCACCATTTAATCCAGATAGTAGCTCCGCACCTGTTGACTCGCGCAACTTCTGTTGAGAATATTCGTGCTGATTTTGCGCCCTATGTCTCCGCCAGATTGCTAGAAAATAGGTAATTCATCGCCCTATTTGAGCGGTGT
>Ga0209526_10003701_pt1 | contig 10417 bp, 5 predicted proteins | sample JacPinW_OM2H0_M1_FD_188566 | JGI IMG/M metagenome (GOLD analysis project Ga0209526, IMG submission 188566) | Forest soil microbial communities from Algoma, Ontario, Canada - Jack Pine, Ontario site 1_JW_OM2H0_M1 (SPAdes) (version 2) | ecosystem: Environmental > Terrestrial > Soil > Boreal... | reverse complement strand
AAAGCACGGGTTTTCTTCCGTCCGCCACTCCAACACCGTATTTCGACCCGCATACATCAGAAATTGGCGCCGGCTGGTTCGACGACCGCTCTTGACATCGGGCATGCTCGCGCTCAAAGCCATGGAGCTCGGCGCCGGCGCCTACGGCGCCGTATCACCGGTAAAGCCAATTCGATCGTGAGCTCGGCGCCGATCGACAAGGCACCCAGGACGGCCGTGTTAGCCACTCACTATTGGCAAACCGGAGCGGCGTCCGCCCTACGTGACTATCTCATTCCCCGTTGCGAACGGTTTGTTTTCATTGGCCACCCGTTGTTCGTTGGCTCAGCCACGTCGTATTGCGAAATCTACTCAAAGGGAAAGGCCTTCAAGAAGATATCGGCCCGTGGCGCGCGCGGCCCGGCTAGATTCCTTTCGGAGTTGTATCGAACCGTTCGTTGGGCCTCTTTTCGAGGCGAACCCTTCGACGCCTACATCGCCGCAGACAGCTTACTTGCGCTGGCCGGACTCTACCTCCGTATGCGCGGGCGGGTACGTTGTGTTGTCCTCTATTCGGTCGACTTTGTTCCGCGACGTTTTCGCAACCCCATCATGAACTGGATCTATCACACGATCGATGCGTTTTCCGTTCACAACGTCGACGTTGCCTGGAGTGTTTCCGAACAGATCGTGTCTGCCCGCCTGGAACGTGACGGGACGAAGCCGCGGGGCTTGCAAATGGTTGTCCCTCACGGGGCTAACTTCGAACGAGTCTCGCGCGTACCGCTGGACAGGGCTGACGCCAACAGAATCATTTTCCTGGGCCACCTCCTGGAGAAGCAAGGGTTGCAGATCGTTATCGAAGCGCTCCCCAAAATCCGAGCGCAGGCACCGAAAGCAACGCTTACGGTCATCGGAGATGGTCCCTACGCGGCTGAGTTGAAAGAGCTGTCTCGAAGGCTCAACCTCGACGAGGTCATTGAGTTCACCGGAGTAATCGAGGATCACAACCTGGTCGAGTCGAGGCTCGCGGCTTGCGCCGTTGCCGTAGCGCCTTACAAGCCGGACCCTCTCAGCTTTACCCGCTTTGCGGATCCAGGCAAGATCAGGGCATACCTTGCCTGCGGCTTGCCGGTCGTGTTGACTGACGTGGCCCCGATCGCAACCCTCGTTCAACGGCGAGGGGCTGGCCGGATCATCGAATATGATGCGGACGCAGCGGCAGTTGCCATCGGCGACTACCTGAGCGATCGGAGAACACTCGAGCGGGCCCGGGCCGCCGCGACCGAGTTGGGTTCCGAATTCGAATGGCGGCGAATTTTTTCAGAAGCATGGTCCCAGACGCTGTCCGAGGTGGGTAAGGGCAGTTCGGCGGTGACAGTTGTCGGCAAGTAAAGGGCTGTTGGACGAATGGCAGAAGCACTGACAAACCACGCAGGCCTCCTCACCGCTTTTGGCGGAATCCTACGGTGCCCTATCTGCCAAACAGAACTAGAAGTCCAGGAGCGTCTGGTCTGCAAGCGCGGCCATGCGTTCCCCATAGATGACGGGATTCCGATGCTGCTGGGCCCGGAATCGGTCGATGAGGAAGCCCAGCATTCTCACCAACGCTCGCACTATGACCAGGAGTTCAGTGCCTACCGGTCGTACCGCCTCGACCATTGGCAGTCTGTGTACGTAAATAGAGTCACCATGATGTGGCCGACCTCAGGACTCCCTGGCCTGTACCTGGATGTGGGAGCTGGCGGAAATGGCTACACCGTGATAGAGGCAGCACGAAGAGGCGCCCTCGCTATCGGTTGCGACATTTCCTTGGCTAGCATGAAGGCCGCCCGCCGCCTGGCTGATGCCGAGGGGGTTGGAGAGCGGTGCCTCTTTGTTCTGTGCGGGAGTGAGCGACTTCCCTTCGCTGATGGAACCTTCGCTGCCACAGCCGCGATAGCCGTCCTCGAGCATGTACCAGATGATGCCCGGGCCATTTCCGAGATCGCGCGGGTCACACGACGGGATGGCCAGGTATTTGTTGCGCTGCCGAATTCACTTGATCGGATGCCTCGACTGCTCCGAGCACTCTATGCCCGCCACGATCGACACGTCGGCCACTTGCGTCATTACTCCGCCTCAACGCTAATTGCCCTTGGCAGCGGCGCCGGTCTGAAAACGCAGCGGGTCGCATACTCCGCGCATTGGCCCAAGGTTTGGCAGCTGTTTGTCCATCTGACTGCCAAGCTGATCCGCGTCGACGACAGACGACTCTGGTGGTGGCTGGAACGCTTGGACGAGCGGAAAGCATCGGCTGATACGGGCATGCATTTGAACGTCTGGTTCGTGCGCTCCTAAGTGTGCGTCCGGTGAATCCCCTTACTCGAATGCGCCTACTTAACCTACAGGTGAGCGCGCCATCGGCGAAAGAGCTGATGCAGAGCGCAGCCCACTCCGTTTGGCATCAACCAGTAAACCTCCTGACGAACCGATACCGACCAACCGAGAGGGTTGTCACCGCTCTGCATGTCGTCGGCCTTTCCCTGCTTGGGCTGGTCTTTTACAACAAGTGGCTCACAGTGACGCCTCTCAGCTCTGGGGATTGGGTTTGGGAGCCGTCAACCAGGCTGAATACGTGGTGGCCATGGCCATCGGTCTGGGATCCGAGCGTCGGCCTCGGATTGAAGAACTTTGGCCAGTCGTTTGAGTTTCCGTTGTTTGCGGCCGCCGGCCTGCTGACTCATCTTGGGCTCTCATGGGGCCTGGTCGAGAAGCTGTTGTACTTTTGGCCGTTTGCTGCCCTCAGCCTCGTGGCACCGTGGGTTCTTGCTCGCGAGATCCTGGGCAAGTCTCGATGGGCTCTGGTCGCGGCACTTATTTTTGCCACGAATACTGCCATGTTGCAGGTCTCTACGGTCGGGCACTTTTTTCTTGCGATGGCCGCGGTCATTGCTCCGCTGGTCTTCGCCAGTTTCATCCGGTCACTCCGCTCACTTTCGCTTCCGTGGGCCCTTGTAACTGGCTTGCTGCTGGCCCTCCAATCGGCGTACGAGTTTCGGATTATGTACTTGACCGTCCTCGCCTGCATTGCTTACATGATCGCGCTGGCGGCCGCTCAGCCCTCCTGGAAGCGCATAAAGTCTCGGGCTCTGCTCACCTTGGCATCACTCCTAGTCCTTGCAGGTTGCGAGAGCTACTGGGCCCTCCCCCTCTTCACGTATCACGGAGACTACGGTCTCAACCTCCCCGCCACGCCGTGGGTTGCCTTCATGTCACTGGCCCATGGATTGGCGGCCGTCGATCCCTACTGGACCTGGGGACCGCCCAGTTGGTTTCAGACGGTACAGTTCAACCCCGTCTTTTTTGTGGTGCCGCTCCTAGCTTTTCTTGCGATACTTGGGCGGCGGGTCAAGGCGGAGATGCTGTGGCTGAGCCTCGTGGCTTTGGGTTCGGCATTTCTAATCAAGCAGACAAACCCTCCGCTTGGCGAGGTCTACGACTGGATGTTTCAGCATGTCCCAGGTTGGAACATGTTCCGAGAAGCCTCAAAACTCTACTTCCTGGTGGCGGTTGCTTACGCCATCCTCATCGCTTTCTGGCTCAAATCGATCACTGCGGTGGAAACGGGAAGTCGCGTGGCAAGGCGCTTAAAGGTAGTAACCGCAGCCGTAGTCACCTTAATTGTTGGCGGCCTGGGCGCCGCCTGCATCGTTCCGCTTGCAACAGGTCAGCTCGGATCCACGACGCGACCAACTAATGAACCGGCATCGTTGGCAGCCTTTAGGACCATCTTGGAACACGATCCGAGCCGAGGGTCAGTGCTATGGTTTGGCGGCCCGTGGGCGCAAGCGCGGCCAGGAGTTCCAGACCTTACGGTGCCAGACCGGTTGCCCTTGCTACACGAATTTGCTCCCTGGTCCCAAATACATCCGATCGTCGAGCTAGTTGGAACACGCGACCCGCTCAGTGTTTTCTGTCAAGATCCCAGTGCGCCTTTCTGCTATTTCCGAGACCAGACCTTCGACTATCTGGCCCAGCGCGTCGGCGCACGTTACATCGTCAGCCCAACCGGACCGAACGTCGGAGCCATCCCCGCCGGAACCACATCGGAGGAGTTAGTCAACCGCCTCACCTCCCTATTTGGTCCGGCTCAACGGTTGGGGGCACCCGATGACGGGCTGGCCTTTTGGAGACTACCGGGCGACGGCTCCCCGGTCGTTCAAGCTCCGGCGATAGCTGTCGTCGCTGGTCCCGAAAGCGCAACACCAGCTGCTCTGCCGGCACTAACGGCTCTGGCGATTCCAGCCATCTATCAGACTGGAGCGCCACAAGCGCCTAGCGCCGCGGTCGACCGAACCGTTGACGTCATCCCCGATGTCAGCGGCGTCTACCAACTGCAATCTCCGGGTCTCTTTTACGCTATGGCTCGCTCTGTGGCGCCGAAATTGACGGTTGTCGACGGTGCTCACCAGACGCCGCTTCAAGCCGCCGCCAGCTCAAGGCATTTGCCGGGATGGGGCATGTACGGGCCGCTGACGCTTGATGCCGGACGCCACGTCTTGAGTGCGTCAGGGGGACTCACGCTCGGGCCGTTGATAAGGCAATCACCGCTTGCCACGAGTATTCTCGCCGGCTATGAATCGAGCCAAGGGCTCGCGATTACATCAAGCAACGCGGAAAGCGTTGCCGCGTCGTCGAATCCCAAGGGGCCAGCGTGGTTCGAGTTGCGCACGACAGTCGACGGCGGATGGCGGACGACCAACGCTCTGTCTCATTTGCCGGGAGATTCATTGTTCAATCTGTTTTTCGTCGCGGATACGCATGCCCAGCAGGTCTTCTCGTTCTCCACAGGCGCATGGGAGCGCCTCGGTATCGGAATCGCCCTGCTATGGACCGTCAGCATTGGTTTTTTGGCGTTGATCCTAGCCAGGCGGCAGCCGGCCACCTTGAGCACTCCACCGCTGGCCGAACCTCGTAACGGGATTGTCGCGAGGACCGCTCAAAGCCTGGCAATTTCTGGGGTGGCACTCCTTGTTATTGCGGCCGCGTCATACACGCTGGGGTGGTTTGGGGTTTTGCAACTCGATACCGTTTTCTACCTGGCCGTTGCCATCGGAGCGCTGGCCGTTTCGTGCGTGCTCAATCTAGTTTCCCTGGGAATTCCGGAGCCCACATATGGCAAGCAGTTTGGTTCGCCGCAGATCGCCAAAATCATCGAACTCCTTGTCAAGGTCGGCCTCTGGAAGGAAGCCCAGAGAGCCTCGGTTCAGGTCCTCCGGTGGACCGGCATTGCTGCCCGGCGTCGAATCAAGGCCGAGGCTTTCTATCGGCAGTTCATCCGCGAGGGCGACCTCTGCTTCGACGTGGGTGCGAACATCGGGAAGCGAACGGCCGTCTTCCTGGCTCTTGGTGCAAAAGTCGTGGCCATCGAGCCACAACCCGAGTGCGTTGAAACGTTGAAGGAAGAGTTCGGTGAAAACGCTCGGGTGGTCGTTGTTGCAAAGGCCCTTGGAGGTCACCCAGGTGTGGGCGAACTGATGATCAGCCCAGCGAATGCCCTGTCGTCTATGTCTGAGGACTGGCTTCGCACGGTCAAAGCGAGTGGAAGGTTTAGTGCATTTCAGGAGCTCAGTTGGAAGGAATCGAAAGTGGTACCGCTGACCACTCTTGATGAAATGGTGCAGGAATTCGGTCCTCCGGCGTTCTGCAAGATTGATGTTGAGGGATACGAGGCCGAAGTCTTGAGGGGTCTGTCACGCCCGATCCGGGTTCTTTCTTTCGAGTTCGCCCCGGAATTTATCCGTGGCACGCGCGAGTGCCTACGAATATTGAGTGGCCTGGGCCCTTGTGAGTTCAATTACTCTGTGGGTGAATCCATGCGATTGGAACTTTCAGGCTGGGTCAACGCCGTCGAACTCGAACGCATTCTGACAACACTGCGCGACAATCGGATCTTCGGAGATGTATACGTTCGGTTTTTAGAGCTCGGATTCTTCCGGTAGCTACCTACCGGAATTGGCGCTTGAGGAGGGCTGAAACGAAGTGAAGTGGAAGGGGCGTCGCACGCTTGTGACGGGAGGGGCTTCATTCATCGGATCTCATCTCGTGGACCGACTGGTAAAGGAAGGTGCGGATGTTGTCGTCGTCGACAATCTAAGCTCGGGTCGCGAAGAATACCTCGCCGACTATCTAGGTACCGGACGGATTTCCTTTGTCCAGGCTGATCTTCGCGACCCAGATATTGCGGAAGCGGTGACGAAGGGGGTCAGCGTTGTCTTTCATCTTGCCGCTGATCACGGTGGGCGCGGCTATGTCGAGCTACATCAAGCCGCATGTGCTTCAAATCTGGCGCTTGATGGGGGATTGTTCCTGGCGTGCCGAAAGGCTGGTGTCGAGAAAGTGGTGTACGCGTCATCGGGCTGTGTTTATCCAAACTATCGACAGCGCGACCCCAACGAGATGCTGTATTTAACTGAAGATATGGTCGGGCCGCCGTTCGACGCCGACAACATGTACGGATGGGCCAAGCTCATGGGAGAGATGACGCTACAGGCCTATGTCCGTGACTACGGGATGAAGGCAGTCTCTTGCCGGTATTTCACGGTATATGGTGAGCGCGGAAAGGAAGATCATGCCGTGATTGCCATGATTGCTCGTGCCTTCGCGAGGCAAGATCCTTTCGAGGTATGGGGCAATGGCCAACAGATCCGAAACTGGACTTACGTCACTGACATCGTCGACGGAACCATTCGCGCGGCGGAAACGGTCGACGACGGAACGGCCATCAATCTCGGCACGATGGAGCGCACGCGAGTGATTGACGCCGTGCGGGAGGTTCTACGCTACACCGGTCAGACGGCTGAAATCCTCTTCAGGCCGGAAATGCCGACCGGGCCAATGAACCGCGTCGCTGACAATACACTCGCCTCCGACCTCCTGGGCTGGCGGCCGCAAACCGCCTTTATGGACGGTCTTCATCGAACGATCGATTGGTATTTCGGCACGAAGGACAGAGAGGCCGTTGGCTCTCACTTGCAGCTTGCCCTGACGGAACGGTAATCTGCAGGCTGTACAGGCTGCGGCCCATTCTCTTTCGGCGAATTCTAAAGGCCTGATTGCTGGCCTAAGGCGTGAGCGGAATGCGGCCAAGGTTGTTCCTTTCTTTTGGGCCGCGGGACTCACGGCGTTGGTCGCAGTTCCATGGCTCCTTCCGGGATTCATTTTCGGCACCGATTGGCCAGGTCCGAGAAGGATCGATTGGCCAGCGGAGCTGTCGAGCGGAGCGCCCGTTCAAGCATTACTTGCCGCAACCTCCGCAGCCTTCTCGGCCGAGCTCGCCACCAAGCTCCTAGTTGTCACCTTCCTCTTTATCGCGGCATTGAGTGCGTATCGAGCGCTCCCGGTCGGCGACTTCGTGCCACGGGCCGCGGCATCGATCATCTACACGTTTAACCCGTTCGTCTACGGCCGGCTGCACTATGGCCAGTTCTTGCTGCTCGCGGGATACGCGCTCCTTCCATGGGTTGCCGCGCGTGCCTTCCGAGTGCTCGCCCAACCGGATGTTCGTCAGGGACTTATCCTGGCCCTCAGTCTCGCATTGGTCGCGACGTTCACTCTGCATTTGCTGCTACCGGCGATCCTTCTGCTGGCAACGTCAGCGGGAGCAATCGTTATCAGTCAGTGGCGAAGTGTCGCTTATGTCCTTCGGCTCGGCCGCGCCATCGCAGCGTGTGCTGGCGCGTTTGTCGTCCTAAGCGCCTACTGGTTGATTCCGTACCTTGGAGGTCGAAGCGTCGAGGGCAATATCATCGCGCAGCTCGGCTCAGGAGATCTGGCCGCGTACAGCTCTGTTCCAGATCGAGCACTTGGACTGTTCCCGAACTTGCTCGGCCTCTATGGTTTCTGGGCTGAGGATGTCCAGCGTTTTCCGTCCCTCAAGCTCTTCGTGCCCTACTGGCCACTAGCACTTCTCGCGCTGCTGGCGCTCGCCGGACTGGGCACCGCATTCGTATTTTTTGCGCGGTCGTCAGCCCTGCGCGAGCTTCGTTGGTGGGTGATGGGTTTGCTGCTCGCAGGGATCATCGCGGTGATCCTTGAAGCAGGCGTGGCTGAACCCCACCTAGCGCCGATCGTGCGATGGCTGGACGCCGTCTTCCCTCCCTATCGAGGCATGCGCGACGCCGGGAAATGGGGCGCTCTCCTTGCGGTGATGTACGCGCAGCTTGTCCCGCTGGGCGTGATCGTCATTCGAAAGTGGCTGCAAGACCATACGTCGCCTGTCAGGAGCATCGCCCGCGCCGCGGTGACGGGTCTGGCGCTCGGCCTTCCGCTCTATTACGGAAACGGCCTGCTGTTCGGAATGCACGGCCAGATCCGCCCATCCACCTATCCGACAGGTTGGTACGTGGTGGACAGCGTGATGGCCGCGGATCCAAGGCATGCCAGGGCTCTCTTTCTGCCCTGGCATCAGTACCTTCGGCTCTCCTTTGTCCGCAATGTGAACGCTGTGGTTGCCTCCCCGGCGCCAAACTTTTTCTCGGTTCCAGTCGTCATCAGCGCCGACGCGGAGGTGGGCGGGATTGCGCCACCGACCGATCCTGAACAACGAGCCATTACCACCCTCGTCGCGGCCGGAGCGAAGGCTGACTGGGCGACAGCCCTTGCCTCGCGCAACATCAAATATGTCCTGGTGGCCAATGAGATCGACTCGGAACGATTCGCCTTTCTTGCCCGCCAACCGGGCTTCGTGAGGGTCTTAGGCGATGACAATATCGCCCTGTATCGCAACGAACTTTTGCCTTAGAGTCCCCCAACAAACCACGGAGGGTGGTCGAGCTTACGTTCGCTTGACAGGCAATTCGGCCGATGCTATCTTCGCAACGGTCCGCGCAAATTCTGCGTATGCGTGCGATTGCCACTGGGTACGTGAATCATCGATCGCCCACCAGGAAAGGAGGGGGAATGCGACTCCACCGGAACGGTCTCGGCGTCCGCTTTGGACTTCCTGCTTCGATTGTCGGCGCCATCCTCGTATTCAGCATCATCCAACCGGGTCACTTCCGTCTTTTTGGCACGCCACTCGGCTACGGCTACGGATACGGCCCATCCCCAACACCGTGGGTTAACACCATCAGTCCGACGAACGGGCCGCCTGCTGGCGGGCAGACGGTGACCATCACCGGCGGCAACTTTGGGGCGACGGTCTCGGTAAAGTTCGGGGCGGTGCTGGGAACGGTCGTCAGCCACACCAGCTCGAGCATCACGGCGACCACCCCCATAAATAGCGAAGGTATCACCAACGTGATAGTCAACAACGCGGGTGGCGGCAGCTGGGAGAAAACCAACGCGTACGCCTACATGAACGGTGTCTACACGCTGGACGCGTTCGGCGGCGTACATCCCGCCGGCGTATCGGCCGCCAAAACCGCTGGACCGTATTTCAGCTCTAAGTTGGCTCGTGCGATGGTCTTGCTGCCCGGTGGCGGCGGCGGATTCGTGCTCGATGGTTGGGGCGGGATTCATCCTTGGGCTAACAGCAGCACAACCCCGATCCAGCCGAGCGGCTCCGCCTACTTCCAGGGCTTCGATATCGCCAGAGACATCGTTTTGACGCCAACCTCAAACGCGGCTGCATCGTCGGGCTACACACTCGACGGTTGGGGCGGGATCCATCCGTTCGGCGGCGCTCCGGCGATCGCTGCAGGCGCCCCGTACTTCAAGGGCTTTGACATCGCAAAGAAGATCGTCCTCTTGCCCGACGTCAGTGGCGGCTATCTCCTCGACGGATGGGGAGGAATCCATCCCTTCGCCACCGGTAGCAACAGCAAGCCCGCCCCGATGCTGAACTTCGGGTACTTCAAGGGCTTCAACATTGCCCGCGACTTCCAGTTGCTCCCCGGGGCCACCGCATCGGCTGCCGCCGGATTCACGCTCGACGGCTACGGCGGACTCCATCCGACTAGCACCTCCGCCGGCAATCGGCCCGTAGCTTCGGCGGATCGCCCGTACTGGGGCTTCGACATCGCCCGCGCATTCCGGTTCGCCCCGAACAGCAGCGGATCCAATGCGCAAGGTTGGATCATGGATGGCCAAGGCGGGATTCACGAGGTCGGCGACTCGCCGCAACTCGCGCCCTTTGCCTACTACCCCTCGGACATCTCCAAGGGAATGGATCTGAACTAGCTAACAGCTAGCGACCAACAGGAGGCGGTCAGCCCAGCGGCTGACCGCCTCTCTTCTTTTCAAGGCCCTGCTCTCTCATGACGCTCTCATCTAGAGGCGCTAGCATCCCTCTCTAAACAACGCCTAAAAACGGGCGCTACACAAGCGGGGAGAGCACTGGTGGAGTTTGGCTAAAAAGACAGTTGTCGTGCTGGGCGTCGACGGCTACCTCGGCTGGGCGACTGCCCTTCACCTGTCTCACGCCGGACATCACGTCGTCGGCATCGATAGCCTT
>Ga0209526_10003700_pt1 | contig 10418 bp, 11 predicted proteins | sample JacPinW_OM2H0_M1_FD_188566 | JGI IMG/M metagenome (GOLD analysis project Ga0209526, IMG submission 188566) | Forest soil microbial communities from Algoma, Ontario, Canada - Jack Pine, Ontario site 1_JW_OM2H0_M1 (SPAdes) (version 2) | ecosystem: Environmental > Terrestrial > Soil > Boreal... | reverse complement strand
CCGCCCACCTTGTTACCGAGCCCGACGCCGGGCTGGAGTCGGGAGCCGACACTTTGGCCCATTCCGGGGTGCCCGACGTGGCGAGCATCGATGACCTGTCGCTGCACTTCGACGGCCCGGTCATCGACGATGCGCCGGTCCCTGACACCCATGTCGACCACCTCGTCGACGACAACTGGAGCCATTCGGTCTCCGAGGATCACCAGGATCACCACCTGGACGCGCATGATCCCGGCTTCGACATCTTCCACTAGTTCCCACCAGGAACCTCCGAAAAGCCCGGTCCGCAACGGCCGGGCTTTTCCTGTGGATATTTAGCAGCGGAAATTGGTTCCGATCTTCGCGCGGCGCGACGGCGTTCGACCCTGCCCCCGAAAGACCCCCTAATCCCCTAACGGAGGCACCACCCGTATCCCGAGATGCATTCCGATAGGGAGGGGTTCTGACCCCGTTTCTCCAACGTCGTCGGGTCCATAACGTTGTCACCAGTTCGCCGGACAGCCCGGCGACCAGCTCCCACAACAGACACTCGAAAGGACCAAAGAAATGACCAACGTAGTCGACTGGATTCTCGACCTGTTCCGCGACCCGGTCTCGGCCCAGGCATTCGTCAACGACCCCGAGCGTGCCATGCAGAACGCCGGCGTTCAGAACGTCACCGCCGCGCAGGTGCAGGCCGTGGCGGCCACCGTGGCTCCTGCCGCGGTCATCCACGGCGGCGGGGACCCGGTGTACGGCCTGCAGCAGGCCGTTGCCGAGACCCACGGCATCGCGTTCACCCCGCAGTACGAGCCGACCTTCGCTACGGATACGCAAGCGTTCAGCAACAACGACACGCTCAGCCACAACGATGTCCTCAGCAACAACGACCCCCACATCCTGAGCCCCGAGGCCGGCCACGACGTGCAGCAGGGTGGTGTCAACCTGGCCTTCGGCGACATCACCTTCGGCAACAAGAACACCGCGTCCGATGGCAGCGTCATCAACACTGGCAACGCCGGCGACATCCACAACACCAACGTCCACGGTCACGGGAACGTGGTCGGTGACGGCAACGTCGGCGCCAACACCGGCGACATCCTCGCCGGCGAGGGTGCCACCGTCCAGGCCGGCGGTGTTGGCAATGCGAGCGACAGCCATGGCAGTGTCACCAACACCGGTGGTGGCGATGTCATCTCCGGCAACCATGGTCCGGTCGTCAAGACTGGCGACATCAACACCAGCGGTGGCAATGCCGCCGGTGGCGAAGGTGGGCACGGCGGCATCCTCAGCGGAGGTGGCGCCGGCGGCGCCGCTAACGCTGGCGGCGGCGGCGCGGTGGTCATCGCTCCGACCCAAACCACGACGACGGACACCCACGGCGGTGACATCACCACTGTCGACACCCATGGTGGCAACATCGGCGGCAACGTCGACGCCAGTCATCACGACGACAACTCGGTGCATGTCGACAACAGCACGCATGACAGCCACAACGACAACTCGGTGCACACCGACAACTCCGTGCACCAGCAGGTCGACACCCACGTGGACACCCACGTGGACACCGGAATTCATTTCTGATCGACAACCGAACAGCGCAGCTGGCGGGGACCGAACTCAGGTCCCCGCCAGTTGCCACGCCTACCGTTAGGGGAACGGCGGCAAAGCAAAAGGGACACCATGACGCAACCGAATGACCCCCGCAAGGTCAAGGTCATCGTCGAACTGATCGACCACTCCAGCAAGATCGCGGATGCGAACGAGCGTGGGGATCTGGTCGAGCGGTTGGCCAAGGCCAAGGCGCGGATCACCGACCCGCAGATCCGGGTGGTGATTGCCGGGCAGCTCAAGCAGGGCAAGAGCCAACTGCTCAACTCGCTGCTGAACGTGCCGGTCGCCCGTGTCGGCGACGACGAGACCACGGCGCTGGCCACGGTGGTGTCCTATGGCGAGCAGGCGTCGGCCCGGCTGATCGTCGCCAGAGCCGACGGGGCCGAGCCGGAAGTCATCGAGATCTCGCCAGCCGATATCAAAACCGATCTGCGGCGTGCTCCGCAGGCCGGTGGCCGCCAGGTGCTGCGCGTCGAGGTGACCGCGCCCAGCCCACTGCTCAAGGGCGGGTTGGCCTTCGTCGACACCCCTGGCGTGGGTGGGCATGGCCAGCCGCACCTGTCGGCGACGCTGGGCCTGCTGCCCGATGCCGATGCGCTGCTGATGTGCAGTGACACCAGCCAGGAGTTCACCGAACCCGAGATGACCTTCATGCGGCAGGCATTCGAAATCTGCCCCGTCGCAACCATTGTCGCGACCAAGACCGACCTCTACCCGCATTGGCGGGAGATCGTCGAGGCCAACAAGGCGCACCTGCAGCGCGCCGGGCTCTCGATACCGATGACGCCGGCGTCGTCGCTGCTGCGCAGCCACGCCATCCAACTCAACGACAAGGAACTCAACGAGGAGTCAAACTTCCCTGCCATCGTGAAGTTCCTCAGCGAAAAGGTGCTGTCTCGGGAGAACGACCGGATCCGTGACCAGGTGCTTGCCGAGATCCGTTCGGCCGCAGAGCATCTGACACTGGCGGTGGAATCCGAAATGTCGGCGATCAACGATCCGGATGCGCGCGACCGGCTGAAGGCCGAGCTCGAGCGCCGCAAGCAGGAAGCCCAGGACGCCCTTCAGCAGACAGCGCTGTGGCAGCAGGTGCTCAACGACGGAATCGCCGACCTGACAGCCGATGTCGACCATGACCTGCGAGGCCGGTTCCGTGCCATCTCACAGCACACCGAGCACGTGATCGACACCACCGACCCGACGCACCATTGGGCCGAGATCGGAGTCGAGCTGGAGAACGCGGTCGCCACCGCAGTCGGCGACAACTTCGTGTGGGCCTATCAGCGCGCCGAGGTTCTTGCGCAGGAAGTGGCGCGGACCTTCGTCGAGGCCGGCCTCGAGGCGGTCAAGATGCCGCAGCTCGACGCCCGCGAAATGGGCGCCAGCTTTGGCGAATTGAAATCACTTGGCAAATTGGAGGCCAAGCCGATCAAGACCGGGCACAAGCTTGTCACCGGAATGCGCGGCTCGTATGGCGGTGTGCTGATGTTCGGCATGCTGACCTCGTTCGCCGGACTGGGCATGTTCAACCCACTGTCGCTGGGCGCAGGTCTGCTGTTGGGCCGCAAGACCTACAAAGACGACATGGAGAACCGGATGATGCGGGTGCGCAACGAGGCGAAGATGAACATGCGGCGCTTCGTCGACGACGTCTCCTTCGTGGTCAACAAGGAATCACGCGACCGACTCAAGGGGATTCAGCGCCAGCTGCGCGACCACTACCGCGGCATCGCCAACCAGACCACACGTTCGCTGAACGAATCGCTGCAGGCGACCGTCGCGTCGGCGCAGCTTGAGGAGCACGAGCGCAACACCAGGATCCGGGAACTCGAGCGGCAGCTCAACATTCTCAACCAGGTGACCGATCACGCGGTCAACTTGGCGCCCGGCCCCGAAGCTGCCCGCGAACCCGTGGGAACCACGTAAACCACCACCGGCGGCCAACAGAGTGAGTCGACGACGTACGAGAAGGGCGGTGCCGAGCGCCGCTCATCGTGGCAATTCGACACGCTTTAAGCTGGACGTCCGGCCTTGCCGAGCGGGAGGACAGCCGAGGTAGCGCGAGATGAGCACTAGCGATCAGGTGCGCGCCATCCTGGGCGGAACCATCCAGGCGTACCGCAACGATCCGGCCTACCAGCATCGGCCCGATGTACACAACGAGCTGGAGCGCATCGGCTATCGGCTCAACCAGCCAATCCGCGTTGCGCTGGCTGGGACGCTGAAAGCAGGCAAGTCCACGCTCGTCAATGCGCTTGTTGGCGAGGACATCGCGCCGACCGACGCCACCGAGGCCACCCGCATCGTCACCTGGTTCCGGCACGGGCCCACCCCGAAGGTGACGGCCAACCACCGCGGTGGCCGGCGCTCCAATGTGCCGATCGCCCGTGGCTCGAACGGATCGGCTGGGCTGACGTTCGACTTCGCCAGCCTCGATCCCGAGGACGTCGCCGACCTGGACGTGGAGTGGCCTGCCGCCGAGCTGATCGACGCCACCATCATCGACACGCCTGGGACGTCGTCGCTGTCGCGTGATGTCTCCCAACGCACCTTGCGGTTACTGGTGCCCAAGGACGGGGTGCCGCGCATCGATGCGGTGGTGTTTCTGCTGCGCACGTTGAATGCCGCGGACATCGCGCTGCTCAAGCAGATCGGTGAGCTGGTCGGCGGATCCGCCGGCGCACTCGGCGTCATCGGGGTCGCCTCGCGGGCCGACGAGATCGGCGTGGGCCGGATCGACGCGATGCTCTCGGCCAAGGATGTGGCCAAACGGTTCACGAACGAGATGGACAAGACCGGCATCTGCCAGGCCGTGGTGCCGGTGTCCGGGCTGCTGGCGCTGACCGCCCGCACCTTGCGGCAGAGCGAGTTCGTCGCACTGGAGAAGCTGGCCGGGGTGGACGCCGCCGAGCTCACCAAGGCCATGCTTTCGGTCGACCGCTTCGTGCGTGAGGACAGCGAGCTGCCGGTCGACGCAGCTACCCGCGCCGCACTGTTGGACCGGTTCGGCATGTTCGGTATCAGGATCTCGATCGCGGTGCTGCGCGCCGGCATCAGCGATTCGGTGGCCCTGGCCGACGAGCTGCTGGAGCGCAGTGGGCTGGTGGCGCTGCGCGACGTCATCGAACAGCAGTTCGCGCAGCGCTCGGATCTACTCAAGGCGCACACAGCGCTGCTGTCGCTGCGCCGGTTCGTTGAGACCAACCCGATCTATGCGACGCCCTACATCATCGCCGACATCGACCCGCTGCTTGCCGACACCCATGCCTTCGAAGAGCTTCGGCTGCTGAGTCAATTACGCTCGCGCCCAACGACATTGAATGAGGACGAGATGGCGTCGCTGCGGCGCATCGTCGGCGGATCTGGCACCGACGCCGCAAGCAGACTAGGGCTGCAGCCCGACGCGCCCTACGACGGGCCGCGGGCGGCTTTCGCGGCGGCCCAGCGGTGGCGGCGTCGCGCCGATCATCCCCTCAACGATCCGTTCACCACCCGCGCCTGCCGGGCGGCGGTGCGCAGCGCCGAGGCGCTGGTCGCCGAGTATGCGACGAGGGGCCGCGGCTGACCGCTAGTTTGCGGCCGCCGAGCGGCCTAAACAGCCGCAGCCAACCTCGCGGCGTTGTCGGCCTCGTCGGCACGGACACTGCCCGCGCCGCTGGACTTCACCGTCCAGGTGGTGACCTGGCCATCGGGGCCCGCCAGCCGCCCCGACGACAGCGCCTGCCCGATCAATGAACGCACCCGCTCCTCGTCGTTGGTGGCGAACAGCACCCGAAGCCTCACTGTCCCGTCGCCGGCGGGAGATGCATCGGTGTGGTGCGGCGCCAGCGGGCACGGTGGCTCATGGTCCCAATGTCCACACAGCGCAACGGTTATCGCACCACCGGGGGCGCGGGAATCTCCGCAGGGATCGAGAAACACAACGGCGTCGTGGGCGTAGGTGGCGCGGGTCACGTCAGCCGCCCGGCGGTGGCACCGTGACGGTCTGGGTGACCGTGCTGGTGCTCGTAGTGGTGCTGACGCTCGGCACTGTCGTCGACGTGGCGGTCGTGGTCGTCGTGGTTGTTGTCGTGGTGGGCTCGGTCGTCGATGTGGTGGCCGTGGTCGGCTCGGTGGTGGTCTGCTCCGTTGTCGTGGCGGCAGTGGTCGTCGCCGGCGCGGTCACCGACGTCGTGGTGTGGGTTATCGGCGTGAGCGTGGTCGGTGGGGTGTCCGACGACGTGCCGCCGGTGAGGAGCTTGACAAGGCCGAAGATGATCAACGCGATCAGCACCGCGCCGAGCGCGCCGAATGCGACCAGCGCCACGGGTTTGCGATACCAGGGGAGCGGTTCTCCCTGCGGTGGGCCGGGTGGCTGGCCGGGTGGCGGACCCGGCGGCGGACCGTAGCCGCCGTAGTTGGCGTAGGCGGTCGGCTCGTCGTGGGGGTAGTTCGGGTCGTCGGGAGGTCCGTAGCGCGCCACGGGCACTGATAGTAGGCGTTCAGGGCCGCGGATAGAGCGTGCGCGTCACATTCGTCCGCGGGCCGCGACGTGTCGTCGTCGGCGTCGACTCGTCAGTGCTTGCATGGGTGTACGGCGAGGTCCACGCGGTCCGGGTTGGGGTCGACGTGTCGCTGCTCGAGGTAGCCGACGAGGATGACGTTGTTCCCGACGGCCCGTCGATGTCGGTGGTGACCGGCGGACTGGTGCTGGTGATGGTCGCGGTCGTGGTGGGCGTCGACGACGAATGGGTGGCGGTCGCCGAGAACGACGGCTCGACGAAGTTCAGCGGGGCCTGCTGGGGCTCGTTGGACTGGCGCGCCACGAACGACACGGCCACGATGAGGACACCGATCACCACGACGCCGACCAGGCTCGCCGCGACGACTGCCGGTGTGCGGTTGTACCACGGCGAAGGCGACGGCGTCTGTTCGCCGTCGTAGTCGTCGGGGTCCTGGCCAGCCACGGCCACTGATAGTAGCCGCGCGTTGCGCCCAGACGCTGGGTCAGCCGAATTGGGGCACGACCTGGGTGGCGAAGAACTCCAGGTGATCGAGGTCGGACATGTCGAGAAGCTGCAGGTAAACCCGCTGCACGCCGGCCTCTATATATGGCCCGAGCTTGTCTACGATCTCGGCGGGGGTTCCCACCGCCGAGGAGTTGCTGCGCAGCTCATCCACCTCACGGCCGATCGCGGCGGCTCGCCGTGCGATCGCTGCATCGTCGCGCCCCGCACACAGCACGAAACACGCCGAGTAGGTCAGCGAGTCCGGCGATCGTCCGGCCTCCGCCAGCGCACCCGCCACCCGCTCGAATTGGGTCTTGGCCATGTCCAGCGGCGCGAACGGGATGTTGAACTCGGCCGCGAACTGCGCCGCCAGCGCGGGTGTGCGCTTGGCGCCACCGCCACCGATGATGATCGGCGGGTGCGGCGACTGAGCGGGTTTGGGCAGTGCCGGGGATTTTCCAACGGTGTAATGCGTGCCGGAGTAGTCGAACGTCTCACCGACGGGTGTCGTCCACAGGCCGGTGATGATGTGCAGCTGTTCGGTCAGCCGGTCGAAGCGCTCGCCCAGCGGCGGGAACGGGATCGCATACGCCAAGTGCTCAGCATCGAACCAGCCCGCACCGATGCCCAATTCGACGCGGCCGCCGCTCATTTCGTCGACCTGGGCGACCGAGATCGCCAGCGGGCCGGGATAGCGGAAGGTGGCCGAGGTGACCATCGTGCCGAGCCGGATCGTCGATGTCTCGCGCGCGATGGCGGCCAGCGTCAGCCAGGAGTCGGTCGGACCGGGCAACCCTTCGCCGCTCATCGCGACGTAGTGGTCGGACCGGAAGAACGCGGAGAAGGCCAAACTCTCTGCGGCGCGGGCGACCGCGAGCTGATCGGAGTAGGTGGCACCTTGCTGGGGTTCGACAAAGACGCGAAAATCCACGACCGCCAGCCTAAAGGCGCGGACCGTACGGCGTCACTGTAACCCTCGTCGCTACCTCCTTTCGGAGGAGCCAATCGGGCGCCTGGAGGAAGGATTTCGATGAGCCACACATTCACCGTTACGGCCGCCATCCTCGGCGCGTTCACAGTCACCGCGCTGGGACCAGCCAGCGTGGCTGCGGCGGCGCCGTCCGGATTCGGCAACGCACAAGACACGATCAACGCTCTGCAGAACCAGGGGTTCAACGTAATCCTCAACGGAGCCGCCGATTACCCGCTCTCTAGTTGCAAGGTCACCGGCATCGAGGGACTGAACAGTTCCAACATCGACGCATCAGGACGGCGGATAGACCCGAGCCGGTTCGACACCGTCTACGTCGACATCTCGTGCAGGGGAGGCTGATCGTCAACGACGGTCGTCTTGGGCATGGAGAACGTCATGACCGCATCCGCGGTTCGGGAGGTCCGATGGCTGGGCGGCCTGCGCGGGCCGTTTAGTGATCGACGCAGACGGTAACGTTGTCTACGCCGGGTTGGTGCCCGAGATCGGCGTTGAGCCCAGCTACGAAGCCGGGTCGGCGGTGCTGGGCTCGTCGGTTTAGTTCCGCACGGGCTAGCCGCCCGACTTTGCTCCCGACAGTGCCTCAGGAGGAACGCGGATGACCACGCTCAGCGCCGATGCAATTCGTGCCGAGACCATCACCATCGCGGGTCACGGCGGCGACGAGATCGAGGCGTACCGAGCGGTGCCGCTTGCGCCGGGCTCGCGCGGTGGCGTGGTGTGGATTCACCACATGCCGGGCTACGACCGCGAGACCAAGGAGTTCGTCCGCCGGTTAGCCGTTGCCGGTTACAACGCGGTCTGCCCCAACCTGTACTCGCGCGAAGCGCCCGGGGCCGACCCCGATGACGCGGCGGCCACGGTGCGTGCGGCCGGTGGCGTGCCCGACGATCGACTTGTTGGCGATGTAGCGGGGGCGGCGGAGTATCTCGGCGGACTGGACGGTGCCAACGGGAAGACGGGGGTGATCGGCCACTGTTCTGGGGGCCGGCAGGCGTTCCTGGCGGCGTGCTCGTTGAAATTGGATGCCGCAGTTGACTGTTACGGCGCCTTCGTCGCCGAAGATCCGCCGGACGGCATGCCGGCCAGCATGAAGCCGATTCTGGGACTGGCACCCGACCTGAGCTGCCCGCTGCTCGGGTTGTTCGGCATCGAGGACCGCTACCCGTCACCGGAGGCAGTGGCCAAACTGGACGCCGAATTGACCCGGTTGGGCAAGAGCCACGAGTTTCACTCGTACGAAGGGGCCGGACACTCGTTCTTCTCCGTCGACCGCCCGGCGTACCGCGTGGAAGCAGCACTGGACGGTTGGCGTCGCATCTCCGACTTCTTCACCAAGCACCTGGAGGGCTGACCCGTGTGCACCTATCTGACAGAAAAGGTCGATGTCGACGGCAGCGGCAAGGGTGCCACGGGCTGGTTCGGAGCCAGCGAGGCAACGGTCTACGTCGACCATCCCGTCCACGCTCCTTACGGCCACACCGTGAACATCGACGTGCTCAACCCAGCGCTGGGCCCTTCGGCCCGCGTCGCACTCGAACTGACCGAAGAGACTGCGCTTGCGCTGGCGGAGGCGATCCACCGCGCCGTTGCGTCTGCTCCTGCGGGGTTGGCCTCGAAAAATCAATCAGTCTGACGCGCGGGGCAGCTGACGTACTACTGCTACATCACAGCCCGCGCCGGGATGCGCGAACCGCGTCGACCAGCGCGGCGTCACCGTCGAACTCCAGGCGGACGGCGTCGCGGCCCGAGATGAACAGCAGCACCTCTTGTGGTTCGCCGGTCACGGTCAGTTCCGGTCCCCGGCCGACAGTCGCCAGCGTCTTGCCCTCCGGTGTGCGCAGCGACACCCGCGCCGGCGCCTTGGCGAGGGTCAGCCGGGCCATGATCGGAAGTCCCCGGCCCAGCGCCTTCACCGTCGCGTCGTCGAGCGGCCTTGGTTCCCAACCGGGTTGGGCGCGGCGGACGTCCTCGTGGTGGATGAACATCTCACCCATGTTCGCGACGGGATCGAGAATCTTGAACGGCGAGAAGATCGGCGGTCCTGACGCGATCTTGTCCAGCAGTTCGTCCCATTCGGCTGAAGCCGCGACCTGGCGCTGGACCTTGTCGGTGTAGCCGGCAAAGAACGGGATCGCGATGCCCGGTGTGGCGTCGAGCCTGCCCTCTCGCACCACCAGGTGGGCGGCGAGATCGCGGGTCGTCCAGTCGCCGCACAAAGTGGGCGCGCCGGGTCCGACGGAGCGCATGGTCTCGACGAGTGCGCTGCGTTCGCGCTGAGCTGCGGTCATCGTTCGACCTTAGAACGCCTGCACGCCATCGATGGCGACGACCATCCCATGGCGGGTGCGGTCGTTGGTGAACCGGGTGCCGCCCTCGCTCGCGTCGATGGTCCAGCCCACTGCCGAGTACGTCCGGTAGTCGAGGGTGACGACGGGGATGTCGCCCAAATTGCCTACCAGCCAACTGACTTCACCGTTCGCGGTCAGTCGTACACCGTTGGCGCGGGTGCCGTCGAGCACCGGTGAATTGGTGAACTGCGCCTCGCAGCCGACCTCTTCTTCGTTGAGCTGGCACCGCGTCTTGCCCGACTTCGTCTCGATGAAGACGTAGCCGTTCTCGGGTGGCAGCACCTCCGCGCCCGGGGCGGCGCTAGTGCTCGTCGGCGGGGGCGTGCCGGTCGTCGGCGGCGCGGCTGTTGGCCTGGTGGGTCGGCTGGTCGGAAAGTTGGGCTCGGTGGGGGATTTAGGACTCGTGACGGCCGTACCCGGGGTGCTGGTCTGACAACCCGTCGACACGGCGCCCAGCGCGAGAACGATGGCAAGGGTCCATCGTGCCGTCATCCA
>Ga0209526_10003699_pt1 | contig 10418 bp, 7 predicted proteins | sample JacPinW_OM2H0_M1_FD_188566 | JGI IMG/M metagenome (GOLD analysis project Ga0209526, IMG submission 188566) | Forest soil microbial communities from Algoma, Ontario, Canada - Jack Pine, Ontario site 1_JW_OM2H0_M1 (SPAdes) (version 2) | ecosystem: Environmental > Terrestrial > Soil > Boreal... | reverse complement strand
CGGCCGGTGATCCCGGCCATGGCGAGCATCAACGTGCCCCCGGTTGACACGAAGGGCTTGTCGGTGCCGACGAGGGTCTCGCCGATCGCACGCGCAACCGGGAAGGTCGCACCATTGCGGGTCGTGCGCTTCGTGCTGACAGATCCCGCAGCGTTCGCGCGACAGCGGCCCGGCCGGCCCGACACCAAACCCGCCGACGCCGCTCACTAGGGAGTGGGTCTCAGCGCGTCGGTGGTGTAGGTCCGCACCACCTTGCCATGCTTGTCCTTGATCACACACGAATAGGAGCTATGCCGCGTCAGTCCCGTGTGCGGGTCGATATCCGCCGACCCGCCACACTCCTTCGTGTACGTCATATCGCACGCGACGATGACCCGCCGAATCTGGGGCAGAGGCAATCGGCGTACGTTGTCCATGTTGGTGAGCAGGGCACGACACCACGGCGCGGTCGTGGAAGTCGTCGTGGCGTTCTGGCTCACGTCCGTCGTCGAGAAGCCTGCGATCACCGGCCACGCCACGAGCACGACCGCTACCGCCGTCAACGCCAGAATGGCGAGCCCTCCCGCACTGAACCGGCGCACGAAACGGAGTGTAAAGCGTCTCGGTCAGTCCCGCGCTGCGATCTTCACTTGGCGTCGCGGTAGCGGCACGCGCACTCGACCGATTGCTCACGCGCCGAGCGGCCACCACAACCGTCGTCGTCGCGGTCGTAGCGCTGTGCACCACCGTCGCGGTACTCGACCAGACGTCGGGAGCCGACACGCCCCACTACCGCGCAGTACAAGCACAGTTCACCGCCGAGCGCGACTTCGTACGCACCATCGAAAGAACGGTCGGCCCCGATGCCGCCGTCCTGCAGTTTCCCTACGCCGCCTACCCCGAGTCGCCACCGATCGTACGGATGGTCGACTACTCGCACCTGAGCGGGTGGTTGCACTCCGACACGCTTCGGTGGAGCTACGGCGCGGTCAAGGGACGCCGGACAGGGCAGGACGGGCACCTCGGCCTTTCGCTGCCGGACCAGTTGCGCCGAGCCCGCCGGTCAGGATTCACCGCAGTGTGGCTCGACCGCGTCGGCTACGACGACGGAGGCGGCCGGATCGAACACACACTCGATGCGTGCGTGGGGAAGGCCATCGCCGTCGAACCGGGCGGGCGACGGGTTCTCTACGACCTGCGGTCCGAGCCGGCCTGCTGATCATTCGGACGGACGCGAAGAGACGTGCCCGAACTCTCCGGGGTTCATATGGAACGTCTGCTCGTCTTGGGAGCAAACAAATCAGTCTGGCGCTTGCACGGGGCCAGAGACGACGGGGCCAGGGGATTGCTCATCCCGTGGGCCCGCTGCCAGCGTTCAGGCATCGGTTGACGTGAGAGCAGCCCGGCCCCACTATTTCGGTGCAAACGCGGACCTCATGGCGGCGGCGGAAATCGGGTACTCGTGTGAGCGAGACGCGCGTGCGGTCGGTTCGGGTGCCTTCGGCCGGCCGGTTACCCCGGCGACGAAGGCTCACGACCCAAGGTGTGCATCGCCTGGTGTTCTGGGGCGCTGTCGCGGTGGCCTTGGTCCCGTTCGTGGTGAGCGCGGTCACGGTGTTCGTCGACGGCCGCGGGTACCACTCGTTCGAGGACAACGCGCTCACCGAGCTCAACGTCCGTGACATCGGACACCACGCGGTCGAGTTGGGTGTGTTCAACAGGTTCGGCTGGCATCACCTCGGCCCCGCGGTGTTCTACGTGCTCGCTCCGGTGTATCGGGCGCTCGGCAGCCGCTCGTTCGGGCTTCTCATCGGTGCGTTGATCCTGAATGCCGCCGCCGTCGTCGGCATCGCTCTCGTGGCTCGGCGGTGTGCCGGCATCGGCTTCGGCGTCGCCGCTCTAGCCGGAGCGACGATCGTGTCCAACTCCCTGGGTTCAGTGTTCTTGCGGAGCCCGTGGACCCCGAACCTCATCGTGTTGCCCTTCATGCTGGTTGTGCTGCTCTCCTGGTCGTTGGCGGAGGGCGACACCGTCGCGCTGCCGTGGGCGGCGCTGGTCGCGTCGTTCGTCGTTCAGCTGCACCTCGCACCGACACCGCCGATCGTGTTCACACTCGTCGCAGGCTTGGCGCTGGGAGCGCGGCGGTTGAGATCGAATGATCTGCGGGATCCCTCGGCTGCGACCGGGCGTCGTGTGCTCGTGACGGCGGGAGTCCTCGCCGTCATGTGGTTCCCGCCATTCATGGATGTCGTCACTCATTCGGGTGGCAATCTGCAGTCGGTTGTGCACGATTTCCTGACGAGGAGCCCCAGCGGGACACTCGCAGGCGGCTACCGCGTCGTGGCACGTCAGCTCGCGATTCCGCCACCGTGGCTCGGGCGCAATCCATTGCCCCACGGCGATCTGTGGTACGGGCCTGCCGTGCGTCATGGCGCGATCCCGTGGATCGGGATGGCGTTGGTGCTGGCTGTCGTCGCCGCGTGGCGTGCCGGTCAGCACCAGGCGCTGCGCTTCGGCGCCGTGGTCGCGGTCGCGCTCGTCGCCGAGATCGTCGGCATCAGTCGCATCGCGGGACCGCTCTATCACTGGGACCTCACGTACGTGCCCGTCACCGCGATGCTCGCCGCGCTCGCGGGCGCGTACTGCGCGTGGAGCGCGCTCCCCACGAGAACGCGGCTGGCGTGGGCGCGGCCTGCGGCCGGTGTGCTCCTCATCGGCGCACTCGTGGTCCCTGCGTCGATGCTCACCGTCACGAGCAGCGACCCCACGCGTCTGCAGGACTACGACGGCTCCCTCGGGGTCTCGCTCGTGGAGCGGGACACGCTGCGCTCACTTCGCGGGGCGAAGGAGCCGGTGTTCGTTCGCGTGCTGGACTCCTCCCCCACCGGGTACGGGAACTTGGCCGCGATGGTTCTCCTGCTCGATCAGCACGGCTTTCACGCCGTGGTCGGCGATGCCTGGCGCAGCATCTTCCCGCACTCGTCCATCCACACGACGAGTGCGGTCGGCGCAGTCGTCACCCTCCTCTCGCTATCCGGCGCGCCGCGCTACCAGCCCGCACCGGGAGAGCGCCGGGTCGCTGGCAACCCCGCGGACAAGCTCAACGCACCCGTAGGAGGAGGACGCCTGCCGCCGGGCACACCAGTCGTCTTCCTCGCGCCGGGGCTCCCCGCAGGCGACCTGCCCCCGGCTGTCATGGGGCCCGGCCGGCGCCGGAACGGATGACCCGGAACAGAGGGGCAAACACCGCAAGCTCCCGCAGCCAAACGGGGAGCCGTGCCTGAGCTCGGATGATCGCTCAGTTCTCCTGTCACTGGCGGCTGCTATGTGACTCGCACGATTGGGCGGCCGTCGACCTCGGCGGGCGTGACCGTTACCGGACCGGTTACTTCAGTGAGCGCGCACTCCACCGGCATGATGATCTGCCGTGATTGTGCGGCGCGTTCGATCTCGGCAAGGAATGCAGTGCGGACACTTGAAACCTCAGCGGGACTGAGTCCTGTGATTGCAGCCCGCAACGCGTTGTCGACCAGATCCGTGAAGCCGAGTCGGTCCACCATGTCGATCAGCGGAACATTCTCGGTGTGCCACGCTCGGACCTGTGCCCGTACTGCAGGGTCAGAGAAGAGCTCCGTTGCGCGTTGAACGGCGCTCAGGCCGGGTCCCATTGCGATCCCTTCGTTGATCACACTCGAATACAGCGTCGTCGTGCGAGGTATGGACGTGACATGACGTGACGTGGCGGAGTCCAGTGGAGGGCGTGTTAACGATCCGCTAACGCCGACCGCGACGGGTTGGTAGCCTTCGCCGAAACCCACGGTCGACAGGTGTCGCCTTGGAATTCTGCGTTCTCGGCCCGCTCCAAGTTCACAACTCTCACCGGCTCATTGAGCTGAGCCGGCCAATGACGCGAGCACTTCTTGCTTTGCTGCTCGCGGAGCCCAACCGCCGCATTTCCACTGAGCGCCTCGTCGAGGAGCTGTGGGGCGGTCGCCCGCCCGCCTCCGCCGAGAGTGCACTCCGGGTACACATCAGTCACCTGCGGAAGGCCCTGACGGGCGGAGAAGCCGGTCAAGCCGTGCCGATTCAGGCGAGCGGTGGTGGCTATCGCGTCGTGGTGGCGACCGAAGCTCTTGATGCTCTCCGCTTCGAAGCGGCATTGGGCCGAGCGCGGGAGGCAGCCGAGGCCGGCGCGCCGCGCGAAGTTGCGAACCTGATCGAGCCGGCCCTGGCATCCTGGCGAGGCCCGGCCTACGCCGACCTTCACCACCTCGAGGCTCTCAGGGCCGAGGCCGTGCGGCTCGAAGAACTGCGTTTGACCGCGCTCGAGCTGCTCGTCGATGCGGATCTGACTCTTGGCCGCGCCGCCACGGCGTGCGACATCCTCGCGCCCGCGGTTGGTGCGTACCCCTTGCGCGAGAGCTTGACGGAGCGGTTCATGCTCGCGCTCTACCAAGCGGGACGCGGCTCAGAAGCGCTGCGTGCGTGTGGGCAGCTGCGCACAGCACTCGACCGGGAGCTCGGAGTACCGCCGGGTCCCGCGATACGAGCTTTGGAAGACGCGATCGTTCTTCAGAGTCCTCACCTGGATCGACCACACGGCGTGATCCGCGCCCAACCGGCTGCTCTGGCCGAGACCTCGAGCGTGGTCGGTCGCCGTGCCGAAATCGCCGCCATCATGCGAGTGTGGGAGGCGGTAGCGACCGGGGCATCGAAGCTGGTCCTCGTGGCCGGACCCGCCGGGATCGGGAAGTCCACCCTCGCAGAGGAGGTCGCGCGTCGCGCGACCGGTAGCGGGGCGCTGGTCTTGGTCGGTAACTGCGATCCTGACCCGGCAAGCGACTTTGACCCGTTTCCGCAGTTCATTCGAAAGATCGTCGCGGCCGGCTCTGCGACCGACCTGAAGGGGCCGGCGCTCGGTGACCTTCGCGTCCTCGTGCCCGACCTGGCCGATCGGTTGCCAATGCCAACCGCGCCGGCGAATCCCGCCGCCGGTCGGGAGCGCCTCTTTGCCGCCGTCGGCGCACTCCTGAGTCGGGCGAGCGACGCACCTCTCATGCTCGTCGCGGAGGACCTCCACTGGGCCAGTCGTGAAGCGCTCGCCCTTCTCCGTCACGTGTTGCGGCAACGCGACCGGCGAACGATGGTCCTCGGCACCTACCGCGACGACGAAGCCGCACTGGGCAGTCCCCTGTACGACGCCCTCAGCAGAGGCCGGCTTTCACAGCCCGACCTCACCATCGCTCTCGACGGCCTCGACGTGGCGGAGGTTGCAGCGCTCGTGCAGGCGGACGCGCCCGAGCAGCTGCAGAGCCGGCTCATGACCGGGCTCCCCAAGCTGCACGAGGTGACGTCGGGCAATCCGTTGTTCGTCCGCGAGGTACTCCGCGAGCTCTCGTACAAGGTGGACACACCGCTCGACGAGCTCGCGCCGGGCGGCGTCCGGGCTCTCGTCGAGCGCCGCCTCGCACGCCTCAGCGTGCCCGCACGGCAAACCGTGAGCGCCGCCGCCGTACTCGGCCGCCGGTTCTCGTTGCCGCAGGTCGTTGAGATCGCTGGACTGCTGCAGGCTGACGTGCTCGACGTTGTCGAGGAGCTTGTTCAGGCGGGCCTCATCGCCGAGGGTACGGACGTCGACCACTTCACGTTTGTCCACCCGCTCGTGCGCAACGTGATCTACCGATCGATCTCGCACAGTCGTCGAGCACGCCTGCACTTGCGCGCGGCCGATGTGCTGGAAGCGCAGCGGAATGACGTTGTCCACGGCGGCTCCGCCGAACCGGCACGTCACCTGCTCGCTGCGCTGCCGCTCGGCACTGCTTCCCGTGCCGCGTCCTTCGCTCGGCGCGCGGGCGAAGAGGCGGCGCAACGGTTCGCATTCGACGAGGCGGCGTATTGGTACCGCCAAGCGATCGATCTCGCCGGCATGGCGACATGGACACATCATGACGAAGCGTCGACTCTGCTGGCGTTGGGTGAGACACTCGAGCGCGCCGGTCAGCGCGAGGATGCTCGAACCGCCTACATCAATGCAGCAGCGAAGGCGCGCGTGGCGGGCGACGCCCAACTCCTTGCCGACATTGCGATCGCAGCAACCCCGCGCTACGTCACCATTGACGAGTTTCACCCGGTGCAGCGTTCGCTCGTCGACGAGGCGCTCGCCGGCCTCGCAGACGAGGACGAACGACGACGCGCCTGGCTTCTCAGCTGTGCAGGTGCCAGTCGGTATTACACCGACGGGAGCGACGAGCCCTTCGCGACGCAGGCATTGACACTTGCGCGTGCGTCCAACGATCCCGAGGCGCAGGCGGCGGGTCTTCTGACGTACCACCGATGGTTGACGCATGACGCCGGCGCGGCCGTCGAGCGGCTGCTGCTGAGTCGGGAACTGCGTCGTCTCTGCGAGCGTGAGCACCTCGACGACCTCGTGGGTAAAGCATGTCGGGAGCTCCTCGTCGATTTGTTGACGGTCGGCCGTCACGCCGAGTTCGACGTCGAGCTGGACCGTCTCGCGTACCTCGCCGCGACCCATGCCGTGCCCGCCGACCAGTACTGGGTGAGCGCCTTTCGCGCCACACGGGCGCTGATGAGCGACCCCGACGACGAGGCCGAGACTTTGGTCCGTGCCGCGTCGACCCTCGGCAGGCAGCTCCAGCAGGCCGACGCGGTCGGTGTCTCGCTCCTACAGACCTTCGCCCTTCGCTATCAACAAGGCCGTTCGAACGAGATCGTCGCGCAGCTGACCGCGCCGGCGGTCGAGCGACCGCGTTTGCACGCCGGACTCGCACTCATGTCCTCCGCACTCGTTGCCGTGGGGCGAACGGGAGATGCTCAGGGGGCGCTCGACACGGTTGTCCACGACGGGGAGCTCGAACTCCCCCGGGACAACATGTGGCTCGCTGCTGCCGGACTGTTCGGCGGAGTCGCCGCGGTCGTCGGATCAGCCTCACAACGCGGGTTCTTGGCCGAGACGCTCGCACCCTTTGGAGACCAGTGGTGCGTCTTCGGTGCGGGTGCCGCGGTGTTCGGTACCGTCCATCATTGGCTCGCTCGGCTGGCCGGCGCCGACCAGGACCATCGCGCGGCCGCGCATCACGGCGTGCGAGCACTCAGCATGTCTGAACCCGCGAGCGCCTACTGGACGAACGTCGCGCAGGGCCTCCTGGTCGCGGTCGCCGGCGAACAGCAGCCCGCATAGACAGCGATCGGACCTCGTCCTCGGCATTCACGTGAGCGTGACACCGGCACCGGCCATTCCACAGCAGGTTGGCGTATCACCGTCGCCGAGATTCCGATCCCGTCGGCGCGTTGGGCCGCGGCGACCTCGACTCGCTACGGTCGCACAATGATCGTCGTGGTCGCTGCACTCAAAGGTGGGGTCGGAAAGACGACCACCTCGGTATACCTGGCCGCACTTGCGGCCTCGAGCCGGCGCTCGGTGACACTGGTCGATGCCGACCCGCAGGCCAGCGCGGCCGATTGGGTCGAGAACGCCGGCGATGAGTCCCTGGAGCCTGTGAGTCTCGTCGAGGCGCCGACAGACCGATTATTGGCCAAAGCGCTCGACCGGCTCGAGGGTGACGATGTCGCCATCGTCGATACACCGCCCGGCAACGAACGACTGCTCGCCAAAGCGACCGAACGCGCGGATGCCATCGTCTTACCGACCCGCATCGGCGGGGTTGAGACCACCCGGGTCGAAGCGGTGCTCGACATCGTGCCGAAGAAGGTCCCCGTCGGCTTGGTGATCTGCTCCGCTCGGACCTATACGCGTGACTACCAGGACGGAGTGACCGCGTGGGGTCAGGCCGACGTACCCGTGTGGGGCACGGTACCCGAACGCGTCGCGATCGCGGCCGGCCCCGAAGGGTGGCTCTCCGCCGATGGTCTCGATGCCTACCGTGGGGTCTGGCGTCGCGCACTCCGGGCGGTTCGGGAGTCATAAGCGCGGCCAAGACTGCGGGTCGAGCGCGGGTCGGCGGCCTTGTCCACGACGCTCCCGGACGGCAAGGGATCTCCTTGACAGTTGGGCGTCGTAAAGATCCTGCGTACGCTGGGAAGTCAAGCGCTTCGCGAATGTCGGCGATGCTTCCGGGAGGCCCAGATGATCACATTCGGTGAGCATCGTTCGAGCCCGGCGAGGACCCCCCCGCCGAACGATCGGCGCCCGGCCCCTGCGCCGCCTCGCCCGCCTCGCTGGCGAACGCTGCTCGTGCTGCTCGGCGTGATGGCGACGGTCCTGTTGCTGTTCCGTCCGAGCATGACGAAGAGCACCCCGAATCACAGCTACAGCTACACGACGTTCGTGCATGCGGTCACGGCAGATCAGGTTCGCAGCGCGACCATCGACGCGAACGGGAAGGTGACGGGTCAACTCAAGAACAAAGACAACTTCACGTCGCAGATCCCGACTGCCCTACGCGACGATCAGCTCGCACCCCTGCTCGCGCAGCACCAGGTGCTGGTGAAGGGGAAGGGCCCGCGGGGCACGTCGGCGCTCGGGGTCCTGGTCAGCCTGCTGCCGCTGGTGTTCTTCCTGGGACTCTTCGTCTGGTTGGGGCGTCGCGCACGCAAACAGCTGACCGGCGGGATCATGGGATTCGGGGGTTCGAAGGCGAGGCTCTACGACGAGGACCGCCCGAAGACGCGTTTCGGCGATGTCGCGGGCTACGAGGGCGCGAAGGCGGAGGTGTCGGAGGTCGTCGACTTCTTGAAGCGTCCGGAACGCTACGAGAAGGCGGGTGCGGTGGGCCCCAAGGGCGTGTTGCTGGTCGGGCCGCCCGGAACCGGTAAGACGCTCATGGCGCGTGCAGTGGCGGGTGAGGCGGAGGTTCCGTTTCTTGCGCTGACGGGATCGAGCTTCGTCGAGCTGTTCGTGGGGGTGGGTGCGTCCCGGGTGCGGGATCTGTTCGCGGACGCGCGGAAGCGGGCGCCGTCGATCATCTTCATCGACGAGATCGACGCGATCGGTGGACGTCGTGGTGGCTCGATCGTGTCAAATGACGAACGCGAGCAGACCCTCAACCAGTTGCTCGCGGAGATGGACGGCTTCGATCCGGCGACCGGTGTGGTCGTGATCGCGGCAACGAACCGGGTGGAGACCCTCGATCCGGCCCTGCTGCGCCCGGGCCGCTTCGATCGTACCGTGGAGATCCCGCTACCGAATCAGGCGGAACGGACCGCGATCCTGCGCGTCCATGCCGACGACAAGAAGCTCGATCGCGACGTCGACCTCGAGATCGTTGCGCGCGGTACGCCGGGGTTCTCGGGTGCCGACCTCGCCAACCTCGTGAACGAGGCTGCCATCAACGCCGTGCGTGCCAACCGGGACATCATCACCGCCGAGGACTTCGACAACGCCCGGGACCGACTGCTGCTCGGACGCCGCGACGCCATCAACGCGCTCCTACCCGACGAAAAACACGCTGTCGCCGTCCATGAGTCGGGCCACGCGGTCGTCGCCGCGCTGTCCGAACACGCCGACCCGGTCGCGAAAGTGACGATCCTGCCTGCAGGCCAAGCGTTGGGTGTGACCCAACAGCTTCCCGAAGACGAACGCCATCTCTACCCGGAGAGCTATCTGCGCGACTCGCTCGCCGTCCGACTCGGGGGGCGGGCGGCGGAGGTGCTCGTCATCGGGGAGGCGTCAACCGGCGCGGCAAACGACCTTGCCGGCGCTACCGACCTCGCGACCAAGATGGTGCGCGACTGGGGGCTCTCCAAACGGCTGGGCCCGATCGGCTTCGCGCACAACACGCCGAACTCTCTTAGCCCCGACGGTCTCGGGCGTGCGCCCTACGCGGAAGCAACGCAACAGATCATCGACGAGGAAGTCTCGCGGCTCCTCAGGCAGGCTGAGCAGCACGCAACCGAGTTGCTGCGCGCGCACCGTCCGCAGTTCGACCGGGTCGTTGACTCCCTCCTCGAACACGAGACCATCGACGGGTCCGACCTCCTCGCGTTGTTGGGTACCAACGGCCAGAGCAGCCTCCTGCCGGACACACCTCGAGAGCCCCTCCCGGCCGGAGGTCCCCCAGACGGCCACCTTCCAACAAGCTGAGAGCTGGGATCGCGGCTCGCGGCGTCACGTGGGGAACGTCGTCGAGCACGACGTCGCCGAAGCGGTGGCCCGCCGACGACAGGTTCACGATACGCGCCGGACGGCCCGCGAGCAGCGGCCGCAGGCGGTTCACCAGCAGGAAGTGGCCCAGGTGGTTGGTGCCGAACTGCGTCTCGAACCCATCCGCGGTGCGACCCTCGGGGGTTGCCATGACGCCTGCGTTGGCGATGATCACGTCGAGGCGGTCGTGGTCGGCGACGACACCATCGGCGAACGCACGGATCGACGCGAACGATGCCAGGTCGACGGTGCGCAGCTCGACGGTCGCGCCGGTGTTCGCCGCGGCGGCGCGTACGGGCTCGGCCGCGCGTTCACCCTT
>Ga0209526_10003698_pt1 | contig 10419 bp, 13 predicted proteins | sample JacPinW_OM2H0_M1_FD_188566 | JGI IMG/M metagenome (GOLD analysis project Ga0209526, IMG submission 188566) | Forest soil microbial communities from Algoma, Ontario, Canada - Jack Pine, Ontario site 1_JW_OM2H0_M1 (SPAdes) (version 2) | ecosystem: Environmental > Terrestrial > Soil > Boreal... | reverse complement strand
TTTTGCTGAAAACGACAAACTCTTATTGGTGCAGACCGAGTCGGCGCCGCAAAAAATCCAACCGTGCGAATTTATACGCGTTACAACTCGCATGGCCTTTCAAGATGGCGCTGCCGTCCTTCGCGCAGTACGAGCGCGTGCTCGAGACGAGCAACATCGTTATGTCGCAGAAGGCAGGACGGGTGCGCCGTTACGCGCTGGCGCCGCAGGCGCTGGCGGGCGCGGAGCGGTGGATGCTCGACCAGCGTGAGATCTGGGAGCAGCGGCTCGACCGCATGCAGGACTATGTCGAAGGACTGGCGACCAACAAGGAGAAGCCATGAGCAAGGTATTCGCGAACATCGCCCTCAGTCTCGACGGCTACATGACCCCGGAAGGCATGACGATTGATCACTGGGACGATCCCGGCTTCAAGAATTGGGGCGCGAAGTGGGGAGCCCTGATGAGCTGGCTTATCGGCCTGGAGCATTTCCGCAGCTCGCTGAAGATCGGCCCCGGCGGCGAGACGGGCCCGGTCAACGAAATGGTGCGCCACACCAGCGAGCGGATCGGCGCCAACATTATGGGCCGGCGGATGTTCGAGGCAGGCGAACGCAGCTGGCCGGAAGAGGCGCCGTTCCATACGCCGGTCTTCGTGCTCACCCACAACGCGCGTGAGCCGTGGGTGCGGCCGGGCAGGACGACTTTCCATTTCGTCACGGACGGTCCGCAAAGCGCGCTCGCGCAGGCGAAAGCCGCGGCCGGCGGCAAGGACGTGCGGATTGCCGGCGGCGCCGACGTGGTGCAGCAGTACCTGAAGCTCGGGGCCGTGGAAGAGCTCGAGATCGCGCTTGCGCCGGTCCTGTTCGGTGGCGGCCGACGGTTGTTCGAGAACCTAGGCGACGGTCTCCGAAGCTTCCAAATCGACCGTGTGCTACATACGCCGCTCGCAACGCATCTGCGTTATCTGCCGTCTTGATGGGTGTGGCGGTAACGCTGCCCTTCGCGACGATGCAGACTGCGCTGATCCTGCAGCGTCGCTACACCGCCCGCGCTGACTCGAGCTAAAGACCCACCAACGGCCTGCTGCGAGTCTGTGATCTGGGTCATATGAGCACCATTGACGGTGCTGGGTGGGCTGGCCGAGTTTGAGCGTGAGCTAATCCGGGCCCGGACTGGCGAGGGCCGCAAGCGTGCGCAGGCCCGTGGTGTCAAGTTTGGACGACCACCTAAACTCAATGCTCACCAGCGCAAGGAAGCTCGCAATGAACCCATGCTTTTGCGTCTCAGGCGTTTCTGCCAGGCAAAATTGATGCCGCGACAGTCAAAAGTGAGTACCAGCAGCGCAGCGCAGCGCCAGTCAATCCGTTCGGATCGATTAGCACAGTCGTCAACAGCTGGAATCCGACGCCAATTGGTGCAGTTCTGCCAGCATTTTATTCCCTAACTCCTCGATCGTCAGAAAGTCGGCGATGAGCTGGACGTGGAAAAAATATGGTGCCTTCATCTCGACGAGCGAGTGTCCTATTACGGGCTGAAATACGAGCAACTTGCTCTGCTCTAAAGAGAGCCGCTCATATTCGTCGGTTTGATGGTTAGCGATTGCCGCGTTCATTCGCGTCATCAGGTCGTTGTATGCATCGACGTCTTTCGGTCGCACGTTGCCTGGCGGGATATAAAGGGGAATGCGGTGCGCCAATGCGTCACGATACTCTGTTAGGTAAGCAAACCAGTCTTCGAGACTGTGGAGGTAGGCGCGAAACTCCGGAGACAACGACGCGCGGATGTCTGTATTTTGCCTACGCAGCCCGACGCGCAGTGCCGGGATCGACAATTCTCGCTCGTACACCCACACCCAAGCGAGATTGTCAACGCAACCGTAGATGTTCGCGAACGCAGCCTGAATGTTGATTTGCGCATCGTCCAATTGAAGCTTCTGTGGCACGTCGACGACATCGGGCGGTATGATCGAGAAAACGTTCTCAATGCACCTGCGCATCGTTTGAAGGCGCCGCGCGAAGCCCTGCGTCGCGTATTCCCGTGCTTTCTCTCGCACGAACGGGTGCGAAACAAACTTCAAAAGCAAGCGATCGGTTTTCCAACCAACGACCTGAAGCTTCGCATATAGCTGTTCGCACTGTTCTTTGGTCAAGGGCATTACATTGCGTCCAGTGCTGGGCCCTATGGGTCTATGCGAACGAAGGCTGATTTTAAATGGGTTGGCGATGTTGATGCCTTATTGCACGCATTGGGACACAGCGTGTTGTTTGGATCAGCGCCAATCGGAACCAAGACTTCTCCAGAACGGAGTGTGAATTTTCCTCTGGTCGTTGGAGGATGCGCCCCGGCTGCGCGGCGAGCGGCAGTGGCCGAGTGCTCGATCCCTGGTCGCCTACCTCCGCGTGAGCACTTCCCGCCAGGGCCGCTCCGGGCTCGGCCTTGAAGCCCAGCGGGAGGCCCTGGCTCGCTTTTCGCAAACCGAGGGCTTCGAGATCGTTAGCGAACTGGTCGAAATCGAGACGGGCAAGTGAGCAGAGAGCTCTGGAGCTCGATGCTCTCTTCGAGTGGTACCAGCTTACAGAAGGACTCGCAGTAGTGAAGCGTAAACTCCATTCATCGACCGCCAATATTTCCGCAATCAGCGCCGGGTCTATGTCGTAGCGCTCTATTGGAAGGCCATGACGTGCCCGGCGCAGCGTTAGGTTGGCGCGATGAGCGTCACGAAGGCCCTTTCGCGGCACAAGAGCTATGCCTACTCCCAATCATTGTTTTTGAGGCCCAGGGTCCGAGCGTTCTCGGATACAGCACGTTTAACTTGATCTGTAGCGCCGTCAGGGAACTCTGCAGCGATCAACGCACAAGATGAAAGGAACGTAGCCGACAAGGAGGAAATTCTGTGCTTAGATTATTGATCGATACGGCAAATTAGATTGTTTGTTGCTTGCGAGGAGTGGGCGTGCGGACTGAGGAGCTTACGTTCTATCATGGTACCGACGAGCGCGCGGCTCGCGCTATCCTAACTTCGGGAGCGCGGCATTCGATATTTGAAGAGATTGGTGCGCGGGCTCTCGGCCGGGAAATCCGCAGCGCCCTCCTGGAAACGTATAGCCTTTCTCCTAAGGAAGATTGGCGTCTACACTTCCTCGTAAAGGGACCGGGAAGTGATTCTTCTGGCCTGTGGGTCTCAGCTTTGCGTCAACTGGACGATCCGCAAGATAAATCGCTTATTGAATATGGGCACTTCTTTGCGACTTTGAATATTGGAAATGCCTATCGATATGCAATCGATAACCCGTATCGCTCGGAATTCATCCTTGCGCTTGCGGAAAGTCTCAAAATTTTGGAAAGCGCGGGGCATCCTTTGCCAAAGTCGGTGGCGAGTCGCTTTCCGGAGGTCGACCGCCTAATTAGAGCTCCATCTTCGCCACTTGTGCTCGAGCTCCGTGGAATTTCGCACGATCGATTGCGGACTGAAGACGGCGGGCGCGACGTTGACGCGAGAATAGAATTATTTTTGAGCGTACAATTGTATTCTGGCGTAAATGACCCCGCCGCATTTCGAATTCAAACTGTGACTGCGCGCGACGTGGTCGCGGTGCATTTGCTCGATGGCTTGTCTGCCAAGGAAGTCGAGGATTCTTTTTGGCAACCAAGCCCGTCGAATGTTGCTGCAATGCGCCTGCCGGTACACGAATGGCTCGCGCACAGTAGCGATCTTGGTCCGGGGTCTGCCCAATGTCGACGTGGTTGAGCGACCATTTGCCTGTTTCGTTTTCGAATTACATTTGATCATGCCCAGCTTCATGCTGCCGGCTGCGCCAAGGTCTATTCCGAGAAGGTGAGCGGCGCCCAGACGGATCGAGCCGAGCTAGCCAAGCTGCTCAAGCGGCTCGACGAGGGCGACGTGCTGATCGTGACCCGCCTAGATCGGCTTGCACGCTCAACGCGGGATCTGCTGAATATCCTCGATACGGTGGCCAAGGCCGGCGCCGGCTTCCGGTCTCTGGCTGACGCCTGGGCCGATACGACGACACCGCACGGCCGGCTCATGCTGACCGTTCTGGGCGGCTTGGCTGAGTTTGAGCGCGAGTTGATACGGGCCAGAACTGGCGAGGGGCGTAAGCGTGCACAAGCCCGTGGGGTTAAGTTTGGTCGGCCCCCGAAGCTTAATGCGCATCAACGCCGTGAAGCCATCCAGCGCCTACGTAATGGCGAGACGCAGGCTGATATCGCACGGACCTACGGGGTGGATGCAACGACTATCGGCCGCTTGGACTGCTCGGCGGTTTGAAGGCGTTTGGGCTTTCGATCGCCTGGATTCGTTCGGGCGTCACCGTGCCGAAGTAGCAGTAATATGACCCATCCCACCACAATGCATTAAGCCCGCCATGGCGGCGTATCCGGTCAAGCTCAGCAGCGGGGACGTTGTCCCCGACCCAGTCTTCCCATCGAACCAACGCTCGTCATCGTTTGGTATCTCGACGGTCAGCCGGATCGAGTCGTCACGATATCGGCGCCAATTCCACCCGCACCAATTTGGTTCGCTTACGGTGGTAAGCCAAACGACGGGGCAGCTTGGTGTGTCTCTGGGGTTTGCCCTCGGCCTGAGACCTTCAGTTAGGATCGTGCCGCGATCTTGAAGGAGGCGGCTGGACTGCGTAGCCGTGTGCCCCGTGGACTGCTTCTATGAGGGCGAGAACATGCTCGTCATGCAGAATCGATGTCGCCGCGGCAATGCCCTGGAAGATCGAGCGCCGCCTCATCTCCATTGTATCCTCCCGATGCAATGTTTAAAAAACGATTGACGATTGACTCAGTTTATCAATCTTCGCCGACGCTGAAAATCCGGATTGAGTTTGCTGCCGCCGCTTTAGCCGTCCAATGGGCCCGACCAAGGGAGCGCAGGAGCGAGAGCGCACCGCCGCACGTGCCGCCGCTGAGGCGAAGCGCGCCTTGCTGGAATACCGCCCAAGCCGGCGGGTTACGGAGAGTATATGCTGTCGAGCAAACGCAGCATTCTCCGAGAGGTCTCCCAATGCGAACCTTATACGTCGTTGGTTTGATGGCTGGGATCGTCTTTACACTGGCAGCAAGTATACGGCCAAGTGGCGCCGTGATTATCTATCCTTGGTGCGCTAACTTTGGCGGGGGGAGGAGTGGTGGCGCCCAAAACTGCGGGTTCACATCGCGGGCGCAATGCGAGTTGACCCGCGCAGGCAACGGCGGCTTTTGCGTTCAGAATCCCTTCTACCAGCCGTATCCACCGCCGCAGACGTATGCGCCGCCTATCCGGCGATGACGATCTTCGCACGGCTCGAAATGTTGACCGCCGAGCGCCCGTGATTGTCGATTCGCGTTCGCGTCGTTCGAAAGCTATTATTGTGGCGTGCTCTGGCCCCCGCCAGGCATCCCGTCCCGCAGGTTTCGCGGGTGCGGAGGCGAGTGTTCGATTTTGCCTGGACTCGTCGCGTGAGGGCCGCAATAGGCAAGGGAAAGCCATGAACATTACGTTGCCATCGACCCTCGTCGGTGCAGTCGTCGCAGGGATCATCTCAATCGCCGACACGCCCCCGAAATTCGATCCCGCGCCAGCCTGCAAGGCCGCTGCGGCGATCGATCAATCCATGGATTTGGCCGTTTCGCAGAGTTACGAGAGCTGCATGAACGATGAAGAATCGGCGCGCGCCGAACTTGTAAAAGGCTGGAACACATATCCAGCAGATGCCAAGCCGCGCTGTGTTGGTGAGGCCACGGACGGTGGACTACCGAGCTATGTGGAATTGCTTGAATGTTTTCTCGTGACGGTGAACGTGGGCGGGAACGACCCGGTGACGCCACCGCAAGGCAACAAAAAGAAAAATCAAAAAACCCGATAGAATTAACGGCACCATCGGTGCTGACACTGGAAATGGGGCACTGCGTATTCTGACTTAAGCTACGCGGGAATGCCGATGGGGATACATCATAGTCGAGCAGGAGAACCTAGAACGATGTTGAGAATGACGTTGGCCGTCGGAGCCGCGTTGATTTTACTCGGTTCGATCGCTGCAGCGCAAACCCGTTCAGCGGTGAAGGCATGCGCAGCCGATATCGAAACTCATTGCGGTAAATTCCGACCTGGCGGTGCTGAGATTAGCGAATGCATGAAGACGCACGTCAAAGACTTCTCTCAAAAGTGCCAGGCGGCGATGCTGCAAGCTAAAGCAATCGCAACGAAATGTGCGGACGACATCAAGCAAAGCTGCGCGGGCGTTGAGCGAGGTGGCGGCAGGATCGAGGCTTGCCTGCACGCACACTTGACCGACATAAGCGATGGCTGCAAAGGCGCGATTTCTGGTACGCCCGGCGGTCGAATCTGAGCCGTGATCGAATGAAGCCCAAGCAACCTGCCGGCCCAGCGATGACGCTCGGCAATATGCGCGAGCTCGGCGTGGCAAAGAACCTGATCGCGTCGTGCCTCAACGATGCCTGCCGGCACGTCGGGCTGATCGATGTGTCGAAGTTTCCGCACGATACCGAAGTGCCGTCGTTTGCTCGCAAGGTCGTGTGCGCGAAGTGCGGTAGCCGGGGGAACAAGATCGACGTTCGCCCGAAGAGCTACGCCAATCACGACGCCGCATTGAAGGAATGGATACGCGGCAAAACCTCCCGACCAAATAGCTCGATTGAGCGTCGTTCGTCCTCAACAGCGATTTGTCCCGAACTGAACACGAGGTCCACCACGCCTACTCCGGTGAGCGACTGGAAGACCCGGAGACGCTCGACGACGGTGTCGGGGCTGCCCGCAAAAAGCATGCGGCCCATGCCGAATGGTGTGGCGTCTGCAAGCCGGCTCTGCTCAACGTCCGCAGTTTTTTTTGGGTTGCTTGCCGGCGGCCCCGCCACGGGGCCATCGAGCAGAAAGCGCATGTGAGGCGGCAGGAATTTGGCTTCGAGTTCGGCTGCCCGCGTATCTGTATCAGCAACCAAACCGAACCCTCGGTAAACGACCTGGTCGGGCGTGGGCTCCCAGCCGCAGCGACGGGCTTCGGCGCGGTAATGCGCGACAATCTTGGCTACGGATTCCGGGCGATGAAACGACATGCACAATCCAAGCCGTTCGCGGGCCGCGAATTCTGCCGAGTTCAAGCTGTTGCCCGAGAAGTACATTGGCGGCAGTTGGAGAGGACGGGGCCAGATTGCGATGTTCGGATAGTCGAAGAATTCGTCCTTCCATGCGAAGGGCTGGGCGTCGGTCAGCGCCTTGCGCACGAGCCGGGTGGCCGCCTGGGCCTTTGGCTGCGTCAAGGCAGCGTCGATCGGCTCGTAGGCTTTGAATTCGCTCGGGGTCCCGCGAAGTAAAAGAACAATAAGCCGACCCCGGCTGAGGTGGTCCAGCATCGCAATTTCTTCTGCAATCCGGACCGGGTTGTTGATGGAAACGAGCGGACCGAGTAGCGCGATGCGGGCGCGACGCACGATCTGAGTCAGGGCGCCCGCGAGCGGCCCCGTCGATGGCACCAGGATGAGCGGTGAGTAGTGGTGTTCGGAGACGCTGATCCAGTCGAAGCCGAGCTCATCGGCCATGGCAGCGTAGCCGAGCCATCGCTCAAAGCTTTCTTGCGCCACATTTGGATCGCAGGCATTCGGCAAGACGCCAAGCCGGTGAGCGGCGGCGCCAGCGTAATGAACGCCACACAGAAGCGAAGCTTTCATTAGAGGCATTCCACTGTGCTGGGGGAACAATGCGCATAAAGCACGCCAACCTACCGCGTCACTCTGCCGAGATACAGCTGCCGCGGGAGACAAATGGCGATCGAGTGCGTGCGCTGAAGTCCGCTCAAAAGGAGGTCTCCCCTAAGGCGCTTCGCTATTGCTGGCACAGACCGGTCCGCCGCCGCCGACACTGGTCAACCTGCGTCAAGGGTGAATGTATCAAATTGGCACCAAGCCGACATCACGGCATGTCCGCTCAAATGTCGCTAACGGGGGATAAGCGGACAACATATGCTCAATGCGAGTTCTTCGCCTTTTGACCCATAGCGGACATCCATCCCTCGGTTCGCCGTTCAACGTCCGCTTCGAATCGGTCGCTGCCATTCCTCATGTCTGGCATGGTTGAATACGTCGCTTGCGCTCCGAATTTAGTGCAGTTCCGACAACCTCCCGTCCTATTTGTCCAGGGGGCAGCTTGCCGGTGTGATGGCCCTCATGCAAAAGCCACAACGACTCAAAAGATCAGTTGTCGTCTCAGGGCGCCGAACCGCCATAAGCCTCGAAGATGCATTTGCGGATGGGCTTCGAGAAATCGCCGCCCAGCGAGGTGTTACGATGTCAGCGCTGGTCTCAATGATCGACACTAGTCGCACACAGAGCAACCTTTCCTCGGCGGTCCGCGTATTCCTGTTCCACCACTTTCGCCCCCAAGCTGACGCCGGCAAGGGCCCGACAGGGGGTCGGACCCGCAGAGTCGATCTGAGAAAATCGCTCGCTAGAAACTTACGACGACTTCGTGTTGCGCGTGGACTTTCGCAGACGGAGCTCGCCGCCAAGGCCGGGATTGGTAGACCTCACCTCTGCCGGCTTGAGAACCGAACTTATGACACCGGCCTCGATACGGTTAGCAAGTTAGCGGCCGCTCTAGGCTGTGAACCCGTGGATTTGCTGAAATAGGATTTGTTTGCCGACGCTCGCCCAAAACGCGCAAGCGGTCGTGAAGATGATTTGTTCCGGGGGCCGGATGCTCGCAGCAAAAGCGGCAGATGAGAACCGCGTCGGTCTCACGATCGGTAATCTGTTCCGGCAGAAATGTGGCATATCAGACACAGTTGGTTATTTGTCGTACGGCGGTCTATCACAAGAGCTTGCTCACACAGGGGCAACAGCGCATCGTTGCCGGCAATCAACAATAAGCAAACATGCAACGTGGGGGCGGGGGACAATGGGGAAGCATCATATCCTGGGGACGACTGCGCTCGTCGCGCTGGTCGTCAGCATGTCGCAGGCATCTGCCGGCGGCTTGGCAATTCGTGAACAGAGCGCATGGGGCGAAGGGTCGTCCTATGCGGGCGTCGCAGCCGGCGGATCGGTATCGGCGATGTTCTGGAATCCCGCGACTATGACGCAGAACGGCAAGTTCGCGCTCGAGAATTCGGTCTCGATGATCTTTCCGGAGACGACGCAGAGCGGCGTTAATAATTTGCCGGCGGTCCTCCGCATCAACGACGGCATTGCCAACAGCTCCGAACCCGCGTTCGTTGTGGCGGGCTATACCTCCATGCAGCTGAACGACCGGCTGTGGCTCGGCTTCTCGCTCAACTCGCCATTCGGGCTCTCGGTCGGATTTAACAATCCGAACTGGGCGGGTGCGTTCTACGGCGAGAGTTCGACGCTGAAGACCTATAACGCGTCGCCGAGCGTCGCGTATAAGCTCGCCGATTGGATTAGCGTTGGTGTCGGATTCCAGGCCCAATACGCGACAGTAAATCTCAAGACCGCCACCGGGATCCCGATCGCCGGCTTCTCTTCGCCCAACGTTAATCAAGCTCAGCTCACTGGCGACGGGTGGGGCTTTGGTTGGACCGCCGGTGTAACCGTAACGCCGACCCCTTGGACCCAGATCGGCCTAGGTTATCGCTCTGCAGTCAATCAATCCATCAATGGAGACTTCGAGACCAACGGATTTGGCGGAACGCCCGGCCCGGTCTCCACGACGATCAAGCTGCCCGATTCCGCGAGTCTCGGAATCCGCCAAGGCCTCATGCCGGGGCTTACGGCGCTCGGCACAGTGGAATGGACCGGGTGGAAGCGTATCGGCACATCGATTATCTCTCAGCCGAGCGGTCGAGCCGCCCTTGCGCCGTCCGGCGCTCCGGTGACGGTGCCGTTCCAGTGGAATGACGGCTGGTTCTACTCGGTCGGGCTTGAATATGTAGCCTCACCGGCGTGGATCGTCCGCGGCGGCGTCGGCTACGAGATCAGCCCGGTCACCGACCTGGTCCGCATCCCGTTGCTGCCGGACAACAACCGCATATGGTACTCTGTCGGTCTGACCAACAACGTGACGCCTGGCGTCAGCGTCGACCTCGCCTATTCGTTCGTCGATGTGCAGAACGCGACGGTCAACGTCGTGCCGGGCAATCCGTCGTTTAATGGTCTCGTGACCTACACCGGCACCTCAAAGGCAAGCATCAGTATCTTCTCAGTGGGCGTGAAGTTCAAACTCGGCGAGCCGCCGGCTGTCGCCACCCGCGGATAGCGGGCTCTGACGCGACTCTTGCGGGCGTCGCGGTGACCCACGTCCGCTATTGGCACGAAGCCGACATAAAACTGCGTCCGCTGTTCAGTCGCTAAGGGGTGGAAAGCGGACATCATCGGCTCATTGTGAGCATTTCCGCTTTTGATGTGGTGGACGGCACCCACTCTGCGGCATCGAAGTGCCATAGGGTGGTAGCGTCGAAA
>Ga0209526_10003697_pt1 | contig 10422 bp, 8 predicted proteins | sample JacPinW_OM2H0_M1_FD_188566 | JGI IMG/M metagenome (GOLD analysis project Ga0209526, IMG submission 188566) | Forest soil microbial communities from Algoma, Ontario, Canada - Jack Pine, Ontario site 1_JW_OM2H0_M1 (SPAdes) (version 2) | ecosystem: Environmental > Terrestrial > Soil > Boreal... | reverse complement strand
CGACTACATCGATCGTCTCTATTCCTCGATCGAGGGTGTCGCCGCGATGCGCGCCGCCATCGGTGCTCTCAAAGCCGATATTTGGCTCGCCAATGATTGGGTGACGTTGCCGCTTGCGGTCGAGGCGGCAGAAGCTCGCGGCGGCATTGTCGGTTACGACACCCACGAGCTTGCGGTCTCGGAGTGCGAACAGAGCTTCAAATGGCGCCTGATGCGCCAACCGCTCGTCAGAGCCATCGAGCGCCGTTACATCCGCCGCGCTCAGGTGGTGTCCAGCGTTTCGCCCGGCATCGGCGAATTTCTGATGCAGCTCTATAATCTGCCCGATCGGCCGCTGACGATCCGTAATGTCCCGGATTACCGGGAAATTTCCTTTCGGCCGTGCGGCGCCACCGTCAGGGTGCTCTACCATGGCTTGGTCGCGCCCGGCCGCGGGCTCGAGGAGGCCGTCGACAGCGTTCCCGCGTGGCGGCCGGAATTGAGCCTTACCATCCGTGGGCCAGGCGATTCCGGTTTTGTCGCAGCGCTCGATGCACGGGCGAGACGCGCGAAGATCGAGGGCCGAGTGACGATCGAGCCGCCGGTTCCGATGACCGAGCTGGTCGACCGGGCAGCCGCCTTCGATATCGGCCTCTTTGCCCTGCCCGACCATTCGCGTCAAAACCGGCTCGCGCTGCCAAACAAGCTGTTCGAATACATCATGGCTGGGCTCGCACTCTGTGTCTCGGACTTGCCGGAAATGGCCCGGATCGTCGAACGGTACAAAGTGGGCAAGTGTCTGCCTTCGATTGAACCCGCCGCAATCGCAGCGGCAATGAACGGCTTTACCCGCGCAGCCATCGACACCTTCAAGCGGCGCTCACTGGAGGCCGCCCGGGAACTGTGCTGGGCGCAGGAGTCGAGGACGATGCTCGTCGCCTATGACTCTGCACTCGGCGCGGCCGGCCATTAGCATGTGCGGCATCCGGTGTTCGCTCGGCTTCGAGCCTGACCCCGACCACATCGGCTTGGTGAAGCCACCTGCGCTCGGATGTACCGGTAGGCAGCTGCCGGTCGGGCGGGCTCGACAGCTCGTCAATCCCGTCAATCTCGGTATTTGGGGCCGCATGCTCGCGGTGTCGGGCTGAGGATGACGCCGAGCCCTGCGTGTGGGACCATCGTCTCACTTACGCCGTTGCCGCTTGAGGCCGACAGCCGGGCCTTCCGCATCGCATCGAGCCTCGGCGAGGCAGGCTGGCATTCGATCGTGATCGAGGGCCGCGCGAGTGCGAACCGGTTTTGGGGAAACGCCGTCGAAGTCCGTTCATTGGGATCTCAGGCCAGCCGCCGCGCCACGACCTCGCCAAGACAACGTGCTCGCGGCGGGGCTGTCGCGATGGCGCGCAATGGCCGGTTGCGAGTTGGCGGCGAGCTCGCCCTCTATCTCGGTTTCCGCGGCTGGGATTGGTGGCGTCATTGCTGGCGTCCGCGCGGGTGTATCCCGCCGGCCGAGCTCTATTACCTGCATTCCTTCGAGTTTCATCGCGCGGTCGCCCCGATAACAGCGCGCACGGGGGCCCGCATTATCTATGACGCGCACGATTTCTATCGCGGCATCGAGCCGCCGGAGCGCCAGGCCGCTTTTGACCGCAATCGCGTGAGGCCCTTTTTTGATGCGCTCGAAGCGCGTCTCGTAGCTGCGGCTGATGCCGCGGTAACGGTCAGTGACGGCATCGCCGCCCTGATGGAGCGAACCTTCGGCCGGCGTCCCACTGTCCTGCGCAATTACCACGACGAGCGGCTGGACCAAGCCGTCGCGCCCGATCTGCGCACATCATTGTCCCTGGCGCCGGCCGATCGCCTCTGCGTCGTGGTCGGCAACCGCAAGCCTGGAATGGCGGTCGACACGGCAGTCGATGCGTTGGCCATGCTACCGACGCGTTTCCACGTTGCCTTCGTCGGACGCGGCTACGAGGCCGACAGGGTGAGGCTTCGCCGACATCCGGCAGTGTCCCGCGTCCATTTCGGGCGGCATGTCGCGCCAAATCAAGTGGTTCCGTTTATTCGTACGGCCGATCTCGGTCTGGTGATCTACGAACCTTATTCCGCTAATTACCGCTACGCTTTGCCCAACGGCTTTTTCCAAGTGATTGCCGCAGGATTGCCCCTCGTTCGCGCGGCGTTGCCGGAGATCGAAGCGGCGATCGGCCGCCGCCCCGTTGGCGCGCGTCTCGATCGTCTCGACCCGCCGACCTTGGCCGCCGCAATCTTGCGATGTGCCGAGGACACCGCCGGGTTGCGCGCTGCGGTCGCGGTGCTGGCACGCGAGCTGCGGTGGGAGGCGGAGTCACTGCGGCTCAATGGCCTCGTCGATGAGGTTACGGACCGGCCGGTTCGCATCCCCCGTAAGACCGAAGCGGTGGCGTGACGGTAAAATGTGCGGCATTGCAGGCATCGCTTCGACCGACGGAAAGCCGATCCCTCGATTGGCTTCGTCGCTTTCGGTGCTCGACCGCCTCCTCGCCCACCGCGGCCCGGACGGAAACGGTGCCTGGATCTCGCCGGCACGCTCAGTCGGGCTCGCCCATCGTCGATTGGCGATCATCGACTTGAGCGATGCGGCGCGCCAGCCAATGATGGCGCCGGGCCCGACCGCCATCACCTATAATGGCGAAATCTACAATTATCTCGAGCTCCGCGCCGAGCTGTCCCCCCGCTGGAAATTCCATTCGAACTCGGATACCGAGGCGATTTTGGCAGCCTACGACCGCTATGACACCGGCTGCCTCGATCGATTGCGCGGGATGTTCGCCTTTGCCCTCTGGGACGACCGGCGCCAGCGCCTTTTCTGCGCGCGCGACCGCTTCGGCATCAAGCCCTTCTACTATGCGCTGGTGGGAAATCGATTTATCTTTGCTTCCGAAGCAAAGGCATTGCTGCCGTTTCTGCCCGAAATCGAAACCGATCCTGCCGCGCTCGCCGAATATCTGACCTTCCAGTACACGATCGGCGAGGCCACCCTGTTCCGCGGCGTCAAGCAGCTTTTGCCGGGCCATGCACTGGCCGTCGAGAATGGCGAGGTTCGCGTCTGGCGGTATTGGGACGTCTATTATGAGATCGACGGCGACCACAGCGCACGATATTTCGAGCGGCACCTCGCCGAGCTGCTCGACGACTCGGTAAAGTTTCACCTGCGCAGCGACGTGCCGATTGGCGCTTATGTTTCGGGGGGCATCGATTCGAGCTTGATTGCGATCCTTGCCGGCAACACCGAGCGCGGTGTCGCCGACTGTTTTCACGGCCGCTTCACCGAGTGCGAGGGCTACGACGAGAGCGATTACGCCGCCGTCGCGGTGGATCAGGCACGCGCCAAATTGCATCTCATCGACATTACTGCCCGGCAATTTCGCGACCACATAGACGACGTAATTTATCATCTCGATTTTCCGGTCGCAGGACCTGGCTCCTTCCCGCAATTCATGGTCTCGCAGCTCGCGGCGCGCCACGTGAAGGTGGTGTTGGGCGGGCAGGGCGGCGACGAGATCTTCGGCGGATACGCGCGATATCTGCTGGCTTATTTCGAGCAATGCATCAAGGCCGCCCTCGATGGGAATTACAAAAACGGTAATTTCGTCGTGACGATCGAATCGATCGTGCCGAACCTCGGTTTACTGCGCGAATACAAGCCGCTGATGAAGGAGTTCTGGAGAGAAGGTTTGTTCAATGGTCTCGATGACCGATATTTTCGGTTGGTCGACCGCTCAACCGATATGGAGGAGGAGATCGATTGGACACTTTTGGATAAGGATCGTGTGTTCGCCAACTTCTTGGAAATTTTTAACAACAAGAGCAACGTGAGGAAGGAAGCCTATTTTGACAAGATGACGCATTTCGACTTCAAATGTTTGCTGCCGGCATTGCTTCAGGTCGAGGATAGGATGAGCATGGCGCACGGACTGGAGAGCCGAGTGCCCCTCCTCGACCACCCGCTGATCGAATTCCTCGCCACAGTCCCGGCCGACGTCAAATTCGAGGGCGGCCGGATGAAGCACCTCCTAAAGCGTGCCTATGCCGATGTTTTGCCGTCCGCGATCGCCGATCGGCGCGACAAGATGGGCTTTCCGGTGCCATTGAAGGAATGGTTCTCGGGCGAATTGCGCGGCCTTGTGCAGGACACTTTCCGCAGCCGTCGCGCCCGGCAGCGCCCATTTCTCAACACTGAAGCCGTACTCGCCAATTTTGAAAGCGCCGGCCGTTTCTCCCGCAAGGTGTGGGGATTGCTGTGCCTCGAGTTATGGCACCAGATCTTTCATGATCGTGCCGCCCATTACCGGCGCATGCTGGCGGAAGCCGCATCTTTCGACACCTCGCCGGTTGCCGGGGCTGCGCAATAAAGATCGTGAAAGTGTCTGACCTGAAATGAAGCGAGCCATCGCAATACTTTACCGTCAACCCCGCGAAAGCGGGGTCCAGGGGCGACCCCACGCCGCTCGCCCGGGGTTCCCGCTTTCCCGGGAATGACGGCCAAAGAATTGATCTTTCATAATTATTTCGGGTCGGCCTTAAAGGGATGAAGCCGATATGAAAGTATTCGTAACCGGCGGCTCTGGTCTCGTCGGGTCGACCGTCACCGATCTGCTGCTCGCCCGCGGCGACGAAGTCCTCGCGATTGATAATTTCGCGACCGGCCGGCGCGATAATTTGAAGCCGCAGCCTCGGCTGCAGCTGATCGAGGACAGCATCGTCGAGGAGGGCGTTGTCGACCGGCTGATCGGCGACTTTCATCCCGACGTCGTGGTGCACACCGCGGCATCCTACAAGAACCCCGACGACTGGCAGGCAGATGCGCTGACCAATTGCGTCGGCAGCGCCAACATCGCTCGCTCCTGCAAGGACCACAAGGTCGGGCGGCTGATCTATTTTCAAACGGCGCTATGTTACGGCACCAAGCCGCTGGAGCAGCCGATCACGTTGACTCATCCCCTCAATCCAGTGAACAGCAGCTATGCGATCTCGAAGACCGCGGGCGAGCACTACATCCAGCTGAGCGGCGTGGACTGGGTCACCTTCCGCCTTGCAAATGTAATTGGCCCGCGCAACGTCAGCGGGCCATTGCCAATTTTTTTCGATCGTTTGTCGCAAGCGAAACGTTGCTTCGTCACCGACGCTCGGCGCGATTTTGTGTTCGTGCGCGACCTGGCCCGAACCGTTCTGATGGCGGCGAGCGGAACCGGTACCGGCACATATCACTTCTCAACGGGAAGGGATGTGGCGGTCAGGGAGCTATACGACGCGGTTGTCCGGGCGATGCAGCTCAACCATTCCCCCGAGCCCGATATTCGTCCGCTCGGAGCCGATGACGCACCTACCATTCTATTGGACCCGAGCCGCACCTTTCGTGATTTCGGCGAGGTTGAGTTCACACCGCTCGACGAGATCGTTGCCGAGACCGTCGCTTATTACCGGCAGCACGGCGTGCAAGGCGGATACACCCATCTGCGGACCGAGCAGAATTCGTGAGGCTCCTGATTACCGGCGGGGCGGGGTGCCTCGGCTCCAATCTTATCGAAGAGTATTCAGCGCAAGGCGACGAGATACTCGTCATTGACAATTTCGCCACCGGCAGCCGCGAGGCGCTGGCTGCGTTGCCCCGGCTCGAAATCGTCGACGGGACGGTTGCCGACCGGCAAATGGTCGAGGCCGCCTTTAACCGGTTCGCGCCAACGCACGTCATACACAGTGCTGCCTCGTACAAGGATCCGAACGATTGGCGAGAAGACGTGGCGACCAACGTCACGGGTACGATCAATACCGTCGAGGCGGCGCGGCACGTGAGCGTCAAGCGGTTTGTGTATCTTCAGACCGCTTTGTGCTACGGGCGGCCCGAGCGGGTTCCGATACCGGTCGAGCATCCGACCCGCCCGTTCACCAGTTACGGCATCTCCAAGACTGCCGGAGAGGCTTATCTCGCGATCAGCGATCTCCCATGGGTTTCGCTGCGGCTCGCCAACATTACCGGACCGCGCCTCGCGATCGGACCCGTTCCAACCTTTTATAAGCGGCTCAAATCCGGACAAGAATGCTTCTGCACCGATACGGTCCGCGATTTCCTGGACATCTCGGATTTCCTCGCGCTGATGAGGATCGTGCTGCGCGACGATGCCCCGACCGGTGTCTTCAATGTCTCGACCGGCGAGGGCCATACGATCGCAGAAGTGTTCAGCACGATCGCGGCTTGTCTCGGAACCACTGTGCCGGAGCCCGTCCGAGTCGTGCCGGCCGCCGCCGATGACGTCCCCGCCGTAGTGCTCGACCCGTCCCGCACCCGCGCCACCCTGGGCTGGAGAGCGGAACTGAGCCTCTCCGAGTCGATCGCCCGTGTGGTCCGCTGGTACGATATTTACGGGGTTCCGGTCATCCACAGCCATTTGCGGCCGCCGCCGGCGGAAGCGTCGTGACAGGATCGGGTTTTGCCGGGTCGACGATTCTTGTCGTCGGGGGTGCCGGTTTCGTAGGCGGCGCCCTCGTCCGTCGGCTATTGGAGTTGGAGCCACGGCGCCTGATCATTGTCGATAATCTGCTGTCGGCCGATATCAGCAGCGTGCCGGAACATCCCGCGGTAGACTTCGTGTTCGCTTCTATTACTGCGGATAAGGTGCTCGGAGCATTACCGCCCGATCTCGATTTTGTGTTCCACCTGGCGTGTTATCACGGTAACCAGTCGTCGATCCACGATCCGCTCGCCGATCATCAGAACAACGGATTAACGACGTTAAAGTTGTTCGACTGTTTGAAGCGCTTCAGCGCGCTGAAAAAAGTCGTCTACGCGGCGGCGGGCTGCGCCGTCGCAGAAAAGACGTTCGGTGAGGCAAGCGCCACAGCCGAGGACGCACCAGCCTCGTTGTTTCATGACAGCCCTTACTCGATCTCGAAGCTGGTCGGCGAGATGTACGGCAATTACTATTTTATGCGCGACGGCTTGCCGTTTGTGCCGGCACGGTTTCAGAATGTTTATGGACCGGGCGAGATACTGGGTGCCGGACAATGGCGCGGGACGCCGCACACCGTGTGGCGCAACGTGACACCCACATTCATCTGGAAATCCTTGCGGCGCGAAGCGCTGCCGGTCGAAAATGGCGGCGTCGCCACCCGCGATTTCATCTTTGTCGAGGATATTGTGGATGGTTTGATCGCCTGCGCCTTGAGCGGCCGCATTGGCGAAGCCTACAATATCGCCTCCGGGGTCGAGACCTCTATTCTCGATCTCGCCCGCCTGGTTAACCAACTCACCGGTAATCCAATCCCGATCGTCCTCGCCCCCGCCCGGGAATGGGACCGCTCGGGCAAACGCTTCGGTGCGCCCGACAAGGCACGCCGAGAGCTGGGGTTTGCAGCAGCAACACCGCTGCGCAAGGGGCTGCGGCGTACGATCGAATGGACCCGAGCCAACCGCGACACGATCTGCCGCTGCATGTTGCAGCACGCTCGTTTCTTGCCGGAAGTGCGTGAGGCCGTCGCATGGCCGATTTGCGCATCCTGACTGTCGTCGGCGCCCGGCCGCAATTCGTCAAAGCCGCCCCTATCTCGCGGGCGATCGCGGCCCGCGATGGCATCCAAGAAATCCTGGTTCACACCGGCCAGCATTTCGACCCCGGCATGTCGCAAATTTTTTTCGACGAACTCGAGCTCGAACCGCCGCGGCTCGATCTCGGCATTCATGGCGGCGGCCACGGCGAGATGACGGGCAAAATGCTCGTGGGGCTGGAACGGATCATGATCGAGGAGCGGCCGGACCTCGTCCTCGTGCCCGGGGACACGAATTCGAGCCTTGCCGGCGCATTGGCCGCAGCTAAGCTGGAAATTCCGATCGCCCACCTGGAGGCGGGCCTGCGCTCCTTTAACCGGCGCATGCCCGAAGAAATCAACCGCGTGCTGACCGACCACCTCAGCACGCTGCTGCTGTGCCCAACGGAAACCGGCGTCGTCAATCTCCGGCGCGAGGGCATCGTCGACGGCGTCCATAACATCGGCGATGTGATGTACGATGCGGCGTGCTTTGCCGCAGCCGCATCCGGGCGGTCGCGAATCCTCGACAGACTGGGTCTTGTCGAGCGCTCCTACGCTGTCGCCACGGTGCATCGGGCGGAGAGCACAGAAAGCAAAGCGGCACTTGCTGAAATCGTGGAATTCCTGCGCCGCCAGGCACGCGATCGCATCATCGTATTCCCGCTCCACCCCCGGACGCGCAAGCGGATCGCGGAGTGGCGCCTCGATCTCGGGGACATATTGGCGTGCGAGCCATTCGGTTATCTCGACATGCACCGGCTCCTGAGATCGGCGGTTGCTGTCTTCACCGATTCCGGCGGCTTACAAAAGGAAGCCTATTTCCACAAAGTTCCTTGCGTAACGTTGCGCAGCGAAACCGAGTGGGTGGAGACCATCAACGCCGGCTGGAATCGACTGTGGAAAGGACCGGATTACGCGCCGCGCCAGGAGATCTCTGCGTTTGGCGATGGTCATGCCGCAGATCGCGCGGTGGAGCTTTTGATCAATTTTCTGAAATGCCAGCCGAGAGCCGGATCCGCACCGTCGTTCTGACCCTCCGATACGCGACCAGATCTTCCTATTACCTGGATTGGGTCGAGGCATTCGAGCGCTCGCCACTGTTTGCGGTCACTACGTTCAACCTGTTTCAGCGCGATCAGCGTTGCGCAGCGGCCAGAGTGGTTGAGGACAGTGAGCTGGTCATCGCCCTGCACTCGTGCTCGGCCGATACGCTCGAATACATCCAGCCCCTGAGTGGCGCGCTGAAGGCGCGGCGCGGCTGCTTCTTGATGCTGGTCGGCAATGAATACAACCTCCCCTGGGCGCGACTGGGAGACAAGCGGGATTTCCTGCGCGCGGTCGGCGCCGACTATGTCGGGACGCAGTTGCCGATCGAGGCTGGGCGGTGGCTGTACGCCGATACCGGTGCCCGGGTGCTCGCGCTGCCGCACGCCTTGAACGACAGCGTTTTTCGCCCCGGCAAGCCGGATTCGCTTCGCCCCATCGATATCGGCGGGCGCAGCGCTCGCTACCCGGCGTTCATCGGCGATGACGAGCGCAATCAGGTCCATGATTTATTTTCCCGGATCGGCCCGAAGATTGGGCTGCGGGTCGACATAGATACCGGCACCCGCCTCGACCGAGACGGCTGGGCCGGGTTCCTCAACGATTGCCGCGGGACGATCGGGACCGAAGCTGGATCATGGTATCTCGAGCAGGACGACCGAACCATTCTGGAGATCCGTGAATTCCTCAGCGCGCGGGCCGGCCGCGGCGCCATCAAAGCCGACGGCTTATTGCACTCTCTGAGCCGACGCCTCCCTTATCAAGCCAAGACCTGGCTCAAGGCGCTCTTGAAGGTTTCGCCGCTGCGGCACGAGGCATTCGATGAGGGGGAGGTGAGTTTCGCAGCTATCGAAGGCCGTTTCTTTGCCGGCCGCCCGCGCTGCCCGGTCTACTCCAAATGCATCTCCTCCCGTCACTTCGATGCTGCGGGAACCGGGACCTGCCAAATTCTGCTGCGCGGCCGGTACAATGACATTTTGACCGCGGACGAGCACTACATCGCTCTCGACCCGGACCTCGCCAATCTCGGCGATGCGATAACGCGCTTTCGCGATCCTCACGAGCGGCGACGGATCGCCGAGGCCGCTTACGCTCTGGTCAAGGAACGGCACACCTATCGTGATCGGATGGCCGCGCTTCATCAGATGGTCTGTACCCGTGGCGAGACTGCTTTGGAGGCGCAGGGCGATGGGGGCTGGGGCGATTAAATTGGCCAGGCCTGACTTAATTTTACCCACGGTTTCCGCCAGCAAGTTCTGCTTATGCGGTTCCCCTCGCCTTCCTGGTTAGGATAGCTCTTGACACTATGCTGAGATTGGTGCAACTTGGTTAATGATGACGCCTAGTTGTTAAACTTTAAGGGGAGTCTACAGATGAAGCTAAGAAAAGCCTGGGCGCTAAGCGCGGCGGCCGTCGCGTGGTCATGCTTTGCCGCTGGTGCCTTTGCCACCGGCAATCCGCAGCCATTCAACACACAAACCTACGCGGCGCCGACGGTCGCTCTGGCGTCCGGCGGCAATACAGCGGCGCTACCTCCTAACAATCCGACCTACACTACTATAAACGCTACTACGGTAAAGGCGGGAGACACGATCGTCTGGGTCGCTCCGGGCGGAAACAACTGGGTCTTCAATGGTGCACCCACCTGCGCCACCAACAATGCGGCGCTCAATGGTACCCTGATGGGCAATGGTACGAGCACCCTCACCTGCACGCTCGCGGGGGCTGGAACGGCCACTTTTGTGAACGCGACCAACGCGGGTGGGGTTTTTGCGGTCGCCCTGCAGGGACCAGCCGTGGCGCAATTGGCCAATGGGGCAAGTGTGACAAATC
>Ga0209526_10003696_pt1 | contig 10423 bp, 12 predicted proteins | sample JacPinW_OM2H0_M1_FD_188566 | JGI IMG/M metagenome (GOLD analysis project Ga0209526, IMG submission 188566) | Forest soil microbial communities from Algoma, Ontario, Canada - Jack Pine, Ontario site 1_JW_OM2H0_M1 (SPAdes) (version 2) | ecosystem: Environmental > Terrestrial > Soil > Boreal... | reverse complement strand
TATATAATTTTATTGTATAATTTTATATTTTAATCTTGTAGTTCGGTTTATTAAATTGTAATTTTTCTTCACCAACTTATAATTTAAACAAGGTGTCACCATTTACTTTACGAGGATTGATGATATCTGGTTGTTTAATATATTTTTAATATTAGTATTCGAGATCTACCAGATTCGAACTGGTACTTTCTTAATTAACAATTAAATACTCTATCCATTTAAGTTAAGATATCCTTTAATATTAATTTATTAATTTTATTTATATTTAATCTTGATTTTCGCTTTAGGTTTGTATAATTAAATATTTATTATATAAAAATTTTTAGTATAGTTTGTAATCTTGTATTTCTTATTTAATAATTATTGGTAGGGGAGGGGTATATTTATTATTATTGATTTATAAAAAAAGAAAATGTAAAATGTTTTGTGTTATGTTAGGTTATATCATTAAATGGTTATAAAGATTAACTTAGTAGAATTAATTTTGATATGTTTATAGATTTCAATTAAAGATTTAATAATGTATTTAAATTAATATGAGCAATTCCAATTAAAATAAATATTATTATTGATACATTTATTATAAAATAATAATTTTGGAATTTTCTTCTTAATTTAACAATTTTTCCAAATCTAGGAAATTTTTCTTCTATTTTAAAATATACAATTAATTTTTCACTATAGAAAATTAATATTATAGAAAATATACATAAAGCTATAGTTAAAACACCTGATAAATGAATAAAAGCTATCAATTGATCATAAGTTAATAATGAGATAATTTCACGTATAGAATCCAAAGGTTCGAAATTATTTAAATAATCTACAGATTGTAAAGAATCCACTGATTTTCTTCCTAATTCAATAAGTTTTTCTAATTCATTATTGAATTTATGAAAGTTATCTACAATTTCATTAGAACAATCTGTTATATTGTTTGCATCGGTTAAATCTAGAGAATTAACTTCTAATTTAACACCTTGTTTTGAATTTAATATTTCAATATTTTCATTAGTTGTTCTAATTTTATTATTCAAAATATTAGCTTTTTTTGTTAATTCTATAAATCTACTCGTAAATTCTTGACAATTTTCTAAACTATTTTTTCACTTTTCTAATAATTCTATATTTTGTTCTTCTAGTTTAATTCTTCTCGCTGTCTCAAACTCTAATCGTTGTCTAATTGACTCAAGCTTTTCTCTATGCAAATAATTACTATAACCCATAGCAAAACTAGCTACACCTAAAACCTTAAAAAAGTTATCTAGTCTAATATAACTTCTAATTTTGTTCATGTTAAAAAATAAAAACTTTAATACTTAGTCTTGTTATAAACTTCCACATCAAATTTTAAAAACTTTTTAAATTTTTTAATTAGATTTAATTAAATAAAATTAATTTAATTTAAATTAAATTAATTTTAATTTATAATTTATAATTTTTAATTAAATTGATTTTTATAATGGAAGGGATGCTAAGTAACATCTTAAAAATTTCTCTTATTATTATTATTTACTATAACTATAAATTATTATAGTAATTTATATTTAATAAAATCTAAGGATTAAAGGAATCGAACCTTTTCAATTAAATTTAAATAATCAACCTATTAAAAATCCTTTTCTATAATTTATAATCATTTTTTTTTATATATATTCTTATAAATGATTTTATAAATTAATAAAATTTTTAATAATTATTAATATTTTTAATATAAGAAGAGATATAATTTATTATTATCAATTATATCTCTAAAAATATTTATAGTTTAACGGTTAAAATATATCTCTACCTGGGGTAAAATAGAAAGTTCAAATCTTTCTTAAATATTCAAGAATAAAAAAAGATTATTTTTTTTATATATTCTACTTCCTTTTTTTATTTTTTTTATTAAATTATAAATAATAATTATCTTTTAAGCTATTTAAATAGCTTAATTTAAGATACCCCTAATATCTCAAATAAATATTAAATTTTATAAAATTTAAATGTTTTACTTTTTATTACTTAATAATATATTAAGTAGAGATAGTTCTTTATAAATAAAAGCCTTTTTAAAATAATTAAAAAAATGAAAAAATTTATCAAACCAATAATTTTAACACTCCTTTTTATAACCTACCTTTATTTAAGTTATCTAGCTTATTTTAAACCAGAAAAATATATACAATTGGTTTTTAATAAATACTTTATATTTATATTTTTTATTGCTTTAATTATTTATTATCTAAAATTAAAATTTTTTAAAGTAAATAATAAAAATTTTGATTATCTAAAAATAGTTGATGAAAAACATGTTAAGAATGAGAGATGTTTAAACATTAAAATGTTTAACGAAAATTTTATTACTAATAATGATCTTTATAGAAGTATTTATTTAACTCTATTAAGCTCAAAAATATTTATTGAGTTTAGTAGTGATAAAGTTTTTATTTCTTCTGTTGTAGATTCTTCAGGTAAAATTTTCAATTTACATGATAATTTGTATTTTTCTATGGATTTAACTTTAATTAAATTCTTAGAAAAATGTAAACATTGTATCGAATATTTAGACAAATATAATTATTTTGATAATGATATTTTACATGTAACAGTTAAGGTGTGAGATATGAGTAATATTTCAAACAGTAAAATTAAACTACCAAATTATTTACAAACTAATATAAAATTGATAAGAACTAAAAGATCTTATCATACAACTAATTGTAAAAAAAACAATTTTACCCCCTAACTAAAGTAAATAAAAAATCTAAAATAAATATAGTTACTCTAGACATAGAAACAATGTGTTTCAACAACCCTTTTAATCAGAAAAATAAAAGGTTACAAACTCCAATTCTAATTACATGTTCTTATGTAGATGAAATGGATAATATCCAATCATTTTACACTTTAATAAATAAAAATTATATAAGTAATCTGGAATACGGTGTATTAGATTTATGAAATAGATTTTTTAATAAATTTTTAAAATTATTAAATATGATGCTGTTGTTTTCACTCATAATTTAGGAGATTTTGATGGTTTTTTTATATAAAGCTTTAATAAAATTTTATGAAAATAAACCTGAGTGTATTATTGATAAACATAATAAATTTATTCAAATTTCTTTAAAAAAAGATTCTCAAACTATATTGTTTAAAGATTCTTTAAGAATTTTTGATGTAAGTTTAAAAGATTTATGTAAAAATTTTAATGTTGAAGGTAAATTACATAATTACGACCATGATTATAACAAACCTTCATTATTTAAAAATAATGATAAATTAAAAATATTTATCAAATATGGTTTACAGGATTCTGAAAGCTTGTTAAAAGCTCTAATAAAGGCTCAAAATATATATGTTAATGAATATGGTGTGGAACAAGTATTTGAAGTACTTCAACACTCTCTTTAAAAATTTTCAGGCAGGAATTCATGAAAGATACAATCTTTAAAAGAAAATCAAGATTATTTTATTAGAGATAGATATTTTGGTGGTGCTACAGATCATTAAAGAATGTATGGTGAAAATATGAAACATTATGACATTAACTCACTATACCCTTATGTAATGTGTAAACCGTTACCATTATTACCTTTAAGTTTTATTAAAGATATGTCGAAAATAAATCTAAACAATTTTTTTTTATTTTGTTAAGCGAAAATAGATTGTCCTAGAAATATAAATATTAAAAAAAATATTAATTTATTTATATCATATATAAATAAATTAATATTTTTATAATGGTATAATAAAAATAAACCATAAATATTGTTATCATTTTTATAATTATTATCTAACAGTATACCATAATCATTAAAATTTTTTGATAATGGTATATTTTTTAGAAGAGATAATATTTTTTTATAATGAATAGAATTAATTCTTTTTCAGTTTATTTTTTTGATAAATTAATATTATAATCTATCTTATAAACTGATTTAAAAAAATTTTTTTTTATAGATATTCCTCTATATTTAAAGAATATAATTCTTTCATCCTCTACATACTACATACCCGGACTCTAGATCTAATACAATTGTATCTATTTGTCCTTTAATGTATGTAACAAGTTTTTTAAATTTTATTTTTTTTTGTAATTAAAATATGTGGACCATAAGTAATGAATGACCTATTTTCATTGGAGTATCCTAAAATAGCTAAAGAATAAATTAAATCATTCTTTAATTCTTTTTTAATTAATTTTTTTAAATGAAATAATCAATCAGAAATATTTTTATTATTTCTATAATTAAGAGAATATGTTACAAACTTATCAAAAAATCTATAATTAATTTCATCTTTTTTATCCAATGTATTATGTAAAGGATAAACATTTTTTGGTTTTAAATCCAAAAAAATTTAATAAATTAAATATTGGTGATTTTGAAGATGTAGCAAAATTTGCAATGGGTGGATTTTTATAAATCACACCACCAGAACACCAGAAGGTGTTAATTTAAAAATATTTGAATTAAAATAAAAATTTTTTATAATTCTATTTTCTGCAAAAAAGGTAATAAATTTGTTCATGTTTTATTTTTTAAATTTTATAAAAAGATACACCAAAGTAGAGAACTTTTTCTATAACTATAACTATATTAAAATTTGTTAATTAATTTTTAATATAATTATAAAAAGTTCATATTATGACCATAAAAATGTTCATGTTTGGTTTCTTAAAAGAATAAAAAAAGAATTAAATATTTATTTTATCCTGGCGATAGCCATCTTCATTTTTTTAGTCATTAGTAGTAATAATTATATTAGAATTTCTTCTTTTATATTATTATACTCCGGGTTATTAGCTTTTAAAGCAATAAATATTCCTCAATTGGGATCCGGTTTAGTTTATATTTGTCTTAAAAATATAAAACAAAACATTTTTTATTACATTGCAATTATTATAAGCTTATGTTTAATGTACTTAGCTTATTTTAATCCAAACTTATACTTAAGTTTAATAAAAAATTTATATGTTTACGTTATAGTGTTTTTACTTATAACACTATTAATTTATTATTTCAACTATAAAATTAATTACACAATATTAATTAATTATTTCAACTCTAAAATTAATTATTTTAGTAAAAATAAAAAATATTTAGAATTTGAAGGGTATGCTACAAATATTAAAAGTGGTTATCTTTTATTACATTTTTTCAATAAAAATCTTATTGAAGGTGGTGAGATATACAAATCATTATTTTTTAGTTTAATAAAAATGATGTTTTTAATGATTACTCTAAATTAAAAATAGTTATTAGCACAGCTGTAACAGATACTAGAGAATTTAATCTACACAATAATATTTTATTTGATGATAAAATAAATTGAGAGTCTTTCAAAGATCAAACTCATTTAAATAGGATGCATTTATCTAGATTAAATTATTTAGATGAAACTATTAACTATATTAATGTTAAAGTTTGAGATGTTTCTAATTTGATCGATTTAAACGATTCAAATGTTAAAATAACGGTTAAAGAAAGCTTGAAACTAAAATATAAAATATTAAAAGATAAAAGAGAATATCATACAAAATCTATAAATCATAAACAATACTATAAAAAATATACCCCTCCAAAATCTAATAATGATAATGATAGTTTAACCAATTTTACAATATTAAAAACACCAAAAAATTAAAAAAAAAGATATAATGTGTTTCGATATTGAGACAATAAATGTTAACAATATACAAATACCTATATTAATTACTTTTGCTTTTTTGACTAAATCTAAAACTATTTCATCTTTAGAGGTATTAATAAATAAAAAATTGTTAAATAATATTGATTTAGCTGTAATTGATTTATGAACTAGATTTTTTGATACTCTTAACCAAATTTTAATAAAACATAATAAACCTGTTATTTTTGCACATAACTTAGGTTCTTTTGATGGTTTGATTCTTTTTAAAGGTTTACTAAACATTTGCAACCCTGATAAAATTCAAACTATTGTTGATAAAGATAATAAGTTTATCCAAATCCAGGTTTCTTACAAAGAAATTTATTTAACTTTTAAAGATTCTTTAAGAATTTTTAGTGTTTCGTTAGATAATTTATGCCAAACATTTAATGTTAAAGGAAAATCATCTAAATATAAATTAAAATACAACAATATTAATATTTTTAATAAATATTGATTGTTAAAATCTTTAATTGAATATGGTAAACAAGATTCAATAGCTTTGCTAAAAGCTTTACAAGAAGCACAAAATATTTACATTCAAAAATATAATGTTGATATTGCAACTATTTGAAGTTCTTCAACTTTATCATTAAAAATATTTAGACAAAATTTTTTAGAATTACCTATACCAACTTTAAATGAAAGTATAGATTATTTTGTCAGAGATGGTTATTTTGGTGGAGCTACTGATCATTATAAAATGTATGGAGAAAAATTACACCATTATGATGTTAATTCACTATACCCTCATGTAATGAGAAAACCTCTACCTTTTTTACCTTTAAGTTTCATTAATGATATGAGTAATTTTAATTTGAATGACTTTTTTGGATTCTGTTTAGCTAAAATAGAAACTCCAAAAAATATAAAAATACCTTTACTTCCATAAAAAACTGAAACTGGTGAAATTATTTTCCCTACTGGAAGTTGAATTGACGTATACTTTAGCGAGGAATTAAAAGCTGTAATACCTTACGGTTATAAAATAACCTTAATTAAAGGTCAACCTTTTAGCAAAAAAAGTTTTATTTAATTTTAATGATTACATTCATCATTTTTACGAAATTAAAAAAAACGCTGTAAGTGTTAGCGAAAGATTTATTGCTAAAATGCACTTAAACCAACTGTATGGTTATTTCGGTAGATCTAGAAACTTAATTATTACTGAAATTGTTGATAAAGTAAAATTAAGTAATGTACTACTAACAAGAGTTATTAAATCTATCATTAAAATTAATGATAATTTATTTCTAGTTTTATTTGATTCTAATTTAAATTATAATTTAATTAAACGTCTTAACCTTAACAATAAAAATGTTAACCCTATTGACGATTTTAAATATAGTTTTAAATCAAATCGAAAAGTTAAGTCCAACGTTGCTATTTCAGCAGCTGTTACTGCTTACGCTAGAATCGAAATGATTAAATATAAAACTCTTGAAGGGTATAATATTTTTTACACTGATACTGATTCTTTATTTACCGATAAACCTTTACCTCAAAATTTAGTAGGTGATGATATCGGTCAAATGAAAGATGAATTAAAAGGTAGAGTTATTAAAAGAGCTCTATTTTTAGGTAACAAAAAATACATCTTCCAATACTATAATGAGAAAGGAAAATTAATAACAGTTTCAGTTTTTTCTGGTGTTAAAAGAAATCTCTTAACATGAAAGGAATTTAAAACAATGTCTTGAGGTAGAGTAATTCAAGTAAAACTATCTAATTCTTTTTAAAGAATATTTAAATCTTTAGATATTGTAATAAAAGAGAGATACTTAAATATAAAAAAAAGTGTAACTAAAAAATTACTTAACAATATTTACACACCTCAACATGTAAATAAAAATAACCATACATTCTTGTATGACAATGATACTATTTTTAATACTATTATTAAAAAATTAAAAATTTTTAAAATAAGATTTTTTAAAAAATAAAAATTTATAAACCCCCCTAACATATTTTAACAACAATATTAAATAAAAAAATATAAACAAAGAAATTTTAGAAAATTAAATTTTCTTAACCCTCCCATTAAAAATTAAATTTTAATACAATTTAATAGACCGAACTACAACATAAAAAATATAAAATAAAATTATACAATAAAAATATAAATTTATAAATTTATCACTACACCTCTCTATTTAAAAGTTATTTATAAACTTTTTATTTAAATTAAATAATTACCTTAACATAAATTAATATTTATATTAAAATTTATCATCCACCTTAAATTTTCAATACACGAACTACAAGATTAAAATAATTTAAATGAAATAAAAAAATAAAAATTAAAAATGAAAAAAGTATAGGAAAAAAAGTATAAAAATTTATTAAAATTATGAAAAATGGTTGATATTTATATATGTTAAATTCAGGGTATTTAAAAAAAATTGAAAAAGGATGAAAAAAGATGAAAAATGTGAAATTGATAATGAAAAATAAATTAATTTTATTATAATTAAATTTTATGATTTAATAGATGGGTTTGTATGATTAAATTTTAAAGAGGTTTAAAAAAAAGTAAAAAGTAATTTAATAAAATATTTAGGTTGTGATACTAATATTGGTACATTCGATATCGAATGTTATGAAGACAAAGATAATAAATTTATACCTTATTCATTTAAATGAAAAATAAAAAATATAAATAAATCTTATTATTTAACTGACTTCAAAAACCATGAAGAAATGATTAGTAATTATTTTTTAGATATTTTTAAAAATTTTATCGGCTATACATTGTATGCTCATAATTTGTCCTCTTTTGATGGATTATTAATTATTAAAAGTTTATATAAACTTTTTGAAGTTAAACCACTTTTTAAAGATAATAAAATTATGAGTTTTGAGATATCAAAAAAAATTATGGTAAAAGATAAAATAAAAGTTTTTAAATTTATTTTAAGATGTAGCTTAAAAATGCTACCATTAAAATTAGATAAATTAATTAAATCATTTGGTATTGATATTCCTATAAAACAGAAACAGGTGAAATTATTTTCCCTACTGGAAGTTGAGTAGATGTGTATTTTAGTGAGGAATTGAAAGCTGTAATACCTTATGGTTAAAAAGTAACTTTAATAAAAGGTATAAGTTTTAGTAAATCTTTATTATTTAATTTAATAAATATATTTATCATTTTTTTAATATTAAAAAAAACGCTAAAACTGTAAGTGAAAGATTCATCGCAAAAATGCATTTAAACCAGCTTTATGGGTATTTTGGTAGATCTAGAAATCTTATTAATTCAGTAATTGTAAACAATGATGTTTTAAAAAACATTTTGATTACTAGAGTTGTTGATAGTATTTTTAAAATTAAAGATAATTTATTTTTAGTTTTATTTTCAGCTAATTTAAATTGAAATTTAATTAAACATCTTAACAATGAAAATATTAATGTTAAAGATGAGTTTAATACATTTTACAACAATATTAATAAAAATTGTAAAATCTAATGTTGCAATTTCTGCAGCTGTTACAGCTTACGGTCGAATAGAAAGGATGAAGTATAAAACCTTAGATGGTTATACTATCTATTATAGTGATACTGATTCAGCTTTTCTAAATAAACCTTTACCTAAACATTTAGTTGGAAATGGAATTGGTTTAATGAAAGATGAACTGAATGGTAAAATTATAAAAAGAGCATTATTTTTAGGAAACAAAAAAATATATTTATCAATATTACAATGATAATAATATTTTACAAACTGTTTCAGTGTTTTCAGGTGTTAAAAGAAATACTTTAACTTGAGATGATTTCGATAAAATATCTAAAGGTGAAGTAATTAAAGTAAAGATACCTAACACTTTCATAAGAAAGTTTAAAAATTTAGATCTTGAAATAAAAGATAGATTTGTTAATATCTCTAAAAGTAACACTAAAACTTTAAAAACACAAACTTATATTATACCAATTATTTTATTATTATTATAAATATTAATACCTTGACAAAATAATATAAAAAAAATTAATTTTATCTATATCAAGAAATGATGATTAAAAAAATAAAAGAGATCTTAACTTAATAGGTTAGAGTAATTAATTGTCAATTAAGGAAGTACTTGTTCGAATCAAGTAGATCTCGAATACTAACCTTGAAAAATAAAAAATTATAAAAAACAATAAGCCGATATCAGCAATCCTCGTAAAGTATTGCTTACATCTTGTTTATAAAAATTAAATAATAAAACACTTAACCCCCTTAAAATAATTTACTATACCTATTAAACCGAAAAGCAAGATTAAATTTTAATATATAAAAATATAAAAAAACAAATTAAACTAAAAAAATTTTTTATAAATTAAACATAAATAATGAGATTATAAAAAATACATAAAATAACTTTGATGTGGGGTATAACGAAGCCATAATTCTATTTTTTATAATATAAAATAAAATATAAAATTAAAAAAATGTTAATTATTATTTATTTTCAATTTATATTTTTTTATTATTTTTATTGGGGGAGGCCCCCTCCCAAGGTTTATTTGTTTACATTTTTTAATAAAAAATAAAACTTTCTTAAATTTGTTGCCGTTTTATAGAATATTTAAGAAGATTTGAACTTCTACTTAACCCCCGTTAGAAGTTTTTTCTGGCCATTAAATTATAAATATTCATTCTTATTTATAAAATATAAAATATAAAATATAAAATATAAAATATAAAATATAAAATATAAAATATAAAATATAAAATATAAAATATAAAATATAAAATATAAAA
>Ga0209526_10003695_pt1 | contig 10423 bp, 9 predicted proteins | sample JacPinW_OM2H0_M1_FD_188566 | JGI IMG/M metagenome (GOLD analysis project Ga0209526, IMG submission 188566) | Forest soil microbial communities from Algoma, Ontario, Canada - Jack Pine, Ontario site 1_JW_OM2H0_M1 (SPAdes) (version 2) | ecosystem: Environmental > Terrestrial > Soil > Boreal... | reverse complement strand
CCCAGCGGCTCGCCCGCATAGTGCTGATACCGCCGCAACTCACCACCAAGTAATGAATACCATTGCACAAGGACGGCTTCGGACTCGGCGGTGACGGCGTTGGCAACGAGCCGGCCGTTGACGGGCAGTCGGTCAACGCAGGCGTCCACCAGGCCGGGCTGAGTGAGGCCGCCGCCGACGAAGATGACCGAGGGGTCTGCGGCACCGTCGAATGCCTCGGGCGCAGGCCCGCGCACCTCGACGCGCACGCCGAATGCGACGGCGTTGCGCCTGATCCGGTCACGGCGCTGTTCGTCACGCTCGAACGCGATGGCAGCGCAGCCGGTTGCACTGCGAGCCCACTCGACAGCGATGCTGCCCGACCCGGCGCCCACGTCCCACAGCAGCTCGCCCGGGCGCGCCGCGAGGGTCGCGAGCGTCACCGCGCGGACACCGTGCTTGGTGATCTGCCCGTCGTGGTCGAACGCTTCGTCGGGCGACGACGCGACGCGGTTGTCCGGCAGATAGTGCACCGCGACGACGTTGAGGTCGTCGACGTCACCGGGCGGCTGGTCCGCCCAGTCGGAGGCCGTCGCGTCTCGGCGGCGTTCGGCCGGTCCGCCGAGCTGCTCGAGAACACTGAGCCGCGAGTCACCCCGGCCGGTGTCGGTGAGCAGCCGCGCCAGTGTCGCGGGCGTCGACGCGTCGCGCGACAGCACGACGGCACGCCCGCCGCGGCGGACCGCGGTGTGGGGCTCGGCCGTCACCGTCACCAGGCTGATCACCTCGGTGTCGGGCACGGTCCAGCCCATCCGTGCGCATGCCAGCGTGACGCTCGAGATATGGGGTAGGACTCTCACCTGCTGCGGCCCGAACAACCGGACGAGGGTGCCGCCGACGCCGTGCAGCAGCGGGTCGCCGCTGGCCAGCACGTGCACGCCAGCAGGCAGCGAACGCAGCGCGGACAACATCGGCGATGGCCACTCGCGCCGCTGCGCCGACACGGAGTCGTCGAGCAGATCCAGCTGCCTACGCGAGCCGTAGATCGTCTGTGCACGCGCCAATTCGGCACGGGCCTCCCCCGACAATCCGGCCATCCCGTCCGCGCCGATGCCGACGACAACGATCACCTTGGCAGCCTCCGCCACACCGCCTGCGGCAGGAGCCGCATAGCGAAGAACACCGGCCGCAGCACCCACGGCACCCACACCGACCGGCGACCCCTCGCCAACGCGCGAGCCGTCGCGGCCGCCACCTGCTGCGGTGTGCTGGACAAGGGCGCCGGGGTCATGCCCTTCGTCATCCGTCCGATGACGAAGCCGGGCCGCACCAGCAGCAGCCGGACCTCAGAGCCGTGCAGTGCGTCGGCCAGCCCGCTGGCGAATCCGTCCAGTCCGGCCTTCGCGGAGCCGTAGACGTAGTTGGCGCGGCGCACACGCACGCCCGCCACCGAGGAAAACACCACTAACCGCCCGCGGCCGGCCGCGCGCATGGCCCGCGCCAGATGCGTCAGCAGGCTGACCTGCGCGACGTAATCGGTCTGCACGATCTGCACCGCATGCGCGGCGTCGTCCTCGGCGCGGCGCTGGTCGCCGAGAATCCCGAACGCCAGCACCGCGGTGGTGATCGGACCGTGTTCGGCGACGAGCGAATCCACCAGCGCGCCGTGGGCCGCGAGATCGTCGGCATCGAAGGCCACGGCATGCACCGCCGTGGCGCCCGCCGCGCGCACGGCGTCGGCCTGCTCGTCGAGATTCTGCGGGTCGCGGGCGGCCAGCACCACCGTCGCGCCGGGCGCAAGCAGGGCCGCGAGCTCGGTGCCGATCTCGCTGCGGCCGCCGAAGATCACCACCACGTCGGTGCCCGTGTCGCCCACGCCTGGAGACTATCCCCTGCGCTAGCGTGGTCTGCGATGGCGAATTCGTCGACCACGCGGTTGACCAGCGAAGCGCTGGCCTTCCTCACCGAGCGCCATCTGGCCATGCTGACCACACTGCGCGCAGACAACACGCCGCATGTCGTGGCGGTCGGCTTCACGTTCGACCCGAAGACGCACATCGCCCGCGTGATCACCTCCGGTGGGTCGCAGAAGGCGGTCAACGCGCAGCGGGGCGGTATCGCTGTGCTGAGCCAGGTGGACGGCGCGCGGTGGTTGTCGCTGGAGGGTCGGGCCAGCGTCAACACCGAATCCCATGCGGTGCGCGACGCCGAGCTGCGCTACGCGCAGCGCTATCGCACACCGCGGGAGAACCCGAAGCGGGTCGTCATCGAAATTCACGTCGAACGAGTGCTGGGGTCGTCGGACCTGCTGGACCGCGGCTAGAGCGGCACCACGGTCAGCTCGTGCGGCCGGTGGTTGACGGGCTCAGCGCCGTAGGGCGTGACGACCACGATGTCCTCGATGCGCGCGCCCCACTTCCCCGGGAAATAGATACCCGGTTCGACGCTGAACGCCATGCCCTGCCGCAACGGCAACCGGTTACCCGCCACGATGTACGGCTCCTCGTGCACGGAGAGGCCGATGCCGTGACCGGTGCGGTGCACGAACGCGTCAGCCAACCCCGCCTGGGCCAGCACGCCCCGCGCCACGGTGTCCACTTGCTCGGCCGTGACACCCGGCCGCACCGCCGCGACCGCCGCCTGCTGTGCACGTTGGAGTATGGAATACTGTTGCGCCACTTTAGGATCCGGCTCACCCAGACTATAGGTTCGGGTGCAGTCCGAATGATATCCCGGTTCGTAGGCGCCCCCGATGTCGACGACCACGATGTCACCGGCCTGCAACACGCGCTCCGAGCAGTCGTGGTGTGGATCGGCGCCGTGCGGACCCGACCCCACGATGATGAACGCGACGCCTGAATGTCCTTCCGCCACGATCGCCTTGGCGATGTCCGCGGCGACGTCGGCTTCGGTCCGGCCGGGTGCCAGGAAGTCCGGCACCCGCGCGTGCACTCGATCGATCGCCGCCCCGGCCTTGCGGAGGGCATCGATCTCGCTGTGGTCCTTGATCATCCGCAGCTGCCGCAACACATTGGTCGCGAGCACAGGCGTAACGCCCAGCAAATGGGTAAGTGGCAGCAAGTGCAGAGCCGGCATGGAGTCCGTGACCGCCGTCGCGACAGGCGCGCCTCCCAGCGCATCGGCCACCAGCCGGTATGGATCTTCCCCGTCGGTCCAATCGCGCACCGCCAGCCCCAGTTCCGCCACCGCGGAGTCCTTCAACGACGCCAGCTCCAGCCGCGGCACGACAACCGTCGCCGCGCGGCCCGCCGGCAGCACCAACGCGGTGAGCCGCTCAAAGGTCTGCGCACGCGAGCCGACCAGATACCGCAGGTCGTAGCCCGGGGTGACGATCAGACCAGCCAACCCGGCCGCCGCGGTCGCCGTTGAGGCCTCGTGCAGCCGGCGAGCGTAGATGTCGACGCTGAACCTCGAACTCACGGCGTCAACGCTAACGCCCGAGGCGGCTGGCAGGATGACGACATGCCCGCTCCCCTGCTGCTGCTGGACGGCGCGAGCATGTGGTTCCGCTCGTTCTACGGCGTGCCCTCGTCGATCACCTCGCCGGACGGCCGACCCGTCAACGCTCTGCGCGGCTTTCTCGACGCGGTCGCGACGCTGGTCACCCGCGAGCGGCCCGGCAGGCTCGTCGTGTGCCTCGACCTCGACTGGCGGCCCCAGTTCCGGGTGGACCTGGTGCCGTCCTACAAGGCCCACCGGGTCGCCGGCGCCAACCCGGACGGCGAGGTCGACGTCGAAGAGGTGCCAGACGACCTGACACCGCAGGTCGACTGGATCCTCGACGTTCTCGACGCGTTCGGCATCGCCACCGCCGGCGCGCCCGGCTACGAGGCCGACGACGTGCTCGGCACGTTGGCGGCGCGCGAGCGCACCGATCCGGTGGTCGTCGTCAGTGGGGACCGCGACCTTCTGCAAGTCGTCGCCGACGAACCGGTTCCGGTCAAGGTGTTGTACCTGGGCCGCGGCCTGTCGAACGCGACGATGTTCGGCCCGGCCGAGGTGGCCGAACGCTACGGGGTGCCGGCGCACCGCGCGGGACCCGCCTATGCCGAGCTGGCACTGCTGCGTGGCGACCCGTCCGATGGGTTACCCGGCGTCGCGGGCATCGGCGAGAAGAGCGCGATGACGCTGCTGGGTCAGTACGGCTCACTGGAACGCATCCTCAACGCGGCCGACGACCCGAAATCCAAGCTGTCCAAGACATTCCGCACGAAGTTGCTGTCTGCACGGGTCTACGTGGACGCCGCGCTCCCAGTGGTGCGGGTGGCCACCGACGCCCCGGTGACGCTGTCGAGGGAGACGGACCTCCTGCCACTGTCCGCGGCCGACCCTCAGCGGGTGGCCGAGTTGGCCGGGCAACACGGCATCGACTCGTCGATCGGCCGACTGCAGAAGGCGTTGGACGCTCTGCCCGCGAACTGACTACTTGGGTCTACTTGGGTCGGCCAACCTCGTAGGTGCCGCTGTTGTCCTGGAACGTCACGGTCACCTGCTTGTGCTGACCGTCGACGCTGACATCGCAGGTGAACGTGTCGCCCTTTTTCACGGTCGGGTTCTGGCCGTTGTTGCATTTGACGTTGTCGGCCGACTTCACGCCGTAACCGTTGGTCTGGTCGGTCAGGATCTGCTGCACCCCAGACTGCGCCTTGTTCACGTCGAGCTTCGTCGTGACAAAGAAGCCCGGCTTCCAGAAGCCCATGACGAGGACGGCGGCGACGATGATCACAGCGAGCACACCGACGACGCCGCCGACTATCGCCAGCGAACTCCTCGAGCCCTTGCCCGGCGCGGCGGCTTCCCCGTACTGAGCGCCCGGAGGGGCGTACGGCGGCGGCTGACCGTATCCCTCGGCCGTCGGGTACTGCTGCCCGTACGAACCCGGCTGGAACTGCCCCGGCTGGCCGTACTGGGTGGCCTGCTGGCTGAACTCCTGGCCCTGCTGGGGGTACTGCGGCGCGCCCGGATACGGCTGCGGCTGCCCGTACTGCGTCGGCGCATACGCGGGCGGATGCCAGCCGGCCTGAGCGGTCGGTTCCTCCGGGGCAGGCGGTGGCTGCAGGCCGGCCTGGGCAGTCTGCTCCTCCGAAGCCGGCGGCTGCTGTGCCGACTGGTCCGACGGCCACTGCTGATTGGGATCCTGCCCCTGAGGTCCGCTCATCGTGCTTCAGTTCTCCTACTCGTCGCAATCGTGTGCCACCGTAGCGTTGTCTTCTGCTCTTCGCGCAAGCTCATCGCTCGCCCCACCCTACCCGCCATCAACAGCGACAACGCCGCGCCGAATGTCGTCGATCGCGCGTTTCGCCGAGTTGCGCAACCCGTTGTCCGTTGCGGCGTTCCGGATCTGGTCCAGCATGTCGACGACCTGACGACACCAGCGCACGAAATCGCCCGCAGGCAGCGGCGTCCCGGTGCCGGTGACGTCGGAGGCCTCAAGCGCCGCGGCCAGGTCACCCGTGGTCACCCAGCGGTACACCGCGGTCACAAACCCCTCGTCGGGTTCGCGGCTCAGGTTGAGGCGATGCCGATGCTCGTCGGCGCGCAGGACGGCCGACAACCGCCGGGTCTCCGCCAGCGCCCGCCGCAGCGGTGCGGTCGGGATCTCGGCTGCACGCGGCGCGGGCCCGTCGGAGCCCCGGGTCTCGTACACCACGGCCGACACCACTGAAGCCAGCTCGGCGGGCCCCAGGTCACGCCAGAGGCCGCCACGCAGGCACTCGGCCACCAAAAGATCGCTCTCCGAATAGATTCGGGCCAGCAGCCGCCCATCGTCAGTCACGTGCAGCGCACCATCGGATCTCTGCTCGATGTACCGCCGTTCGGTGAGCAGGCCGACGATCCGGTCGAAGGTGCGCGCCAGCGAGTTGGTGGCCGCCGCGACCTTGCCGCGCAGCTGGTCGATCTCCCGCTCAAGTCGCAGGTATCGCTCCGCGATGCGGACTTTGGCCTCCCGGTCGGCGATCGGGTGCGCCGGATGGTGTCGTAGTTCGTCCCGCAGCGCCCGCAGTTCTGGTTCCGCGTCCGGCTCGTTGCGGCGGCCGCCCTTGCGGCTCTGGACCGTCAGACCCGCCGCCGCGGACCGCAGTGCCGACGCCATGTCGCGGCGCACCCGGGGCTGGCGGTGTTCGACACGCTTGGGCAGCGTCATCGAGCCCAGCGGCGCCGCGCTGTCCGAGTAATCCGCCGACGAAATCCTCCCGGCCCAGCGGTTTTCGGTCAGCACGAGGGGGCGCGGGTCGGTGGAGTCGCGGTCGGCCTCCAGCACCACGGCCAGCCCACCTCGCTTGCCGCGCGTGATCGAGATGATGTCACCGCGTCGCAACGACGACAGCGCCTCGTTGGCCAGCTGCCGACGGTGCAGCCGCGACGACCGTGCCTGCGCCCGTTCCCGTTCGCTGAGCTTCGCGCGCAGCCGCGCATAGCTGATCAGGGCTTCGGCTGTCTGCTCTTCGCCGGCATCATCGCTGAGTTCGGCGGCGACCTGCTGCATCAGCTGCTCATTGCGGCTGATCGCGCGGACCAGCCCGGCCACCGACCGGTCGGCCTGGTACTGCGCGAAAGAGCGTTCCAACAATTCATGGGCCTGGTCGGGCCCCATCTGGTGAACGAGGTTGATCGTCATGTTGTACGACGGCACGAACGAACTTCGAAGTGGGAACGTGCGCGTCGAGGCGAGCCCTGCGACCTCGGCGGGGTCGACATCGGGTTGCCACAGCACCACCGCGTGACCCTCGACGTCGATCCCGCGACGCCCGGCCCGACCGGTCAGCTGGGTGTACTCACCGGGTGTCAGCGGAACGTGCTGCTCGCCGTTGAACTTCACGAGACGCTCCAGCACCACCGTGCGGGCCGGCATGTTGATGCCGAGCGCCAGCGTTTCAGTGGCGTAGACGACCTTGGTCAGGCCCGCGGTGAACAGCTCCTCGACGGTGTGCCGGAAGATCGGCAGCATTCCGGCATGGTGCGCGGCGACCCCACGCAGCAGTCCCTCCCGCCATTCGTAGTAGCCCAGCACCATCAGGTCGCTGTCGGACAGGTCGGCGGTGCGCCGGTCGATGACTTCGGCGATCCGATCGCGTTCGTCGTCGTCGGTCAGCCGCAGTGCCGACCGCAGGCACTGGGCCACCGCGGCGTCGCAGCCCGCGCGGGAGAAGACGAACACGATCGCAGGCAGCAACGCGCTGTGGTCGAGCACCGAGACCACTTCGTAGCGCGACGGCGTCCGATAGAGCCGTGGCCGCGAACCACGGCCACGGCCGCGTGGCGCGGCGTCGAGCAGCCTGTCGGCCTCCCGCCGGTTGGTGATGTGGCGCAACAACTCCGGATTGACCAGGCTGCCGCGCCCAGCGTCATCCGGCCCGCCGCCACTGGAGTAGTCGAAGAGATCGAACAGCCGCTTGCCGACCATCATGTGCTGCCATAGCGGGACCGGCCGCTGCTCGTCGACGACGACGGTCGTGTCGCCGCGCACCGTTTGAATCCACCCGCCGAACTCCTCGGCGTTGGAGACCGTTGCGGACAGGCTCACCAGGCGCACCTCTTCGGGCAGGTGCAAGATGACCTCTTCCCACACTGCGCCGCGCATCCGGTCGGCGAGGAAGTGCACCTCGTCCATCACCACATACGAAAGGCCCTCCAGCGCATCGGAATCCGCGTACAGCATGTTGCGCAGCACCTCGGTGGTCATCACCACCACGGGTGCGCCCGGGTTGATCGACACGTCGCCGGTGAGCAATCCGATCTTCTCCGGGCCGTAGCGGCGCACCAGATCGGTGTGCTTCTGATTGCTCAGCGCCTTGATCGGGGTGGTGTAGAAGCACTTGCGGCCCGCTTCGAGCGCAAGATGGACCGCGAACTCCCCAACCACCGTCTTGCCGGCACCGGTGGGCGCGCACACCAGCACACCGTGCCCGGCTTCCAGTGCCGAGCACGCCTGGGCCTGGAACGAGTCGAGCGTGAACGGCAGGAGCGCAGAGAACCTCTGAAGCTCGCTAGTGGTGGCGCTCGTTGTCATGTCGCCCTACGTGGCGTCCAACGGCACCGACGAGGGTGGCGGCACCGTCGACGGTGGGTCGATCGGCGCGGCTTCGTCGTCGGGGACCGCCCAGCCCGCTGCGGCCTGCCGTTTGGCCTTGCGCTTGTCGTGTATCCGTGCGACCTGAATCGCCACCTCAAGCAGCATGGTCAGCGCAAGCCCCAGCACGATCATCGAGAACGGATCGGATCCGGGCGTCGCGAACGCCGCGAAGACGAACATCCCGAAGATCAGCCCGCGCCGCCACGACTTCAACTTGGCGTAGCTGACCATGCCGATCAGGTTGAGCATGATGATCAGCAGCGGGAACTCGAAGCTGACCCCGAAGACCAGCAGCAGGTTGATCAGGAAGCCGAAATACCGGTCACCGGACAGCGCGGTCACCTGGACGTTGCTGCCGACGGTCAGCAGGAAGTGCAGCGCCTTGGACAGCACGATGTAGGCGAGCACGGCGCCGGCGACGAAGAGCAGCGCCGCAAAGGACACGAACAGCACCGCGAACCGCCGCTCGTTCTTGTACAGCCCCGGCGTGATGAACGCCCAGAGCTCGTAGAGCCACACCGGGCAGGCCAGCACCACGCCAGCGGTCAGGCCGACCTTGAACCGCAGCATGAACTGGTCGAACGGCGCGGTAGCAAGCAGGCGACAACCGCCGTCGGCGGTGATGTCGGCGCGGGCGGACGCCGGCAGTGAGCAGTACGGATGACGCAGCCACTCGCCGAGGCTCTCCATGCCGTACAACCCGTGGCTGTACCAGAAGAAACCGAAGATCGTCGTGACCGAAACCGCCGCCATCGAGATCAGCAACCGGGTGCGCAGTTCGCGGAGATGATCGACGAGCGACATCGTCCCGTCGGGATTGACACGACTACGACGACGGCGTGGGTCGAGCCGGCGCAGGAAACCGGGAGTCTTCACAGGCGGTTTTCAGTGGTGCCGCGGTGCGCGGCGGATGGTGCCGGCGAGGCGCGCCTCAGGCCGGCCGGGCGTCGGTGGGCTTCTCGTCGGGAGCCGGCGTGTCGACCCGCTCGGATTGCACAAGGTTGGGCTTAGTCGGAGGGGGATCCTCCGGCTTGCCCTCATGCTGCAACTCGCGAATCTCCGACTTGAAGATCCGCATCGACTTTCCGAGTGAGCGCGCGGCGTCGGGCAGCCTCCTCGAACCAAACACCAAAATCCCCAGCACGAGCAGGATGATCAGATGCCACGGTTGCAGACCGTTCCACATGGCTTACCTCCAGACGTCACTTTGATGCTACCGCAGCCCCGTACGCAACCAGCGCAGCAGAAGCGCTGCGTTGCACCCGCTCGCCCAGGGAACTCGGCGCCAACACCCGCACCGCCGCCCCGAATCCAAGCACCACCCGTGCGATCCACTCCTCCGATGCGTATGTCATCTCCGCCTCGCAGGAGCCGTCGGGCAATTCCCGCAGCATGCGCATCGGGAAGTAGTCGAACATCCAGGTCGCACCCGGCGCGATGTGCAGCGTCGCCGACGGCAGAGACGGATCGGCATCGAACAACGACGTGTCGGGTCCTGCCTCAACGGCCGGGGGTGGCGGCGCCGACGGCTCGTCGAGCACCTCGGCCGCGTCAATGCGGTCGAATCTGAACAGCCGCACACCCTCGGCGTTGCGGCACCACGCCTCCAGATAGCTCTGATCGCCCACGAACACGATCCGGATCGGGTCGACGATGCGCTGTGACGACGTGTCGCGTGAGGCCGAGTAGTACTCGATCGACACGGCCCTGTGACGTCGGACGGCCTCGCGGACTGCCGCTGCGGCGGGACTTTCCGCCACCGCCTCCGAGTGGGGGTCCCCCTGCGGCTCCCCCGCGGCCGACTCGATCTTCGCGATCGCACTGCGCGCGGCCTGCGGGTCGACCATGCCGGGCACCTCCTGAAGCGCCCGAAGCGCGACCAGCACGGCCGTTGCCTCCGGCGAGGTCAGCCGCAACGGCCGGTCCATCCCGGCCGAGAAGGTCACCTCGATGCTTTCTTCTGAGAACGACAGGTCGATCAGGTCACCGGGGCCGTATCCGGGCAGCCCGCACATCCACAGCTGGTTGAGATCGGTCATCAGCTGCTTGGTGCTCACCCCGAGGGCGACGGCCGCCTCGGGTGCGCTGATCCCCGGGTTGGCCTGGAAGTACGGCACCATGTTCAGCAGCCGTACCAGCCGCGTGGACAGCTGGTTCATCCGGAGACCGCCTGCGCCCGCAGCCGCGCGAGGACCTCGTCGCGCAGCGATTCCGGCTCCAGCACCACGGCGTCGGCGCCGTATCCGGCGACCTCTCGGGCCAGCCGGTCCGTCGAGCCGATGTCGATCGCCACCACGTCGCCGTCGCGGCCGCGCAACGTCATCTTCTCGACCACCGTTCCCGCGCGCC